>WNGD01007026.1_pt1 | contig 10663 bp, 12 predicted proteins | sample 5400671 | NCBI WGS metagenome assembly WNGD01 (sample SAMN13153369, study PRJNA577476) | soil metagenome | isolation source: 40 cm soil or saprolite under grassland replicate 2 | place: USA:California | collected 2016-06-15
GCGGGTCGTCGTACAACAGCTGAGCCTCCTGCTGCTTGTCGCCGCGCTTGTCCTCGCGCCGGATCCGGTCGATGGCCTTGCGGTTGGCGGTGGTGGTCAGCCAGGCGCCGGGGTTGGGGGGTACGCCATCGGCCGGCCATCGCTCGACGGCGGTCGCGAACGCCTCGGCCGCCGCCTCCTCGGCGATGTCGAGGTCACCGAAACGCCTGGTCAGGGAGGCGATCACCCGGGCCCACTCCTCGTGGTGTGCCTGGGTGATCGCCTCCCGGACGTCGACCAAACTCACAGGAACGGCCGCACCTCGATCTTCCGGTTGCAGTGCTTCGACCCCTCGGCGGCGAGCTTGAGCGCCACGTCGAGGTCGGGGGCCTCCATGATCCAGAAGCCGGCGAGATACTCCTTCGACTCCAGGAAGGGCCCGTCGGTGAACATCGCCTCCTCGCCTCGGTTGTCGATGACGGTGGCCGAGCTGGGGGCCGCGAGGCCACCGGCGAAGACCCAGTGACCCTCCGCCTTGAGCCGGTCGTTGAACGCGTTGATGGCCGCCATCTCGTCCGGGGTGGCGAGGCCGGCCGTGTCGTCGATCACGGAGACCAGGTACTGCATCTCGGATCATCTCCTGTGGTTCGGGGCGCCCCTCGTGGGCGGCCTCTCACCCCTGCTACGAACACCTCTGCCCCGATCCGACACCGCCTCCCGGATGTCTTTCAAGACTTTCTGGTACGCCGGTTGTGAACGATCCGACTCGTCGAAGCCATCGCTGGACACCTGCGCCGGCCGTAGGCGCGGCCGGCGGCTTTCGCAGCGTTGCGGCGCACCTCGACCTTCCGATTGCAGGCCTTCGACCCCTCGGTGGCGAGCTTGAGCGCCACGTCGAGGTCGGCGGCCTCGATGATCCAGAAGCCGGCGAGGTACTTCTCGCTTCCAACGTGGGTGGGTCTTGGCCATACGGCTGGAACCGGCCGGTCGTCTAGTGCGTCACCTATGTCACGCGCTTCAGCCGGTTGCATACTGCGGGCGCCCGGCCGGCCGGTAGACCTGGATCGTTATGCCCTTCGGGAAGGCTCGCGATTCGACCAGGTCAAGCGCTATGTCCGGGCCGGTGTCGGGGAATAGCCGCGTGCCCTGGCCGACGACCACGGGGACGATGAGCAGATTCATCTCGTCGACGAGGTCGTTCTCGAGCAGCCACCGGGTCAGGGTGCCGCTGCCGTGCACCTGCAGCTCACCCGCCGGCTTGGCCTTCAGCTCGCCGATGGCCGCCGCGAGGTCACCGGAGAGGACGGTCGTGTTCGCCCAGCGCGGTTCGGTGAGCGTGTTCGATGCGACGTACTTGGGCTTTGTGTTCAAGGCACCTACGATGGGGTTCCCCAGATCTTCCCTCACGCCCCAGTAGCCGGCGAAGAGCTCGTAGGTCCGCCGGCCGAACAGGAACGCGTCGGCGCGCTGGTACACCTGGTCGACGAACGTCATGGCCTCGCTGTCGAACAGCGGCCTGGCCCATCCGCCGCGCTCGAATCCGACGTCGAGCCAATTCTGCCCGCCGTTTGCCTGCATCACTCCATCGACGGAGACCTGCGTGGTGGTCGTCAGTTTCATGATCGCGGTTCCCTTCTCCTTGGGGCGCCCCCTCGTGGGCGGCCTCTCACCCTGCTACGAACACCTCCGCCCCGATCGGACACCGCCTCCCGCAGCCTTCCGGCGCCTGTGGGTCACCCAGATCATCACCATGATCGGCGCGCAGCTGACTGCGGCCCGACTCGAAGGTCAAGCCGACACGAGGCCAGGGCCACCGCCGGGTGCGGTGTAGACCTGCGCCGGAGTGCGGTCGGCCACCGCCTGGTGCGGCCGGATCGTGTTGTAGAGGTGGCGGAAGCGGTGGGCCTCACGGCGAGGCGCCGCCGTCGCCGATGTCGGCACGGTAGAGGTGTTCGTACTTCAGGGAGCCGAAGAACCGTTCGACGACGCCGTTCGCCCACGTCGTCAACTACACCCGATCCGAGTGATCGTTACCGGCGTGTGCGGGTGACGCACCGGTTCCATCCGCTGTTCGGGCGGGAGTTCGAGTTTGTGGTGCATCGCCGCAACTGGGCCGAGGACCGGGTCTACTGCCGGGATGGGGAGGGTGGCTTGTTCTCCCTTCCGGCAGGCTGGACGGACGTGGTGGCCGAGGATCCGTTCGTGGTGGTCAGCGCGGGCAGGTGCGCGGTCACGGTGGATGCCCTGATCAAGCTGGCTGACCTCATCGACGGGCTCCGCTCGTAGCGGGACCGGGGACGGGCCGGCAGACCCCGCCGCCGGTCCGCGGCCGCTTGAGGCGGCCTCAGACGTCTCTCCGGTGCCGGGTGCACCGGTCACTGATCGGTGGCGCTACACCACCGATGGTGGCGACGTTCCGGCGTTGATGCGGCTCGGGTAGATCGTGATGTCTCATCCCAGGTACACCGTGTCGTCGCACGAGCTGCGCCGTTCGTGCGGCTCGCCGTTGTAGCGCCGTGCGGGCGGCTCAGTCCGGACCCGGAAACCTCGGCTATCCGCGCCCGTGTTCCGTTGCCCGGGAAACGTCAAATCGGCGCGACCATCACTGCGCGCCACCAGGACCACGGGTTCTTGGGCGCAGGCACTCTTGCACGAGCCGAGGCCGCGGTCCGGGCGCCTGGGCGGACCGCCGTGGCGGCGGGGGTTGCGGAGGCTGGGCGAGGCGTTCGAGGAAATCCGACATCGCCGACTGCCGGGGGCGGGGTGCGGGCGGGGTGTTCCCGACGTCGATCGGGATGGGCGCGACCCTGGGACCCGACGGCCACCCAGGTCCTGCGGCGCAGTCACCGCGAACGCGCTGCGGGCGCCCGGGGGGCTCTGGGACATCGCGCCGGTGCAGCGCCTGACCCGGGACAACCGGTGGGCCCGGACCTACCAGGTCCGGATCGGGCCGCAGTCATCTGCTCTACGGCACGCCGTCACGCGGTTCACGGATCGAGGTGGCAGGCCTGGTCCAGCATGATTGCCGGAAGCAGGAACCGGTGCCGGTCCAGGCGGCTGACCTTGACGTACTCGACCCCGGCCGTTTTCGTACGGCGTGCGGCGCCACCAGAACAAGACCAGCGCCGAGGGCCGCGAAATCCGCTGGCCACCGTCCCGGCGCACGTTCGCGAGTACCCGCCGGACGGTGGAAACCGGTGGGCGTGACATGTTCCGGCAGCGGGTTAGGAGATGCCGCAGAACACGGCACCGATCTCGAAGAAGTTCTGCTGGGCTGGCGGGGCGCTGTGCGAGGCGGGACCCGCTTGCGGGTTCTTTGCGAGCACGTTGGCGCATGCCGTGCCGGTGTGCGCGGGAGCCACCGGGCTGGGGTTCGGTGCGGCTGCCGCGGACAGGGCGGGGATCCAGATCGTGCTGATGGCCAGCGCGAGGGCTACCGCGGTGCCACTCCTCTTGATCATTTTCGTCACCTCGTTTGTCGGTGAGCGGACAGGACGTGGCGGGACGCTAGGACGTCGAGCGGTCGGGGGCAACGGGGCCGGCCCGGGATCGGGGCCCGGGGCTAGCCCTGGTTCCGCCGAGACCGGGGAGGGGTCACCATGTCGGGCATGGGGACGGCGGTGGCTGCGTTCCCGCTCGATCAGGTGGGCCGGGCGGGACAGCCGTCGGGGGACCGCGGCGCTGGCGAGTGTGATCGCGGCGGCGGGCGGGGTGGCCTGTGCGCTGTCGATCGGCGCGCCGGCGCTGCGTGGGCTGCCGCTGCACCCGCTGGATCAGGCGATCCACGCCGGGGTCGCCGCCGCCTACATCGGCACGGGTGTGGTGGCAATGTTGCGCCGTCCGGGCAACGCGGCCGGCCTGCTGATGGCCGCGATCGGGTTCTTGTGGCTGGTCGGCGACCTGTCCTGGATCCCCGGCGCAGTGCCGTTCACGATCGCCGCGACCTTCGCGTTGTTCTACCAGAACGTGCTGGCGCACCTGGCGCTGGCGTATCCGAGCGGGCGGCTGCCGGGCGGGTTCGAACGCCGGGTGATGGTCGGCTTGTACGCCTGGACGCTGCTCGACAACCTGGTCCGGATGCTGTTGTTCGACCCGCCCGCCGAGGGCTGCGCCGGCTGCCCGGCGAACCTGCTGCTCGTCGTGCATGACCCCGGCGTCGAGCGATGGAGAGACGACGTCAGCAGCTACCTCGACACCGCGGGTCATCGTGGCCGTCGGGGCGGTGATCATGCGGCACCGGTGGCGCCGGACCCGCGCAGTGCGGTACGTGATCGCGCCGGTGCTGTGGGCGGCGGGGCCGGTGGTCGCGTACCTGGTGACGAGGGAGGTCGCCGACGATTTCGTGACGTTGTCGCCGACCGGGGCGCGGATCGTGTACCAGTTCCTGCCGGCCGGGCTGGCGGTGTGGCCGCTGGTCTTCCTGGTCGGCCTGCTGCGCACCCGCCTGGACTATGCCCGCGTCGGCGCGTTGCTGCCGCAGCTGGCCGGTCCGGTCGCGCCGGGCCGGGTGCGCGACGCGCTGGCCGCCACGCTGCACGACCCACGGCTGGAGCTGCTGTACTGGTCGCCGATCACCGACGGGTACGTCGACCTCGACGGTCACCCACGCGAGCCGGTCGCCTCATCGGGGCGGACGGTGGCGCCGATCGGCGGCGAGGGCGGGCCGCTGGCGGTGATGCTGGTGGACGAGATCGTGCTGCAGGAGCCGGCGCTGCTGCAGGCGGCCGGGGCGATGGCGCGGCTGGCGCTGGAGAACGAGCGGCTGCAGGCCGAGGTACGCAGCCAGCTCGTCGAACTGCGCTCGACCACCGCCCGGCTGGTCGAGGCCGGGCAGGACGCGCGGCAGCGGATCGAGCGCGATCTGCACGACGGGGCGCAGCAGCGGCTGCTCGCGCTGTCAATGACCTTGGGACAGGCCCGCGCCCGCGCCGGCGACGGCGCCGCCGACCCGCGGCTGCGCGGGTTCCTCGACCATGCGGCGGCCGACCTGCAGCAGGCGATCACCGAACTACGCGAGCTGGCCCGTGGGATCCACCCCATGCTGCTGACCCAGGAGGGGCCTGGCGTCCGCGCTGACGGCGCTGGCCGAGCGGGCGCCGCTGCCGGTCGAGATCAGCGCACCATCCCGACGCTTCCCCGACACCGTCGAGTCCACCACGTGCTTCTTCGTCTGCGAGGCGGTGACCAACGCCGCCCGGCACGCCGCCGCGTCGGTCGTGCACGTCCAGGTCACCGTCACCGGCGACGAGATGACCGTCCGCGTCCGCGACGACGGCGTCGGCGGCGCCAACCCCACCACCACCGGCGGGTCGGGCCTGCCCGGCATGCGCGACCGCGCAGTCGCGCTCGGCGGACGCATGACCGTGACCAGTCCCACCGGCGGCGGGACCGCGATCGTCGCGAGGCTGCCGTGCGGGTGATCCTGGCCGAGGACTCGGTGCTGCTCCGCGAAGGGCTGGCCCGTTTGCTCGGCGACGCCGACATCGAGGTCACACACGCCGTCGGCGACGCCGACGCGCTGCTCGCCGCGGTCGACACCCAACCACCGGACGTGGTCGTCACCGACATCCGCATGCCGCCGACCTTCACCGACGAAGGGCTCACCGCCGCGCTGACCATCCGCGCCCGCCACCCGAACGTCGCGGTGCTCGTGCTCTCCCAGTACCTGGAGGCCGCCTACGCCGAACGGCTGCTGCGGCACAGCGCCACCGGCGCCGGCTACCTGCTCAAAGACCGGGTCAACGACGTGACCACCCTCTGCGACGCGATCATCCGCGTCGCCCGCGGCGAGTCCGTCACCGACCCCGAGGTCATCCGCACCCTGGTCGCCCGACCGCGGCTGGACAACCCCCTTGACCGGCTCACCCACCGCGAACGCGAAGTGCTCGCCCTCATGGCCCAGGGCTGGTCCAACCAGGGCATCGGCGACCGCCTGTTCCTCTCCGCGAAGACCGTCGAAGGACACGTCGGCAGCATCATGACCAGGCTCCGGATCGCCGACTCGCGCGAGGAGAACCGGCGCGTCCTGGCCGTCATCCGCTACCTGCGAAGCTGACGGGCACCAGCGCGCTGGAGACTACCGAGAATCACCAACAAGAACCTCGAAGGTCGTCGTCGCGTCGGTGTATCACGCCGTGCCCGACGAACGCAGTCGCTGTGTCGACCTCGGCTGGACCCGGGATAACAGGGCCACTTCAGAGTGCTACGGCCGACCAGCTGCGGCACGTTCCGAAACTCCAACATCGGCTGAGCGACCCGCTGGCGGCGGTGGTGAACGGCGTCATGTGCCTCGACAGCCGCGAGGTCGGGTGTGGTGGGCTGGCCGGTCAGGATCGCGTGAGGCACCGGCATGCACAGCCATCAAGCCGGCCAACCCATGACGGGAACGACTCGCCCGGCGCGGGTTTCGCCCTGCGGCCGCGCCGCGCCAGCCTCGCTAGCCGCGGCGGTTGCTGCACCTGGTACCGCGCGGGCTTGACGGCGACGCGATAACCGTTAGACATCCCGACGTGGTCGCCAGCGTCAGCCAGCCCGCCGAGCCTTCCGGCCTCGCGAAACTGGCCGGCGCCGACGGCATCATCGACCACAGCGGACCGTACCCGGTCACCCCGGCGAAACTTCAGGCATCCGGTCGAACGTCAGATGTGCAGGTCGTGGGGCGCGACACCGCGTCCGCGTCGGTCGACCAGCCCGAGCTGATCCAGGGCAGCTGGGTCCGCGATGGCGGCGTGGTGGTCGAGGCCGCCTTCGCCAACGCGCTCGATGTGCGGGTCGGTGATCCGGTCACCCTGGACGGCCGGTCGTTCGAGGTCGTCGGCGTTGCGGTCACCGCCGCCATGCCGCCCTATCCAAAGGCCTCCTGCAATTTCCCCTGCAAGAACGGTGCCATTCCCGACGATCCGGCCGCCGCCGGATTGCCTCCGGGATTGTTGCGCAATCCCGGCCTGGTCTGGCTCACCAAGGCGGATGTGCGGAGCCTCACCCCGGATCCAGAATCCCTGGCCTACGTAATGAACCTGAAGCTGGCCGACCCGGAAGAGGCCCAGGCGTTCGTCGACACAAACCACGGCGAACATGGCGGCGCTACGCCTATGCAGCCCTGGGAGAACATCCTCGAAGACGCCACTGAGCTGGCCAGAGACTCCCAGATCCTTCTGATGATTGGAGCCTGGCTGCTTGGTCTGCTCGCCGTGGCTAGTCTTTCGGTGCTCGTCGGCGGCCGGATGGCCGACCAGACCAGACGCGTCGGGCTCCTTAAAGCAGTCGGCGGCACACCGAGCTTGGTCGCTGCCGTGCTGCTCGCGGAGTATGTCCTCGTGGCCATCGTCGCGGCCGCGGCCGGGTTGGCGGTAGGATCGCCGACCGCTCCGTTGCTTACCGAGTCCGGTGCCGGCCTCATCGGCAGCGCGGGCACGCCGTCGATGACCATATCCACGGTCGGTTTGGTGACCGCCGTGGCACTCGGAGTCGCGGTAGTTGCGACCGCTGCTCCGGCCGTAGGCGCTGCCCGCTCCAGCACCGTCAACGCGCTGGCCGACTCGCCACGCCCACCCCGCCGCGCCGGTTGGCTGATCGCGATCTCGGCGCCACTGCCCGTCCCGCTGCTTCTCGCCTTGCGGGTCGCCGCCCGCCGGCCGCGACGGGTCGTGCTGGGTGTGGTCAGTATCGCGATCACGGTCAGCGGGATCTACGTCCTACTGGTACTCAACGCCTTCCTCACCACCCAACCACTCGCCGGCGGATATGACCATGCTCAGGTGGAGGTGCTGCGCCACGTGCTCCTCGTCTGGACCGTCATACTGCTCTGCCTGGCGGCGGTCAACGCCATCGTCACCACCTGGGCGACGGTGCTCGACAACCGGCATTCCTCCGCACTGGCGCGCGCCCTCGGCGCAACCCCTCGTGAAGTGAGCGCGGCACTGGCGGCCGCGCAGGTGCTCCCCGCGCTCGTCGGCGCCGTCGTGGGCGTCTTCCCTGGAGGCTTCGCACTGTTCGCCGCCATAAACGCGATCACCGGCGGCGACAGCGACAGGGCCACGCTTCCCTCGCTCTGGCAGCTGCTCGCCGTGGTGCTAGCAAGCGTGATCGTGGTGGCGGCGCTCACCGCTGTTCCCGCCCGCTCGGCGGCCGCCGTCCCGTCACCGAGACTCTCCAAGCCGAGCACGCATGATTCGAGCAGGTCTTGCCGGAGTTTGGCCAACGGGTCGGCGATCTCCGAGAAGGACAGCCCAGCTGCCCTCGGGGTGGGCGGTGACGCCGAGCAGCCAGACCCGCCGGGTGGCGAGTTCGATGACGAGCAGGATGTAGAGGCGGCTGAGCGGCTTATCGCTCGATCATCTGCATCTGGGTGCCGTGGTAGTAGTTTTCGCCGGCGCGGGAGAAGAACGCGAGCAGCACGCCGCCGGCAGCGGTCCGGGTCGGGGCAGGGCTGGGCCGGTCGGCGGGCCGGGACGAGGACGAGGTAGGCCCGGTTCCGGCGGGCTGAGGAGAGTCCCCGGCCCGCCGTGAGGGGGCGCAGCCGGCCGGGCTGCCACCGACCGCCATGGCGGCGAGGCCGAGGAGTCCTCGGAGGATCGAACGTCTGGGCAGCGCGGGACCGGCATGGGTTCAGTCGTGGATGCGCTGGGTGCCGATCGCGCTGACCATGGCCGGGTCGCGGTGGCTGAAGAACAGCGACTGGCCGGTGTCCAGGGCCGCGATGCGGGTCATGTCCTCGTCGGTGAGTTGGAAGCCGAAGACGTCGATGTTCTGCTTCATCCGGTCCGGGCGTAGCGACTTGGCGACGACCACGACGCCGCGCTGGACGAGCCAGCGCAGCACGACCTGCGCGACGGACTTGCCGTGGGCGGCGCCGATCTCGGTCAGGACGGGGTGGGTGAACAGGTTGTTGCGGCCCTCGGCGAGCGGGCCCCAGGACTCGGTCTGGACGCCGCGCTCGGTCATCACCTGCTGGTCGCCGGTGCGCTGGTGGAAGGGGTGGGTCTCGATCTGGTTGACCGCGGGGGTGAGCTCGTTGTGCTCGATGAGGTCGACCAGGCGGTCGGGGTGGAAGTTGGACACGCCGATCGCCCGGACGCGGCCGTCCTTCAGCAGGCGCTGCATCGTCCGCCAGGAGCCGTAGACGTCACCGAACGGCTGGTGGATGAGGTAGAGGTCGAGGTGGTCCAGGCCGAGGCGCTGCAGCGAGGCGTCGAAGGCCCGCGCGGTGGCCTGCTCGCCGGTGTCCTGGACCCAGAGCTTCGTGGTCACGAACAGCTCCTCGCGGGGGATGCCGCTGGCCGCGATCGCGCGGCCGACGGCCTGCTCGTTGCCGTAGGCGGCAGCGGTGTCCAGAAGGCGGTAGCCGGCGGCGAGCGCGTCGGCGACGGCCTGCTCGCTCTGATCGGCGGGGATCTGGAAGACGCCGAAGCCGAGGACCGGCATCTCGACGCCGTTGTTCAGCGTGACGGTCTGCACGAGAGGTTCCTTTCCGGAGCGGAGGGGCGGTCCCGCCGGCGTACCGGCCGGCGGGTCAGGCGAGTGGGGCTGCGACCGGGGGGTCAGAGTTCCTGCCCGGCGGGGCGGAGGAGGACCTCGTGGATGGCCAGGCGCCTGGGCCGGCTGACGGCGAAGGCGACGACCTCGGCGACGTCCCCGCCGCCGTCGTTGAGCTGGTCGAGGAAGACCTCGGTGGTGGTGATGGCGCCGAGCAGGTTGACCTCCACCATGCGCCGGTAGTCCTCGCGCTGCTCGGCGGAGAACGGTCCGAGCAGCATGACGCCGGCGTTGTTGACCAGGACATCGGCGCCCCCGACCTCCCGCTGCACGCGGTCGGCGGCGGCCAGCACAGCGTCGCGGTCGGTGACGTCGGCCTCGACCGCGATGGCACCGTCGCCCAGCTCGGAGCTTCGCGTGTTGGTGCACCCCTCTGCGATCGACCTGTCCAGGGCCTCCCTGAGCTTCCTCGCCGAGCGGGTGGCAGCGCACCGGCGGGCGATCAGGTCGCGGTGGCGGAAGCTGCCGGCCGGCCGGCAGGCGCTGGTACGCCTGCTGACCGACGGAGAGATCCCCTACGCTCTGCGTGGCCGTCACCGCCGGGTCCTTCTCCGTGATGTCCTCGACTACCAGGAACGCACCCGCCGAGATCGCCGCCAGGCACTAGACCAGTTGGCCGCCGAGGGCGAAGACACCGGCCTGTACGACCTGACGGCCTCGCCACGTCCGACGAGATGAGCCCACCGCTGTGGCATTCTCCGCGTTCCTGGACACCTGTGTGCTCTATCCGGCCTACCTCGGCGACACCCTCTGCTCCGGCTCGCTGAGGCCGACAGCTACCGAGTCGAGCGCGACCTACGTCCTGCTGCACACCAGGTAAGTCGGCGGCACCGTGGCCAGCACCGTCGGCTTCGTCCATGACGGGGACCCCCATGGTGGTGACCGACCCCGGGACGGTCCGTGACCGGGCTCGGGTCCTCGCCGCGGCTGACGTCGTGGTCCCGGGCCTCGGCCCGGCCTTCCACCCGACGCCGCGGCCGAAGTGCCTGCGCGACGGCGGTCACTCCCTTGATGGATTGCGATCTTCAACGGCTCCGGGTCGTGGTGCGGTAGTCGGTCGCCCGGAAGCACCCATGGATGTGGTCGTTGACCACGCCGACGTTCTGCATGAACGCGTACACGCTCGTCGGCCCCACGAAGCGGTACCCCT
>WNGD01007027.1_pt1 | contig 10663 bp, 8 predicted proteins | sample 5400671 | NCBI WGS metagenome assembly WNGD01 (sample SAMN13153369, study PRJNA577476) | soil metagenome | isolation source: 40 cm soil or saprolite under grassland replicate 2 | place: USA:California | collected 2016-06-15
ACTCCGCCATGCGGCGGCCTCCCGCAGCACCGCCGCGCCGAGCCCCCTTACGGAATCGAACCGTAGACCTTCTCCTTACCATGGAGACGCTCTGCCGACTGAGCTAAGGGGGCCGAGCGGCAGCCAGGGTACACACCCACCCCGGCGGCCGGGAAACCAGATGGGGCGCGCCGAGGCCGACCCGGGGCGCCGGCGCGAGGCAGCTGCCTCAGCCCACCAGCTGCACCCGCCGCCCCGCGACCCCGGGCTGCGCAGGCCTCGGCGAGGTCCGCTGCGCCAGCCAGGCGTCGAACCGGTCCGGGTCCAGCGCCCGGCTGACCAGGAACCCCTGGATCACATCGCACTCGTTCCCCGCCAGCAGGTCCCGGGACAGCTCGTCCTCGACCCCCTCGGCAACCACCCGCAGCCCCAGGCTGTGCCCCAGCTCGATGATCGCCCGCACGATCGCGAGATCGCCCAGGTCGGTCCCCATGCTGAACACGAACAGCTTGTCGATCTTCACCTCGTCCACCGGCAGCCGGCGCAGCTGGGACAGCGAGGAGTAGCCGATCCCGAAGTCGTCGATGGACAGCCCCACGCCGAGCTCGTGCAGCCGGTGTAGCACCGGCTTCATCCGGTCCGGGTCGGTCATCACGCTGTTCTCGGTCAGCTCGAAGATCAACATCTCCGCCGGCACCCGGAACTCGGCAAGCACCTCGGCGACCCGGTCCGGGAAGTCGCCGTCCAGCAGGTTGCGGGCGGAGAGGTTGACCGCGATGCCGATCCGCATGTCCCGGTCCAGCCACTGCCGGCACTGCGCGACCGAGGTGCGCAGCACGTGCATGGTCAGCGCCCCGACCAGCCCGGTGACCTCGGCGAGCGGGACGAACTCGTCCGGCATCACCTCGCCGAACTCCGGATGGTTCCAGCGCACCAGCGCCTCGGCGCCGATCAGCTCCCGGGTCCGCAACGCGATCTTCGGCTGGTAGCGGACCACCACCTCTCCGGAGTCCAGCGCCTCCCGCAGCTGGGTGACCAGCCGGAGCCGGTGCAGGCTGGCCTGGTCCATCGACGGCTCGTAGACCAGCACCGGCCGCCCGGTGCTCTTCGTGGTGGACAGCGCCACGTCGACCCGGCGCATCAGCGTGTCGCTGTTCGGCGCATGCTCGGGAGCCACCGCCACCCCGACCGAGACCGCGACGTCGATGGTCAGGCCGGCCAGCGGGTACGCGGTGGAGACCGCGCCCCGCAGCGTGGCGCCCAGCTGGCCGGCCCGGTCGCTGTCCGTGACCCTGGTCAGCACGGCGAACTCGTCGGCGCCGACCCGGGCGACCAGTGAGCCTTCCGGCGCGCAGGCGCGGATCCGCTCGCCGAGCTGCACCAGCAGCTTGTCTCCCCAGGAATGCCCCAGCGAGTCGTTGATGTCCTTGAACCGGTCGACGTCGAGCTGGCAGAGCACCACGGTGTCGCCGCTGCTCATCGCGGCCGGGATCGCCTCGTCCAGCGCCTGCGCCAGCCGGGCCCGGTTGGGCAGGTCGGTGAGCCGGTCGTGGTACGCCGCGTGCCGAAGCCGGTCGAGCAGCTGCTGGTTCTCCAGCGCCGCGGTGAGGTGGGTGGCGAGCGTCTCCAGCACCTGCAGGTCGTCGGCGCCGAACGTGGCGAGCTGGCCCTGCCGGTCGGCCAGCTCCAGGGTGCCGAGCGCCCGGTCGCCGGTCCGCAGCGACGCCACGATCAGCTCGTTCACTCCGCGGCGCTCCAGTTCGGCGCGCACCGCCCCCTCGGCGAGCTCACGGGTCGCGAACCGCCGGCTGCGCCGGCTCTGCAGCGCCGCCGCCCGCACCGGGTCCAGCCCGTCGGCCGCCCGCACCACCTCGGTCCGGCTCACCCCGGCCGCGTCGACGTGCACCACCACCGGGTCGGCCAGCTCGGACGAGCGGGTCCACAGCACCGCGGACCCGGCGTTGAACATCTCCCTGGCGTGCGCCAGCGCGTGCCCGAGCACGGCCGGGTCGGACCGAGCCCGCTCCACGTACTTGCTGAACTGGTAGGTCTGCCCGAGGCTCTCGTGCTGCCGGAGGAATCGCCCGTACGCCTTGTAGCCGAAGGTGAACACCGCAGCCAGCCCGGAAAACAGCACCACGCCGTACGCGTTCACGCTGGTGACCAGCACCGCGATCAGCCCGACCATCGCGTTCACCGAGCCGGCGATCATCGTCGGGACGACCACGGAGGCCAGCCGGCGTCGATCCAGCCGACCGTTCGTGACCACGATGGCCAGCGCCACCATCGCGGCCCCGGCGATGTCGGCTGCCGCCACCGCGGCCAGCGCGGCCAGCCAGGTGACCGGCCGGGCCACATCCGTCCCGGGCCCGGCGGAGAAGACGATCTCGGCGACCGCGACCTCGACGCTGAAGACGCCGATGTTGTACAGCTGCTTTCCCGGCATCCGCCGCCGGTCGACCAGCAACGTGGCGCCGGAGACGATCCGCGCGAACAGCACTCCCAGCGGCGGCAGCAGGAAAAGACCGAGCACCAGCGGGATCTCGGACAGCGACATGCTGTACGTCTGGCGCTGCAGCTCGACGCTGAGCGTCGTCCGCTGGGCGACGAGGAAGAGCCCCAGCAGCGCAGCGAGCAGGATCGGTCGGCCCAGTTGGAGCGAGGTCGGCACGAACGCCAACCACAGGGCCGCGGCGATCGGCGCCGGACACAGCCACAGGGCCACCGTGCGAGGCCGATGTCCTCCCAACCGGCGAGCGGCAAGAGCCGCCAACGACCGACCCATAGGCATCAGTACCGTCTCACGCAAGGCATGGCTGCGGGCGGAGCGCCGCACGTCGGCGGTGACGATACCGTCCGGGCTGTCGACTGGACACGACGCCGGACGGGTTGATCTGTCCGGCGAGCGGGTGGCTTAGCTACCGATTCAGTCCCACTGTGCGCCGTTCGGCGCGACTCCGTCCCACTGTGCGCCGGTTATCCCGACACCGTCCCACTGTGCGCCGGCACTAGGCACGCCGTCCCACTGCGCGCCGCTGGTCCCAAAGCCGAGGCTGGCCACCAGCGCTACGGCCGCCGCCGCAGTGGAGATCCGGGCAGGGGTGACGAAACGGCGGAGGGAAGGCATGAAGGCTCCAATCCGGACTACGACTCCGAGCGATGGTACGGCGCTTACGATCTGAACACACTCAGTAGCGCAGAGCGCGGCCGATCTTTACGCAGCGTCACCCTACGCCCCTTCGGTCCGGCGCGGTAACCCCGTATCGGGGGACTTTCCGGCCACGACTTGGTAACCGAGAGCGTAAGGACGGAGTCTGACACCCACAAATCGTCACCTGCTGTAGCCGACTGAGGCCCCTGGCCACGCACCTGCTCGACGCGGAGCTGGGCGTTGCGCGGTGGCGGAGGATGGGGGCATGTCCGAGCGGGCGGACTCGACCGCAGACCGGGTGGCCGACGAGCTGTATGCGCTGCCGCCGGGCGAGTTCATCGCGGCGCGGGACGAGCGGGTGCGCGCGGCTCGGGAGAGTGGCGACCGCGAGCTGGCCACCGCGCTGGGCCGGCTCCGCCGGCCGACGACCAGCGCCTGGGCGGTCAACTTGCTGGCCCGTGACCAGCCCGACCTGCTCGACCAGCTCGGGACGCTGGGCGAGGAGCTGCGCGAGGCGCAGCGGGAGCTGCGTGGCCCCGCGCTGCGCGAGCTGGCGGCGGAGCGGCAGCGGGTGGTCGCGGCGCTGGTGCAGACCGCCCGCCGGCTGGCCGCCCGGGCCGGGCACCCGGCGAGCGCCGGCACCGCGTACGAGGTGGAGCAAACCCTGCATGCCGCCCTGGCCGACCCGGCGGTAGCCCGGGAAGTGTGCGCCGGGCGCCTGGTGCACCCGGCGGCGCCCGGCGGGTTCGGCGTCGACACCGGCGGCGGGGCGCTGGGCGACGAGCCGGCCGACCGGTCCCGCCCGAGCCGCGCCTCCCGGTCCGAGCCGGCCGCGCCGGCCGACCTGGCCACCGGCCGCGGCCGCGGCCGCGGGACCGGCACCGGCGCCGGCGCCGACGGGGAGCCGGAACGGGAGCGGCTTGCCGGGGAGCGCCGCCGGGCCGAGCACGAGCGGCTGCAAGCCGCGCACGACGCTGCTCGCGCCGACCACGAGGCCGCCGAGGCCGAGCTGCAGGCCGCCGAGCAGCGGCTGACCGGCATCACGGCGACCAGGGACGAGGCCGCCGCGCGGATCGAGTCATTGCAGGAGCAACTACGTGCCGCGCAGCAGGACCTGCGCGACGCATCCGGCAAGATCCGGGACGCCCAGCGCCGCCGGGACGTCGCCGCCCGGATGCACGGCGGCACCGCCGACCGGCTCGCCCGCCTCGCCACGCGCCTCACCCCGCCCTGACGGCGCCGCACTACTCTGTCGCGTCGCCGGCTAGCTCCCCGACGTCGACAAGGCGTTCCCTTGTTGTACGTCGGAGAATTGCTCGAGCGACTTGCCGCTCACGCTGGCGCGCAGTGCATCCCATTTCGCTCCCGGGTGGCCAACCTCCGCCTCGACCTCCTCCGCACGGCGTTCAGCCTCGGCACGCTGAGCGATGTCTCGCCGATCGAATGCACCGCGCTCAACCACTAATCCTCCTTCCCAATGCGGCGGCGGCGCAACGCCCGGGCGGCGTCCGCAATACCGGCGATCTCGCCGGCAGACAAGCCTAGGACGTCTCGCAGCAGCACGTCGTCGACTCTTCGCACGACGTCCGCCCATCTGCCTGCCAGCAGCCATCTTTCCAACTTGTCGCGCTCAGGCCTGATACGTGCCCACGCGTCGTCCAGGACCTGGCCTCTGGGCACCGGAAGCACGGCCGCCTCGCGGCTCCATCTTGAGCAGTCCGGCGCCGTACGACCGGCCGAAGAGCTCACCCCCCAGCATGGTGACCGAGTTCAGCGTGAGGAGTGGCAAGGCGCGCTTGGCCGTGCTCGGCGCGTCGGCCGCCAGCCGGATTCCATGCATGGAGTTCAAGAAGGTCACCGCCGCAGTATTCGCAATAAGGCGCGGATAGCGGTGGCTCATGTACGTGAAGAAAAGATCCGGAGGGGTGACCGCCGGCGGCCTCCACCACGGTGTCCTAATCTTGCATTTGTACGTATCCGGGACTCCAGCCGCCACCCCGACAGCCAAATAGCCTACCAAGCTGGGTTCACCGTCCGCGCGATCTGGATAGAGCAACCAAACCTGCTCGTCGTTGTCCCTGAGCGATTCCCACTGCCTCCGGGTGAACGAGGTGCCCTTCAGATGCTTGGTGCCGGGAGGCACCACGGGACGGAGCAGGCCTTCGCTCAGACCGTACGCCTGACGCCGTGACTCGGTTAGCACGAAGTAATGGTTCGCCCCGGTCACCGTGCCGAGCTCCGGAGAGCCATACCCGGACAACGGGGTGAAGCCGGCCGCAACGGCGCGCTTGAAGAGTTGTCGCTGCCACATAGGCAACAGCAGGTCCGTCCACTTGCCGTGCGTGGCCGGGGTCACCGAGTAGTTGTCGAACGGCGCCAGACTGGCCAACTCGTCGGCATGCTCGACATACCACAGCGAAAAGGCGTCACATCCGCCGCTGCCGCGGGCGACGAACAGGACCACCTTTTCGAGCGCGCCCTCGAATTGAAGGGTGTCGAAGAAGACAAGATGCACCTGAGCGAACCGCTCCCGCAGCCACTGACGCACTGGCTCGGCGTAGCCAACCGTCAGAAGCTCGGCCGGCAACACCATTGCCAGGCGTCCGGTAGGCTTCAAGAAGGCGCAGGCATGCACCAGGACAGACGCCCAGGAGGAGGCCAGCCCGGTAAGCCGCACGCCCTGCCGTAACGCCGCGGCGGCTGATCTTCGGCGGTTTTCCCCGGAGTGCTCCTGATATCTCACGTACGGTGGGTTGCCGATGACGGCATCCATGAATGGCAATGGCCCGCCGAGCTGATCCGGCGTAGGGATCAAGAAGAAATCCTCCGCGAGCAGGCGGGCTCCGACCGGCTCCGACCCCGGCGGCCTCGAGGCGACGCCGAGAAGCTTCCAATGACTCCCGATGGAGCTCGACCCCGTACAGCTTGCCACGCACTGCTTCGTTCTCTGCAGTCAGGGCGCTGAGTCGCCTACCGGCTTCAACCAGGAAGACCGACTCTCCGCAGGTCGGGTCGAGCACTCGGGCGGATGGATCGTCGGCGACCGCCCAACGGGCCAAATACCCCGCTATCGAGCGAGGCGTGAAGAAGGCGCCGCGCTGCTTGCGCTCGGCGGTGGGCTGGTCCTGCCGCATGCCGGCAGCCTAGACAGCCCTACCGACAGAACCCGCCCAACCCGCCGGAGCCGGCCGCGGCTGGTGGGTGGGGGTCAAAGGCCGTACTCCTCCAGCAGGCGGAGCCAGACCTCGCTGGTGGTGGGGAACGACGGGACGGCGTGCCGGAGGCGGTCGAGCGGGACCTCGCCGACCACGGCGACGGTGGCGGAGTGCAGCAGCTCGGCCAGGTCGGGGCCGACGAAGGTGGCGCCGACCACGACCCGGCGCTCGTCGTCGACCACCAGCTTGGCCTGGCCCCGGTACCCGTCGGCGGTCAGCGCGGCGCCGGGCACGTTGCCGACGTCGCAGCTGACCGAGCGGACCGGCTGGCCCTGGGCGCGGGCCTGGTCCTCGGTCGGGCCGACCTGGCAGACCTGCGGGTCGGTGAAGACGACCTGCGGCACCCAGCGGTGGTCGGCCACGGCCCGGAACGCGTACCCGTCGGCCGGCCGCCCGGCGGCCCTGGCGGCGATCACGTCGGCACAGATCCGGGCCTGGTACTTGCCCATGTGGGTGAGCAGGTTCCGGCCGGTGACGTCCCCGCAGGCGTACAGCCAGCCGCCGTGCGCGTGCAGGTGGTCGTCGACGTCGACGTACCTCCCCGGGGTCAGGCCGACCGAGTCCAGCCCGAGGTCGGCGGTGCTCGGCCTGCGGCCCAGCGCGGCGAGCACCTCGTCCGCCTCGATGCTGGTGCCGTCCCGCAGCGTCACGGTGACCGGGCCACCGGCGGCGTCCCGGCGCACCTCGCTCGCCTCGGCCCCGGTCAGCACCCGGATGTCGGCCGCGCCGAACGCCTCGGCCAGCAGGTCGGAGGCGAACGGCTCGACCCGGCCGAGCAGCCGCTCGCCGCGCCCCACCAGGGTGACCTCGTCGGCGCCCAGCGACCGCATCGCCTGGGCCATCTCGCAGGCCACCACGCCGCCGCCGAGCACCACCAGCCGGCGCGGCGCGGCGGCCGCGTTCGTCGCCTCCCGGCTGGTCCAGGGGTGCGCCTCGGCCAGCCCGGGGATCGGCGGGATGTTCGCGATCGTGCCGACGGCCAGCACCACCGCGTGCCGGGCGGTCACCGTCCGGCCGCCGTCGGCGGTCGCCACCTGCACCCGGCGCTCGCCGGCCAGCCGGGCATGCCCGCGGGCGAGCGCCACCCCGGCGCCGTCCAGCCAGCCCACCTGGCTGGCGTCGTCGTGGCCGAACTGGCTGTCGTCGCGGCCGACGAACCAGTCCCGCCGGGCGAACACCGCGCCGGCGTCCAGCGGCCCGGTGACCGCGCCCGCCACCCCGGGCAACCGCCGGGCCGCGGCGTACAGCTCGATCGGGCGGAGCAGCGCCTTGCTCGGGACGCAGGCCCAGAACGAGCACTCGCCGCCGACCAGCTCGTGCTCGACCAGCAGCGCGGACAGCCCGGCAGCGGCCACCCGCCCGGCCACGTTCTCCCCCGGCGGCCCGCCGCCGATCACGACGACGTCGTAGGTGTCCTGCCCGTCGACCATTGCCGGCCTCCCCTGGGTCGCCGGCAGCGCAGTCTAGGGTGCCGGTGATGACCGTGCCTGCGCCTCCCGTCCCGGCGCCGGCCGAAACGGCCCGGCCCGGGCACGCCACCGGCACGGCCCGGCACCGCGGACGCTCTCCGGTGTGGCCGGTCCTGGTCGGCTGTGCGGCGCTCCGGCTGTGGTACCTGACCACCCGGCAGGCCCAGCTCGACGGCGACGAGGCGATGACCGGGCTGATGGTGCACCGGATCCTCGGCGGCCACTGGTACGCGTTCCTGGCCAACCAGCGCTACAACGGCGCGCTGGAGCAGTACCTGCAGGCGGCGGTCTGGGCGGTGCTCCCGCAGACGCCGTACACCCTCCGGCTGACCGAGGTCGGGCTGGCCGTCCTGGCCTGCTGGCTGGTGTACCGAGTCGGCCTCGAGCTGCTCGGGCCGGCCAGGGCCTGGCTGGCAGCCGCGCTGTTCGCGCTCGGCCCGTTCTTCAACCTGTGGAAGGGGGTGCGCAGCCACGGGCCGTACCCGACCAGCCAGGTCATCGGGCTGCTCGGGCTCTGGCTGGCGTTGCGGCTGCGGGCCGACCACCCGCGGGCCCGCTGGCAGGCCGCGCTGTTCGGGCTGCTGGTCGGCGCCGGGGCGTGGCTGTCCTGGGCGTCGGCGTACCTGCTGGTACCGGCGGCCTGCTGGCTGCTGCCGCAAATGCGGCGCCGGCCGGGGCTGCTCGGACCGATCCTCGCCGCCGCAGCCGCCGGCTACCTGCCGGCGGCGGCCTGGACCATCGCGAACGGCCGGTGGGCCGCGTTGGGCGGGCCGCAACCGGACCGGACTCCGTTCGACCGTTTGCGGCTGCTGGCCGGGCCGGTGCTGCGGGAGTTCCTCGGCGTCGGGTACTTCGACGCGGCGCCGGGCTGGCCCCGGATCGCCCAGACCGCGGCGGTCCTCGGCCTGGCCGCGGCGTACGCGGTGGCCTGCTGGCGGCGCCGGGCCGGGCTGGCCGACCTGGTCCTGCTCCAGGACGGCCGGCGCCGGCCGGCGGACGTGCTGCTGGTGGTCCCGCCGGTGGTGGCGGTGCTCTACGCGGTCTCCAAGTACACCTGGTGGGCCGGCGAGCCGCGGTACCTGTTCACCGCGTACCCGGCGCTGGCCCTCGGCCTGGCCGCGCTGGTTCCCCGGGCCCGCCGGCCGGCCGTGACCGTGCCGGTGGCCGCGGCGCTCGTCCTCGCGGTGGGCGGGACCTCGGTGCTGACCGCGGTGCGGCACGCCGGTGACGGCGACCCGGGCCGGGACGCCTGCCTGGCCGGCGGGGTCGACTGGCTGACCGGGCACGGGGTCACTGCGGCGTACTCCGACTACTGGACCGGCATGCCGCTGCAGCTCGTCGCCGGCGGCCGGGTGTCGATCGGGCCGATGCTGGCCGGCCGGAGGAAGTTCCCGGAGCTGCGGGAGGCCGCCGACGCGGCCCCGCCGGCATACGTGCTGGGCCACGTCCCCGACCCGATGCGCCAGCAGGAGGACCGGGTTGTCGCCATGGACCGGGCCCTGGCCGGGCATGCGGTGACCGCCACCCGGACCACGGTCGGCTGCCTGACCGTCTACACCGACCTGCGTCCGGCGCTGCGCCCGTGGGAGCTCGGGCTCGGCCAGCCGATGTCACCCTGACCACGGCCGGCCAAGGCCGGTAGCGTTGAGCGGTGCGCCGCGTCCTGCTTTCGCCCCGGTGGTTGCTGGGGCACCTGCTGGCGCTGGCCGCCGCCGTGGTGTGCGTCCGGCTGGGCTGGTGGCAATGGCAGCGCGCGCAGCTCACCGGCTCGCTGCAGAACCTCGGGTACGCGATCCAGTGGCCCGTGTTCGCGGCGTTCATCCTCGCCTTCTGGACCCGGGTGGTGCGCGACCAGGTGCGCCCGCCGAGCCCGGCTCGGCGCACCCGATCGGCCCCGGCCGCCCGGCCGAGGCGCCCGCCGGCACCGGCCGGCCCGCCGCCGGCCCCGCTGGTCCCGGACGACCCTGCGGACGCCGAGCTGATCGCGTACAACCGCTACCTCGCCTGGCTGGCCGAGCAGGACCGGCGGGACCGGTGAGGGCAGCGTGACGACATCGCGCGAGCGCCGGAGCCCGAGCCGGCCGGTCGAGGCGGCGCTGATCCGGTTTCGGGTGGTCGCCTACGTGGTCGGCTCGGGCCTGCTGGTGCTGGTCTTCGTCGGGGTGCCGCTGAACCACCTCGCCCACCGGCCCGGCGTGGTGGCCGTGCTCGGCCCGCTGCACGGCTTCCTCTACATCGTCTACCTGCTGACCGCGGTCGACCTGGCGTTCCGCTGCCGCTGGCCGCTGCTGCGCACCCTGCTGGTGATGCTCGCCGGCACCGTCCCCTTCCTGTCGTTCGTGGCCGAGCGGAAGGTGACCCGCCTCCTGCACGCCCAGTGACGGGCGTGCAGGAGGCGGCCCGTGCAGCAGGCCACTGCGGTCAGGACTGCACGGCCAGCTCCCCGACGATCAGCGGGACCGCGTCGGTGGCGCCGAGGGCGACCAGCCGGACGTACCGGGCCGGCTGGCCGTCGCCGGCCACCTCGTCCCGCAGGGTCGGCGCGGTGACGGTGCCCAGCACCCGCCAGGTGGTGCCGTCCACCGACGCCTCGACACGCTCGCCGGCGCTCTGCGTCGGCTTCGTGATGCCCTTGCCGTTCGGGACGGCGAACGTGGTCACCGGCGAGCGGGTCACCAGCACCGTGCCGATCGGCGCCGACTGGCCGAGGTCGACCCGGATGCTGGCGTCGGCCGTCGGCCCGATCCACTGGGTGATGTCGGTGCCGTCGGCAGCCGCCTCGGGCGGCTCGGCGGTGGCGGGGTCGGCCAGCGTGGGCCGGCACCGGGCGATGTCGGTCGTCGGCGTCT
>WNGD01007031.1_pt1 | contig 10662 bp, 11 predicted proteins | sample 5400671 | NCBI WGS metagenome assembly WNGD01 (sample SAMN13153369, study PRJNA577476) | soil metagenome | isolation source: 40 cm soil or saprolite under grassland replicate 2 | place: USA:California | collected 2016-06-15
CAGTCGGGCGCTCCACCTTGACACCGACCGCGGGCCGGCAAGAACAGCCGCCACACCGGAGCCGCGCAGACATCACGTCGACGCCCGCGGGCGCGGCGGCCTCACTACAGGTAAGGCTCCATCCTCCGTTGCCCGCATTGGGCTACTCGCGACGGAAAAGCGCAATGGATTACCTGCCGCACTGAGCGTCACGCGACCGCGCGAGGGCGCTGTAGCCCAGCGCGATGTCGAAGAGGCTCAACGTGCGCGCGACCTTTCCGGCGCGTTCGCACTCGTGTGTAACGCACGCCGCTGTCGCCGGCGATCCCGTGTTCGAGTCGCCCCACGCCGGCGTCTCCACGAACTGGAGCCGAGCTCGCACCCGAAATCTCCGTCGTTGTCGCGCTCGCGGTCGGCCGCCTGGAAGCTCGCTGGCGCCCGGCAGGAGCACGGTAGAGCCGCTGAAAATCCGTAGAAAACACGGACCGCGATCCGTGCGTCCACCAATGCCGCACGCGCCGTGCTAGTGCAAAACGTGCAGAACCGGAAGGAGGCGCGATGAGGCTCGGGGTGGCAGCGCGGCAAGCGCGCGAGCAATGACCCCTCGTGGGACGAGCGAACCCACGCGCAACCCCCCGCAAGAGGCCAAGCCGGCTCACATCCCCGTATAGACCGTCCGACGATGAAAGGGAAAGGAGCCTGCTCATGATCGTTTCCCCAAACGAACAGAAGATGACCGTTTCAGCAAACGAACAGAAGACGATGCAGCGCGTCGTCGTCGATCACTTCGGTGGCCCCGAGGTCTTGAGGATGGTGGAGGACGACGTTCCCCAGCCGGGGCCGGGCGAGGTCCGCGTCAGGGTTCTCGCCGCCGGGGTGTCTTTCACCGACGCGCAGCTACGCGCCGGTACGTATCTCGGCGTGCCGAAGCCGCCGTTCACGCCGGGCTACGACCTCGTCGGCGTCGTCGAGGAGTTAGGACCGGGCTGCACGAGGCTGCGCGAGGGAGACCGCATCGCCGCGCTGACGGTGTGGGGCGCCGACGCGGAGCGCGTCTGCGTGCTGGAGGCGAACGCGGTTGAGGTGCCCGCGGACCTCGACCCGGCGGAAGTCGTCAGCCTCGTGTTGACCTACATGACCGCTTACCAACTGCTTCACCGAACGGCGAAGGTGAAGAGCGGCGAGACGGTGCTTGTGCACGGCGCGGCCGGCAGGGTGGGGACCGCGGTGCTCGACCTCGGCACGCTGGCCGGGCTTCGCCTCTACGGGACCTGTTCTGCTCGCGACTGCGCCGCGGTCGAGCGGCTCGGCGCGGTTGCGATCGACTATCAGAGCGAGGACTTCCTAGCGCGGGTTCGCGAGTTGCCCGGCAAAGGCGTCGACGTCGTCCTCGACGGGGTCGGCGGTGCGCTCTCGCTTCGCTCCTTCCGCGCACTGCGGCCGGGCGGACGGCTTGTCGTGTTCGGCCACTCCGCCACGCTTGTGCACGGACACAAGAGTTGGCGAGGGTGGATCGAGTGGTATGCGGCGACCGCGAGCGTCGCCCTCTGGGGCTTGCTTTCGCCCCGGCGGCGGGTGTTCGCCTACCGGATCCAGAAGCTGCGCGAAGGTCATCAAGTGCTTCCTATGGGTGCTCGGCGACCGCTCCCGGTGGGTGGAGGCCCCCGCAACCCGGAATGGTTCCGCGAGGACTTTCGCGCGCTGCTCGAGCTGCTGCGTGAGGGCAAGATCCACCCGGTCGTGGCCAAGCGACTGCCGCTGTCCGAGGCGCGCCGCGCGCACGAGCTGCTCGAGAGCTCGGCGGCGAAGGGCAAGCTCGTGCTCGTGCCGTCAGCCAGATGAGCGCTGCCTCCGCCAACACGTAGCGCGAGTCGTCCCCGGTGCTGCTCGGCGCGCACCGGCGGCGGGCGCCTCCAGCACGGAGCGGCAGCGGCGCTGATGCAGACCTGGACGCTCGTTGCTGCACGTCCTGAGCCTGAGCAGCCGCGTCCTCTCCTACGCAGGCGCGGCCGCTCTGTCTGCTTGTCCTCCGGCTCGGTGTCAAACTCGCGTACGGCTGACCACCGACATAAGCCGGGCTCCGATGCTGACGCGTCGGAGCCCGGAATCTTCGCCGAGGTAGTTTCGATTTCGTCCACTCGATCGGCGGGTGTTTCGGATTCCGCCTACTTCATCAAGCCAATCGAGCTTCGTCCTACTTTCGATCTATTTCTCGGTGCCTAGAGGATTGCACTTCTTCGAGCGTGTCCCGTCAGAAGAAGCACTGATTGTGTTGTGGTTTTGCCGCAAAACCCGGTCCGCATTTGACGCACCCCGTGGGCCGAGCGAGAGGCGGGTGCGTAGGTTGGGCCCCGCCGGTGGGGTGCTATCGTCGCCGAAGCTGCTCGGAGGAGATGGTTGAGGTGGCGACGCGGGTACTGATTGCCGGCGGGGGCGTGGCGGCTCTCGAGGCCGCGCTGGCCCTGCGGGAGCAGGGGGAAGGTCGCGTCAGCGTCGAAATGCTGGCGCCGGAGCCCGAATTTTGGTACCGGCCGCTCGCCGTCGCCGAGCCCTTCGACCTCGGCGAGGTGAGGCACTTCGACCTGGCCGAGCTCGCAAGGGCCGCCGGTGCGACCCTCTCGCCGGGGGCACTCTCCGGGGTCGACGCCGGAGGACACTTCGTCCAAACCTCCGCGGGTAGCTCAATTCCTTACGACACCCTGCTTGTCGCCTGCGGAGCTGGCCCGACCCCAGCCGTCCCCGGCGCCCTTACCTTCGGCGGCCCGGCGGATTCCGAGAGCATGCGCAGCCTGCTCGCGGAGATCGTCGCCGGCCGGGTCGGGCGGCTCGCCTTTGTCGTGCCCTGGGGAGCCGTCTGGTCGCTGCCGATCTACGAGCTTGCCCTGATGACGGCGGCCTACCTCGGCGAGCGTGAGCTCGAGCGCGTCGAACTCGCGCTCGTCACCCCAGAGGACGAGCCGCTGCAGCTGTTCGGCCGCGCGGGGAGCGACGCGGTCCGGCAGCTGCTGGAGGAGCGGGGCATCGCCCTTCATACGGGCTCCTTCCCGGTCGAATTGGTGGAGGGGGAGCTGCGCCTCGTCCCCGAGGGAACGATCGCGGCCGACCGCGTCGTCGCCCTGCCACGCCTGCGGGGGCCGCGGATCGACGGCCTGCCGCAGACGGTCGAAGGGTTCCTCCCCGTCGATCCGCACGGCCAGGTGCACGGTCTTGCCGACGTCTTCGCCGCCGGCGACATCACCAGCTTCCCGGTCAAGCAGGGCGGAATCGCCGCCCAGCAGGCAGACGCAGCCGCCGAGACGATCGCGGCCAACGCCGGCGCGGACCTGACACCGCAGCCCTTCCAGCCGGTGCTGCGCGGGCTGCTGCTGACGGGACGACAACCGCGCTACCTCAGGCACGAGATCACCGGCGGCGCGGGCGACGTCTCGGTGGCCAGTCCCGAGCCGCTCTGGTGGCCACCGGCGAAGATCGTCGGCCGCTACCTGGCGCCCTTCCTCGGTGCCTTCGCCGGCGTCGAGGGCCCACCCGAGCCGCTCACCGCTCCCGGCGCCGTGCCCGTCGAGGTCGAGCTCGACGCGGCAAGAGTCCAACGTTTGGCCGCGCTGCGCTTGGAGATAGCGCCTGATGCTGAAGCTGAAGCTGGTGTCACGGTGGGCGAGGTCATGTCGACCGATCCGCTCGTCGTTGCCCCCGAGGACACGCTCGGGGAGGTCGCCGAGAAGATGCGCGCAGGCGACCTTGGCTCGGCGCTCGTCGCCGACTACGGGCGGCTGATTGGCATCCTCACCTCACGCGACCTGCTGCGCGCCTTCGCCGGCCGCGTCCACCCGAGCGAGGCGCGTGTCCGCGAGTGGATGACGGCCGAGCCCGTCACCGTCTCAGCCGCAACGCCGATCGAGGCGGCTGTGACCCTGATGGGCGAGTACGGCGTCCACCACCTGCCCGTCATCGACGACGAGCGGCCGACGGGAATGCTCGGCCTGCGCCAGGCGACGCGTCAGGCGCGCGGGCGGATCGGGCTCGGGCTCGGGTTCTGACGGCTGCCCGCCGGAGATAGAGCCTGGCCGCAGTTCGTCAGCTCGTGCCCGTCCAGCCGAATCGCTCCTCGGCGAGCCGCGGCCGGCCGTCGAGAATGCCGCGCCAGCGCACGGCCGCCTTCAGCACACGCGGGCTCCGCGAGAGCGCGTCGACCGCCGCGGTTGCGTTGTGGCCTTCGAAGAAGAAGACGACCTCGCGCTCGCTGACGAAGACGTGGTGTCGCTCGAGCCCCAAGCGCTCGACGTCGAAGGGCGGCCCCTCCTCGACGAGCCGCTGGGCCGCCTCGGCCGCGCCGCGCCTGATCGGAACAACGACGGCAACGCACGTCCGCGCCGTCCGCTCGGCCCGGAGCCGCGCGAGGAGATCGGTGAGCTCGCCGAGCAGGCCAACCCCGCCCAGGGCGGCGACAAGCACTCGCTCGCAGGAGTGCCGCTCGAGAACGAGCGACTTGTCGCCGTTGATCCGTTCCCCGGATCCGCGCCCGATCTCGACGGACGAGAGCTCATCGAAGGGGATCCGAAGCCCATCGGGTTCACCCGACCCCTGCAGGACGAGGTCGTCGTCGCCGAGTTCGAGCTTGCCGCTGGAGGTCGGGCCCTCGCCAGTGCGCCAGACGACGGCGTATTCGTGCGGACGCTCGCGAACGCCTTGGGCCGACAAGCCTGCTCCTTTCCGTTAGGCGAAGCAATAGCGCTGATGCGCTGGCGGGGCGTCCGCGAACGCTGCAGCCTAGGCGCGGCAAAGTACTGATTTCCGGGCGGCGGCCGTGCGTACGTTGCCTGGCTCCTCGGTCCCCCGACGATGCAGGGGTTGCGGTCAACAGAACGACCACGACGCCGCCGGTCCGGCTTCGAAGGCTGCGGCTCCGAGATAGTCCCTATGGGAGCGCCTGAAAGCTCGTGCGTGCGCGCTAGCCTGTTTTCAGCGTTTTGATGTAGGCGGCGAGTGCCTTGAGTTGCTCGGTCGGGATGATCCCGCCCCAGTGCGGCATCGAGACGATTGGCGCGCGGCCAATCACGCTGCCGCTGCGGATGAAGTCGATGATCTTCGCGTCGGTGTTGAACTCGTGCCGGAAGTCTGCGCCGGACAGGGGCGGGATCGTCTTGTCAGGCGACTGTGGATTCGGCACCCCGCCGAGCCCGTTCGGGCCATGGCAATTGACGCAGCCGTAGCGGACGTAGAGCGACGCACCGGCGACCGCGGCTCCCTGTCCCGCTGGGATCGGTGCCGCCACCGCAGTCGCCACTGGTGGAAGGCCGGCTCGCAGATACGCGATCAGGTCCGAGACCTGGCGCCGCGAGATGACCTCGCCCCAGACGGGCATGTAGGGCTTTGTCGGGTTCGCCGACTCGCCGAGACCGTGGTCGATGATCCGCCGCAACTGAGCGGGCGTCAGCGCCTTCGAGACCGAGGTTAGCGCGGGCACCGCGGGCGAGACACCGCCGCGGCCCTGCATCCCGTGGCACTGGGCGCAGGCGAACGAGACGAAGTCGTGTGCGCCCGCCGCGACATGAGGGTCGACCGGCGTCTGGGAAGCCGCAACGGCACCCACGGTCACCGTCTTGGCGCTCTTGCTGTCGCGGCCGACCACGAAGCCGACGATCCCGGCGCCGATCTCAAAGCCGAGCGCAATCAGCACGATCAACGCCTCGGCGACGACCGCGGGAGTATCGAGCTTGCGGCGGATGGCTGAGTCTAGGCCGCCGGGCCGGCTGTTTCAACGATGATCGAAGTGATGGGCGGCCGGCAGCGAGCCGAACACGTCGGCGCCGTTCGCGACCTTCTTCGCGAGCGGACGAGCGACTCGAACTCGTGCACGAGCACGTTCTGTTTCGGCCGACCCGCTCGAACCTGCCACGCGCGAGCACGAGTGACTCGGCGCGGACGAGCTGACCGAAACGCTGGTAGACCGGCGGCGGCACGATCAGGTTCACCTGCCCGAACTCGTCCTCGAGCAGCATGAAGACGACGCCGTTGGCGGTCGACGGCCGCCGGCGAGCGACCGCAAGGCCGGCGACGGCGATGCGCCCGTCGTGCGGCTGGTCGCCGAGGTCGCGGCTCGCAAAAGGAGTGGAGCGCCTTTAGCGGAGCCGTCCGGAATTGGGTTACTGGTCAGCTCCGGAGGTTCGGCTGTGCGGGTTGAGCGGATGCTCAGGTAGGCCATACGACAGGTGCGTTCTGACCAAAACGGGCTAGTGCTGGCATCGTGGCAGGCGTCGCCTTTCCCGCATTCCGCGACACCTGGCCAGGCAGGCCGGACGGTGGATGCCGTGTGCGTTACCGAATGTGAGCCTTATGTCCGCGTCTAGTCGGGCGCAATTCGTTCTTAGAGCCGAAACCCGCCGACCCGGGCTTCGGAAAGGCATCGACTAACTTAACGCGGAACACGGCTGGCAACTAGTAAGTGCGCACGTCTGCGCGTGCACGGCGCGGTGCGCGTGGCGACGTGTGAGAGGCGGACCCGAAGGCCTTGCGGGAGATAGGGTGCTCGGCTGGCCGCTGGCGTGCCAGCCGGGGTACGAGTAGCTCCTAGGTGAAGATGATCTGGCCGCCGGCGGCTTTCTCGTAGAACTCGCCGACGGAGATGATCTCCTCGACCTGGGGGACGAAGTCCTCCATCCTCAGCCCGAACATGTCGACGCTTGCCTTGCAGGCGTACAGATGGACGCCGGAGTCGGCGACGAGCTCGATGAACTCGGGGATCGGCGGGATGTCGATCTTCTCCATCTGCCGCTGCATCATCCGGGTGGCGAGCGCGGAGACGCCGGGAATTGCGCCCAGCCACGTCGCCATGTGCATGCCGGGGTTCCCGACGGTTGCGACCTTGATCTTCTCGAGGCGGTCCTTGCGGATCGCGTCGAGCCCGAAGAAGGTGAAGAAGAGGTCGGCCTCGATCCCGTCCATGCGGGCCCCGTTGGCCATGATCAGGGCGGGGTAGATGCCCTCGAGCGAGCCCTTGGAGACGACGATCGCGACCTTTTCGATCGTCTCCGGCTCGGTGCCTGCGGTCTGCGGGTGTTCGAGTAGCTCGGTCATCGTGCGCTCCTTTCTAGATGCAGCCTTTGGGCTTGGGAATGCCGCCGATCTTGGCGGCCAGCTTGGCCGGGCCCTTGGGGAAGAGCTGGTAGAGCTCCTTGATCGGGACGCCGGATTCCTTGCCGAGCGAGCGAATCGAGGGGGCAGTTCCGGTGGCGAGGTAGCGCTCGCGCATGAACTTAACGACCTGCCAGTGCCGGTCGCTCAGCTCGGGAATGCCGTTCTCGGCTGCGATCGACTGGGCGATCTGCTCGTTCCACTGCTCGGGGTTCGTCATGAAGCCCTCGGCGTCGACGTCGACCGGGGCATCGGCGATCAGGGTCATGGTCATCTCGTCCTCCTTGCTCTAGGCATGAATGGGGATCTGCCTCTTGCCGGCGGTCGGCATCTCCGGGCCGATGCCGGGGATCTCGCGGCCGGGCAGGAGCGCGTGCCAGTAGACCCACTGGAATGCGAGCTTGCCGAGGTGGTTGAGCCTCGACTCGCGCAGCAGCGGCAGCCCGAATGCGCTGGGGAAATGGCCGGGCAGCGGCTCGGTCTCGTAGTTGAAGTCGATCAGCAGCGCCTTGTGGAAGCCGGTCTCGATGAAGCAGTTGGCGTGGCCGTCGTAACTACCGTCGAGCTCCTTGTCGGCGAAATAGCGCACGACGTTCTCGGTCAGCACCTCCGCCTCGAAGTGGGTGACCGAGCCGGCTTTAGAGGTGGGCAGGTCGGTCGCATCGCCGAGCGCGAACACGTTCGGTCTCGCCGGCGTCTGCAGCGTCGCTTTGTCGGTCGGGACGAAGCCGAGCGCGTCGCCGAGGCCGGGGGAGCGCTCGACGTAGGCGGCGCCGCCGTGCAGCGGGATCGTCACCAGCAGGTCGAACTCGAGCTCGCGGCCGTCGTAGGAGCTGAGCTTGCCGCCGACGCCGTCGACTTCGCCGGCGTTGAACTCGGTCACCAGCTCGATCTCCTTCTCGGCGAGCAGGCCGGCCAGGTGTTCGGAGGCGATCGGCTTGGTGAAGGCGCCGTCGAGCGGGGTCGAGTAGACGAGCTCGGTGCGGTTGCGGATGCCGCGCTCGCGCAGGTACCAGTCGGTCAGGAAGGCGAACTCGAGCGGCGCGACCGGGCACTTGATCGGCATGTCGACCAGGTTGACCACCAGTCGGCCGCCGTCGAAGCGCTCCAGCGCACCGTGCAGGGCGTCGGCGCCGTCGGGGCTGTAGAAGGTGAAGACGCGCTCGTTCCAACCCGGACCCGTGAGGCCCTCGGTCTCCTCGGGCTGCAGGCGCACGCCGCTGGCAACGACGAGCACGTCGTAGGGGAGCACCGTTCCGTCGTCGAGCAGGACGTCGTCTTTGTCGAGTGCGACCGATTCGACCTCGTTTTGGTGGAAGACGATGCCGTTCCGCAGCTGCCGCCCCCGCGGCCGCACGATCTCGTCCACTTGCGCGAGTCCGAACGGGACGAAGAGCAGTCCCGGCTGGTAGACGTGCTGGTCGTCGCGGTCGACGACGTGGATCTCGGCCTCGTCCGCGTCGAAGCGGCGGCGCAGCCGGTTGGCGGTCATCGTGCCGCCGGTTCCGCCGCCGAGGATCACGATCTGTTTCCTCGTCATGTTCTCTCACCTCTCTGGTGTCAACCCACAGGGTCGTGCCTGGGCGGTTGTCCGCCATCGGGGCATGCGCGGAACGGGGTGCGGACAACTACGCAGCTGAGTAGTTGTCCGCAACGCAATCAGCGCGCCTCCGGATGTGGCGCGGACAGCCCGGGACGACGATCGGGAGGACAAATGACCGTTTCGCACCCGCTTCCCGCTGACCTGGTCGACTTGATCGCAGAGCGCTTTCGCGCGTTGAGCGAGCCGACGCGGATCAAGCTGCTCGACCGGCTCCGTGAGGGCGAGGCGAGCGTGCTCGACCTGACCGAGGCGATCGGGACGACAGAGCAGAACGTGTCCAAGCACCTCGGCGTGCTCCACCGGGCAGGCATCGTGGCTCGCCGCAAGCAGGGCAACTTCGCCTACTACTCGATCGCAGACGAGCGCGTCTTCGTACTCTGCGAGACCGTCTGTGGCAGCCTCGAGCGGCAACTCCAGTCGCTCGGCCAGGTCGTCGCAGGCGCGCGGAGGTGAGCTGAGCGTGCTCGAGCTGTTCCAGACGGAATGGTGTCCCGGCTCACGGCGGATCCGCCAGCGGCTGACCGAACTCGGGCTCGACTACGTCAACCACCAGGTGCCGGTCGAGCGGGAGGAGCGAACGGCCCTTTTCGACCTGACCGGCTCCGACACCGTCCCGACGCTGCTGCTCGAGGACGGCTCGGCGCTTGTCGGTGAGGACGAGATCCTAGCCCATCTCGAGCGCCACTACGACGAGTCCGAGCAGACCGAGGCCCATCGGGCCAAGGCGGCGAAAGCGCGCCGCCGCTACCTGGAGGAGGAATGCGGATGCTTGCCACTAGCTACGCATTGACCAGAACGACGCTGCTCCTGTTTGACGAGGCCGTGGAGCGCGTCCGAGCCGAGCTCAAGGCGGAGGGCTTCGGCGTGCTGTGCGAGATCGACGTGCAGGCGACGATGCGCCAGAAGCTCGGGGTCGAGGAAGAGCCCTACCTGATCCTTGGTGCCTGCAACCCGCCACTCGCCCACCAGGCGCTGCAGGCCGAACCCGAGCTCGGCGTGCTGTTGCCCTGCAACGTGATCGTCTACGAGCGGGACGGCAAGACTCAGATCTCCGCGATCGACCCGGAGCGGATGCTCTCGATCGTCGACAACGAACGGCTTGGACCCGTCGCCGCCAAGGTGAAGGAGCGCCTGGGCGCTGTCGTCGAGCGCGCCTGCACCGCCTGCGGCCTGTCCGCTCAGATGGACAGCAGATGCGTTCCTCGCACCAGGAGCAGCGCCCCGCTCACGGCTCAGAGGACACGGCCACCGGTCGGGTCGAGGGGCAGACGCGCGCGGGCCCAGGCCTTCATGCCGCCGTCGAGGTCCTCGACCTGGTAACCGGCGCGTCGCAACCAGCGGGCGGCGAGGCCGCTGCGGTGGCCGCTGCGGCAGACCGTGACGATGGTTGTGTCGCGGGGAAGCTCGCGTCCTCGAAACGGGACCTGCGCGAGCGGGATGTGCTGCGCCCCCGGGATCCGGCCCACCTTCCACTCGACGTTCTCACGCACGTCGAGCACGACCACCTCGCCGCGCTCGAGCAGCTCCGCCGCCCGGGTAGCGTCGACCCGGTTCGGACGGCTGAAGAGCCGCACTCGCCTCCCTCCCTAGGGGCTGGGCGTTGGCTCGCGGGCCCGCACGAGCTCGACACGCCCGGCGCCTCCCTGGCCGTGTCCGAAGCTGACGTCGGGGAGGATGCGGTCGAGCCAGCGCGGCAGCGCCCAGGCCCAGCGTCCGAAGACGCGCAGCAGCGTCGGGATCAGGACGAGCCGGACGAGCATGGCGTCGAGCAGGACGGCGATCCCCAGGATGACGCCCATCTCCTTCGGTGGCAGCGGCCCGGACAGGGCGAAGGTGAAGAAGACCGCGACCATGACCGCGGCGGCGGCGAAGATGACGCGGCCGGAATGGGCGAGCCCGCCGATCGACGCCTCGCGCGGATCCCCCGAGCGGTCGAAGTGCTCCTTCGC
>WNGD01007033.1_pt1 | contig 10661 bp, 13 predicted proteins | sample 5400671 | NCBI WGS metagenome assembly WNGD01 (sample SAMN13153369, study PRJNA577476) | soil metagenome | isolation source: 40 cm soil or saprolite under grassland replicate 2 | place: USA:California | collected 2016-06-15
GTCTGCACGAACCCGTGCACGACGTCATCGGCATAAGCCGCGGACTGAACCTGCTGGCCGTCTAATTGCGGCAGAGAGAATCCCGCAGGGATAGTCGCGCGCTCGTAAATCAGGCGCATGCGATCCGTCTCGGCCCGCACCCAGTTGGCCACCGGCATCGGCGTGAGCTGATCGTCGCTGTGGCCAAGCGCGCTCATGTCCACCCACTCCTCCGGCTTGTCGCTGAAGCCGCGCGCTTCCGGCAGCATCAACGTGCGCACGACGGAGTGTCGCAATACGGCCCAGCCGCGCGCCGTGGCGCCGCTGAGATTCTCCGGCGAGGGGTCGGCGTGGAACAGGGTTTCGAGATCGGCCGGGACCGGATGCTCGCCGTGGGCGACGACGTTGTCCGAGTGAAGATCGGTGCCGCCAAGCAGCGACGTCAGCGCGAGGTGCGTGCCTATGCGCGCGAAGAAGCGGTTGATTTCCGCGTGCGTGCCGCAGGGCGCGACCGGCACGAACTCCATCCAGCCGAAGGCACCCTCATCCAATGTGCGGACCACCTTGAGCTCGGGATCGAGCCCGCGATCGTTCAGCCACGCGACGAAGTCGTAATAGCATCGCTCCATGGCCATCGGCCGCGGCTTGTAGACGAGACGCGCCCCACTCTCGAAGCTGAGGATATGCGCCGCCTGTCCGCGGTTGTGGACGTCGCCCGATACTTCCACCGAGGCCAGAGCACCGGGATGCTCGTTGGCGAAGAAAACCGAAATCAACTTCGACCCGGAGACTGCAATCCGCGCGAGCAGGCTACGGCTTGCCTGCTCCCAGCTGCTCGCGATGCCGATGCATCGGCGCACGAGCACGGGATATTGCGCGAGCAGGCGCGCGGCAAAAGCCGGGTCCTTGAGGCAGTCGCAGAAAAACGAAAAGCGCGCTTCCGGCGTGTCTCCCTTGAGTAGACGCGCGCGGCCGGCGACCGCCAGCTCAAGCACCAGCGTCTTGGTGACCGCGAGCGCAAGCCGGTCGCGCAGCGTCGCCTCGAAGCTTGCCGCCAGCCCCTGCCGGGACTTTTCGCTGCCCGGATAGAGCGAGCAGCCGCCGCGAGATAATTGCGCGCGCAGCGACGCAGCCTTCGGTGCAATGAGCGGGCCAAGCGCAGCCAGCAAATCATTCGCAGGGGCGGATGCTGTGTTTGCCCGATAGCAGCCCCAGAACTCCCGCCACCATTTCGGCTCGACCGCGATCAGCGCAGCGAGCTTGCGGGCGCGCGCGATGTCGGTGCGCCGCTGCTAGCGCAAATGCATCCGCCGCCGGCGCGATGCTCCCGGCACGGGGCGCAGGGTCTCACCGATGGCGGCGAGACGCTCGGCCAGCGTCAAACCCAAGCGCCAGTCTTCGGATGCGGCTCTCGTTCTCTCAGGCATGGATGGTGTTCGTGCGGACGACTGAGGCATAGCGAAAACCTACGGGCCAATCCTTACCTTGACCGCGGTTTGGAGAGTGCCATACTCAGCGGGTTTCATTGACCTCTTTCTTGCTCTGCGACCATGCAGCCTGACTGCCACGTGCGTGCGCGTCTCGAAAATGTCGGGAAGCAGGAGGAACCTCATGAATAAGACTCGCAGGATGCTGGTCGCCGGCCTCGGGGCGATGACCCCGGCCTTCATCGCCACGAATCAGGTTCAGGCCCGCTCGATTGAGGACGTTGCCATCGCGCCCGCCCAGAGCGGCGCCACGGCTATCGCGCTCGACCAGGAGACGTTGAAGCGCGCGCTGCTCGGACTCTCGCCTGCCGAGAAACTGCGCATTGCCGGCGATCGCATCCGCTTGGCCAAATCGAAGGTGCAATCCACACAGCACACAGCTGGCCGCACAAACGCATGCGTCACGGCCGGAACGTGCGGAGGGGCGCCGCGGCGAGCACGCTAGCGGTTTCAGCAAAAAACAAAGTCATCACACACCGGAGGTCGATCATGAACAAGGCTCGCAGGATTGCGACAGCCGGGCTCGGGGCGATGACTCCGGCCTTCCTCGCCACGGATCAGATTCAGGCGCGCACCGTTGAAGGCGCCGCGATCGGCCCCGCCCAGAGCGGCGCCCCGACCATCGCCCTCGACCAGGAGGCGCTGAAGCGCGCGCTGCTCGAGCTCTCTCCGGCCGAGAAGCTGCGCATCGCCGGCGATCGCATTCGCTTGGCCAAGTCGAAGGTGCAGCCCACGTCGAAAGCAACTGGCGCCGCAAAGCAGACGGCATCCGCCGGAGCGACGTGCACGCAACGGCCTGCGACGACGGCATGCACTGCACCGGGCCGAGCACGCTAGCCTGAATTGGGCCGCGGCAAATCTAACGCAGCGGCTTATGCATTCGTTTTCCGGTCGGCAGTCCGCTGGCCGGGTCGCGCGGCGCGGTGCTCGCGCGGTAAAGGATTGGCGATGCTTGGTCGGTTTGCTTAGTCACCTTCGCCTTGGCAAGGGCAGGACCCGGGCCGGCAGCCGCAGCTGCTGCGAACAGCGCAGCGGCAGTCAAGAGGCTCGTTTGGCGCATGGGGCTCCTCCGTTGATCATCTCAAGTCCGACAACAACCACCAAATCGCTTTCGAGGTGGGCGCACTCCGGCAATGGAACCAATGTCATTGCCGAAGATTGCTCATCTCGCCTTGTTAGGCTTCAGATCCCATCCCGCTCTACCGGGACCAACCGTCGTCTTGGTTCCGCCCTTGCTTCCCGCCGTGGTTCCGCCGGTGGATGCCGCCGAAGAGGTCGTGGGTCCACTTCCGCCGCGAAATTTGGCGATTGCCACAGGCGCAAGCGCGAGAATCAGAACGAGAGCAAACCCAGCTGCGAGCCATTTCGTCATGACTGCGCCTCCCTTGGGGTCCGCGTTCTGCCTGGGAGGATTTAGTCTAGCTCGCCTGCGATCTGGCGGGAAGCGGGTCCGCTCAACCAGGAGCCGCTAGGTTCAAGCTTGATGCTCCAAAACATCGAATCCGACGTGGCGGTCGACCATGTAGATCAGGCCGCGATCGTCGAGCGCCACGTCATTGCTCTGCGGCGCGGGCCTGCCTGCAACCGGCTCCGGGATGAAATAGCCGATCTCGCGCGGGTTTTGCGGGTCGGCAACGTCAATGATGCGCAGCCCGCCGCCGAACCAAACGGCATGGACGATGCTGCCCGTCACGCGCTCGCAGAACTGGTGCGCGCCGAAGCGCGCACCACGCACACGGCTGAAAGTTGAATCCAGCTCGCTGACCTGGAACTGCGCCAGCGGCTTGATGGCGGTGAGATCGCTGACGTCGAACGTCAAGAGGCACGCATGCGCGCGTCCGCGCCGCGCCTCCTCCTCGCCTGCACTGAGCGCCTGGTCCTCTTCATCGATGGCAATGGCGATGCGCCAGCCGCCGATCCGACCCGGCAGCGGCATCACCGTGTGCGTCGGCTCCGGAAACAGCGGATGATAGTTATACCTGCCGGCAGTTTTCGGCCGTGCCAAATCGGACACGTCGACCACCCAGAAGCCGGCGTGCCAGCCGCTCGCCCACATCTCGTCACCGAAGCGCAGCGCATGGTGCAGACGGTGGCGCCGGCCGGACCAGGTGGGCGTCTCGCCGCCGGCGACGTGCTGTCCCGGTATCCACCAGCGTGAGATTTCCTGCGGTTTGTGCGGATCGCGCAGATCGTAAATGACGAGGATATTGCCGACATATCCTTGCAGCTCGGTCGAGATGTAGGCATGGCGCTGGTCCATGTCGAAGCGATGCACGCCAATGCCGCCGGTCTTTTGGTAACAAATCAGCTGCGGCCGCGAAGGGCTAGAGACGTCGTAGATCTTGAAGCCGCCGCTCGCATACCGACGCTGTTCGAATTTCTCGAGTGCCGTCAAATCGTCTTCGGTGACGCCCATTTTGGCGGCGATTTCGCTTCGCGTTGGCTCGCGCCCGAGCTCCTCGGTCAAGGTCCGCCCCGCGGCGGGCAATTGCTCGGCGCGGCGGCCGATCTTGCTCATATTGCGTTCGTGGTTAACGATCATTATGTCGCCGACGACGCGCACCTTATGGCTGTGCGATTCATCGTCCTCGAGTGTGATCGTGCCGACGACGCGTGGCTGGCGCGGATCGGCGATGTCGATGATCGACGTCCCGAGATGCTCCGGATTAGGAATGTGCCCGACGAACGCATGGGAGCCGCACACCGTAACCTGGCCGCCGCCGGCGAGATCGAGATGACCTAGCCGGCGGACGTTGCGCGCGAGGCCCATAGCAGATCGGTCAATCGTGTTCATGTGCGCTTCTCGGGCTACGCTGAAATCATGCTGGTCAGCCGTTGATCGCGGCATAGCTTCGTCGCAGCTATACGAACTGTACCGCGATGCCGCCGAGTGTGCCGAAGTCGGCGTGCAGCGTGTCGCCTTTGTGCGCCAACACCACGCGCGTGAAGGAGCCGGCTAGCACGAGATGACCGGCCTCGAGCGCAACCCCATGGCTGGCGAGCTTATTGGCGAGCCAAGCCACGCCGAGCGCAGGGTGGCCAAGCACACCGGCCGCAACCCCAGTCTCCTCGATCTCGGAATTCTTGTACATGATGCCGCCGACCCAACGCAGGTCGACATCGAGCGGCTTCACCGGCCGGCCGCCGACGACGATGCCGGCCGCCGCGCCATTATCGGACACCGTATCGAAAATCTTGCGCGGGTCCTGCAGACGCGCATCGACGATCTCGATCGCGGGGACGACATATTCGGTGGCGCGGAGCACTTCGGCAAGACCGACACCGGGCCCCTTCAGGGGCCGGCCCATGATGAACGCGAGCTCGATCTCGACCCGCGGCCGGCAATAATTCTCGTGCGGAATCTTGGCCCCGTCCGCGATCATCATGTAGTCGAAGAGATGCCCGTAATCCGGCTCATCGATCTGAGAGGAACGCTGCATGGCCTTCGAGGTCAGGCCGACCTTGTGGCCGATCAGCTTCGCTCCGGCCGCCAACTTGCGCTTGGCTACTTCGGTAGAGATGGCGTAGGCATCCTCAATGTTGATATCGGGCCAAGTCGCGGAGAGCTGGGTCGCCTGCTTGCGCTCCTTCTCCGCGCGCATGAGGATGTCTGCGGCTTTGTTACGGTCGGGCTCGGACAGCATGGTTTCTCCCATCGTGCTGATGGCAGTCTAGCGCGGATTCCGACCGGGTTTCACGCGTCGCCTCTCCGGCCATAGGCGGTGCTGAGCTTCGCCGCAACGGCGCGGCGATCGATTTTGCCGGCGCCGTTGAGAGGCAGCGCGGCAACAATATCGATAAAACGCGGATGCGAATACGCCGCTCCCTTGGTGAGGCAATAGGTCTTGAGATCGTCGGAGGTGATCCTCGAACCGGCGCGCGCAACCACCATCGCGGCCGGGACCAAGCCCTTCGCCGGATGCGGCACTGGCGCCACAACGGCATTGACCACCTCGGGATGGCCGAACAGCAGGTTCTCGACCTCCTTTGGATATACATTCTCGCCGCCACAACTAAACATGTCGTCGACGCGGCTGCGGAAATAGAAGAAGCCATCCTTGTCCCTACAGAAGATATCTCCCGTGTGCAGCCAACCATCCGTCAGCTTGGCGCGGGTGATCTCCGGCTCGTTGTAATACCCGCGACAGACGTAAAGGGAGCGAATCAGGAGCTCGCCTTCTTCGGCATCATTGCCCTCGGCGTCGATCAGCCTGAGCTCGATCTCAGGCGCGGCCACGCCGGGGCTGCCACGCGGCACAGCACGCCCATCGATCGGCGCCCGCAGCGGGCTTCCACCCTCGGTCAATCCGTAACTTTCCGAGACCTTGACATTGGGAAGCGCGCGTTCGACCGCCTCGATCAGCTCCGGCGTCACCACCGCCGAGCCGATCGTGAGCTCGCGCAGCGCGCTGAGGTCGAGCGTGCGCAGATAGTCGCGATGCTGGAGAAACATCGTGAACACCGCCGCGACCCCGCGCGAATAGGTGCATCTGTACTTCGCCAAAGCATCGAGATAGGCGCGCGGCTCGTACGCCGGCATTAGCACGAACGAGCCGCCAGCATAGAGCATCGGCTTCACGGTTCCGCGCAATGCATTCTTGTGGAACAGCGGGAGCGCGACCAGGCCGCGGTCGCTCTCCGCGCACGGCCAGTAGCGCTGATTGTAGGCCACGTACCAAAGCATGCCCTCATGCGTCATCATCGCGCCTTTGGGCCTACCGGTCGATCCCGAGGTATAGGGTTGAAACGCTTGTGCACGATCTGCGATTGCGGGCGGGTCGACGGGCGCGGCCGGCTTGGTCATTTCCTCCTCAAACGACAGAAAATCCTCCTCGCGCCGGTCAAGGACGAGCCGCTGGCGCAGCGGCGAACGGCGCGCGATCGCAAGCGCACTGCGATGGCTCGACGGATCCACGGCGGCCATCGCGCAGGCCGCCTCTGCGATGATCTGTTCCAGCGTGTCAGCCGCAAGGCGAGTATTGAGCGGCAGCGGGATCGCGCCGGCGCGCATCGACCCGAAGAAGAATTCGATGAATTCCGTGCGGTTTCCGATCAACATGGCAACGCGCTCGCCGGGCGTTACGCCGAACCGAGCCAGCATGCTCGCGACCGCATTCATCCGCTCGTCGAGCTGCCGATAGCTCGCGCGCCGCTCGTTTCCGCCGAACAGATCGATGATTGCAATCTTCTCCGGCACGCGCGCCACGGAGGCATCGAAGAAGAAGCCGAGATTGCGCCGACGATTTACGCTGTCCATGGTGATCAGGCCGGCTTGGGCCGCGGATGCCTAACGCCGAGCGCGCGCTCCGAGGTGACGAACACTGGGACGTGTGCTTCTTAGCGCGCAGACCGGATGTCCGCCATGCTACGCAAACGACGTTGATCATGCGGCGGGGCGCTTCGCGAGAGTTGATTGCTTTGCGGCTTGCGACTACGGCTGTGACGAAAAGGTCACATGCATTTGAATTCTCAAGTCGAGGCGCAATATCTCGGTTGGCAGAGCAAGCAAATCAGGTAACCTTGCTCCGCCTAATCATGGGCGTTTCCTCCTTCACTCAAGCCCCGCTTGTCGGGGCTTTTTTCTCGGCTCGGGATGCCGCTCGCAGGTGAGTGGCCGGAGGTTCGCCGCCGGATAACCGGTCAAGATCAAGATTCGAATAAATATGCGGCTGCTGCGGCCAACGCGCCAGCGCCGCTGTGCCCGCCGGCGTGAGAGCATACCTGCCGCGCTCGACACGGAAGAACCAGCCGTAGACATTGCGCAACAGAATCTTAGGCGCATCGGGGATCGCGCTTTTGATCTCGGATGTGCGCCGTGGGCCGCCGGACAGCGAAGCCGCGCAGGCGAGCGCTTGCTGGCGGTAGGCGGTCATGATCGGCGCCCTGCAAATGCCGCCGGAAACCGGATCACCCAGACGCCGCCGGTGCTCGTCGAGCAGGCGAACTCGACGCCTCGCATCGCGGCGAGGTCGCCATGGCCCAGGCTCGACCAGCACCTCGACGCGTCCGGCTGCCGAGACAGCGAGAAGTCCAAAACCCAAAAGCCGGCAAAGCTTGCGCACGCGCGGATCACGCGCGCGGCCGCGGCGGCCCGAGACGCGCACGGCAAGCCAGACCTGATCGCAGGCCGCGCTGCGATTGATACCCTGCAACACAAGCTCGAGGTTGAAGCCGAGCTTCAATTCTCCAATGACTATGAGCGGTGGTTCCTCGCCGCGAATAGCAACGACATCGCAGCCGCAGATCTCGCCTTTGACGGCGAAGCCAAGACTCTCGAGGAAGCGCTTCACCGGGACGTACAGCGACGTTTCCCGTTTCGCTGGCCGCTTCCGATATGCAGGTTGACTTAGCATCGCGGTCCATCGCAGCGAACGCGCTTCCAGGCGGTCGACCTCTGCGGTCTTTCCGCAAACCATGTCGTCGATGTCGTAAGCGCTTGGTTAACGCAACCGCAGGTCCCACGGTCAGCGGTCCGAATCCGGCTGCAGCACCGAGGGCCCGGGATCACGCCCGCAGAACAGGAACGATGTTCCCGTTGCGATTCTGCTTCGTTCCCGGATCGATTCCGAAATGTCCGCAAATGCGCGCGTTAGGCACCGCAACGTCGCGCTTTCGGCGCAGCCTCCCGAGCGTGCGCGATCTCAGCATGCATGTAGAAAGCTGCTTTCCTTCCAGTCTCGAATCATATCTCTTAGCATCGCGCATTTCGCGCCTCTGAGGAGGGCATCCATCATGGCGGGCAAAGCGACGACAAGTACCAAGTCTGGCCGTCCCGTTACGCTCAAGCATTTGGCGGCAAGGTTGGCGGCCGATCACGAACTCACGAAACGCGCGGGCGAGGCTATTCTCGGCGACCTCGTGAGCCTGATCACCAAGCATCTCAAAAAAGGCGAGCGCGTCCGCATTGCCGGTTTTGGCATTCTACAGGTCAGGGCACGCGCAGCCCGCATGGGGCGAAATCCAGCGACCGGCGAAGCTATCAAAATAAAGGCCAGCAAGAAGGTCGCGTTCCGCCCGGCCAAGCACTTGAAGATGGCAATCTAGTCGAGTTCGCGCGGACGCCGCATACAACTGCCCCGTCAGCCAGCGCCGACGGGGCCGTGTGCCTTTAGGCCATTGTGGTCGGGCTTTGACAGGCGCTCCCATGGCGGGCCTGTCACGGTTCAGTGTCGCATGTCACTTGCCGGTGCGTTTGCAAACTCCGCCTCGAACTGGGAAATTTCCCGCATCAAGTCTTCCAAAATGCGCTGGCGCAACGCGGCGTCCGAGCCATAGGTCAGCTCTGCGACCGTCTTGGCCAGCGCGGTGATGATTTCGTCCACGTCGATGGCGTCTTTCTCGCCGGTCAGCGAACCGTATTCCGCATAAAAGTCGTCGATCACATCGCCAATCAGACAATGTAGACAGGGCCGCTCATCATTCGATTCAGTACTATCCGACATGGCCATCCTCACGTTTGCAGATCGAGGTTCGGTGGGTCGCCCGCTTACAGCCGCACCTTGAACCCCGTTGGCGGTTTGGGAAATTTTGGCGGTCCCGAGAGAAGTGGGTAGGTACAGCTACTATAGCAAGTTGGGCGCACAAACACCCCTATCCGCGGTCACTGAACTTAAAGGCGGTTTTACCACAGTCACAAACGCTTCGGATCCCACCGGAGTCCCGCGCGAGGATTGCCTTTGCCATCCCTAGGCAACGCGCAACCGTCAGGCCGCTGCCAAGTCGAAGATCTCCGATTTCGCCTCCAGGATTGGGAGAAGATCAGCACCGCCAGCGCAGCGAGCGGCATTGCCTCGATCGCAGTGTCGGACCGTTTCCCTTGCCGCGAGTTCTTTCGCACCCACCCAACCGATGCAGCGGCGCTATCGACGATCGCGCGTGCACTCAGCATGCACGTCGAGTTTCAGATCGCCGCTCCGACGATTGCAGCGCTGCCCAAGTTCGCGCCCGACACGAGGAGCGCAGATGGGGGGCGGGAACATGAGAGACCGCATCCTCAATCGGGCGCAACGCCCAGCCCCCACGCGGGTTGTCGCCAAGCTCCGAACGATCGGTGAAACCGCGGAACTCTTCAACACCTCGACACGCACGGTTCGCCGTCTGATCGAATCGGGTGACCTGCGGGTGCATCGCATCCGCGGGCTGGTTCGCATTTCCGATGCGGATATTGCGGCATTCCTAGCCGAGAACTGAGCTATGTCGCTCGAGCCACCTAGTGGCCTGATCGTTCGAGATCTGAAATGGCAACTACACGCCCAACGAAACCCATAATGAATGGTTCAATCCCAGGCAGCAGCGAGCCTTTCCGGTTGCGCTGAAAGTCGCGGCAGGGAGTAAGGAGTGCCCATCAATGACATCGGTCCGAAAAAAAACTTCCAGCGAAATTTTTCGCACGCCGCGTTGGCTGCGAGGCCCGCCAAGGTCTCTGCGGTCGATAATAAATCCCGAGGAGGTTTCGATCTACCGCCGCATGCGTAAAGCGGTCATTCAGGAACTCCGTCCTAAGACCCCAATAGAGTGGATCTTGGTCAATGAATTCGTGAACGCGCAATTTTCCGCGATGCGGTACGGGACGTGGCAGGCGGCGGTGATGCAATTTTCCATCGGGGAAGGCTTGAGGCGGGCAGTCAAAAATCGGTTGCGCAGCGGCAACAAGGGTAGCGAAGCGGATCTCGATTGGAGGGCACAAGAACTGGCGGGTAGCATGCGTCCCTATGTCAACGATCACGCCATTGAAGCTGAGATGTACTTGTCTCGACGAAGCGAGATGGACAGCATTCATAAAAGACAACTCAGTGCTCAACGTCGCCGGGATTCATCGTTGCGCCAGTTGGAGCAGAGGCGAAGCCGTCAGCGAAAGGAGGCCGCGCAAATCGGGAGAGCTCTCATTGACGAGCGGAACCGCGAGGAATTTGCGGCTCCTGAAATGGCGACCGTCGCAAGAAAAAATGGCGCGCGTGACGCTCCTGAACTGAAGACCGCGGGATCAGAACCATTGCGGAAATCTCAGAATGGCCACGGATAGATAGATTGCTGCTAACCGGCGCAATGGCTCACTAGGCCGCGGGCCGAAAACTTCCGCCGGCAAAGCGCGGTCGAGCCGAAACGCGTTGAAGCACGGGCTCCCAATTCCGGTAAGCCGAGACAAAACCCTCCGCAAGAAAATTGCGGTGCTGGCCCGAATATTGGCGCAATCGG
>WNGD01007034.1_pt1 | contig 10660 bp, 9 predicted proteins | sample 5400671 | NCBI WGS metagenome assembly WNGD01 (sample SAMN13153369, study PRJNA577476) | soil metagenome | isolation source: 40 cm soil or saprolite under grassland replicate 2 | place: USA:California | collected 2016-06-15
CCGATTCCTGACCTTTCGCTTCCGCATTCTCAGAGCCGTTGCAAGTCGCACGAGCGTAGCGCGTCCTCACGCCGAAAACCTCCGACGCGTTCGACATCGCGGCTGACGGCAGCCTCTCGAACCGCCAGCTCGCGCGCGAACGCGACACCCAGCGGCAGGCGATCACCGAGGCGCTGCGGCGGATGCTCGCCCGCGAGAGCCGAGCCTAGTCCGGGCGCTGCGTGGAGGCGTCCAGGCCCTCCCAGGCCAGCGCTTCCGGCCGCGCTCGTTCGACGAAGACGGCGAGCCAGATCGAGCCCTCGAAGAGGGCCCACATCGGCAGCAGCTCGAGTCCGGTCGTCACGGGATCCGGTCCGGGCAGCCCGAGCGCAATCACGGCGACGATGAAGTAGCCGAGCCGGCGGTTCCTGCGCAGACTCGCCGACGAGAGCACGCCGATGCTCACGAGGCCGAGCACGAACATCGGCAGCTCGAACACCAGCACGATCCCGAGCAGGACGGTGGCGGTGAACGAGTAGTAGGCCTTCGCCTGGATCAGATTCGTGAAATGCGTGTCGTCGTAGTGCGTCAGCCACTGCAGGGCGCGCGGGAGGACGATCAAGTATCCGAACGCGAGCCCCGCGGCTCCGAGCGCGGTGGCGAAGGCGACGAGTCCGAGGACGTTCCGCTCGATCGACGGGTCGAAGGCGGGCGCGAGGAACGACCATGCCTGCCACAGGATCACCGGCAGCGCCAGCAGGAATCCCGCGTAGACGCTCACCGTCACCGAGACCGTGAACGGCTCGGCCACCCCCAGCGTCACCACCCGCCGCCGGTCAGCCGGTAGCGGGTGGTTCAGCCAATCGAGGATGTGGCCGTGGAACACGAATGCGACGATCGTCGTCAGCGCAAGCGCGCAGAGCACGACGATGATCCGCCAACGCAGCTCCTCCAGGTGCTCGACGAGCGTCGCGCCCTCGTCGTGCTGGAGACGCCGCGGCAGCCGGCCCATCAGAGGCTAGACGGTGGTCTCGTGCTCGTCGGGCACCGTGACGCTCGCCTCAACGGGCGCGGGCAGCTCGGCCGGCTTGTCCGAGTCGCCGCTCACGGAGTCCTTGAACTCGCGCATCCCAGAGCCGAGCGATCGCCCGATCTCCGGGAGCCGCCTCGCACCGAAGAGCAGCAGCGCGATCAGCAGCAGGGCGATGAGATGCGTTGGGCTGGTCCAACCAGTCATTTCTCCTCCTGTTCTCTCGAGGGGTCACTAGCCATGGCGCGCCGCATCTGCAGCTCTTGCCAGCCCCTTGAGGACGGCGAAGAACTCTGCTGACTGTCCGCGGAACAGCCCGTCGGCGGTCAGGGCGTTGACCGCGCCCATGGCGGCGTTCTTTGTCTGCGTAGGGCGGATGATCGAGACGATCGGGAACTTGCGCTCGAGGAAGATCGTCGGCTCGGGCATGATCAGATTCGTCTGCGTCGCCTCACCGTCGGCGTTCAGGTCGGGGAAGACCAGACCGTTCGTCGGGTCGGTGAGCGGCGGCGCGTTGCCGGCCTTGTCAGACCAGGTCTGGAAGTGCATCGCCTCAGTCGGCCCGATGCTGAGCAGGATTCGAAGCACCTCGGGATGGGTCACCCGCTGGGCGAGCTGGGGGTAGAGGCTGGTGCCGCCCTGCTCGATGAAGCAAAAGTGGAAGCCGGCCGTGTTCGCGATCGCCTGCAGGTGGTCGGGTTGGTTGAGGTCGTCGTCGCTACGCGGAATCGCCGGAAATCGCCCGGCGGCCAGGCCTGGGACGGCCTGCGGGAGCTTGTCCCCGAAGTCGGGGTTCTGGGAGTCGCTGCGGTAGCGCGTCCAGAAGCTGGTGTCGACGGTCAGCTCCATCAGGTTCGTCAGACGTCCGATTTGCTGCGCGCCCGTCGCTTGGCTACTGGGCAGCTTTCGGAACTTGTTCAGGTTGACCGGTTCCGCACCGTGCGCCTTCAGGTAGGCGTTGATGAAGGCGGCGTGCGAGATCTCGTCGTCGGTGTTGTCGTGGATGTACTGGTCCATGTCCTCGTCCAGCACCGAGATTGCCTCGGCGTAGGCCGGACTGCCGCTGCCGCCGGGTACCTCGCGGTCCTGGATGCCGGCGAGCTCGTTGTACTGCTGCCAGAGATCGGTCTCGATGAGCTCGGCCGCGGCGAGGAAGCGGAGAATCGCCGCGTCGCCCTTTGTCAGGCCGCCCTTTGGGCCACCTTTTGGGCGAGGTTTGGCAAGCGCCTCCGACGGCTCGAGCAACAGGCCTCCCGCGCCGAGGCTGGCTGCTCCAACCGCGGCGCCCTTCAGCAGGAAGGAACGGCGGCTGGTCAGATCCTGCGACTGTTCGCTTTCTTCCATCATCTTCTCCTCTCGGATCGGCTCCGTCACGGGGCGGGTCGCCCGGGCGGGCTGGTGTCGTTCCACGATCGCGACAGGCGCCGGGTCTTTCATCCCCGAGAGCGCCTAACGTCGATTGCCGCTTCCGGGAAACTCGCTGTTCCTGCTAGCGGCTATTTCCAGCCGTCACCAGCCCAGGATGACGTCCGGCCCAAAGGCCGCGTCTCGGCCTTCGGAAGGCGAAGGGCCGGCGACTGCCAGCAAGCCGGTAGTCGACTTTTCGGGGCAGTGGGGAGTGGGAACGGACGCTGACCATGAAGACACGCGCTGGTCCCGCAGCGACGGTTCCTGCACGTATCCGAAGTCGAAGGGAGCCGTCCACCAAAATGTCACTCGCGAAGAAGATCCGAGCAGGCGTTAGGCGCGTCTTCAGGGTTCGCTGACCATGGAGCAGTCGGTGCCGAGGGAGCCGTCGACGCAGCAGCGCTTCGACCGGCGGACGTTCGTCGCGCTGGCCGGCGGAGTCGTAGTAGCTGCGATCGAGGCAAAAGTAGGCGGCGCTTTCCCGCTTCTCAGAGCTGCGGACACCGCCTGGGAATTGCCCGCCCACGATCTGGCCGCCACACGCCACGGCGGCCGGATCTTGGGCACGCGGGTCAACTGGCGCGCCGACTTGGAAGGAGGAGTTGCTGGAGCGCCGGCGATCGTGGACGGCCAAGTCTTCGCCGCCTCGATTGGCGGCGTGGTTGCCTCCTTCGATCTCAGGACGGGGCGCGCGCGGTGGCGGCGGCGCTTTCCAACCGCTGTCTACGGAAGCGGCGCGGGCGCGCGCCGGCTCGGCTACTTCGGGGGGGTCGCAGTTGCGGACGGCCGCGTCGTCGCGGCCTCCGATCGGGTCGTCTGCCTCGACAAGCGCACCGGCCGAACGATCTGGGAGAGCGCGCCGCTGCGGACGAGCACGAGCGACGATTACTTCTGGGGGCCGCCGGTCATACTGCGCGGCCTCGTCCTCGTCGGCTCGGGCTCGGGTGCCGAGCTGCCGACGGCGCGGGGCCGGCTGAGTGCCTATTCGCTGAGCGACGGCTCCCTCGTCTGGAGCACACCGACGGTCCCCGCCGGGGCCAACGGCGGCGGCATCATCGCTCCTGCAAGCGTCGCTCTCCGTGCGAATCTCGCGTACGTCGCCACCGGCTCGCCTTACCGCGCCGTGCCTGGACGGAACCCGGGTACCGGCTCGCTCCTCGCCCTCCGCCTGCACGACGGCGTGATCGTCTGGAGCGATCAGATCTACCCTGCCGACAGGCACGGCTTCGACTTCAACAGCGCACCGGTGATTCTCGGGCGCATCCTCGTCGCCGCGAGCAAAGACGGTTTCCAGGCCTGGGACCGGATCGCACGACGGCGCCTCTGGCACCGGCGGCTGACGCCCGCGCTGTCGAAGAAGGCGAGCGTCGCCGGCCCGATGAACGGCCCCGAGGGTGGCCCCGTGGCCACGGACGGCAGGCGCATCTACGTCCTCTCAAACGATGCCGCTCGCAACAGCTGCGTCGCGGCGGCACTCGCGCCTGCGACGGGTCGTGTGCTCTGGCGGCAGCGGTTGCCGAGCTTCTCCTTCGCGGCCCCCGCTCTCGCGGGCGACCGCCTGTTCGCGACTGGCGCCGACGGGATGCTTCGGGGGCTGGAGACCGCCACCGGCAAGGTCGTCGCGGCGGTCCCTCTTGGGGCGCCGAGCACAGGCGCGCCTGCCGTGGCCGAGGGGCGGCTCGTCGTCGGTGCCGGCGCCGAGCCCTTCCTTCCGGGACACCTACTCGTCTGTGTCGGCCCACGCGCGTCGCGCGGGTGACCCTTCAATCGTCGGCCTTCAGCAGCGGTTCAGCTGATCGCCTTTGAAAACCGGACGCAACGGGATAAGCGCCTTCTTGAGACTCTCTAGGCACTTCTCGCCAGGGCAGGCTCGTGCTCTTCGGGTCGGATCGCGGAGCCTTCCTCGATCTCCAGGTGCGGTAGCCGCCGGTCGAGCCAGGACGGCAGGTACCAGTTCCGTTGGCCGAGGGTGTGCATGATCGCGGGGACGAGCACGGTTCGGACGATCAGCGCGTCCACGAAGATCGCCGCGGCCATCCCGAGCCCGATCATCTTGATCGTGCGATCGGTGCTGAGCGTGAACGACGCGAAGACGACGACCATGATCGTCGCGAGCGCCGTGATCGTCCGTCCGGTAATCGCCTGCCCGAGGTCGATCGCGCGTGCGTTGTCGCGCGTCCTCAGCCATTCCTCCTGGATGCGGCTGACCAGGAATACCTCGTAGTCCATCGAGAGTCCGAACAGCACAGCGAACATCAGGATCGGCACCAATGGTGAGATCGGCCCCATGCGCGAGACGCCGAGGAGTGAGTCGAACCAGCCTTTCTGGAAGACCGCGGTGATGACGCCGAAGGCGGCGCCGGCCGACAGCAGGTTCATGACGGCCGCGGTCGCCGGGATCAGCAGGCTGCGGAAGACGACCATCAGGAGCAGGAACGACAGCGCGACGACAATGCCGACGAAGACAGGCAGCTTGGAAGAAATCACCCCCGCTTCGTCGTCGGCGAGCGCCGTCTGGCCGCCGACGTAGATCGTCGCCGACCGTCCGTGCAGGGCGTTGGGGATGACCTGATGGCGCATCGTCGTGATGAGCTTGGAGGTGGATGCGTCTTGCGGACTCCCTGTCGGATAGACCTGCGCGACAGCAACTCCCGGGTGGCCGCGACGGGACGGCAGGAACTGAGGCGCGGTCGTGGCAACAACGCCGCGCGTGCGACCGGCGGCCTCGACAACATCCACGAACGCGCCGCGCCCGCCGGGTGACTGGATGGGTGCAACGAGCTCGAGCGGGCCGCTGAAGCCGGGTCCAAACCCTGAGACCAGGAGCTCGTACGCCCGGTGTGTCGTCGTGGTTGTGGTCGTCGGATCGGTGCCGAAGTCGGCTATTCCAAGCCGCAGTGAGGACGCGGGGACGGCCAGGGCAAGCATGACGGCGAGTGCGGCGACGCCGAGGCCGAGGCGATGCGTCTGGACCAGTTCGGCCCACCGTGCCCAGCGTGCCGAGGCTTCGGGCGGGTTCAAATCCCCGGCGGCGAGCACCCTGCGCTGCTTGCGGGTCAGGGTGCGATGTCCGAGGAATCCGATCAGCGCCGGCAGCAGGGTCAGCGCTGCGGTCATCGGAAACAAGACGGCGATCGACGCCGCGACCGCGGCGCCCGAAAGGACGCTGACGCCGACGACGAACATGCCGCAGAGAGCGATACACACGGTCAGCCCCGCGAAGAGCACCGCGCGGCCCGCGGTCGCCCCGGCTGTCGTCACGGCCTCTTCGACCGAAAGGCCGCGGCGTAGACCTGCGCGGGCGCGGGTGAGGATGAACAGCGAATAGTCGATTCCCACGCCGAGGCCGATGAGGAGGCACAGTTGCGAGGTGAAGTTCGCCATCGTGAACGCGTTCGACAGCGCACCAACGACCGAAAGCGCGGCGAACAACGAGAGCCCGGTCGATGCGAGTGGCAGCAACGCCGATAGCAGCGAGCCGAAGACGAAGAGCAGCACGATGAACGCTGCGGCGATTCCGAACATGGTGCCGCTCGAGGACGAAGGGTTGGTCGAGGCCGCGATCTCACCGAGGACTTCCACCTTGAGACCGCGCCCGTTCGCCGCGCGCGCCGTCTTGACGAATTTGTTGGCTTCTGCGGCGCTGACCTTGTTGGCGTCCTTGCGGAAGTTCACCGTTGCGAACGCAACGTGGCCGTCTTGGCTCAACTGCTTTGCACCGGCGGCCGTGTAAGGAGAAGTGACGCCCGTCACGCCGGGCAGACGTGCGACCTTGGCCAGGGTCGCGTCGACGGCGGTGCGAACCGCCGGCTGGGTGATCTGCGCGTGTTTGGTCGCGAAGACGATCCGCTCGGTGTCGCCGGAGACGCTGGGCGCCGCCTGCTGAAGGAGGTTCTGCGCGGTTGCGCTCTCCGTGCCTGACAGCTTGGTGCCGTTGGCGTAGTTGCTGCCGGTGGTGGATCCGACGAAGAACGTCAGGACGAGTACGCCGACCCATCCGGCCAGGACGAGGCGGCGATGGAGGTATGACCAGTGGGCGAGGCGGCGCATATGAACGTCTCCTTAGCTGGCCCGCGGGGATCGCAGACCTCGCCATCGACGCTAGAGACGCGATCGCGCCCTGTCTTCGGCCGCCGGAATGGACTTTGACCGGGTTTTGTCAGCCGTTCGGCGTAGGGCTCGAGCCCATGGAACGGACGCTTGTTACTCCGGGAGGACTACTGCAGAACCTCCTCGCGGCGGATGTTTGGCGGCGACTGCTTCTGTACCGTCGAACACATGCGCATACCGCGCCCGAGGCCGTGGGACGTCTTGTTCGCGCTGGCCGGGGCGGCGGCCCTGGTCGCCGAAGGGATCCATCGCGGGACCGGACCAGCAGCCGTCGCGATTCCGTTGGCGCTGCTCGCATGCCTGCCCCTGGCCTGGAGCAGCCAGGCGCCGCTCACGGCGCTGCTCGGTGTCGCAGCCGGTCTCTTGATCTGCGTGCCGGTCTTCCAGCCCTACGACACAGCCGTCTTCGTGCTCGCGGTCGCGCTCTTCAACGTGGCGAGGCTCGGCGATCGGCGCCGCTCACTGATCGTCGGCGCCGGCACTGCGGTGTTTCTCGTGGCGGTGATCATGATCGTCGCCTCCGACCACATCGCGAGAAACACAGGGCTCCGCCTCGGTGTCGCGCTCGGGGCGCTCGTGCTCGGCGACGCAGTGCGGTCACGGCGCGAGCTTCGCGAGGCCAGACGCGAGCAGGATTTGCGGATCTCCCACGAGCGCGAGCAGGAAAGTCGCCGCCGCGTTACCGACGAGCGGCTGCGAATCGCTCGTGACCTCCACGACGCGGTCGCGCATGCCCTCGTGGCGATCAACGTCCGGGCCGGCGTCGCCGCCCACCTGCACCCGAGCGAAGACTCGGATGGGGCGTTGACCGACATCAGGACCGTGTCCGCCGAAGCGCTGAACGATCTGCGTGCGACCCTGAGCCTCCTGCGCGAAGCCGATGACCCAGCGCCGACCGCGCCGACCCTCGACCTCGCATCGACGACTCAGCTACTCGACCACGCCAAGGCGGCAGGGCTCGACGTCGACGTAGACGTCGAGCTGAACGGCCACACGATTCCGATCGCGGTCGAGCAAGCAGGCTTCCGGATCGTTCAGGAGTCGCTGACGAACGTCATGCGCCACGCCGCCGCCTCCTGCGCTCGCATCAGACTTCGCGTCGAGGCGAACGTCCTTCTGATCGACGTGAACGACAATGGGACGGGCGGCGCGTCCGGCGCGCCTGGCCACGGGCTGCGGGGCATGTCCGAACGCGCAGCTGCACTCGGCGGCGAGGTGTCGGCCGGTCCCGGCGAGCGCGGCGGCTGGCAAGTCCATGCCCGGCTTCCGCTCACGCACGGCAAGCGATGACGAGCGCTCCGATCCGGGTCCTCCTCGCCGAGGACCAACCGATCGTCCGCGCCGGCTTTCGGGCTCTCCTCGACGCCGAGCCTGACCTCGAGGTCGCGGGGGAGGCCGCGGACGGCCGCGAGGCCGTGACGCTCGCGCGCGAGCTTCGGCCCGACCTCGTACTGATGGACATCCGCATGCCCGAGCTGGACGGTCTCGAAGCGACGGGGCAGATCACTTCTGATCGGACGCTGAATGACACCCGAGTCCTCGTTCTGACCACGTTCGAGCTAGACGAGTACGTCTTCGGGGCGCTGCGGGCCGGAGCAAGCGGCTTCCTGCTCAAGGGCGGTGAACCCGGCGAGTTGCTCTCCGCGATCCGTCTCGTTGCCGCCGGCGAATCGCTGCTCGCACCGAGCGTCACCAGGCGCCTGATCGAGGCGTACATCGCGCAGCCCGAACACCGGACGGTCGCCCCCGACGGGCTTGACGAGCTCAGCCCTCGCGAGCTCGAAGTGTTGGAACTCGTCGCGCAAGGGAGTAACAACCGCGAAATCGCGGAAGCGCTCTATCTGAGCCCCTTGACGGTCAAGACACATGTCTCCCGGATCCTCATGAAGCTGCGCGCCCGAGACCGCGTTCAGCTCGTCGTGATCGCCTACCAGGCCGGCCTCGTCTCGCCCTGAACGCCGCTGGTGGTCGACTGCGCTACGGCGTGTCGACGTCCGGCTTCAAGATCGTGCAGACGAAGCCGAAGGTGGGATGCGGCTGGAAGGCGAGACTGTCTTGCGTCGGGCTACCGAACCACGTGCTGGGCACCGGCGCCTTCACCTTCTTACCGATCAGGCCGCCGCCGTCGATCCTCAAAACGTCGACGCCGCGGTACGCGTCGGCGGTGTAGACGATTTCGCCCTTGGGGTCGGTCGGCGACCAGTACGCAGCCCACGTCGACCCGTTGGCCGGGATGTAGTAGCCAACTTGCGCGACGTCGGTCGGCGTGCGGTAGTCGAGGAAACGCACGCCCTGCTCGTACCAGCCGACCGCGGCGACGCCGTCCTTGGCGTCGAACCAGTGCGACGAGCAGTTGACCGTCACCGGCGCCTTCGAGTCGACCGAGCCACTGGTGAACATCCCGTTCAGCTCGGTCTCCCACGTGCCGAGCGGGGTGATCGCGCCCTTGCCCAGGTTCGCAAGACTCCACGTCTCGAACTTGCCTTGGCCGCGGCAGCCCCCTGGTGGAACCTCGTCTTGGTCGATGTAGTCCTCCTCCGTAACGAGCAGCGTCTTGCCGCGCCGCTGCGAGTTGTGGAGGATGAAGTCGTTGTAGGGCGAGGGGTTGCGTCCGGCCGTGCCGGTCGTGCCGAGCAGCTTCGGCGCCAGCGGATTGGCGGTCAGCTTGTAGCCGGCCGCGCCACCGCCGCCGACGTTCCAGACGGTGCCGGTGCTATCGAGTTCGGTGTCGTGCGACACCTTGAATGCGTCGCTGAGCGATGCGGCGGACTCGAACTTGCCGAGCGACTTCGGCGCGCTCGGAACGGTGAGGTCGATCACTTCTACGTGATCGCCGCCGTCCACCCACGCCTGAGAACAGTCCGGTTTGACGAAGTTCGCGATGTGGCCGGAGCCGCGGCCGCTACCGGTCAGGCCGAGCGGCAGGATCGCGCTCACGGCGGGCGAGGTCCGATTCGCGATGTTGATCACGTACATGATCGAACCGAGGTCCTTCGCCTCGCGGTCGTTGACGACGAGCAGCGTGTCCCCGCAGAGGTCGACGTCTTCGTTCTCGAAATGCGGCAGCGGAAGAATCGCGACGAACTGCGGCGAATCGGCCTTCGCGATGTCGAGCACCATGATGCCGCCCCAGCCGCTCACGTAGGCGTAGTGATCCTTGAAGTTCATCCCGGCAGCCGTTCCCGGGATGTGCGCCAAGTAGTGGACGTTGCTCGAGGTGGCGAGAGGCGGCTCGAGATCGGCGCTTCCGCCTGCAGCCGGCACCGCGCCCGCGACTAGGATCACGGCCGCTACCGCGAGGGTTCGCCTGCCCATCGAAGTCGGGCTACCCCGGACCCCCCGATTCCAAACGCAGCCCACGGAGAAAGAGATCACGCGCATCAAGATCCTCGAGATCGAGACTCCACGGGGGCCGGCCCGCGCCCAGCTGCATCCGACCGAGGCGCCGCGCGCGGCGCTCGTCCTCGGTCACGGGGCCGGTGGAGGGGTCGAGGCGCCTGATCTCGTGGCGGCGACGGAGGCGGCGCAAGCGGAGGCGATCAGCGTCGCGCTGGTCGAGCAGCCCTACCGCGTCGCAGGCCGCCGCTCCCCACCCGGCCCCGCGCAGCTCGACGAGGCTTGGATCGCGGTCGTCGAAGCCCTCCGTGCGGACGAGTTGAGCGAGCTGCAGTTGATCGTCGGCGGCCGCTCGCTCGGCGCCCGCGTCGCTTGCCGCACCGTCGAGGCGACCGGCGCTGTGGCGGTCCTCTGCCTCGCGTTCCCGCTCGAGCCGCCTCGCCGCGCGGGCAAGCCGCCGCAGAGCCGGCTGCCCGAGCTCGAAGCGGTGAAGCTCCCCACGCTGGTCGTCCAGGGCGAGCGCGATCCGTTCGGGATGCCGCCGCCCGGCCCGTCACGCGAGGTCGTGACGGTGCCGGGCGATCACGGCCTCAAAAGAGATGTCGGGGCCGTCGCCGCGGCCGTCCGAGCGTGGCTTGCCAAGGTTATTGCTGGGCCAGTGAGTACCTGACCGCGACGAAATCGCCGTTTCGTCCGAGCTCGTCCAGGCGCAGCTCGATCCGCCGCGGCAGCAGAGGCGCACCGGCGCCCAGCGTGACCGGCGCGATCGAGACGATCACCTCGTCCAGCAGCCCCGCG
>WNGD01007035.1_pt1 | contig 10660 bp, 10 predicted proteins | sample 5400671 | NCBI WGS metagenome assembly WNGD01 (sample SAMN13153369, study PRJNA577476) | soil metagenome | isolation source: 40 cm soil or saprolite under grassland replicate 2 | place: USA:California | collected 2016-06-15
TGGGCTTCCTCGGCATCCTGGTACAGCGGGAGCACCGTGCCCTGCACGATCTCATCGCCGGCACCGCCGTCATCTACTCCTGGGATGCCCGCGCCGCCCGCCTCCGCTTCCTCGCCCGCCAAGCCGAGCTCGCTCCGCCCCCCTAGCCTCACTCTGCCGGGGTGACGACGCTGCCCGCTCAGGTCGTTATCGTCACATAATGGTCAGGAAGCTTGCGGTTGAGTTCCCTTGGCACGGCGATCCTGGTGTTCTTCTCCGTGGGCGTGGCCACGCTGATGTTCGGCTTCAGGCTCGCCGGCGCCAGCGTGGCGGCCGGGGTGGTGGCCACCGCGCTGACGTTCGGCCTGACCCTGCTGGCGCTGGTGTACATGATCGGGCCGATTTCCGGCAGCCACGTCAACCCCGCGGTCACCGTCGGCGCCTTGCTCACCGGGCGTATGCCGCTGGCCGAGGCGGTCGGCTACTGGATCGCCCAGTTCGCCGGCGGGATCGTCGGTGCGCTGGTGCTGTGGGTTGCTCTACCGCGAGGAGAGCATCAGGCTGGCCGCCGAAGCGCAGCAACCCGACCTGGCTGAACAGCGGGACGTTTAGCCCGGGCCGGCCGGACTGCCCAGCCCCGGAGCCGGCGCACCGGCTACCGACCGGGCCCAGGCCACGGCGGGCGATCCCCTTCCTTCATCCGCGGATTCAGTCGCGCATGAAGGCCATGCGCACCTCGGCGGCTAGGTCGACGAACGGCTCACCGCTGACGTCGACCGCCGCCCGGTGGATCGTGCCGCCGGTGAAGGGCCACGGGGCCTGGCCCGGGTAGTCGGCGGTCACCGGCTCGCCGGAGTCCTTGCCGATGTTGAGCCCCTCCCCGGCGATGGAGAACTTACCGGGCTGGGTCCTGATCCGGCCCTGCCCGACCGTCTTCTCGCCCGCGTGCAGGGTCAGGGTGCCCTCGGCGGGCATAGTGTCACCCTCGCGCTCGAAGGAGGCCGACAAGACCGTGCGGCCGGCCGGCAGCGGCTCGGTCGACTCGAGGATGAACTCCAGCGCCTTGTCGGTCAGGTCCTCGGTCAGGTGGTAGCCCTCCTCCGGGGAGCACGGCTGCTCGACTGGATGGTTGTCGTACACCAGGTCCGGATACCAGTGGTTGGTCTCCGCATCCAGGAAGCCGTAGAACCGCTCGAAGCCCCACCCGATCGGCCATTGTGCCTTCCGCGAGGCCAGGTTCATCTCGTCCTCGGCGGTCAGGTGCCACTTGCCGGTCATGTAGGTATTCCAGCCGCGCTCGCCCAGCACCTCCGCGATGGTCGCGCACTCGAACGGTAGGTCTACACCGACCCGCAGGTGGTCGCGTGCACGCGGGAGGCGCTCGGCCGGCACGGCAGCGGCCCGCCGGTGGTCCAGCCGACCCGCGCGCAGCTCCTCGCCGCCCTCGCGGCCTGATTTCCCCTGGCAGAACTCCTTGACACGGCGTCCGCGCGGGCGCATGATCGAACGGTGATAGTAAAACCTAATCGTGATAGGAGAACCGAACGTCATGAGGCGATCAGGCGGGAGATTCTCGACGCGGCCTGGGACGCCGCGCACGAGACCAGCATCGCCGGGCTGACGCTGCGCGACATCGCCACCCGGGTAGGCATGCAGCAGCCCTCGCTGTACTCGCACTTCGCCTCCAAGCAGGCCATCTACGACGCGATGTTCAAGCAGGCCTGGCAGGCCTTCCTCGATAGCGCGACGAACGCGGTCAAGGCCCTGCCCGCCGAGCCCCGCGCCCGGCTGATCGCCATTGCCGAGCACTACTTCGATTTCGCCGTCGCCGACCTGCCGCGGCACCAGCTGATGGACGTCAACGTCGTCCCGAATTTCCAGCCCAGCCCGGAGGCCTACGTGCCGGCCGTGGAGGTCTACAACCTCATGCTCGGCCAGCTGCGCGGCATGGGCATCGCCAGGGACGAAGACGCCGACATCTACACCGCGCTCATCGGCGGCCTGGTCAACCAGCAGCTCGCCAACGACCCGGGCGGCCAGCGATGGCGCCGCCTGATCCCCCGGGTGATGAACATGTTCACCGACGACCTCGGCCTTCCCTGAGCCGCAGAAGCCTGAGCCACAGAAAGAAGGAACCACGATGAACCCACGCGAATCCGCCCTGCCCCGGCCGGTGGCCATGCGCCTGGCCGCCACCGAGTACCACCGCTGCGCCGAGGTGTTCCGGTCGCTGAGCCCGGCCCAGTGGGCCATGCCGACCGACTGCCCGGCCTGGGACGTCCGCCAGATGGCCGCCCACATGCTCGGCATGGCCGAGATGGCCGCCTCGATCAGGGAAACCGTCCGCCAGCAGCGCAAGGCGGCCAAGGTGGCAGGGTCGGGCGGCGTCTACATCGACGCGCTCACCGAGCTCCAGGTCGGCGAGCGCGCGGACTGGACACCGGAGCGGATCACCGCACGCTTTGCCGCGCGCGGGCCGAAGGCCGTGGCCGGCCGCCGCCGCACTCCCGCCTTCGTGCGCGGCCGTACCATGCCGCAGCTCCAGGATGTGAACGGGGTGCAAGAACCCTGGACGTTCGGCTACCTGATCGACGTGATCCTGACCCGCGACCCGTGGATGCACCGCCTGGACATCGCCGCGGCCAACGGCACGGCGCCGCCGTTGACCGCCGGGCACGACGGGGTGATCGTCGCCGACGTCGTGGCCGAGTGGGCCGACCGGCACGGCAAGGACTTCGAGCTGACGCTGACCGGCCCGGCGGGCGGGACCTGGCAAGTCGGCGCCAACGGCCCGAGCTGGACCCTGGACGCCGTGGACTTCTGCCGGGCCGTCGCCCGGCGCCCGGCCAGCATCACGCTCGACGAGCTGCTGAACACCGAGATCCCGTACTAATGCTTGTGGTCAAATGCCGGGCGGTGCCGCGATACCGCGAAGCTCCGTGCTCCTTCCCGCCCACCCCCACGCCAGCCGGACGGGTGCTGACCGGCCCGTCCTCGGCCGCGTGCGGGAAGGAGAGCGCGGGGGACACCCCGGGGCGGAACGTCCTCGTCGCTGGTACCGCGGCAAGCTCGTCGGGCAGGGTGACCGTCTGCCCGGGGCAGCGGCCCGGGGGTTATCCGGCGCAGGTCCGCATGCCTGCTCCGCCCCGGCACGCCGCACCATGAGCCTATCCCGCCCGGCAAGATCCACGCGGCTAGCTCAGCCAACAGGGGTGGCACCCGGGTGAAGACCATATGTAGTTCGTGTGGAGAGCGAGTCCGGTGAGGTGGCGAAGGTAAGTCTGTGCTGGTCAGCGATCGGGCAGCTCGCGATCACCAACCAGCGGAGCCGATCCCGGCGAGTCATGCTTTCCGGCTGGTTCGGCCTGCCAGGAACCACCGCCGGGCAGGCACCGCCCTTACGTTCACACGGCGGGCAGACGGCGCAGTCCCACAAGCTCGAAGCCGAGCGACAGGATCCGGTCCAGCGTGCCGTGCAAGCCCGCTTGGTCCAGATTGCCGATCAGGACCGTGTTCGTGCCGTTGGCCTCGATCCGGAAGTCGCTGAATGCTTCACGGCCGATTTCTCCCAGACCACCCGCGATGGTGATCCGGTAGCAATGTGTGCGCACATTCCCGCCCGAGCATAGGTGACCAGCATCGGAACTACATGAGGCTCCCACGGGACGGCAGCCTTGTGAGCGTGCATATATGCCCGAGCGTTACAAAGTGCACTGATACCGACGAAGGTACCAGGCGAAGCTCAATGCTGCTTACTGGTCACAGGCTGGAGCCGCTCCACTGCGGGTGACCTCAGCGACCGCCAATGCGGCTGGAGAGCGAGGCCTGTGGGCTGACCGGCTAGTGAGTCTCCTCACGCGGGTTCAGCAGCACCACCATGGAGCGTGGTCCGACCGTGACGTGATCGCCCGCCTTGCGGGCCGACCGTGCCCCACTGCCGCTCGCTGACGTACGGAATCCCACCGGTACCAGTCACCCGCCTGGCGGAGCCCGTCCTCGAGCTTGCCGAATGCCGTCACCCGGTCACGTTCGGCGCCCATCGCTGTCCCTGTTTCGCTGGCGTACGCACGTCACGTCGCCTTCAAAAGGCCGCCGGATACAGCGCGCAATCACCCGGGACGGATGATGTTATAGCCGGGATCAATCGCTCAGCGGCGCGAGTCACCTGGCCGCGGCGGTGCTGGACGCGGCCGGCCGCGTGGCTTCGGCCGCCCGGCGGGGGATGAGGACGGCCAGGACCAGGCCGATGAGGGTGATCACGAGCATCACCGTGAGGGCGATGGCGAACGGCTTCCCGGCGGGGAGCTTGACGGCCACGAGTACCGAGCCGACCAGGGCGGTGCCCAGGGACGAGCCCAGGTTCGAGACGCTGCGGGACAGGCCGGAGATGTCGCCCTGGTCGGTCTCGGGGAAGCTGGACTGGACCACGTTGACCGAGGAGGTCAGCATGGTCCCGACCCCGGCGCCGAACAGGAACAGCCCGGGTATCCATCGCCAGACGCCCGCGTTCGCCCTGACCAGGAGCAGCAGCAGGAGCATGCCGACCGCGGTGATCAGGAAGCCGGCGATGATCAGCCACCGTTGCGGGTGCCGCCGGGCGAACCTGTCGGCTCCGGCCGAGGCGGCCAGGATCCCTATCGTGCCCGGGGTGAGGATCAGGCCCGTTTTGATGGCGCTGTAGTGGTTGACCTCCTGCAGGTAGAGCGAGACCACGAAGAACGACCCCTGCAAGATCAGCCACTGGATGGTCTGGGTCCCGAGGCCAAGGTTGGAGACCTTGTTGCGGAACAGCCGCAGTGGCAGCAGCACGTCTGCGCCCTTCTTCTCCCCGGACCGGACGTGCAGGAAGAACCCCAGCAGGAACAGCGCGCCGATGGCCACGAATATCCAGATCGGGGAGATGGAGCCCTTCGGGATCACCACCGTGCTGCCGATCTTGAAATCGGCCCGGGAGACCGCGAAGCCGTAGGTCCGGGACTGTAGCAGCCCGAGCACCACGAAGAACAGCCCGGCGGCCGACAGCACCGCGCCGGTCACGTCGAAGCGCGGCCGGGCTCCTTCCCTGGCCTGGTCGGTGATCCTGCGGGCGAGCAGGATGATCCACGAGGTCGTCACGTCCTTGGCCGCTTCCAGGCTGTTCCGGGCGCCGTCGGGTGTCGTCACCGGCCGCGGGTGATTTACCGGCATCACCCGGCAGAGGGGATGACGCAGGCCTGCCCGCCAGGCACGCTGGCGGTACTCATGCGCTTGGCCTGATCGCGGGACCGGTGGGAGATGTGGTGCCGATGTTCGCACTGGGGCGCGGGCTCAGCCTCTCCTCCTTCCGGCGCGAGTGGCTGATCAAGGACATCGTGGCCGGGACCGTGCTCACCACCCTGCTGGTTCCGCAGGGCATGGCCTACGCGGAACTGGCGGGCCTGCCGCCGATCACGGGCCTGTACACGTCGATCTTGTGCCTGCTCGGCTATGCCGTGTTCGGCCCGTCCCGGATCCTGGTGCTCGGCCCGGATTCCTCGCTTGGTCCGATGATCGCCGCCACGATCCTGCCGCTGGCCGGAGCCGGCGGCGACCCCAAGCGGGCCATCGCCCTGGCATCGATACTCGCGATCATGGTCGGCGCGATCATGACCCTGGGTGCCGTGGCCAAGCTCGGCTTCATCGCCGACCTGATCTCCAAGCCGACGATGATCGGCTACATGAATGGCCTGGCCCTGACCATCCTGGTCGGGCAGTTGCCGAAGCTGTTCGGGTTCAAGGTCGACGCCGACGGTTTTCTCGGCGAGCTGGCCGGGTTCGTCAAGGGCCTGGCCGACGGGAAGGCGGTGGCGGCGTCCGCGGCGGTCGGGATCGCCGGCATCGCGGTGATTCTCGTGCTGCAGCGCTGGCTGTCGAAGATCCCGGCGGTGCTCGTCGTGGTGGTGCTCGCGATCGCCGCCACAGCAATCTTCGACCTAGCCAAGCACGGAGTCAGCCTCGTCGGGGTGCTTCCCAAGGGCTTCCCGCCGCTCACCATCCCCGATATCGGCCTGTCCGATCTCGGGCCCCTGTTCGCCGGGGCGCTCGGGATCGCCCTGGTGTCCCTGGCCGACACGATCTCGACCGCCTCGGCGTTCGCCGCCCGCACCGGCCAGGAGATCGATGGCAACGGCGAGATGATCGGGATCGGTACCGCGAATCTGGCCGCGGGCTTGTTCCAGGGGTTCCCGGTCAGCACCAGCGGCTCACGGACCGCGGTGGCCGAACGGTCCGGTGCCAAGACGCAGCTCACCGGGGTCACCGGGGCGGCCCTGATCATCCTCATGATCGTCTTTGTGCCCGGCCTGTTCCGGAACCTGCCCCAGCCCGTCCTGGCCGCCGTGGTCATCACGGCATCGCTGTCCCTGGCCGACATCCCTGGCACGGTGCGGCTGTGGCGGCAGCGCAAGGCCGAATTCCTGCTGTCGATCGCGGCGTTCCTCGGCGTCGCCCTGCTCGGCGTCCTCCCGGGGATCGCCATCGCGGTCGGCCTGTCGATTCTCAACGTCTTCCGCCGGGCGTGGTGGCCGTATGAGGCAGTGCTCGGGCGCGTGGAAGGGCTCGAAGGCTACCACGACCGGCGCTCCTATCCCTCCGCCAGCCAGCTACCGGGCCTGGCGATCTACCGGTTCGACGCGCCGTTGTTCTTCGCCAACGCCAAGACGTTCCGCGACGAGGTCATGCGGCTGGCCGAGGCCGACCCGGCACCGACCTGGATCCTGATCGCGGCGGAACCGGTAACCGACGTGGACACCACCGCATCCGACGTCTTGGAGGAGCTGGACGAGACACTCAACGGCCGGGGCATCAGCCTGGTGTTCGCCGAGCTCAAGGACCCGGTACGGCGCAAGATCGAACGTTATGGGCTTACCCGCACGATCGATCCGCGTCATTTCTTCCCCACGGTCGGGGCCGCCGTTTCCGCGTTCCGCGCCGAGACCGGCGCCGACTGGGCTCCTCCAGACCCGGCCGGTGCCGCCCCGGCTGCCACGGCCCAAGCCACGGCCGACCCCCCCACCGGGACGTGACGATGACGGCCGGGACCCCCGGGAGATCGGTCATCGAGGAAGTCTTCAGCCTCGAAGTCCGGTGGATACTGCCTGGGTCACTGGACATGGCCGTGGCTGAGTGGTTCGCCGGTTTCCCGTCCGAGGTGGAATCGCGCGAGGATGCCTACTTGCTCGACCCGGACCTGGGCGGACTGTCGGTGAAGATTCGCGGCGGCCAGATCCTGGAGGTGAAGGCGTTCGGTGGCAGCCCGGGAATCCTCGAGCTTCGTGGCCGCGCCTGCGGCCGCATGCAGTACTGGCGGAAGTGGTCCGTCCCGTTCGGTCCGCCCAGCTCCAGCAGCGGTGATTCTGAGGGCTGGAAACGGGTGCGCAAGCAGCGGCGAACCAGCCGGTTCTCACTTACCCACGGCCGGATCACGGCGTCCGCCGGAGGCCGGGTCGGGGAGCCGCGGTGTGCGGTGGAGCTCACCGAGATCCGCGTGCATCATCAGGACTGGTGGTCCCTGGGTCTAGAAGCGACCGGCCCCGCCGATCTGCTTCGTCCCGTGCTCGGGGCTACCGCCGCGTTCGTGTTTACCCAGCCCCTGCCATCGGGCATGGACTTCCGTATGCAGGACTCCACGTCGTATGCGGAGTGGCTTCGCCAGCCTCAGTGTCGGCCGTGATTGGGTCGGCCGTGATTGGGTCGGCCGTGATTGGGTCGGCCGTGATGCCGGCGCCCGAAGCGGCCGGGTTCGGTGGCCTCAGGCCTGGCTGCGTGATCACGTTCGTGCCGGCTGTGCCGGCGACGATCCCGAGGATATCGGCCAGTGAGCCGATGGCCGCGCGTTTGCCGGTCTTGGCGGCGAACCGGACCGCGGCCTAGATTTTGGGACCGATGGATCCGCCGGCGAAGTGATAACTGGCGAGTTCACCGGGTGTGACGCGGTCGAGCCGCCGTTGCTCCGGGGTGCCCCAGTGGAGGTAGACGCCGTCGACGTCGGTGGCCATGAGGAACAGGTCCGCGCCTACGTCCTCGGCGAGCATCTCGCTGGCCAGGTCCTGGTCGATGACGGCTTCGGCGTCGGCCAGGACGCCCGGTGCCGAGGTGGGGCGGACCGCGGGAATGCCTCCGCCGCCTGCGCAGATGACCACGGCCCCGTGGTCAAGCAGCCAGGTGACGGGCTTGATCTCCAGGATCTGCTGAGGTTCGGGTGAGGGGACCACGCGGCGCCAGGCAGTACCGTCGCGACGGAAGATCCAGCCTCGCTTGACGGCCAGCGTGTCGGAGGCGTCCCGGTGGTAGACGGGGCCGACGAACGTGGACGGGCAGGCGAACGCCGGGTCATCGGGGTCCACGGTGATCATGATGAGCATGGTCGCCACCGGGGTCTGCGGCGGCAGCAGGTTCCTGAGTTCCTTCTGGATCAGGTAGCCGATCATGTCCTGGGCGCCGGCGTCCAGCACGTCCAGCGGATACGGTTCGGCGCCAGGGTAGGAGTCGGCCTGCTGCGCCAGCGGGCTGGACCACGGGCCGTTGCCATGCACCACCACGATGCTGTGCCCGGCCGCCAGCGGCGCGATCGCCTGCGCCGCCACCCTGGCGTTCCTGCGCTGGACCTCGGTGGTCATCGGCGCCGAACGCCACAGCAGCGCCTGACCGCCCAGCGCGATGACGATCCGCATGACCTGCCTCCTCGCCCAGGTAAGCATCGGCCACGCCGGGCCTGATGACATCACCCATCCCGGATGAGGGGATCGCCGCGGGCGGCTGCCTTGAATGGCGTATGAAGGCCGGTCGCTGCCTCCTGGCCGCCGTAGCCGTCTTGGCGCTGTTCAACGTGGCGCGGTCGCTCGGGCTGCTCGGGCCGCCCAGGTACGCCTGGATACCGGTCAGCCTGCTCACCGTAACCTTGGTCCTGATCGCCTGGTCCGCGGGCGCCACCCGTGCCGATCTCGGGCTCGAACCGACGGATATGCGCGCGGGCGTGCGTTACGGAGCCGGTGCCGTCGGGATCGTCCTGCTGGTCCTGATCGTGGCGTCGGCCCTCCCCGCGACCAGCGGCTTCCTTCACGATGCGCGGGCGAGGATCAGCGGCGGCCGGCTCCTGTACGAGCTGGGGGTGTCGATCCTGCTGCTGACGGCGATCTCGGAGGAGTTCGCCTTCCGCGGCGTTCTGCTGGGATCGGCGCTGAGACTGTGGGGTCCGTGGCGCGCGAGCCTGGTCACCTCGGCGCTGTTCGGCCTCTGGCACATCGTGCCCACCCTGCACACGATGGCGGACAACCCCGCCGTCGCGGGCGCCTCCGCCAGCGTGGCCGGGCGGGTGCTGGTAGTGCTCGGGTCGGTTGCCGTCACGTTCGCCGCTGGCCTGATCTTCTGCTGGCTCAGGCTGCGGTCCAGGAGCCTGATCGCCCCGGTGATGGCTCACTGGGCGACCAACGGCCTGGCCTTGGCCGTGGCGTGGTTCACGATCCGCCACGGCCGCATCTAGTGATCATTCGTCGGCCGCGATGATCTTCCGCAGGTCGGTCAGCTCCTGGGGGGTGATGGCGCCGGGCCGCATGACGGCGTTGAACCCGTCGACGTACTCGCTGGTGTACTTGTGGCCGTGCCCGGCCGGGACGCCGGTCGCGAACGGCAGATCGGCGGTGACCTGCCAGAAGGTCACGAGGGGAATCCAGAACATGCCCTCGAGCACGTCCTTGCCGGGGGCCTCGCCGATCCAGTCGGGCTCGCTGAAGATCAGGTGCGGGCTCCACCAGACGATCGGGTCGGACGGGTGCATCATGTACAGGACCCGGCTGGCCGGCCAGGCCTGGCCATCCGGCGGTATGTCCGTACTCGCATTGTCCGCGAACCGCACGATCCGCCCGTCGTGATAGACGGGCTGGACCTCGGGGCTGCCGGCGTCACGGTAGTCGCTGAACTCCCGGAACAGCGTGTTGAAGTTGGGCGGCCCGGCGAACAGCGCGCCGTCGGTGAGGTTGGCCAGGCTCTGCTCGCCGCTGAAGGCGGTCTCACCGCCGAACGACCCGAGGCTCTCGCCGGCCACGAGCAGCCGGGGGCGCTGGTTCTGGGGTAGTTGCGACCAGGGACCGTACACCGCGTCGAACAGCGCACGGCCCGCCTCGCGGGCCTTGGCCTGGTCCACCAGGTAGGAGATCCAGGACGGCAGGTAGGAGTACTGGATCGCCACGGTCGCCGAGTCGCCACCCGTGAGGTACTCGAACGAGTCCGACAGCGCCGGGTCGACCCAGCCGCTGCCGGTCGTGGTCACCACCAGCAGGTACTTGCGCTGGAAGCCGCCTGCGCGCTCGAGGTCGCGGACCGCCAGGGCGGCCCGGGCCTCGGCGTTGGACGCCGACGCCAGCCCGGTGTAGATGCGGATCGGCTCCATGGCCGGCTGGCCGGTGAACTTCTCGATATCGTTCACGGACGGGCCCTTGCCGATGAAATTGCGGCCCTGCCAGCCCAGCGTGTCCCACGGGATAACCGAGCCAGCCCCGCCCGACCGCAGGCTGGTGGTGGGCTGGTGGACACCCTCGGCGGTCTTGGTGTCGCGTAGCGAATATGCGCTGTTCATGGCGTTGACAAAGCCCTGGAACAGCAGGCCGGTGACCACCACGTAGGTCAGGCCGGCCACCAGGATCCAGCCGACCGCGCGGGCCGCGCG
>WNGD01007036.1_pt1 | contig 10660 bp, 10 predicted proteins | sample 5400671 | NCBI WGS metagenome assembly WNGD01 (sample SAMN13153369, study PRJNA577476) | soil metagenome | isolation source: 40 cm soil or saprolite under grassland replicate 2 | place: USA:California | collected 2016-06-15
ACCTCGAAGGTCGCCTTCCCGTCGAGCACGATGTACAGCTCCTCCTGGCCCGACCCGGCCTCGTCGTGCTCATTGATCAGCGTGCCGTCCTCGCCGGGCGTGTAGGCATTGATTCCGAATGCGTGGATCCCGAGGTGCTCGCGGACCGGGATATCTCTGCCGCGCCGCTCGATGTCGTCCAAGCGCGCGACCTGCCACTTCGGGTTGTCGTTCATCCGATCACCTCCGCGTAGATCGGGGTCGTTGCGAATCATCGATCGTAACCGCCGTCAAGCGGTCAAGGGCGAGTCGTTAAAGCGCCCATAAAATACGGCCATGAACAAGCCCCGCATCTTCCTTGGCTCGTCAGGAAAGCGGGAGAAGCTGTTGCAGGCGCTGACACGAGGTCTCGAGGATGTGGCGCAGGTAGAGCCCTGGACGACATCCTTCAATCCCGGGACCACCACCCTCGAACGCCTCCTCGAACTGGCGCATGAAGTCGATTTCGCCGCATTCGTGTTCGCAAGAGATGACTGGACGACCACCAGTCCCCCCGCGCCCGCGGCCGCGGAATCGGGTCAGGCTTCTCCACGAGACAATGTCGTCTTCGAAGCCGGCCTCTTCGGTGGAATCCTCGGAATGCGACGGACCTTCATTCTCCATGCGAGCGGCGCGAAGCTTCCGAGCGATCTCCTTGGCCTCACATGTGTCGATACGAAGAAGCGACGACCGCTTCCGAGGTGAAAGTCGTCAGCCAGAAGCTTCGGAAGGCGATCGAGAACGAAGGCCGGCTCGCCCGCATCGAGGGTCTGTGGTGGCAGTTCTCCCTGACCGAGCGCGGCCCGCTAGAGCCTTCCGCGGTAAGCCTCTTGCGGATCTCGCGAGACCGTGCCGGCGCGCTGGAGCTCGCCGGGCGCTCGTGGCAGGAGGATGGCAGCCTGTCCGCGAGATATTGGAGCGAAGCGGCGAAGGAGAAGAAGGAGCCCTCGGGTGTCTTCTACTACTGGAAGGGAGAACGGCCCCGGGACCCGAACGCGCCGCAGTTGGACGGGACAGGGGAGATCCGACTTGAGTCCGCCGATCGGGCGGCCGGCTATTTCACGACCCATGCGGACGCGCGCCCAAAAGTGAATGCGCGGACAGCCGGTGTTTACTGGCGCGCCGATCCCCGGGATGTGAGCATCCTGGACGGAAGCGATGAGCGCCAACGCGCCGAGCTGATGGCTGCGCGGATCAGGGACTGGAAGTCGATCACGAAGGCCTGAAATCAGCAGGCCGCGTCTGCTCGGAGGAACCGATGAGGCCGTGTGTTGACTCCGCGACCAGGTTGCGCGGCGCCGCCGCGCACACGCGGACAGTTCATTCCCAAGGCACGCACACGGCGGCCAGTCGCCCGACGAGTCACAAGCGGCACGAAGACACCAGGCTGGCGACGGCCTCAGACAGACCGACCTGCCGAGTCTCACAGTCACTCGAGAACGCTTGGACGAGCGCTTTGTCCCGCCATCCGGCATGCCGAAGGATTTCGAAGGCGGCTGACGTCTTTCCCGTGGCGATCGGCTGCGCTCAGGCGAGCCGGTAGGCGAGGGTCCAGTAGTTGTCGTACTCGATCCACGTCGGCTCGACCGCGCGCGGGCCGAGTATCTCCAGCGCCTGTCCGCGGGTGGGGAAGTTCTTCAGCACCTCGTGCACGGTGCCGTCGTCCAGCGTGCGGCGCTGGTACGTGTTGCCGTCGACGTCACGCCGGCTGATCGGCGTGTTGCTCGTCTGGACGTACCCGTTGTCCAGCATCACCACCTGCGCACCGCTGTCGAGTCGTGCGTGGAACGCGTCGAGCCAGCCTGCCAGCCGTCCCAGCGGTACATGGCTCCACCAGCAACCGGCGAAGGCGCCGTCGAAGGGGCCGTCGTCCACCCCGGCGAACGTGTACGCGTCCACGGTGGCGAACCGCACGCACGCCGGCATCGGCTTCCGCCGAGCCACCTCCATCGTCCCCGGATTCAGGTCGGTGGCGAGCCAGTCCAGGGCGCGTCGTGCCCCGTGCTGCGTCCACCATCCGGTGCCGCACGCAATCTCCAGCACGCGCCGCCCCTCGAACATCGACGGCAGCCACCGCTCCATCGCCCGGAGATCCGACTGGCGCTCGGGTTGGAGGTAGACACGCTCGTAGTACTCCGCGCGCTGCGCGTAGTAGTCGCCCATCGAGTCAGGCGTACTCGCTTCACCCACAGGCCGAAGTATGGGGGCCTCCCCAGTGTGCTCGTCCGCGCCACGGTACGAAGGCCCCAGCGAGCACCGTCGCCTGGGCGAGCGTCCTCTCACCAGTGTGCATCCCGACTCACCCACGTGAGCCCGCCCGGGCTGGACGGGGCCTCTTATGGCGCGCGCTTAACTGCCCCGGCGGGACTCGGAGCCCTTGAAGATCCGCATCGGCAGGCCGGCCAGCGGCTCGCCGCCGTTTTCGGTTACGAGCCAGGTGTCCTGCATGTACAGGCAGGCGTGGCCGTCGGCTGAGATCGCGTGCGGGTGCATCGAGAAGACCATGTTCGCGGCGAGCTCCGTCTCGACTCCCTCGCCGATCTTCGGGAACTCGATCATCGTCATCCCGATCGAGTGGCCGGTCACGTGGCCGAGCTCGTAGCCACGCTCCTTGAAGCCGTTCGAGACGGCGCGGTGGACGTCGTGCGCGCTTGCGCCGGGGCGTAGCGCCGAGCGCGCCGCCTCGAAGTACTCCTCGTAGGCCTCGAGCATCCGCGTCGCCTCGGGACCGGGCGCCTCCCCGCCGGCGGCGATCGCGCGGGAGACCTCGACCCAGTGACCGCCGGGGCCCGCGATCTCGAGCGACGGCAGGACGAGATCGCCTTCCCGAATCCGCCGCTCGCGGCTTGCGATGCGGAACTCGGGCTCGACCTCGCCGTTCTCGCCGACGAGCACCATGTCCATCGTCTGGCGTCCGCAGCCCTCCTGGACGAAATAGGCCTCGCAGGGGGCGAGCACTTCCGCCTCCGAGCGGCCGATCCCGAAGCCGTCGAGGAAGATCCAGAAGCCCTCGGTGTTGATTCGGACGCTGTCGCGGACCGAGGCGAGCTCCTCGTCGCTCTTGACCGCTCGGGCGAGGTCGAATTCGACGTCGTACGCGACGAGCTCGGGGCCTCCGTCCGCGTGAGCCCGGTAGTCGCGGACGGTCATCACATAGTCGAGCCCAAAGACGCCGACTCGCTTCCAGCCCCGGTCGCGAGCACGATCGCGCAGCCAGGCGCCCGGTGCGTCGACGAACACCTGCTCGTCGATCCAGGTCGTCGCGTGCTCGCCGACGTAGCGTGCCTCGGTCGGGAACACGATCGAGGGGTCGCCCTCGAGCGGCAGCAGCACGTACGCGTAGCGATGGACGATGAGGAAACCGGACATGTACCTCACGGCACCTTCGAAACCGCTGTACTCGCTGCCGGAGACGATCACGGCGTCGAGGCCGTCGCGCGCGAGCGCCTCGCGTACCTTCGCGTAGCGGCGCTCGACTTCGGCGGGGGTCACGTCTGCGCCCACGATGCCTCCAATCCTTTGATCAGAGCTGTCACGGCGTCGTTCAGCGGCGTGGGAATGCCCTGCTCGCGGCCGAAGCGAGCGACGCCGCCGTTGAGGTAGTCGATCTCGGTCGGCCTGCGGGCCTCCACGTCCTGGAGCATGCTCGCTTTGTGGTCGTAGGCGACGTCCGGCCTCGCCGCGTGGTCGATCAGCTCCTCGGGGTCGGCGTCGAGCTCGATCCCCTGGACCGCGGCCACCGCCTTCCCCTCGTCGACGAGCTGCGAGACGAGGCGCCGCAACCCGGCGTCCTCGACGACGCGGCCGTGCGTGAGACCGGTCAGCGCGCCGATCGGGTTCGTGGCCGCGTTGAAGATCAGCTTGCGCCACTGGGGACCACGGGCGTCCGCGACCGCCTGTGTCGGCATCCCCGCGCGGCTGCAGGCCTCGGCGAGCCGCTCGACATCGGTCATCGGCGCCGGGCTCGGCTCGAAGGGCCCGATCGTCGTGTCGCCCTTGACGTCCCACTGGACGTGGCCGGGGCCCACGATGCGTCCCGCCGGGAACGTCGTACCGCGAATCACGCGCTCGACGTGCTGCGCGAGCACCTCCTCGTTGCCGACGCCGTTCTGCACCGAGCAGACGGCGCCGTTCGAGAACGCCGGCGCCGTCGCCTCGATCGCCACGGCCGTGTGCATGCACTTCGTCGCGACGATCCCGAAGTCGCTGGAGGGCAGCTCGGCGGCGTCCGTCGTCGCGCGCACCTTGCCGACCACCTCGCCTGCGCCGGACAGGCGCAACCCATGCTCGTTGATCGCAGCGACGTGCTCGCGGTCGAGATCGAACGCCCACACCTCGACGTCGTCGAGCTGAGCCAGGTTCGCTGCGAACAGCGACCCGACCGCTCCGCAGCCGACGATCGTCGCCCTCACAGGTACGACGCCTCGCGGGCCTTGACCAGGCGGTAGACGGCCGTCATGAGCGGCGCCTCGACCCCGCGGCGCTCCGCCTCGCGCACAAGCGCGCCCGTGATGAAGTCGACCTCGGTCGGGCGCCGCGCCTCGACGTCTTCGAGCATCGACGGGTAGTGGCGGCTGCCCCGCTGCGTCGCGAGCACGTTCATCTCCCAGGGATCCTCGCGCAAGGAAATCCCCGCGGCGCCGGCGATCTGCTTCCCCTCGTCCATCAGACCTCGTACGACGTGACCGAGGTCCGTTGGCTGATCGAGCTCGGCGAAGTGGTAGTCGTGGGGGAGGCCGGTCAGCGCGGCGACGCTATTGACGGTTGCATTGAAGATCAGCTTCGACCAGCGTGCCGGCTCGAGGTCGGGCATCGCCTCAGCCTTCAGCCCCGACTCGACGATCAGGGACGCGGTGCGCTCGGCGAGGTCGAGCGGGGCGCCCTCGTAGGGTGCAAGCCAGGTCGGCGTGTCAAGCACGTACTCGACCTGGTCGTCCGCGAGCTTCGTCCCGCTCATGAACGTCACCGCCGTGAGCTGAGGCCACGCGCCGTGGCTCCGAACCACTTCTTCGGCGCCGAGGCCGTTCTGAACGGTCATCACGCTGCCGTCGCCGAGGCGGCCTTCGAGCTGGGCCGCCGCCGGCTCGACGTCGTTCGCCTTGGTCGCCACGATCGCGAGGCCGGCGTCCGCCAGCCCGGCGGGTTCGGTGGACGCATGGGGCCGGCCGACGAAGTTCGCTCGGCCCGAGACCCGAATCCCGTTCTCGGAGACCGCGGCAGCGTGCTCGGGGCGGCGGCAGAGCATGGTGACATCGGCAACCCGCGAGAGGTGGGCGGCGAAGAGGCTGCCGATTACGCCGCCTCCGATGACCCACACGTTGTCGCTCACGGTGTCCTGCCGGCGAGAATCGTCGTCAGCTTCGATGAGTCGATGTTCCCGCCCGAGATGACGCACACGACCTTGCCCGTACCTCCGCGACCGGCGAGGGCGGCCGCCAGGGAGAGCGCGCCGGCGCCCTCCGCCACGACCCTCCCCCGTTCGGCGAGCAGACGAACCGCGGCGGCGGTCTCGTCAATCGAGACCGACACGGCACCGTCGAGCACGCCGCGCGCGAGCTCCCACATCTTCGGCAAGAGCGCGGGCGAGCCGGAGCCGTCGACGAACGAAGGCTCGTAGTCGACCTTTTGAGGCTCGCCCGCAGCGAGCGACGCCGTCAGCGGCGCGCCCGTCTCAGGCTCGACGGCGTACACCTGAGCCTCCGGCCGCAGTGCCTTGACGGCACTCGCGATTCCAACGCTCAGCCCGCCGCCGCCGAAGGGAACCAACACGGCGTCCGGCTCGGGAAGGTCCTCGAGGATCTCGAGCCCAATCGTCCCGTTCCCGGCCATCACCTGCTCGTTCTGGACCGGGTGGATGAAGACGCCTTCGGCCTCGGGGAAGCTCGACTCCTCGATCGTCTGCCACCAGCGTTCGTATGGCACCTTGACCACGCGTCCGCCGAGTCGCTCGATCGCGGCGAGCTTCGTCTCGACCGCGCTCTCCGGGACGACGACCACGGAGGGGATGCCCAGCTCGCGCGCCGCCCAGGCCACGCCCTGGCCCATGTTGCCGGCGCTTGCCGTTACGACGCCCGCCTGCAGCTGGTCGGCAGAAAGTTGTGAGATCGCGTTGAGCGCCCCGCGGAGCTTGAACGAGCCGATCGGCTGCAGGTTTTCGGGCTTCAGGTAGATCGTCGCCGGCGAGTCCGAGGCCAGCTGCAGGAGCGGCGTGCGGACGACCTTCCCCGCTATGCGCTCGCGCGCGCCTCGGATCTGCTCGAGCGGGATCAGAACGGAACCACCGATCCTGCGCCCTCACTGCGGGCGCGCCGATCGAGATACTCGGCGGCCGCGAGGTCCTCCGCCGCAAGCCCGAGCGAGACGAACACGGTCAGCTCCTCGTCGGAACGGCGTCCCGCACCGGACCCGACCAGCACCTCTCCGAGCTCGGCCCGGATGTGATCGGGGCCGATTCCCTCCTCCTCGACCGCGCGGAGGTACTCGCCGGACTCGTTCACGGTCGACTCCCTGCGATCGACGAAGAGCGCGGCCGCCGCGATCGTGGCCGAGTCGAGCTCGCGTGCCGTCGGGATCGAGGAGCCGACGGCGTTGACGTGGACACCCGGCGAGAGCCAGCCGCGCTCCACGACCGGTTCGCGGGCCGAGGTGACCGTCACGACGACGTCGGCGCCGCGCACGGCTACCTCGGCGCTCTCGGCCGCCTCGACCGGAAACGGCGCGTCGGCCTCTGACGCGAACGCCTGCGCATGCTCTGAGGTTCGGCTCCAGACGCGGGCGTGCTCGAAGGGGAGCACCTCTGCCATCGCGTCCAGATGCGCCCGCGCCTGAACGCCCGAGCCGAGGATTGCGAGCACACGCGACTCCGGCCGGGCTAGCTCGCGCGTTGCGACCGCGGAGACCGCGGCGGTGCGGATCGACGTCACCGCCGAGCCGTCGATCAGGGCGCGCAGCTGGCCGGTCTCGCCGTCGAAGAGCAGGACGCCGCCCTGGTGGGCGTCGAGCCCCCGCGCCGGATTGCCGGGGAAGATGCAGACGGCCTTGAGCCCGTAGGCCGGCTGCTGCGCGGAACGGTGGGCCGGCATCAGGCCCATCAGGCTCTGCTCCTCGGGCGGCCGGACGACGAAGCGGAGCGGTTGCCAGCTCCGGCCACGGGCAAGATCGGACAGCGCCTCCGCCATCAGCTCGATGCACTCGTCCATGCGGAGCAGGCGCTTCACGTCTTCGTGCGCGAGGACGAGCAGCTCGTTCACGCGAACAGCTCCGCCAGCTCGTCCCGCTCCCGCTCCGAGAGCTGGAGATCCACGGCTGCGAACGCCGGCTCCAGCTGCTCCGGCCGCCGCGGGCCGACAATTACCCCCGTTACCTGCGGATGGCTCAAGACCCACGCGATCGCCAGCGCGGCCGGCTCGACGCGGCGCTCCGAGGCTGCGGCCCGAAAGAGGTCGAGTCTACGGAACGTCTTTTCGTTCACGAGGTCGGAGTATGGCTCGCCGCGCAGGGCCATCCGCGAGTCGTCCGGGAACGGCTGCGACCTGTCGTACTTGCCGCTCAACCAGCCGCCGCAGAGAGGGCTAAAGGGCGTGAAGCCGAGGCCCTCCCGCGCGCACAGCGGCAACACGTCTTGCTCGGGCCCGCGGCGGAGCAGGCTGTACTCGTTTTGAACCCACTCGAAGCTCGCGAGCCCGTGATCGGAGCTCGTCTCGAGCGCTTCCGAAAGCTGCTCCCCGTCGACGTTGCTGACGCCGATCGCGCCCACCTTCCCCGCTTGGATCAGCTCATCGAGCGCGCGCAGGGTCTCCTCGATCGGCGTCTCGGGGTCCGGCTCGTGCGTCAGGTACATGTCAACCCGATCTGTTCCGAGCCGCGAAAGGCTGCCTTCGAGCTCGCGGAAGATCCGTTCGCGCGAGAGCCCGCGATCGGCCGGGTCACCGGTGACGGACCAGTAAACCTTTGTGCTGAGCAGGACCGGCGTCCTGCGCTCGCTGCGCCAATCCCCGATCCAGCTCTCGCTGCGGCCGCCGCCATAGGAGGCAGCTGTATCGAAGAAGTTGATGCCCTCCGACTCGGCCCGGTCCATGATCGCGAACGCCTCTGTCTTGTCCTCGCCCCGGCCGAAAAGCTCCGGAGCCGATCCGATGCCGCCGAAGTTGCCGCAGCCGAGGCCGATGCTCGAGAGCTCCAGATCGGTGCCGCCGAGCCGCCTGTACTCCACCAGGCAGAGGGTACTCGTCGAAATCGAAGGCGATTCGTGTGACAATCGCAACAGTGGCCGGCTACGTCGTGCACGAACAGGAGCTGGAGAGCCGCCGTGAAAACGGTGACACCGCCTCCAGAGCGGTCGCGATCGATGCGCACGCAGGCTCGCAGTTCCTCGAGCTCCACGTGACGCACTACGATCCCGGCCGCTCGCGGGCCCGGACGCTGAATGGCGTCCAGGAGATCGTCTACGCCGTGTCCGGCCGCGGAACGCTCGTCGTCGACGGACAATTCAACGAGCTCGAGGCCGGCACCGGCGTCTACCTCGCGGACGGCGAATCGTACGAGGTCGAGAGCCAGGGGCCGGAGGATCTCGTGACCGTCTCGGTGACCGCGCCGCAAACGAACGGTGCGAAGCCTGCTGCGGGTCGGCGTACGGTTCGCATTGCCGACCAGCCTCTGCTGACCGCAAGCGGGGATCGCGAGTTTCGCTACCTCGTGACCGACGAGGTCGGCTGCCGCGACATGACGCAGTTCTTCGGCGTGATCGCACCCGGCCGGGCACCCGATCACAGCCACGTCTACGACGAGGTGATCTACGTGCTCGAAGGCGACGGAATCCTGCACGGCGACGGCGCTGACAAGCCGGTCTCAGCGGGCACTTGCATCCACCTTCCGCCGCTGTTCGTTCATTCGCTCGAGAACAGCGGCGACACCCCGATGCGCATCGTCGCCGTCTTCCATCCTGCCGGCGATCCCGCCTCGCGGGCATATGAGGCAAACGAATGACCGCATTCGGAGTCTCAACCTTCGAAGTCTCGCTTCAAATCCGGGTAATCAACAGGAGGACAACATGAAGAAAGTGGTAGTCGCCGCGACACTCGCGGCAGCACTGGCCGTGCTCGCGACGGCCGCCTGGGGGTCGACCAAGGGGCCCAGTAGGGTCGCCGCCCCGGCGAATGCGGGCAATGCGCTCGTGAAATGCGGCAAGACACACTCGATCGGACTGCTGGCACCGTTCACCGGGCCGGCCGCGTCGATCGGGATCAACCAGGTGCACTGGGCGAACTACTTCAGGACCACCTACAACAGGACGCACAAGACGAAGATCAAGTTCGTCAACGAGGACACGATGCTCGGCTCGGCCAACGGAACCGCTGAGGCCGTCAAGGGCGCACAGGCGCTTGGCTCGAACGCCGCTGTTCTCGGCGCCGTCGGTCCCGCCGGCTCGAACGAGGTGAAGGCGACGACCGGGGCGCTCAAGGGCGCAGGACTCGGCTTCGTCTCCGGCTCGGCGACGAACACGACCATCACGACTGACGGCACCCGGACGGGCTACTTCTTCCGCACCGTCCCGCCGGACTCGTCCCAGAGCAAGAGCGTTTCGGCGTACATCACGGGCACGCTCAAGCTGAAGAACGTTTACATCATCGACGACCAGGAGGCCTACAGCACCGGCCTCGCCGACGAGGTGCAGGCGCAGCTCAAGGCCAAGGGCGTGACCGTTGGCCGTGACGGCGTCAGTCAGCAGCAGTCGGACTTCTCGCCGATCATCAACAAGATCCCGCGGAGCGCGCAGCTCGTCTACCTGCCGTGGCAGCTGCCGCCAAAGGGTCAGGCGTTCGGCCGGACGATGAAGAGTCTCGGTAGGGGTAGCACGAAGCTGATGGGCTCCGACGGCCTCTTCGATCCATTGTTCGCTGGGCTCGGGTCGAACGTGTACGACTCGTTCTTCCCGGTGAACCCCTCGGACAAGAGGGTTGCGGCCTTCAAGAAGATCCACCACGGCACCGAGCTCTTCGGCGCCCCGAGCTACGTGGCGGCGCAGGTCGTCACCGGTGCGATCGATCGTGCCTGCAAGAACGGCACGGCCACCCGCGCCGAGGTTCGTGCACAGATCAAGAAGACGAACATCAGCGCGAAGTTGTCGCTGCTCGGGCTTCCCGTCGCCTTCGACAAGCACGGCGACATGATCAAGAAGCCGTTCGGCATCTACCACTCGGTCAAGGGAGTCTTCGTCCGGGTCGCGTAGTCCTGTCGGTTTCGAGTTGAACGCAGTGCGGCCCACCACACCGGTGGGCCGCACTGCGTTTTATGCGATCTTCCCCCCGTGAACTGGACCCTTTTCTTCGGCGAACTGGTCAGCGGGCTCACTCTCGGGAGCATTTACGCGCTGATTGCGCTCGGTTACACGATGGTCTACGGGATCCTGAAGCTCCTGAACTTCGCGCACGGCGACGTGTTCATGGTCGGGGCGTTCATCGGCTTCTTCGTGCTCCAATGGCTGGGGGGCCCGCTGACGACGAATGTGACCGGCTGGCTCGCGGTCGCGATCATGTTCGCGGTCGCGATGGTCGGCTGCGGCGCCCTCGGAGTCGGAATCGAGCGCTTCGCCTACCGGCCGCTCCGCGACGCGCCGCGGATCGCGCCACTGATCAGCGCCCTC
>WNGD01018516.1_pt1 | contig 10659 bp, 8 predicted proteins | sample 5400671 | NCBI WGS metagenome assembly WNGD01 (sample SAMN13153369, study PRJNA577476) | soil metagenome | isolation source: 40 cm soil or saprolite under grassland replicate 2 | place: USA:California | collected 2016-06-15
TCTCGTTGTAAAGGAAGTACGGTTGATCCGTCCCCGTGAACGTTCCGGTGCCGTCGGCGTTCGCCACCGTCACCGTCCCAGCGCCGGAGGTCACCGTGGGCCCGGCGTGGAAGAACACTTTCACCCCCGTCACGGTGCTCCCGTCTGGCGTTCCCAGGTTCAGCGCAGTGAGATTCTGCACCGTCACATCCGCCTGGAAGATCTGGGTGCTCGCGTTATAGCTCACGTTGCTTGAGCGCAGTTGGACGTACATCCCCTGGCCGCCGAGGATCAGCTCTGTCGAGGCCTCCATGGCGCTCCCCGTAACCGTGGCGCTCGGATTGCCACAGCTAAGCGTCTGGGCCCGCGTATCCACCTGGCAGGTGAGCAGGGGACCCGTGGCCGCTGGCGGACTTCCGGGCCCGCTCGGGCTCCGTTCACTACAGGCCAACCCGAAGGCGGCGAGGACTAGGATGGCCGCTCGTGGCGCGATGGCTGACCCCCGCTGGATGCGCCTTCGTCGATCGTGCACTCCGCCCTCGCGTCAGTTGCTGATCGTTACCGTGACGCCGGCCGACGTCGTGGAGTGGCCGGACGTGTCGCGTGCGACCGCCGCGAGCGTATAGGTCCCGTTGGGCATGGTCGCCGAGTCCCAGGAGATCGTGTACTTGGTGAGCGGCGAGGGCGTCGTGACTTCCGCGCCGACGTTCTGGCCGTCGAGCTGGAACTGCACGCCACCCACCGCCCAGTCGTCCGCGGCGGTCGCCGTCAGGCTCACGACGCCCGTCAGCGTGGGGCTCCCCACGATACCGGGCGAGAACAGCGAGACGACAGGCGGCGCGATGTCGGGCAACAGGCTCGGGTGATCGGCCCTCCATTGCGCCACCGCAGCGTTCCAGTAGTCCAGGCCTGCCTGCCCGGTCATCAGGGTGTAGCACGTTCGGCCGTTGAAGTTGAGCGGCAGCGGCTCGGGGAACGGCCCCGAGCCGAGCCAGATCACCACATTGTTGGAGCAGTCCACCAGCTTGCCGGGCGGCGGTGCCAGGTACTTTTCGCTTGAATTCTGATCGACCCGGAACACGTTGTTGTACAGGGCGAGATGGGGACTCAGAGTGTCGCTAGGCGTGCCCCATTCAAAGATCCCAACCGTGCCGGGGATCGACCCCTTGAACACCGCATCCATCGGCTGCAGGTGAACGAGCGAATTCTTGAGGGTCACGAGATTGTTGCTGCCTGTCACCGCGAAGCCGCCGTCATCGGCAAGCGGGCTGTAGCATTCCATGTACACATCGTCTATTGTGCCGCTCAACTTATAGTCGTTTTCCACGCAGCCATCGCGCCCGTACGGGAAGTAGGCGCTGCGCACCGTGAAGTTCGGGGCGTTCTGCTGGAGCGACACGGCGTTGCCTTCGTCGAAGATCCAGAAGTCCTCGACGGTCACGTTGGCACCCGTATCGACGAGGATGGTGAAGGTCTTGATCATCTGCGTCCACGGTGTCGGCGGAGGCCATTGCCCGATGAGTTCTCCGCCATGCCAGCATGCATTGGCCCCGCTGATGCGGACGGGATAGTACGTCCCGGTCATGAATTGCGCCGTGGACGCGTCGACTTTCGTATTGGCCAGGTTGGCGTTGTGATATTCGGTCGTGTGCAGCCCCGTGAGCGTGATCGTCGGGCCCGGTTGCGCGAGACAGGTCGTGGCCCGAGGCGGCGCCGTCGCGGCGTCCACCAGCACCTCGAAGGTGAACCTTCCGACTGTGGTGGGGACAGCCCACTGCCAGGTCTTGGCGGTGGACACCTGTCCCGTCGGGAGCGACTGATTGTAGAGGAAGTACGGCTGATTCGTCCCCGTGAACGTCCCGGCCCCGTCCGCGTTGGCGACCGTGACGGCCCCGGACCCTGAGACGACACTCGGCCCGGCGTGGAAGAACACCTTCACGCCGCTCACGGAGTTGCCATCCGGCGTCCCGAATGTCGGCGTCATGAGGTTCTGCACCGTCACGTCCGCCTGAAAGATCTGGGTGGCCGGGTCGTAGCGGACGTTGGTCGATTTGAGCAGCACGTCGGTGTTCTGCCCGCCGACGATCAGGTCGGCCGAGAACCCGGAAGGGCTGGCAACCGCAGCGGGCGCGCTCGACATGCCGCAGCTGAGGGTGCGCGCGCCGACGTCGCCCTGGCACGTGACCACCCGATCGGACGAGCCGAGGACGCGGGCAGGGGCACTGGTGATGTGGTCGCTGCAGGCTGCGCCGAACGCCGCGAGGGCGAGCATGGCGTGCCGCACGATGGCCGACGCCGGGGTCCGTGACATAGAAGACTGACTCATCTAGGCCGCAAGGCACGGGCCGTAACCCACAGTCGCTCAGGCGTAGGGCGTCGTGCGGGTCCGGTGAACCTTAGTGGAATCTTAGTGCGGCACGGGGCTGGCAGGGTGCGGCAAGTTTGATGCAGTCCCCGCATCAGTGCATCGCCGACGCATGCTGCGCGTCGCCCGCTCCCAGGTCGATGTTCACCGCGGAATCGGCCGTCGGATCGCGCCACCGCAGGCGAGGCGTGCCACCACTCCACGAGGTGTACACGAGGCGCCCGTCCGCCAGCCAAGTCGGCTGACCGGCGGTGGCGACGTCGGCCGTGAGCGGCCGGATCTGCAGCGTCACCACGTCCACCGTGAAGATGTTGGTGAGGCCGGCCCGGTCGGAGGCGAAGGCGACGAGCCGCCCATCGGGACTCCACGTGGGCTCGACGTTGGCACTCGTGTCGACGACGAGCGGGGTCGGTGTGCCGCCGGCGACGTCCATGATGTAGAGCCCGGCCGTGCCGCCAGCGGTCGACACGAACACCAACCGGTCGCCCGACGGCGCCCAGCTCGGGCTCGCTTCAACCGAGCCCGCAAACCCGAACCCCGCCGTGAGCGGCCGACGCCCGCTGCCGTCCGCCGCGCACAGCCACAGCTTCGGCACGCCGCTCGAATCGGTCAGGTAGGCAATCTTCGTCCCGTCGGGCGAGAGCGCAGGTTGCGTCTCGTTGAACGCGGTGTTCGTAAGGCGACGCGCGGTCCCCCCGCCAGTCGCGGCAACGGCGTACAGCTGGGCGTGGCCGTCGCGGTAGCTCGTGAACACCACGGTTCCGGCACGCTCGGTCGGATGCTGATCGTCGCCGGGATCCGACGTCAGCCGTACGACGTCTCGCCCGTCGAGCGCCGCACGGTAGATGTCCCGGTTCCCGTTGCGCAACCAGTCGAACACGATCGCCGGTGGCGCGGCGACGTTCGGTGCCTCGCTCGACGTGCAGCCCAGAAACACCGCCACCGAGAGCGTGAGCCTGCGCTTCATCTAGAACGCACCGCGGCTTCGCACCTGATGAGGTCGGTCCGGACCTGGCCCGTCGGAGCAGTGGGCGCGCCCATCGTCCACCTCAAACGGTGATGGGTTCCAAGGCCGCCCCCGACCAGGCACTCGACGGATGGGCCGCGAGCCACTCGAGCTTTCCCGACGCCCGCGCACAGCGAATGCAGGGAAGCGTGTCGAACACGTCAGCAGCGCCCATGCGTGGTGCCTGCGCCGCGCGTAGCTCCCGGAGGCGGGCGACGTACTTGCGGTGCGCGGCAGCCAGCGATTCACGATTCAGATCGGCTACGACCTCGGCCTCGTTGGCGCCGTACTGCGACAACTGGCAGCAGGTGCACACCCGGCCGCGCGTGTCCACGTAAATGCGCCGCAGCGCGAACGTGTCGCACGGCGTCTCGGGGCCGTCGAACGGCGCGCCGTAGTCGAGCGCGATGACGGTGCGACGTCCCAGCTCCCGGGCGATCGCTTCGACCTCGCGACGTATCGCCATCCATTCTTCCGGCGGCAGATCGCTGTCGCGCGCTACGCTGCCCGGGACAGGCTGGGGCAGGATGACGTGGAGCCGCACGCACCCCAACCCTTCCGCGAGGTCGGCCGCTGCGCGCAGCTGATGCCGGTCGCGCCGGTCAACGACCATGGACAACGCGGCGGGGATGCGGCGGCTGGTGAACAGCGCCACTGCGAGCAGCACGCGGCGGAAGCTGCCGCGTCCCCGCTCGGCGTCGTGGATCGCCTCCGTCGCTCCGGAGAGACTCAACCGTACCGCCTCGGGCGGATGACGATCGAACAACGGCATCAGGCGCCGGACGTGCCAGCCGTTGCTGACAAAGCGATAGGGGACGCGGCGAGCCGCGCATGCGGCGACGATGCGAGCGATGTCGGGGTGGAGCAGCGGCTCGCCCCCGGTGAAGCTCGCGGTGACGGAGCCGTACAGGGCGATCGCCTGATCCAGAACGGACTCGACCAGCGCGGCGTCGAGCGACCGCACGGTCGTGACGTCGTCCCGGATGCAATGCGGGCACCGCAGGTTGCAGTGCTCGGTCAGCGCGAAGCCGAGGAGCATGGCAGCGCACCGTGCTGCCGCTTCCTGGGTCTCCTCCGCCCCCGATCGGCGCCCCGGTCTGGAGCGTCAGGTCGGTGAGGCGGGGCAATTCGGTCAGCGCGGGGCTGACCCATTTCCGTTTCTTTTTGGAGTCGGGCGGTGCGGGCTGCGGCGGCTCGCCGCTGTCAGGAAGATGCTGGGGGTCCATGGGCGCTGTCTCCCGTCGTGAAGCCGTACGGCGCGTACCGATAAGGCCGCCCCCGGTGACACGCACGACACCAGGGGCGAGGAGGGGTGATGCGAACCTACCGGCAGGCACCTTCCCCGCAAGAGGCCGTCCGACGTCCCGCAGCGCGGCGCGCGGCGCCCCCGCGCGACTGGTGTGGTGATCTTGCCACAAGGTTGCATCGCTGTTCGTTTACCGCTGCCACCCACTCAGACGGCCCCGTGAAGGTCAGTGCCGGTGCCAGCGTTCGTGATGCTCTGCGCCTCCGTGCCGCGGCGCTCGACCTGCTTGGGGGCCGGCAACCCGACTGGAGCGACCTGGCCGCCTGCTCCGCCGGCACGTGGGACGTATTTCTCCGTGCGGAGCGCTGTGCGCTGGCGCTCAAGGCCCGGATCGCGGCCGCGGAGCGCGAGGTACCCGACCACGTAGAGACGGCCGCAACGAGAGAGCTGCAGCGCATCCTCTCCGCGCGCGGGCAACTGCTGCGCATCGGCCAACTTGCTGCCGCGCACGGCATTCCGGCGATCGTGCTCAAGGGCGGTGTGGCGGCGCTCGCGAGCGCCGCACCTGTGGACCTGGCCGACGCCGACGTGCTGGTACGCCCGCTTCAGGCCGAGCGGCTGGCCGGGTTATTGGACGAGGAGGGATTCCTGGGAACCGGACCGGCGGGAACAGCTCATCTGGCACAACGCATCGCCCCGAACGCGGTGCAGATCGAGGTCCATTTCGCCATCCAGGATATCGAGGTGAGTGACGCCATGTGGCAGCGCGCCCGACCCCTCGATGGCGTGGTCGGCCTCTCGAGGCTCGGCGCTGCCGACTATCTGTGGCATCTGCTGGTGCACAGCGTGGTCACTCACCCGCACCGGCGCGGCTCGTTGCGGGACGTGATGCTCACTGCGGAGGCCCTGTACGATTGCTCTCCCGCCGAGCTGCGCGAAGTCGAGCGCCGCATCGCGATCCATCCACTCTCCCAAACGCTGGACGACCTCCTGGACATGGCGCGCGAGCTGCGCGACGGTTTGCCGGTACGGGACCGGTTCCGTCGGGAGGCGGCCGCGAACTACGTGTTCCGCGGCCCGCTCGGGTGGCTGGGGTTCTCGCGCTTCTGGACGCCGGCGTTCGTGAGCGCGCTATTCGCTCAGCTCGGCGGACCCGCCGCGCGGCGTGCCGAATGGGCGTTAGCGTGGCATCGCCCCCCGTTCGCTTCGCCATGGGGATTCGCGGCCCGGCTCGAGCGCCGCTCGCCGCGCATAGGGAGGTGGAGTCGGACCGCCGTGAAGATCACACGGTTGATCGTCGTGCGAATGGCGACGTGGCCGGTAGCGCTGGCGGCGCGGCTGTTGGCGTCCTGAGCGGGAACGTTGCACGTCTGCAATCTCCGCGCATTGCGGAGGCCGCCCGCGGCTCGCACGTTAGGGCCAGCGTGATGAACCAACGTCGCTGGTGCGCCGCTGCGCTCGCGCTCGTCGCCGCCTGCAGCGAGTCGGCGCGAACGTCCACCGATCCCGGCCCCACGCCCAATACGCCGGCGCAGCCGGACCGCGTGTTCTGGGCCCGCGGCGACGGCCCAGACCTGCCCCTGGGCGTCATGACCTTCCACGGCGGAGATGTGCTGGCCGCGAGCAAAACCTTCGCCATCTTTTGGGGCAGCGACTGGAACACGCCGAGCTTCGCCGGAGATAAGATCACCGGTCTCACAAGCTTCCTGCAGGGCTGGAACGGCAGTGCGTACGCCGGCGCGTTGACCGAGTACTCGGGTCAGAACGGCCAGATTACGACCGCCTCGACCTTCCTCGGCTCGGTGATCGACCCCAGTACGGCGCCGAGCGCGGCGCCCGGAGACGCCACCCTGATTGCGGAGGTGGCGAGCCTGGTGCCCGTCCCCGACCCGGAGACCCTCTACCTCATTTACGCCACGACGCCCCGCGGCACCGCGCCGTTCTGCGGTTTTCACACGTTCGGCACCTACAAGCGCCACCCCGTGCAGATCGCCTGGATCTTCACCCTCGACGGGGATGGGGGCTGCGACGCGCACGACAGCTTCACGACGCATTCGCAAGGGCTGGCGGCGCTGGCGAACGTCACCGCGCACGAGCTGGCCGAGACGATCACCGATCCGCGCCTGCTCGGCTGGTATGCCGTCACCGTGGCGGGAGAGATCGGCGACAAATGCGCCTTCGTGTTCGGCGCCAATACCGTCACCTTCTCGAACAGCACCACCTGGCACGTGCAGTCCGAATGGTCCAACCAGGCCTACGACGCCGCCACGGGCGTTCGCAACCGTAGCCAGGAGCCTGGCTGCGTGGTGAGTTAGGGATCAGCGCGAGCCACGCAACACAGTTCCGAAATCTCCGACCGCAATCACCTGGGTACCCGAGCTGCCCCAGACACCGAAGAGATTCGCAAAGGTGGGGCTCGTCTGCAGCACCCAGCTGGCGCCGTCGAAGTGCAGCATATTGCCGAAGTCGCTCATCGCGAACACGTCGCTTCCGGACATGCCCCAGACCCCATTGATATTGACCGGCCCCGCCCCGGTGAATTGCACGGACCAGGCAGTGCCGTTGTAATGGACGACCGTGAAGTTGCCGCCGACCCCGAACACGTCGTTCCCTGAGCTCCCCCAGACGCCCAACAGCGCGTTGGTGGTGCCGCTCGCCTGCGCAGTCCAGGTCGTGCCGTTGTAGTGCAGGATCAGACCACCATCGCCGACCGCGAAGACGTCATTCGTCGCGCTGCCCCAGACGGCGATCAGGGCGCTCGTCGTGCCGCTCGTTTGCGCGCTCCAATTGCTGCCGTTGTAGTGCAGGATCGTGCCACCGTCGCCCACCGCGAACACATCGCCCGCGGCTCTGGCCCAAACGCCATTGAGGAAGCTCGTGGTCCCGCTCGCCTGCCCCGTCCAGGTGGCGCCGTTGTAGTGCAGGATCGTGCCGGCCTCGCCCACCGCGAACACATCGCTGCTCGAGGTGCCCCACACGGCCGAGAGGAATCTCCCGGCCCCGCTCGTCTGCGCGCTCCACGTTGTGCCGTTGAAGTGGCGGATGGTGCCGGCGTCGCCCACCGCGAACGCATCGCTCCCCGAGCTGCCCCAGACAGCAAACAGCGGGTTCGCGGTCGCACTCGTCTGCGCGGTCCAGCTCGTGCCGTTGTAATGCAGAATGGTCCCGACGTCGCCCCCCGCGAACACGTCGCTCCCCGAGCTGCCCCACACACCGAGCAGCGCATTGGAGGTGCCGCTGGACTGCGCGGTCCAGGTGGAGCCGTTGTAGTGCAGGATGGCGCCGGCGTCGCCCACCGCGAACACGTCGCTGCCCGAGCCGCCCCACACGGCGAACAGCTGTGCCGTCGTGGGGCTCGTCTGAATGCTCCAGGTCGTGCCGTTATAGTGTACGATCGCGCCGAAGTCGCCCACCGTGAACACATCGCTCCCCGAGCTCCCCCAGATGCTCGCGAAAAAGACCCGAGACCCATTCGCCCGGGTCCCGGTCGCCTGAACGCTCCAGGCGGTGCCGTTGTAGTGCAGGATCTTGCCGGAGTCGCCCACGGCGAAGACGTCACTCGCCGAGCTGCCCCACACGCCCAGGAAATTCTGTCCCGTCCCGCTCGGCTGCGCGGTCCAGCCGGTGCCGTCGTAGTGCAGGATCCGACCTGACTCGCCCACGGTGAACACGTCGCTCCCCGAGCTGCCCCACACGCCGACCAGCGACTGGGCCGTCGGGCTCGGCTGCGCCGTCCAACTGATGCCGTCGTAGTGCAGGATCGTGCCGTCCAGCCCGACGGCGAACACGTCGCTGCCCGAGCTGCCCCAGACGCCAAGCAGCGGCGCCGGGATCGGACTCGTCTGTGCCGTCCAGCTCGTGCCGTTGTAGTGCAGGATCTTCCCGCCGGCCCCCACCGCGAAGGCGTTGGTGGCCGAGGCGCTCCAGACCGCCGCGATGTCCGTGCCGTCACCGCTGGGGTCGTACAGCCAGCGCAGCACCGTATGCTCCTGGGGTGACGCGGCATCCACCAGCACCTGGAACGCGAACGTGTTGACGGTGACCGGCACGGTCCATCGCCACGGTTTCGCGGTCGACACCTGCGCGGTCTGGAGGATCTCGTTGTAGAAAAAGTAGGGTTGGTTCGCGCCGGTGAACGTGCCGGTGCCGTCCGGGTTCGCCACAGTCACGGTCCCCGTCCCTGACGTCACGGTGGGTCCCGAGGAAAAGAAGACCTTCACGCCGGTTAGCGCGGCGCCGTCCGGGGTGCCGAGGGGCAGCGCGGTCAGGTTCTCGACGGTGACGTCGGCTTGGAACGTGACGGTGTTGGCGTTGTAGCTCACGTTGCTCGAGTGGAGCGCGACGTAGATCCCCTGACCGCCGAGTACCAGATCAGCCGAGAGGCGACCGGATGGAGGAGGCAGGGGCGTGTTGCAGCCGAGCGTCCCGGCGCGCACGTCGGCCTGGCAGGTGATGACGCGCGCCCCGGCCGGGGGGGACGGCGCAGTCGTCACATCCCGGTCGCACGCCGCCACGCCGCCCAGCAGGGCGAGCGCGGCCAGCGGGCCCCGCTTCAAGGCTCGTCCCTCACCCCTCTATAGGAGTCCGCCCTGAGGCCTGCGGCTAGACAGGAACGTTGCAGTCCTGCAATCTATCGTGGTGCGTGCGCCGGGTGAGTCGAGGCGTGAACTGCGGAGCGAGCTGGTTGCGCTGGCTCCTCCGTACCGAACAGCCGGGTCGCTGCAACCCGCCGACGGCGTGGCGGAGCTGTCGCTCGGGACTATCGTCCTGGCCAAGGGCGAGACCACCATCGCGGTGCTGGCCGAGCTCACCGCGCTGTCGTATCGCGCGCCGTGGCTTGTGCCGTGCCTCGCCCTCCCCGCCCGGCACGAGTCTCTCGAGCCGCCGTTGCTGCTGGTCACGGAGCTGCGGGACCGCCTGGTGGTGGTGAATCCCGCGGGGCGCGGTAGCGACGAAGTGGCGGACGTGGTCGCGTCGGTGCGGCGGCGGGCGGCGCCGACGCCTACTGTGCTGGCTCGATGGGTGGCGCGGCGCCTGCGGGCCCGCGAGCTCGAGGCTCCGCTACGGCACCAGTTCGAGGAGGGTCTCGGCGGCGCTCCCGCCGACGGTGGCCGCAGCGTGGCCAGCTACAGCCGGCTGTTCTCGCAGTACGGCCGATACACGGCGCGGGACTGGCGCGCGCTGGCGCGGCTGTGCGTCCACGCGGTCGCCCGAACGATCGAAGACGGCCACTCGGGCGCGAGCCTGCCGCTCCGCACGGCGAGTCACTACGCCACGAGGTACCTCCGGGTCCCGTATCACGTGATGACGGAGCGACTCGGGTGGGAGTGGGTGCTCGAGGCGGCGCTGCGGGCGGGGTATTTAACCTCTTGACGTTCTAGCAGTTAGCTCCCATGTTATCCCCCCGTTCCCGGTTGAGCCCTTGGGGGGAAGCAGGACCATGATGACACAGCACAGCGCACGGAGCAGCTCGCTCCGGGGGGTCGTTGACCGCCCGGTATTGGCGCTTGCTGCCCTGTGCTCCGTGCTCTTGGTCCTCCCGCCGCTCGTTGCGGGCCAGAATCCACCTCCGCCCGCCCAAGCTGCCGCCGCGCTGCAGCAGGCAGTGTCCCAGAACCCCGGTCTTGCCGACGTGATCCGCCAGCGCATCGGGCAGTCGGGGATGACGCCCGATCAGATCCGCGCGACGTGATCCGCCAGCGCATCGGGCAGTCGGGGATGACGCCCGATCAGATCCGCGCGCGACTGCAGGCGAGCGGCTATCCGCCCACGCTGCTGGACGCCTACCTGGGCGCTCAGACCCCAGGTCAGGCGTCCCCAGTTCCCGGAGCACAGGAGCTAGCAGCGATCCAATCCCTCGGGGTGCCCGGTATCGCCTCGGCGGGCGAAATCCTCCCGGTCGATACGGGACTGGTGCGAGCGGTGGCCAGGGGGAACAGCGGCGTGTTTGGGGTGGACGTGTTCCAGCGTACCACCACCCAGTTTCTTCCCCTGCTCGCCGGACCCGTCCCCGCCGACTACAAGCTCGGCCCCGGTGACCAGCTGGTCTTGATCCTCACGGGC
>WNGD01021997.1_pt1 | contig 10657 bp, 7 predicted proteins | sample 5400671 | NCBI WGS metagenome assembly WNGD01 (sample SAMN13153369, study PRJNA577476) | soil metagenome | isolation source: 40 cm soil or saprolite under grassland replicate 2 | place: USA:California | collected 2016-06-15
CCGACGGGCTTGATCATCTCGATCAAGGCCGCGCTGCATGCATGCTTGACCCCGCTGAGCCGCCCTCGCTAGCATGCGTCAGGTATGACCGCGAGCGGGAACATGAAAGCGCGAAAGCGAGTCGTGCTCGCTGCAATTTGCGTGATGGCGTCCCTCGGAGTTGGGGCCGGCCAGTTGGCCGATGGCGCGATGCATCAAGCAAACGCCGCTAGGAAGCATCTCGCCGGCGTGAAATATGAGGACATTCCGAGCACGAAGCCAACGAAGAGCGCAACGGGCGCCGCTTCTCAAAAATCGATCGGGATCAGGAAGAGTTAGGATCTTTCTCGAGCTGCACGGAACCTTAGGGCGGGCAATCCCCGCCACGGGAGGCTGAGCCGCAAGCCCGTCTAATTTTGTCCGCATTGCTCGTGCACCTTTTCCGGGGCCGATATCATGATGCGCATCGTTGCAGTGTCTACGTTCGTAGCCCTCCTCGCCGCTTGTTCCGGCAGCGATCGAGTCGAAGGCATTGTTCCAGGATGGGCGAATACGCCGCCGCAGCCTGCGGTTCAGTACTCCGGGCGCAGAACCCATGTAGAAGCGGGCGCCGCTCATAAGTCCGTGCCCGCCGCCAGGCCTGACCCAGAGTCGCAGCACGAAGCGAAGAAGCCTGAGCCGCAAGGCTCTTCCGAAGAGTAGACTGCGTCTACTGCGCTGCGGCGGTACGCGCCAGTTCATTCATTGCCGCCATCTCAGCGAGAAACGCCATGGAAGTTCCGCGCCGCCGCTTCTTGCAGTTGGCGGTAAGCACTGTTGTCATTCCCGCCGCCGATCCCGCAGAGGCGCAAGACTGGCCGCACCGCGTCGTACGAGTGGTCGTCGGATTACCGGCCGGCGGCGGTGCGGACGCGGTTGCTCGCATCCTTGCCAATCGACTGTCGGAGATGTGGCACCAGCAGGTCATCGTCGAAAACAGAAGCGGCGCTTCGGGAACGCTTGCCTACGACGCGGTCGCGCATGCGGCCCCCGACGGCTACACGATCCTATTGGCCGCACGCGCTCCTCAGCTGAACCAACTGCTGTTCTCCTCGATAAATCACAATGCAGCCGATTTCGCTCCGGTCACGTTGATTGGCAAATTCCCCTACCTCTTGGTTGTGCCCGCCTCCTCGCCGGTGAAATCCCTGCAAGAATTCATCAGCCTTGCCCGAGCCAATCCGGGCAAACTCACCTTCGCCTCGACCGGCATCGGCACGTTACCCCATCTCGCCGGAGAACTGCTCAAGCGCGCGGTGGGCATCGAGATGACGCATGTTCCCTATCGGGGCGTGGCGGCGGGGGCCATGAACGACCTGGTCGCCGGCCGCGTGGACGCCATGTTCAACGCGTTGGCCTCTCTCCTGCAGCCGGTGAGAACGGGCCAAGTGCGCGCGCTCGCCGTCACCACCGCCGAGCGGTTCCCGGCGGTCCACGAGTTGCCAACTTTCGCCGAATGCGGCGTGCCCGGCTTCGACGTCGCGTCGTGGTACGCATTCTACTTGCCCGCAAGGACTCCGCCCGAGATCATAAAAAAAATACAGGCTGATACGGCGATGGCGCTCATCGACCCCGCGGTCAGAGTAAAGTTCGAACCGCTCGGAACCGCGCTGATCGGTTCGATGCCGGATCAACTTGCCGACACGGCCCGGGCCGATGCCGAGCGGTTCGGACCGATTATCAAAGCACTGAATATCACCGGCGAGTGATCATCACGCATCATCCGAGCTCGAAAGTGGTGACGCCAAACACCCGTTCGAGTGCGAGCGGACGGATCGCTCCCGTGTACATCCGCGCCGTCTCGAACACCGGCGCAAAATCGTGCCCTTGCGCGAGCGCGACCGCCTCGGCGTTGACGCTCGGCACATCGAGGAAGACTTCGCGCGCGCCTGCGGCCGCGACCAAGGCTGCGAGGACGACCTCGGCCGCGACGCGGTCATCGGCGATGAGCGGGCCGATCTTGTGGCCGCGCCGGCACGGCCGGATCACGCCCCAGGCCGCGAGACTGCCATCGCGCACTAGCGCGCGACCGATATGGCCGGGCGCGCTGATCCACGCGCGCAGGAACGCGCTGCGCGGCGCTGGAAAAACCCGCGCGTCGTCCACCTCGATCGTTGCAAATGGCACTTTCGCCAACGGCACCACGCCGGCCGGCGGCCTCGACATGCCAGCGCTAGTGCCGCCGTAGCGGATATTGGCATAGGCGAGCCGGAATCCCGACTTGCGATAGTTTTGCTGTTGCGCCACTACGCCGTCGAGCCCGATGGTGCGCGTGCCGGCATGTGCGATCGCCCTGTTCCAGATACGCAGCCCATAGCCGCGGCCGCGCAGGTCACGCCGCACGAGATAGAAGCCGAGGAATGCGAAGGCGCTATCGTAATTGAGACAGGAAATGGTCGCGGCCGGCGCGCCCTCGAGCTCGCCAATGAGAAACCCCTCGGGATCGATAGTGTTGAAACACGCGGCGTCGCCCAGCCCGGGATTCCAGCCTTCACCCGCGGCCCAATCTACGGCGATGGCGATCTCCGCAGGCCGCATCGCGCGAATGCGCAGCTCACCAGCGCATGTCATTTTGCTGTGCTGGCGGTAGCCTGCAAACCCTTTTGCTTCAGCGCGGCGCCGATCTCCTCCAGGATCGCGGGATCGTCGATAGTCGCCGGCATAGCCCAGGGCTCGCCGTCGGCGATCTTCTTCATAGTGCCGCGCAGGATTTTTCCCGAGCGCGTCTTCGGCAAGCGCGCGACCGCGATCGCGAGCTTGAAGGCGGCGACTGGGCCGATTTTTTCGCGTATGAGCCCGACGCATTCCTGCTCGATGTCGGCCAGGGGGCGGTTGACGCCAGCCTTGAGGACGATGAAACCGCAGGGCACCTCGCCTTTGAGCGAATCCGCGACGCCGATCACGGCACACTCGGCGACATCCTGATGCGCGGAGAGCACCTCTTCCATTCCACCGGTCGAGAGCCGATGGCCGGCGACGTTGATGATATCGTCGGTACGGCTCATCACGTGGATGTAATCGTCTTCATCCTTGAAGCCGGCGTCCGCCGTCTTGTAGTAGCCGGGAAACTCGGCGAGATAGCTCTCCTTGAAGCGCTCATCCTGCTGCCACAACGTCGGTAGGCAGCCGGGCGGGAGCGGCAGCTTGATCACAATCGAGCCGATCTTGTTCGCCTCAACCGGTTTGCAGGCATCGTCCACGACATCGACCTGGTACCCGGGCATCGCCACCGACGCGGAGCCGTACTTCACCGGCAACTGGCCTAGACCAACGGGATTTCCCGCGATCGCCCAACCGGTCTCGGTTTGCCACCAATGGTCGATCACCGGCACCTTGAGCAGGTTTTCCGCCCACTGCACAGTATCGGGATCGGCGCGTTCGCCGGCAAGAAACAAGGTACGGAACTTCCCGAGATCGTGCTGCGCGAGGAACTTGCCCTGCGGATCTTCCTTCTTGATCGCGCGGAACGCCGTCGGCGCCGTGAACAAGGCAACGCAGCTATGCTCGGCGATGACGCGCCAAAACGCGCCGGCATCAGGCGTGCCCACCGGCTTGCCTTCGTAGAGGATGGAGGTGCAGCCATGCAGCAGCGGCGCATAGACGATGTAGCTGTGGCCGACCACCCAGCCGACGTCGGACGCGGCCCAGTAGACCTCACCCGGGTTGACGCCGTAGAAGTTCTGCATGGACCATTTCAGCGCGACCATGTGGCCGCCGTTGTCGCGCACCACGCCTTTGGGTATTCCGGTCGTGCCCGAAGTGTAGAGGATGTAGAGTGGATCAGTCGCCGCAACCGGCACGCAATCGTAGACCGAGCGCGCGAAAACGATCGCCTCGTCGCGCAGCTTGGCCCAGTCATGGTCGCGCCGTGGGACGAGAGCGGCGTCCCCCTGCGGGCGCTGAAGGATGAGACAGGCCTCGGGCTTGTGTCCTGCGACGCGGATCGCCTCGTCGAGCAGCGGCTTGTAGTTCACAATCCGACCCACCTCGAGTCCGCAACTCGCGGAGAGCATGACTTTCGGCTTGGCATCGTCGATCCGGGTCGCGAGCTCTTTCGCGGCGAAGCCTCCGAATACCACTGAGTGCACCGCGCCAATGCGCGCGCACGCGAGCATGCCGATCACCGCCTCTGGCACCATTGGCATGTAGAGAACGACGCGATCACCTTTAGCGACCCCGAAATTGCGCAGGATGGCAGCGAGAACCTGCGTCTCGACCTGCAGGCGGTGATAGGTGATCGTGAGCTTTTGCCCAGCGAGCGGAGAATCGTAGATGATCGCGGCCTGCTCGCCGCGCCCGGCGAGAACGTGGCGGTCGACCGCGTTCCAGCAGGTGTTGCAGACGCCGTCCGTGAACCAGCGGCCGTACACGCCGGCCTTGGGATCGAACACCTGCTTGGGCCACTCGATCCAGTCGATGTCGGCCGCCGCTTCGCTCCAAAAAGCCTGCGGGTCGCGCTGCGAGCGCGCATAGACCTCCTGGTAGCGGCTCGCTCGCGCATCCATGACCTGCTCCCTTATCTCGAACCGTTTTTGGTCCCTCGTCCTGTCCCGCGTAAGAGCCATTGTGAGCGCGCCCGGGGAGTTTGCAAGTCGCGTCGGCCGCGCCCGGATACCATGCGGCAATGCTAGCCGCCGGGCCAGCACCATTCACGCGGCGATTTGACAAGGAGACTGGCCCATTGAAATGATACGATCAGCAAACGAATGATTACGCCGTGACGCTCACGCCTTACGACATCGATCTCGACCGCAACCCGGCGAATTTCCAGCCGCTCACCCCCCTGTCGTTCCTCGAGCGCTCGGCCGCGATCTTCCCCGACCACACCGCCATCAATCACGGCGCCTTGCGCCGAAGCTACGCCGAGTTCTACGCGCGCGCGCGCCGGCTGGCGTCTGCGCTGGCGAGACGCGGGATCGAGCGCGGGGATACGGTGTCGGCGCTGCTCGCGAACACCCCAGCAATGCTCGAATGTCACTACGGTGTGCCAATGGCCGGCGCGGTGCTCAACACTATCAACACACGGCTTGATGCCGCCACCGTGGCTTTCCAGCTCGACCACGCCGACGCCAAGGTGTTGCTCACCGACCGCGAGTTCTCGAAGCTCGCGAAAGAGGCACTCGCGCTCGCCAAGGTCAAGCCGCTGGTTATCGACTATGAAGATCCCGAATTTACCGGCGCCGGCGAGAGCGTGGGCTCAATCGAGTATGAGGATTTCATCGCCGCCGGCGATCCCGACTTTGCTTGGAAAATGCCCGACAGCGAATGGGATGCGATTTCGCTCAATTATACCTCTGGCACCACCGGCGATCCCAAGGGCGTCGTCTATCATCATCGCGGCGCTTATCTGCTCGCGATCGGCAATGTGCTCACCGGCGGCATGGGCAGGCACTGCGTCTCTCTCTGGACACTGCCGATGTTCCACTGTAACGGCTGGTGCTTCCCCTCCGCGGAAGAGAAGAAACCGCTGCCGCATGTTGTGGAGTTCTTCACCGCGGCGGCGCCGCCACCGGAAGCGGTGCTGGCGGCGATGAAGGCCGCCGGATTCAACGTCACCCACCTTTATGGGCTGACGGAGACCTATGGTCCCGCCGCCGTGAACGAATGGCGCGCCAGCTGGGATGCGCTCTCGCCCGCCGAGCAGGCCGCCAAGAAGGCGCGCCAGGGCGTGCGCTACGTGCCACTCGAGGGACTCGACGTCCGCGATCCCGAAACGCTCAAGCCCGTCCCGTGGGACGGCGAGAGCATGGGCGAGGTGATGTTCCGCGGCAACGTGGTGATGAAGGGTTATCTCAAGAACAAGTCGGCCACCGAGAAAGCTTTTGCGGGCGGCTGGTTCCACTCCGGCGACCTCGGGGTGATGCATGCCGACGGCTACATCCAGCTCAAGGACCGCTCCAAAGACATTATCATCTCCGGCGGCGAAAATATTTCCTCCATCGAGGTGGAAGATGCGCTCTACAAGCACCCCGCGGTCGCCGCCGCCGCCGTGGTGGCAAAGCCCGACGACAAATGGGGCGAGACACCCTGCGCCTTCATCGAGCTCAAGCCCGGACAGAAGACGACGCAGGAGGACCTCATCGCCTGGTGCCGCAAGAATCTCGCGAGCTATAAATGCCCGCGCTTCGTCGTGTTCACCGAGCTTCCGCGCACCTCGACCGGAAAGATTCAGAAGTTCAAGCTGCGCGAGATGGCGAAGGCGGTGTGAGGACGCACGTCGAACGACCCAGCCATCGCTCATCAGCCGAGTGGCACCGTGAGCGCGAGGAGGCTCGAGCGTCTGAGCTTTTCTCCAATGGCCACATCGCGCCAATCAGCGGCTCGGGGTCATAGCCGCGGCGCCTCCGTTTCCGCCCGTCAGCGTGAAAGCGGGGAACTCAGCTTTTCCTGGATTCCCGTTTCGCGGAAATAAACGGAATTTCGATCCATGCTTTATCGGCGCGAAGCAGGTGAGCGCACGCTACTCCGCCGCCTGGCGCAGGCCCAGGTGCCGCAGCGAGCGGTCGATCCATAGCCGCGTGAGCTTCTCCTGGACGCCGTTCTGACTCAGTCGCGCGCGCAGATTATCGAAGTCGACGCGGTCGAGATCCTGGTCCTGGTTGAAGCAGGAGAACACCACGCTTTCGACGCCGCTTGCGGGATCGCGGTGGACCTGCAGGCACTGGGCGCAGATTTCCTTCATCATGCATTGCATTGGCGAGTTGATTGAGGCGATTGCCTTGTGGCCGGGCTTGAAATGCTGCCCGAGCATGCCCTGCCGCGCCCGCGAGACCGCCGCCATCATGCCGTCGGAACCGATGGCGATCACGCGATCGATCTCGCCGAGCGGGATCGGCGCCTTTCCCAACGCGCCCGATGCATACGCGTCGAGCGCGGTCACGATATCGCCAACGAACGCTTTGTCCTGCGCGCGCTCGGCACGAAAGCCTGGCGCTTCGTCGCAGCACCACACGATGGCGTCGGCTGCTCGCTCGATCTCCTCGACCTTGTAGCGATCGACGGCACGCTTGTACCCGGCGAAGTAGAGCACGCGGCTGCCATTTGTGCGCAACGTCTGCCCGATCGAGAACAGGACCGCGTTGCCGAGTCCGCCGCCGATGAGCAGCACGCTTTCACCGCCGGGCGTTTCCGTCGGGTGACCGGTCGGACCCATGAGAATGACCGGCTCCCCTGGGGCAAGCTGCGCGCACAAGTCTGACGAGCCGCCCATTTCGAGGACGATAGTCGACAGCAGGCCGTGCTCGCGATCGATCGCGGCACCGGTCAACGCCAGCCCCTCCTTGGCGAGGCGGGTGCCATCAGCGTCGCGCGACAGCATCTCGTAGTTCTGTAGCCGATAGAATTGCCCCGGCCGGAAGGCGCGCACAGCCATCGGCGCGCGCACAACGACTTCGACGATGGCCGGCGTGAGCCGGTTGACCGCGTGTACGACGGCCCGCAGTTCCTCGTTGAGTCGCGCGATCAAGGCCGCGGGCGATATCTCTGATGCGGGTTGCCGCGCCAGCATGCGGCTGACGACGGGGTAGCCCTGCTTGGCGCTCGCCATCGCTTTGACGACGTTTCCCGCAAAAGAGGGGTGGAGATCGCCGAAGAAGCTAATGGCGCGGCCGTCCGCGCGCACGTTCATCAGTACGTGGGCGGCGGCAGGTTTGGTGATGCGCTCGGGCGTGACGTTGCGCCCGTTCTCGTCGACCGCCTGGAAATGTTTGCCATCGATGCGCACGTGCTGCGGCTCTTCGCGCGCGAGCACAGTATTCGGTTGCGTACCGGCCGCAACCAGGATGGTGCGCGTGCGCAGAATGAACTCGCGCGGCGGGGCCGTCGGATCCGCTTGGGAGAGGCGCAACGCGCGGGCACAGCCGAACTCATCGAGCAGCACCTCTTGCGGCGTTAACTGCTCGGCAAAGGCGATCCCTTCCTCCAGCGCCTTCGCGACCTCCTCGTGGTTGAGCGTGTAGCTCGGTGAATCGATCAGGCGCCGCCGATAAACAATAGTGGCGCCGCCCCATCGGCCTATAAGTTCGGCGAGCCGGGGCTTGCGGCGCTCGCGCGTAGCCAAGCCGCGCTCGGCGCGAAGCTGGCGCGCGTGGTGCAGGAACTCGGATGCAGTTTCCGCCTCCTGGGCGGTCCAGTCGGCGCGCACCGCTGTTTCCCCGCGTTCAGCGACCAACGTTTCGTAGCGACTGAGGAACTTTTCCACCTGCAGGGGGTAATAAGCGAGCGCCTCGGTGGCGGTGTCAATCGCCGTGAGCCCGCCGCCGATGATAACGACCGGGAGCCGCACCTGCAGATTCGCGAGGCTCTCGGCCTTGGCGGCGCCAGTAAGTTGCAGTGCCATGAGGAAATCGGATGCTTGGCGTACCCCTGCGGCAAGGCCGTTCTTCATCGGCACGATGGTCGGCCGCCCCGCCCCCGCGCAGAACGCAATGTGGTCGAAGCCGAGCGCAAAAGCGCTCTCGATTGTGAGCGTGCCGCCGAAGCGCACGCCGCCGAACATCGCGAATTCATTGCGCCGTTCCAGCAGCAGACGCACGAGCTTGAGGAAATTCTTGTCCCAGCGCACGGTGATGCCGTATTCGGCAACCCCGCCGAATCCGGCCATCACGCGAGCATCGAGCGATTCGCGCAACGCGGCGGCGTGCCGGATCGGGCGGAACGAGGTGCGCGCGCCGCCACCCCCGACCCCGGAAATGTCGGGCTCGAGCGGTTCGATCTTGAGGCCGTCGACCGCCACAACAGTGTGGCCGTCATTGATCAAGTGATGGGCCAGCGTGAAGCCTGCGGGGCCCAGTCCGACGACGAGCACCTTGTGGCCGGTCGCAGGCTTCGGCAACGGCCGACGCAGATCGAGTGGGTTCCAGCGCGTCAGTAGACCGTAAATTTCGAAGCCCCAGGGCAGCGCCAGGACCTCCTTGAGGATGCGCGTCTCGACCTGGGGAATGTCGACCGGCTCCTGCTTCTGATAGATGCAGGCCTTCATGCAATCGTTGCAGATGCGGTGACCGGTCGCGGCGCACATCGGATTGTCGATGGCGACGATCGCCAGCGCGCCGATCGTATGGCCGCTTGCCTCGACCAGATTCATCTCGGAAATTTTCTCCTCGAGAGGGCATCCCGCAAGCACGACTCCGAACACGCTTTTCTTGAACTCGCCGTTCTTCTCCTTGAGGCCCTTCGCGCAGGAATCCTTGCCTTGGTTGTGGCACCAGATGCAGTAGTTGGCATGATCGAGCGCGCCGGCGAGATCGGTGCCCGGGTCCGTGAGTGCGAAGCCATCGCGTGCGCGCCGATGCGAAACCGGCAGCTTGAGCATAGCCACGCCGTCCACGATCTCGGTCTCGACCGCAATGAGGTGGTGCGGGTCGATTTTGCCCGGCAGCTTGAACAGCACGCCGCCTTTGTGCCAGTGCTGGCCTTGCGCCGTGTGCGTTGCCCAGGCGGCGTAGCGCGCGGCAAGATCGAGCGGGGCGGCATGCTCGGCCTCGGCCTTCATCCATGCGTCGACCCGCTCGGCGAAGCGCAATTCAGTGAGCTCGCCGCCGAAGAGCGGCTCGAGTTCCGCACGCAGCGCCTGCCCATCGAAGCTTGCCGCTTGATCAGGAGCGTATTTTTTAGCGGCACGGCGCTGCACGAACAGCCGCTTCACCGCGTAGAGCGGCGCCAGGGTGTCATGGCGCTGGCGCAGCGCCTCGACCTCACGCGTGATGCCAAAGAGCGCGGTGATAAAATCGTCGAGTTCGGCCGCAAGCTCGACGATGAGATCGGAATAAGCCTTGGCGGCAAGCTCATCCGGCGCAGCACGCCCAGCCATCAGTCGATTGTGCAGTTCCGTATTGCGCCGCTTGAGGACCTCGACAAAGCAGCCGTCGAGCCGCGCCAAGCCGTGGCGACAATAGAGGTCCTCAAATTTCAGACCAAACGCGAGGGAAAGTCTTTCGCTCATCTATAGAGGTGCCCTCGATGGAGATGCGCCGGGTCGTACGCGGTCGCCAGTCCCGCAATCGGGAATTTGCTGCACGAGAGCCTCTAGGCAGCGGTGCGAAATCGGGCGATCACCGCGGCCGGAATCGGCGCACCCTTCAATTTAGCAGGATCCTCTGGGTCGCGCCCGGCCCAAACCCGGATCTCGCTGCCTTCGACGGCAAGCTCCCCGGCAATTGAGATGCGATGCGTCACCTCGAAGCTCGAACGCTTAAATTGGGTGACTTCGGAGGCGATGTGCGCCACATCGTTGAACTTGGCGGGCCTGAGAAAGCGGGCCTTGGCGTCGACCAGCGGTATTCCTACGATGCCGAAGACCCTCGCCAGCTCGTTCGGCTTCACCGCAAGCGCTTCCTCAAAAAGACGCCACACGCTCCAATCGAAATATTCGAAGAAGCGGCTGTTGAACACGATGCCAGCCGGGTCGCAGTGACCCCATTTGACCGTGAATTGCCGGCGGAGGACGAGATTGGCCATGCGCGGGTGGTCGAAAACCGGCCCGGGCGTGGTCTACGCCGGCGCGCAAGACGGCTGCGCAGACTCGGCCTTGGCAATCAGGTTTGCAGACGTTGAAGTCTGGCCCGTTCAGTTCGAGTTCCTGGGACGTCGATCAGCAGACCCACACTCGCCTATGGCTCCCGCGAATTGGGAACCAGCG
>WNGD01007040.1_pt1 | contig 10656 bp, 10 predicted proteins | sample 5400671 | NCBI WGS metagenome assembly WNGD01 (sample SAMN13153369, study PRJNA577476) | soil metagenome | isolation source: 40 cm soil or saprolite under grassland replicate 2 | place: USA:California | collected 2016-06-15
CCGACAGCGGCACAGAAGAAGCCACGGTTTCATTGTCTGCGGAAAACCCCGCCGCGATGCACGCCCTGGCCGAAGCGCACGATACCCCGCTCAAGGAGCTGAAAACGAACCCAACCGGGCTGCGGATGCGCTGGCTGGCCCACCTCCGGCCGTTCCAGCGCTCCGCGACCACCAGCGCGGTGTCGTCGTCGAGATTGGACGAATGCCCGATCGCCTTGCAGGCCCTGGCCGAAGCGCACGATATCCCCTTAAGGGAGGTGAAACCGAGCCCGGCGGGGTCAGGTATGCGCTGGATCGCCCATCTCCGGCCGTTCCAGCGCTCTGCCAGCGGCATGGCGGCCATGTCACCGTTTACTGAAGACCCGACCGCGATGCACTTCCGGGCCGACGCGCACGAGATCCCGGTCAGGGTATTGTCCTCGTCCGCCCGGCCACGGATGCGCTGGATGGCCCATCTCCGGCCGTTCCAGCGCTCCGCCAGCGGCATAGGGGAGCCCCCGGTGGCGTCCCCGACCGCGAGGCACCTCCGGGCCGACGGGCACGAAACTCCCGCCAGTCCGCTGCCCAGTGCCCTGGCCGGGACGCGGGCCCGCTGGATGGCCCACCTCCGGCCGTTCCAGCGCTCCGCCAGCGGGACCGGGCCACCCGCCTTGTCGATGAAGCCCACGGCGGTACACGCCCTGGCCTTCGTGCACGACACCCCGGTCAGTCCGCCGGACGTGGCCCCGGCCGGGATGCGGGCGCGCAGGACCGTCCAGGCATGGCCGTTCCAGCGCTCGGCCAGCGGAACGACGGCCCCGGCCTGGTTGACCGAGCTGCCAACAGCGACGCACCTCCTGGCCGCGGTACACGACACGCTCGCCAGCACACCCGGCTGGACCGGCGTATTCGCGCTGGGCGCGATCAGCCCGGCAGGGGCCGCCGGTGCGGCCGCAGGCACCAGGACCAGCGCGGCAATCGCCGTCAGCCCGATGGTGCCCGCCGCCATCAGGCGGCAAGCCAGCCGCGGAGTCTCGTGCCGCAATCTGAGTCCCGCCGTCCGGGCCACCGCAGCCGGCCAATTCGCGAGCACTCTGGTCATAGCTATCCCCGCTCTCCGCTGGCCGACGGGCGGCCAGCGTCGCGCTCCGAGTACGGCGGGGCGGATGAGGCCATTCGTACCGGACGATTCAGCCTTCTGTCGTCTATTCGACGCACCGGGGGCCAGATTGGATGACAAACCCTGATCAGGTCGCAAATCCCAGCGCCCGGGCTAACCGGCTGAGCCAGCCAGCACGTGCAGGGCCGGGCCGGTGAGGCGGTGCACGGTCCATTCGTCCATCGCGACCGCGCCGAGGGATTCGTAGAACCCGCGGGCTGCTGAGTTCCAGTCGAGCACCCACCATTCGAGCCGGCCGTACCCGTTCCGCACGCAGATCCTGGCCAGCTCGGCCAGCAGCGCCCGGCCAAGCCCGGTGCCGCGCTGCCCGGGCGTGACGTACAGGTCCTCCAGGTAGATGCCATGCTTGCCGAGCCAGGTCGAGTAGTTCAGGAACCACAGCGCGAACCCGGCGATGGCGCCCTCATGCTCGGCCACGTGCCCGAACAGCGCGGGCCGGTCAGTAAAGAGGGCAGCGCGCAGGTCATGCTCGGAGGCAGTCACCTGATCGGGCGACCTCTCGAACTCGGCGAGTTCCCGGATCAGCTGGTGAATCCGCGGTACGTCCTGCGGGCGGGCTGGCCTGATCATGGCACCGAGACTAGACCGGGACCCGGTACCTGAGCCGGTAGCCCTCAGCCGCGGTAAGGATGTCGCCGGCCTCGACCGGCCGGCCGCCCGCCAGGTGCACGCGCTCCACCAGAAGGACCGGAGCGCCCGCGGCGATGGCCAGGATCGCCGCCTCGGCGCGCAGCGAGGCACGGGCCGAGACTTCCTCGGCCACCTCGTCAACGTGGATTCCGATGGCCTTCATCCGCTCGATTACCCCGCGGCCCGCCAGCGGGCCCTGCTCCGGCAGGGCGATGGCGGTGCCGCCGGTGAGCCGGACCGGCTCATAGGAGGTTGCCAGCTGGACCGCCGTCCCGTCGGCGCTGAGCAGGTACCTGGTCCGCATCACCAGGTCGCTGCCGGGCCGCAGGCCGAGCCGCCTGGCGATGCGAAGCGGCGCGGCTACCTGTTCCGACTGGTGCTCATGCGACAGCCGGCGGGCCGGATCGGCCAGGCCGAAAGGCGAGCCCGGGCAGTGCAGGCGATCATGCTCCAGGCAGCGGGACGGGGGCACCTTGCGCACGTACGACCCCGATCCGGCCCGTGCCTCGATCAGCCCCTCGGCGGCCAGCACGGCCAGGGCGTGCTTGGCCGCGGTCTCGCCGACGCCATAGCGGGCAATGATCGCGTTTCGGGATGGCACTCTCGCCCCCGGCTCGAGCGATCCGTCGCTGATACGGGTACGCAGATCCTCGAGAACCCGGAGATAGACCGGATCGGTTGACGTGCCCATCGGAAGTCATTGTCACCGAAGTGACCTTCAAGTTGTGACCCAAGTGCAATTTTTGGTGCGCGCTGGGCCTGCCGGCCCCGGGCCGGGCGCCTACTCGCTGCCTTCCTCAAGCAGCAGGTGGTAGCCGTTCGGCGTGCGAGCGTGCAGGACGCGATAGGTCCAGTCCTCGCTGGGAGTCATCACCTGCTCGCTGAACGGCACTCCGGCCTCGCCCAGCCGCTTCCGCGCGGCCGCGATATCCCCAACGCCGAACTGCCAGGTCAGCACCTGATCAGGAGTGTCGCTGCGGAAACCAGCCTTTCGCTCGATGCCAAATTCGACCGGCCCGTGGCCCAGCGCGAGAAAATGCGGGTACTCAGGGCCCTCATAGGTGACGTGGAAGCCCAGGCGGACGTAGAAGTCACGTTCGGCCTCAAGGTCGCTCACAAACAGAATGGGGATGATCCGGTTGAACAATGCCGCCATGGCGGCACATCGTACCGACCGGCACGCCGCACTGAGCAGGGATCCGGCTGGTAGTGGCTAGGCTGGCCAGGTGACACCGGAGAGCGACGGTTTTTCCGTGCGTGTGGCGGCCTGCCAGCTGAGCCTCCGCATCGGCGAAACTGGTCATAACCGCGCCGCCGCGCGCGAGGCGATTGCCATCGCCGCAGGCCAGCGGGCACGCGTCGTCGTGCTGCCGGAACTCGTTCCCTCCGGCTACGTTTTCTCCGGCGCGGCCGAGGCACGGTCACTGGCAGAACCGGCGGACGGGCCGACCATCAGCGAATGGCAGCGGCTCGCCGCGCGGCACAACCTGGTGATCATCGGCGGGTTCTGCGAGCTGGGGGAGTCGGGCGAGTTGCTCAACAGCGCGGCGATCATCGACCCGGGCGGGACCCGGGCCGTCTACCGCAAGGCGCACCTGTGGGATGCCGAGCAGGATGTCTTCACGCCAGGTGACCGCGAGCCGCCGGTCGTCGACACCGCCTGCGGGCGGATCGGGGTCATGGTCTGCTACGACGCCGAGTTCCCTGAGTGGGTCCGCAAGCCAGCCCTGGCCGGCGCGGACCTGCTGGCCGTGCCCACCAACTGGCCTGCCGAGCCGCGGCCTGCCGGGGAGCGACCGATGGTGGTGCTGAACGTGCAGGCGGCGGCCAGCGCGAACCGGATCTTCATCGCCGCGGCCGACCGGTGCGGCACCGAGCGCGGGGTGACCTGGGTCGGCGGCGCAGTCATCGCCGGCGTGGACGGCTATCCGCTGGCCGGGCCTGCCCGCGCCGGCCAGCCCGCGGTGCTGGTGGCCGACTGCGATCTGTCGCTGGCCCGCAGCAAGGCAAACAGCCCGCGCAACGACGTGCACGCCGACCGGCGGCCTGCGCTCTACGGCTGAGCCCGGGCGCGCCGCAGCCACCAGCCGCGGGCGCGGCGACGGTTACTTCTTCCTGGCCAGGGTCAGCCCGTCGCCAACCGGGAGCAGCACAAGCTCAACCCGGTCGTCGGCAACCGCGTGCTCGTTGAAGTCCCGGATCCCGCGCACGCTGGCGTCCTGGTCGGCCCGGTCGATCACCCGGCCGTGGTACAGCGTGTTGTCCACCAGGATGATGCCGCCCGGCCGGGTACGCGGCACGATCTCTTCCCAGTAGCCGATATAGCCGGGCTTGTCGGCGTCGATGAAGGCCAGGTCGAACGCCCGGCCAGCCGGCAGCGCGCGCAGCGTTTCGATGCCAGCACCCAGCCGGAGCTCGATCCGGTCGGCGACCCCGGCCAGCTGCCAGTACCGCCGGGCGACCGATGTCCATTCCTCGCTGACGTCGCAGCACAGCAGGTGCCCGCCCGCGGCCAGGCCGCGGGCCAGGCAGATCGACGAGTAACCGGTGAACGTGCCGACCTCGACGGCGTCCCTGGCGCCGGCGATCCGGGCCAGCAGGGTCATGAAGGAGCCCTGTTCGGTGCCGATCTGCAGCCCGGCCGATGCCGGGAACCGGCGGGCCGTCTCCTCGGCCAGCTGGCGCAAGACCGGGTCGGCCGGCCCGCTGTGCGCCAGCAGGTAGGCATGCAATTGCGGGCTAAGCTGCTCGGTTCGGCGGGCCATCGGCTCACGCTAGCCGATCACGCCGTCCTGGCGGACGCGGCACCCGGGCGCGGGTCTACCCTCGGTCCATGGCCCTGCACATCCCCAGCCCGGCGGACAGCGGATTCCATATCGGCCCGTCGTTCATCCACTTCTACGGCCTGATGTACGTGATCGGGATCACGCTCGCGGTGCTGATCACCCGGCGGCGGTGGCAGGCCAGCGGCGGTGACCCGGCCCTGGTCGCCGAGGTGACGACCTGGGCGGTGCCGGCCGGCCTCATCGGCGCCAGGATCTATTTCGATATCACTACGCCAGCGGACATCCCGCCGCACTGGTGGGGCGTGTTCGCGATCTGGTCGGGCGGCCTCGGCGTCTGGGGCGGCATCGCGGCCGGCGCGGCCGCGGGCATCTGGCGGGTCCGCCGGGCCGGCGCCGACGTGCGGGTGTTCATGGACGCCGCCGCCCCGGCACTGCTCGTCGCCCAGGCGGTTGGGCGCATCGGCAACTACTTCAACCAGGAACTGTTCGGCAGGCCGACCGGCCTGCCCTGGGGACTGCAGATCTCGCTGCCGCACCGGCCGCCCGGCTACACCCAGTTCAGCACGTTCCAGCCGACGTTCCTGTATGAGCTGATCTTCGACCTGCTGCTCGCCGCGGCGCTGGTATGGCTGGGGCATCACCGCGGCATCCGGCCGCCCGGCCTGTTCGCCCTCTACGTGGCCGGCTACTCGGCATTCCGCATCTTCGAGGAGTCGCTGCGGATCGACTCCTCCGTGCATTTCCTCGGCCTTCGCCTGAACTTCTACATCGCCGCCGTCCTGGCCATCACCGGCGTCGCCTGGTTCATCCGCAGCCAGCGGCGCGGCACCCTCGGCCCGCCCGCCGAGCCGGCCAGCCCGGTGCCAAGCAACGCCACCGAGCCCTGACCCGGTCGACGTCCGGCGGATGGTCTCCGGCACGCGATAGCGAGTCCCGCTCGGGGCCGCGATCGCGACCAGAAGGCTCACCCACCTCGGACGCCGCCCGCCGATTCGCCACCTCCACATTGGGCCGGAAATCCAGTCGACCGCCGGCCAGCAGCCGGGGCACCATTGGCTGGTTATGGGCGACAACGGGGGAGCGGCCGGGCGGCTGGCCGCCCGCATCGGTCCCGATGTCGCCTTGCTCCGCCGGTCCAGGGAGTTCCGGCTGCTCTACGGCGGCCAGATGTCATCCTTCGCCGGCGCCATGATCAGTTTCGTGGCCATGCCCTACCAGGCCTATCAGCTGACGCGTTCCTCGCTGGTCGTCGGGCTGCTCAGCTTCGCCGAGCTGGCGCCGCTGGTGGCCACGGCCCTGCTCGGCGGCGCCCTGGCCGACGCGGTGGACCGCCGCCGCCTGATCAGGGGAAGCCAGTGCCTGCTGTGCGGCTGCGGCGCGGCGCTGGCGCTGAACGCGGCGGCCTGGCACCAGCTGTGGCTGCTGTTCCTGCTCGCCGCCGCGAGCGCGGGCCTGTACGGCCTGCAGCGGCCGTCGCTCGAGGCGCTGGTTCCGGTGCTCGTCCGCCGCGACGAGCTGCCGGCCGCGGCGGCCCTGACCGGGCTGCTCGGCAACGCAGCCAGCCTGGCCGGGCCGCTGCTCGGCGGCTTCCTGATCAAGCTCGGCGGCCTTCCCGTCGCCTATATCGCCGACAGCGCGGCCTGTGTCATCGCCCTGGCCGCCTTCACCAGGATGCGCGCGACCCCGCCCCCGCCGGATGCGGCCAGGCCGAGCCTGCGCGGGCTGGCCGACGGCCTGCGCTATGCCAGCAGCAGGCCCGAGCTGCTCGGCACCTACCTGATCGACATCTCGGCGATGCTGTTCGGCGCGCCGTACGCCCTCTTCCCCGCCATTGCCGCCCGGCTCGGCGGCCCGGCCGTGCTCGGGCTGCTCTACGCCGCGCCGGGCGCCGGGGGCTTGATCGTGAGCATGACCAGCGGCTGGACCAGCCACGTGCACAGGCACGGCCGGGCCATAGTGGCGGCAGTCGTCGGCTGGGGTGCGGGCATCGCCGCGTTCGGGTTCGCGACCAGCCTGTGGTGGGCCGTCGCGGCCCTGGCTGCGGCGGGCGCGGCCGACATGATTAGCGGCATCTTCCGGATGACCATGTGGAACCAGACGATCCCGGCCAGCCTGCGCGGCCGGCTCGCCGGGCTCGAGATGATCAGCTACACGACCGGGGAGCCGGTCGGCAACCTCGAAGCCGGGCTGGTCGCCGCGGCGACCGGCTCGGTGCGGATCGCGGTGGTCTCCGGCGGGGTGCTCAGCGTGCTCGGCGCCGTGGTCGTGACGGCCGCGCTGCCGGCGCTGTGGCGCTTCGACGCGCGCGATCACCCCGTCATTCCCGGGACAGCCGGGCCCTGATCATGGCACGGCAACGGCGCGGCGCCTAGCGGGCTATGTCCCGCGCGCCACGCGAAGCTACTGTGATCGCGTGAGCCGATCGACGGCGGGGCCGGGATCCGCGCTCGGCCTGCACCGGGTGGCCGAGCCTGCCGGGGTGCTGCCGCAGGCGGCCTGGCGGCTGGATCCGAGCCCGGCCATCTGGCCTGACGAGGTGCGAGTCCGGGTGGACCGGCTGAATCTCGACGCGGCGTCCTTCCGGCAGTTGCACGAGGCCAGCAATGGCGACCCCGACGCGGTCAGGGCGGCGGTGCTGCAGATCATCGTCAGCCGCGGGAAGATGCACAACCCGGTCACCGGCTCTGGCGGGATGCTCACCGGGATCGTCGAGGAGGCGGGCCACGGCTCGCCGCTCGGCCTGCGGGCGGGGGACAGGATAGCCACCCTCGTCTCGCTCAGCCTCACCCCGCTGGCGGTGACCGACGGGCTGGCCCGCTGGGACGGCAGGTCCGAGCAGGTGCCCTGCGACGGGCATGCGATCTTGTTCGGCCGGTCCATCGCCGCCGTGCTCCCCGGCGACCTGCCGGTCCCGCTCGCGCTCGCCGTCCTCGACGTCTGCGGCGCGCCGGCCCTGACGCACCGCGTGGTCAGCGCGGCGGCGCGGCGGCTGGACCGCCCGGTCGTCGCGATCCTGGGCGCGGCGGGCAAGAGCGGGACGCTTTCCGCGGCCGCGGCCAGCCGCGCGGGCGCCGGCCGCATCATCGGCGTCGTGCGCCGCGAGAAGGAGGCGGCCGCGCTCCGCGCCGCCACGGCGGCCGGCCAGCTGAGCCTGGCCGACGAGGTGGTGATCGCCGATGCCAGCGATCCGGTGGCGGTCTCCGGCGCGGTGCGCGACGCTGGCGGCCCGGCCGACGTCACGATCGTCTGCGTGGACGCGCCGGGCTGCGAGGGCGGCGCCATCCTCGCCACCGCCCAGGGCGGCACCGTGATCTTCTTCTCGATGGCCACCTCGTTCACCGCCGCCGCACTCGGCGCCGAAGGCGTCGCTGCGGACGTCACCATGCTGGTCGGCAATGGATACGTTCCCGGGCATGCACAGCTCGCGCTGGACCTGGTCCGCGCCGAACCATCCGTTAAAGCCCTGTTTGAAAACCGGCTCGGGGACCCATCGGGGCGCGAGCAAGAGCTCAGGGAGGATGGCGATGGCCGGGGATAGCGACGCAGCCGGGGACGCGGGCAGCGCGGTGGCCGGCAGGCTCGGCCTGGATCCGGCCGTGGTCCGCGAGGCGCGCGCGCTGGCCCGGCGCGCCGGGCAGCCGATCGTCGAGCTTGCCCGCACGCACAGCACGGTGTCGGTGGAGCGCGCGGTGCTCCGGCTTGCGGGCCTGGACGGCGCCGACGACGACGGCATGCCGTGGGTGAACAGGCTGGCCGACGCGGTGCGGGACACCGCTGGCCTGGAACATGGCGTTGCGCTGCCGGCCTGGGACGCGCTGCTGGCCGGCGGCTACCCCGATCTGGCCGCGCTGGCCAGGGAGGCGGCAGCGGGCACCGTCAAGTTCCGGATCCCGGCGGGCGCCGACGCGGGCCGGGCCCGCGCCGCGGCGACCCGGGCGGTCCGCGGCGGCATCGCCGCCATCGACGCCCGCCGGGCCGAGCGGGACGCGATGATCGCCGCCACCTCGGACCCGCCGAAGCCGTGGATCTACCTGATCGTGGCGACCGGCGACATCTACGAGGACATCCCGCAGGCCCAGGCGGCGGCCAGGGAGGGCGCCGACATCATCGCGGTGATCCGGTCCACCGGCCAGTCCCTGCTCGACTACGTGCCCGCCGGGGCGACCAGGGAGGGCTACGCCGGCACCTACGCGACCAGGGAGAACTTCCGGCTGATGCGGGCCGCCCTGGACGAGACCTCGCGCGAGCTCGGCAGGTACGTGCGGCTGACCAACTACGCATCCGGCCTGTGCATGCCGGAGATCGCGGCGCTGGCCGGGCTCGAGCGGCTGGACATGATGCTGAACGACTGCATGTACGGCATCATCTTCCGCGACATCAACCCCCGCCGGACCTTCATCGACCAGCGGTTCTCCCGGCAGGTCCACGCCCGCGCCGGGATCATCATCAACACCGGCGAGGACAACTACCTGACCACGGCCGACGCCGTCGGCGCCGCGCACACGGTGATCGTGAGCCAGCTGCTGAACGAGTTCTTCGCCGTGGAGGCCGGGCTGGCCGTCGGCCAGCTCGGGCTCGGGCACGCGTTCGAGATCAGCCCGGACGTGCCCGACTCGTTCCTGCTCGAGCTGGCGCACGCGCAGCTCGTGCGGGAGCTGTTCCCGGCCGCGCCGCTGAAGTACATGCCGCCGACCAAGCACATGACCGGCAACATTTTCGCCGGGTACCTGCTGGACGCATTCTTCAACCTGTGCGGGATGATGACTGGGCAGTCGATCCTGCTGGTCGGGATGATGACCGAGGGGATCCATACCCCGTTCCTGTCCGACCGTGATCTCGCGCTGGAGAACGTCAGGTACGTGCGCGACGCCGCGGGCAGGCTGGGCGACAGCTTCCGGCCGGCCCCGGGCGGCGTCATCGAGCGGCGGGCCGCCGAGGTGCTCGGCGAGGCCGTCGGGCTGCTCCGCCGGATCTGCGATCAGGGCCTGCTGGCCGCGATCGCGGACGGCACCTTCGGCGTCACCCGCCGCCCGCCGGACGGCGGCCGCGGGCTGGACGGCGTGCTCCGCCGGGCCGATGGCTATTTCAACCCGGCGACCGAGCTGCTTGACGGCGAGACCGCGGCGGCGGGCCGATGACCGGGCAGCTGGTCCGGCCGTACGGCGACACCACGGGTGACGGCCGGATCCAGGTCTCCTTCACGCTCCCGGTCCCGTTCGGCACCGCGGCCGAGCGCGCCCGCGCGGAGGGCGCGGCGCTGCAGCTGGCGGCCAAGATGGGCCTGGCGCCCGCGATGGTGGTGCATGCCAAGGGCATCGGCCCGGACTTCACCTTCTGCATCGTGTACGGGCAGCTAAGTCACCTTGTCGACCTTTCGCAGGTGATCGTGGCCGAGCGGGAGTTCCCGCTGCTGGCGGCGCCGGAGGTCAACCGGCGGATCCGGGCGGCGCTCGGCCGCGAGCTCGTGGTGGTCGGGGCCTGCGTCGGCACCGACGCGCACACGGTCGGCATCGACGCGATCCTGAACGTGAAGGGCCACGCGGGGGAGAAGGGCCTGGAGTCCTACCGGGAGATGCGCATCGTCAACCTCGGCGCGCAGGTGACCGTGGCCGACCTGGTCGCCAGGTCACGCGCGGAACGCGCCGACGCCGTGCTGGTCAGCCAGGTGGTCACGCAGCGGGACGCGCACCTGGCCAGCGCCCGCGAGATGGCTGCCGCATTCCGGGCGGCGGCCGGTCCGGCCCGGCCGCTACTGGTGGTTGGCGGGCCCAGGTTCGACCCAGCGATGGCGGCCGCGGTCGGCGTCGACAAGGTATTCGGGCGGGGCACCACGCCGGTCGAGGTGGCAAGCTACCTGGTGCACGCTCTGGCCCCGGATCCCGATGGCCCGGAACCCCCCGAAGGTGCAGGAGGTCCCGCATGACTGGTGATCCCCGACTCGGCCAGACCGTGACCCACCGCCGGTACGTGCCGGCCGGCCATGCCCACTACGGCGGGAGCCTGGTGGACGGCGCGTACGTGCTCGGCCTGTTCGGCGATGCGGGCACCGAGCTGTCCATCAGGACCGACGGCGACGAGGGG
>WNGD01012863.1_pt1 | contig 10654 bp, 8 predicted proteins | sample 5400671 | NCBI WGS metagenome assembly WNGD01 (sample SAMN13153369, study PRJNA577476) | soil metagenome | isolation source: 40 cm soil or saprolite under grassland replicate 2 | place: USA:California | collected 2016-06-15
CAGCAGCAGGCGGCACGGCAGCGCGCAGCGGGCCGGGCCCGTCCCCGGCCGCCCGTCAGGACGCCCCGGCAAGGCCCGCCCGGCCGTCCGGCGCCGCTTCTCGCCCGCCTGGTCGAGCAGCCAGGCACCCGCCGTCAGCGATAGCGGCAGCACCGGCTCACCGGACCCGGCGGCGGTGATGCCAAAATCCCGCAGGCTCCCGGCGGCGTGGCCGGCATAGACCGCGCCGCAGGCCGCGCCGCCCACGACGACCAGCAGATCGGGCCCGGCCGCGAGCAGGCCGGCCACGGCCGCCGCACAGGACGCTCGCAGTCCGCTCAGTTCCGCGTCGGCGGGCCAGGCGCCATCCTGCCCCGCGTCGGCGGGCCCGGCGCCAGCCAGGCCGCCCTCGGCGGGTCTGGTAGCGGCCAGGCCGGCGGCGCCCATGGCGGCGGGAATGAGCAGCGGCGGATGCGGGCAGACCGCCGCCGCGACGAGCACAGTCGCTAGGCCGGGCGGCCGACGGCGGGCATGCCGAGCGACACCCGCGAGGCGGTCGCGCCGCCGTTGCCCGCCGCGCCGTCCCGCTGAGCCGCCCAGGCATCCCCGCCCCGGGTCCGGCGGACGGCCAGCGGGGGGTCGTCCGCGATCAGGTAGTGCGGGGCGCCGCGGGTGACCACGGTGGTGACGATGTCACCGGGCCGCGGCGCCGCGTCCGCCGGGGCGAAGTGCACCAGCCGGTTGTCGCGCGCCCGGCCGGACATCCGGTGGGTGGCCTCGTCCTTGCGGCCTTCGCCATCGGCGACCAGGATCTCCACCTCCCGGCCGGTGAACTCCAGGTTCGCCGCCAGCGCGGTCTCCGTCACCAGCGCGGCGAGCCGCTCGTACCGTTCCTGTACCACCTCGGCCGGCACTTGCCCGGCCATCGCCGCCGCGGGAGTGCCAGGCCGCAGCGAGTACCTGAAGGTGAAGGCACCGGAGAACCGGGCCTGGCGGACGAGGTCGAGCGTGTCGGAGAAATCCCGTTCGGTTTCGCCGGGGAAGCCCACGATGATGTCGGTCGTTATCGCCGCGTCCGGGATGGCCGCGCGGACCCGGTCGAGTATCGCCAGGTACTTGTCTCGCCGGTACGCGCGCCGCATGGCCCGGAGCACGGCGTCCGAGCCCGACTGCAGCGGCATGTGCAGCTGCGGCATCACGTTCGGGGTGTGCGCCATCGCGTCGATCACGTCATCGGTGAAGTCACGCGGATGCGGCGAGGTGAACCGCACCCGCTCCAGGCCAACGATCTCGCCGCAGGCGCGGAGCAGCTTGCCGAATGCCAGCCGGTCACCGAAGCCGACGCCATAGGAATTCACGTTCTGCCCGAGCAGCGTGACCTCAAGGACACCATCGGCGGCCAGCGCCCTGATCTCGGCCAGCACATCACCGGGCCGGCGGTCTTCCTCGCGGCCCCGCAGGCTCGGCACGATGCAGAAGGTGCAGGTGTTGTTGCAGCCGACCGAGATGGCCACCCAGGCCGAGTAGGGGGACTCCCGCCGGGCAGGCAGGACCGACGGGAAGCGTTCCAGGGACTCGAGTATCTCGACCTGCGCCTGCTGCTGCGCCCTGGCGCGGTCAAGCAGCGCCGGCAGCGAGCCGATGTTGTTGGTGCCGAACACCACGTCTACCCAAGGGGCCCGCGCCGTAATGCCGGCCCGGTCCTTCTGCGCGAGGCAGCCGCCAACGGCGATCTGCATGCCCGGATGAGCGTTCTTCACCGGCAGCAGGTGGCCCAGGTTGCCGTACAGCCTGTTGTCGGCGTTCTCCCTGACCGCGCAGGTGTTGAACACCACGACGTCGGGGGCCGCGCCGTCGGCCGCCCGCTGGTAGCCGGCTTCCTCAAGCAGCCCGGCCAGCCGCTCGGAGTCGTGCATGTTCATCTGGCACCCGTAGGTACGGATCTCGAAGCTGCGGAGACCGTCGGAGCGCGCCATGCACATCAGGGTAGACGCACCGGGCGGCGGGGCCGGACAGTCCCGGGCTGGCTCCGGCCGGGCGGCGGCGGCCCGGGGCCGGGCGGACGGCTCCAGACGGCTCCGGGAAGCGGCAGCGAGAGGCCGGGAAGCGGCAGCGGGAGGCCGGGAAGCGGGCAGCGGGAGGCCGGGAAGCGGGAGGCCCGTTGAGCCGATCTTCATCGCCCCGATCGGGCCGATCTTCATCGCTTCGGTCACAGAGCGGGGCTCGTGTCCGGAATCTCCGCTAGGCAGGGGGTCCCGGTGGTGCACCATAGCCCTATGACAGAGAGCGCGACGGTTCCCGCAGAAGGCGCGACGAAGACAGCAGTGGATTCGGCGGACACCCCTGACGGAACGACAGATACAGGAGCGAGCCAGCTATTGACCGCCGGGGGCGCGGCGATTCCCGCTGTCGAGTTCGGAGCGTGGCCTTCCCCCATCACCGCCACCGACGTGGCGAGGGGCCAGATTCGCCTTTCCTACCCCGTCGTCATCGGCGAGGACATGTGGTGGCAGGAAGGCCGGCCGGAGGAGGGCGGCCGGATGACTATCGTGCAGTGCGGCGCGGACGGGAAGCCGCGCGCCCTGCTGCCTGCGCCATGGAACGCGCGGACGCGCGTGCATGAATACGGCGGATTGTCCTACCTGCCGGTTCCGCGTGCCTCGGCGCGACCGCGGTCCGCTGGCGGGCGGGCTCCGCGCGGGCATGCAATCGTCTTCGCGAACTACTCCGACCAGCGGCTCTACCTGGCCGGGATGGAGGCAGCCGGCGCGAAGGACGCGGCGCCGCCGCGTCCGCTGACGCCCGATCCTGAGGCGATCGGCGGGGGCCGCCTCGCGCCGGCCGCGCTGCGTTTCGCCGACTTCGCGCTCTCCCCCGACCGCAAGGAGATCTGGTGCGTGCAGGAACGGCACGCCGACGGAAAGGTCACCCGCTCGATTGTCGCCGTGCCGCTGGACGGCTCGGCGGCCGATAACGCCGAGGCGATCCGGCAGCTGGCCACCGGGCCGGATTTCTTCGCCTTCCCGACCCCGTCGCCCGACGGCAGCCGGCTGGCCTGGATCTGCTGGAATCACCCGCACATGCCGTGGGACGGCGCCGAGCTGCGGGTGGCCGCCATCGATAAGGGCGTCCCCGGCAAGGGCAGGCTGGTCAAGGGCGGCCTGCGGGAGTCCGTGCTGGCCCCGGTGTGGCGGGACAACACCAGCCTGTACGTGGCCACGGACTGGACCGGCTGGTGGAACATCTACCAGGTCGGGCTTACCGGCGAGCCGCCGCAGGCGCTGTTCCCCGTCGAGGAGGAATTCGCCGGGCCGCTGTGGCAGCTCGGGGCCCGGCCGTTCGCGATGCTCGGCGACGGCCGCCTCGCGGTCCTGCACGGCCGCGGCGGCCTGCGGCTCGGCATCCTCGACCCGGAGACATCTGAGCTGACCGACCTGGATATCCCGTTCGACCGGCAAGGTGGCGGTGCTGCGCCGGGAGGTCGACGAGGTACCTGACGCGCGATACCTGCCAGTGCCGCGCCAGGTGGAGCTAGAGGGCCCGTTCGGCCGCATCGTGCATGCGCTGATATACGCGCCCGCCAACCCGGCCGCACGCGGGCCGGCCGGCGAACTGCCGCCGTACGTCGTCTGGGTGCACGGCGGGCCCACCGGAAACTCGGTCGGCCTGCTGGACGTCGAGAAGGCCTACTTCACCAGCAGGGGCATCGGAATCATCGACGTGAACTACGGCGGGTCGACCGGATACGGTCGGCTGTACCGGGAGCGGCTGCGGCGGCAGTGGGGCGTCGTCGACGTCGAGGACGCCAAGGCGGCAGCGATGTCGCTGGCCAAGTCCGGCCAGGCCGACCGCAAGCGGCTGGCCATCCGCGGTGGCTCGGCAGGCGGCTGGACCGCGCTGGCCGCGGTGACCACTGGCGCACTGCGGGATCCGGTCTTTGCCGCTGCCACCTCCTATTACGGCGTCGCCGACCTGACTGGCTTCGCCGCGGCGACGCACGACTTCGAGTCGCGTTATCTCGACGGGCTGATCGGGCCGCTACCCGGCTTCGAGACTGTCTATGCCGAGCGTGCGCCGGTCGGCCACGTGACCGATGCCACCTGCCCCGTGCTGCTGTTGCAGGGACTCGACGACCCGGTGGTGCCGCCGCAGCAGGCGGAGAGCATCGCCGCGGACCTCGCCGCGCACGGCATCCGGCACGCGTACCTCCCGTTCAAGGGCGAGTCGCACGGGTTCAGGAAGGCGGAGAGCATCATCGCGTCGCTGGAGGCCGAGCTGTCCTTCTACGGGCAGATCATGGGCTTCACGCCGCCCGGCATCCCGCCGGTCAAGCTGACGACCGGAAAGGCAGCGAAGAAGCACTAGCGCGCGAATTCGATGGCGCGTGACTCTCTGACCACGGTGACCCGGATCTGGCCTGGGTAGGTGAGTTCCTCTTCCACCTGCTTGGCCACGTCACGGGCGATGACCTGGGCCTGGATGTCATCGACGTTCTCTGGCTTGACCATTACCCGGATTTCCCGGCCGGCCTGCATCGCGAAGACCTTCTCGACGCCATCCTGCGCAAGGGCAATCTGCTCCAGCCGTTCCAGGCGCTTCACGTAGGCCTCGAGCGACTCGCGCCGCGCTCCCGGGCGGCCGCCGCTGATGGCGTCCGCGGCCTGCGTCAGCACCGCCTCGACGGTACGCACCTCGACCTCGTTGTGGTGGGCTTCGATCGCGTGCACCACGTCCTCCGGCTCGCCGTACCGCCGCGCGATCTCGGCGCCGATCAGGGCGTGGCTGCCCTCGACCTCATGGGTCAGCGCCTTGCCGATGTCGTGCAGCACCGTGCAGCGCTTCAGCAGCGCCGGGTCCAGCCCGAGTTCACTGGCCATCATGCCGGCGATGTGCGCCGATTCGAGCAGGTGCTTCAGCACGTTCTGGCCATAGGACGTGCGGTAGCGCAGCCTGCCGAGCAAGTTGGTGAGCTCCGGGTGCAGGTCGGTAATGCCCAGATCGACCATCGCATCCTCGCCTGCCCGGACGCATAGCTGCTCGATCTCCGCCTTGCTCCGGTCGTAGGCTTCCTCGATCCGCTGCGGGTGGATCCGGCCATCGGTGACCAGCCGCTCCAGGGTGAGCCTGCCGACCTCGCGGCGCACCGGGTCGAAGCAGGACAGCAGCACGGCCTCTGGCGTGTCGTCGATGATCAGGTTGACGCCGGTGACCGACTCGAAGGCGCGGATGTTTCGCCCCTCCCTGCCGATGATCCGGCCCTTCATCTCATCGCCGGGCAGGTGCAGGACCGATACCACGGACTCACTGGTCTGCTCGCTGGCGACGCGCTGGATGGCCAGCGTTACGATCCGCCGGGCGCGGTGCTGGCCGTCCCGCTGCGCAGCGGCCTCGATATCCCGCACGATCAGGGCCGCCTCACGCTTGGCCTGATTCGCGATGCCTGCCACGAGCTCGGCCCTGGCCTGGTCGGCGGTGAGGCTGGCCGCGCGCTCGAGTACCTCCCGGCGCCTTTCGCCGAGCTGCTCGAGCTCCGTGCGCTGGCGATTGATGTCCTGCTGCACCTGGTCCAGGTCGCCGGAGCGCTGGTCGATCTTGCGGGCCTCCTCGTCGATCCGCTGCTCTCGTTCCGCCAGCCGGGCCTCCCTGCGTTCCAGGTCACTGCGGAGATGCCTGACCTCCTCCTTGACGGCCCGGATCTCGTTCTCCACCTCGTGCCGGGCCTGAGCGGACTGCTCGGCCGACGCCTCTGCCCTGCTGACGATGGCGGCGGCATCCGATTCGGCGCGCGACCTGATCTGATCGGCGGCTCGGCCGGCCTCGGCCAGCTCTTGCGCGCGCTGCACGTCGTCCTGCGGGCTGCCTGGCTCGGCGGTCACGGCACGAGCAGGAGGCTGGCCGGGTGATCTGCGAAGCACCACGAGAACGAGCGCGAAGAGCGCGGCGACGAGCCCGATTGCCAGAACCAGCGCGATTCCGTTACTCAAGGCTCGCCCCTTCCCGCTCGTGGGCGCCGCGGTACCGCTCGTCGGTACCGGGCACCAAGCCCTGCAGCGAGGTGTCACGCGCCTGAGGCGATCCAGCTCGGCGGTAGCGGTCCGCGCCCGCCCGGGCCCGCGTCCGGCCCGGATCTGCGCCCGGTCCGGATCTGCGCCCGGTCCGCCGGGACAGCTGGTACGTCCCGGCTGATGCCGACTCCGCCGACCGGCGCTCCTTCTCGCCGGCCACTCGTCAGGCCCTCGGCCAGGCTGGGCAGTGCCGCCTGGCCGGACATACCGGACATGGCATCCGGCCACCGGCCAGGCCGGCCGGCACGATCAGGCCTACGGTCCCGGCCGGTGAGAATTGCCCGGCCCGCGCCTCTGCCTGCAAGCGTGCTGCCTGCGCCCAGCGGGCTGCGTACCAGCCCTTTTATGCCTCACAGCCGCCGGATTAACCTGTCCATCCTGGCCGTCTCCAGGCTCTCCAGTGGTCATGTTTGATCTTGTTGACCTATGCTTACCCGCCTAGCGCGGAGCAAATACCTCGCTGCCGTGAGGCTAAGCGGAGATAACGTTTTGGGCAAGCAGGACTTTCGTAATCTCTTCCGGTCAGCTGCCGCTGCCGGACAGCTGCCCGTCGCGGGATGGTTACCAGCCGTTCACCAGGCCGCCGATTGCCCGTCGGGTTCTGCTTCCGGCGGGTCATCGAGGTCGATCCCGGCCGCAGCCGGGTCGAGGCCCTCCTGCTCAAGGGCTTCCCGCACGACGCGGTAGGCGATCGCCGGGGAGTAGCCCTTCCTGGCCAGCAGGCCAGTGAGCCGCCGGATGCGCGCGTTCAGCGGCTGTCCCCTCGTGCTGGCCAGCCGCCGCACGACCAGGTCCCGCGCGGTGGCGACCTCCTGCCGCGGGTCGAGCCCGCTGACGGCCGTCTTGATGTCCTCCTGGGGCACGCCGCGCCGCCTTAGCTCGGCCGCCAGCGCCCGCCCGGACAGGCCCCTGCCGTGATGCCGGGTTTCGACCCAGGCAGCCGCGAAGGCGGCGTCATCGATGAGCTTGACGTCGCTGAACCGGCCGAGCACTGCCTCGGCAGTGTCGTCGGGTATCCCGCGCCGCCGCAGCGCGGCGGCCAGCTCGGCGCGGGTCCGCGGCGCGGCCGTCAGCATCCGCAGGCAGATCTGCCTCGCGATCGCCTGCTGGCTCCGGTGCCCGGATTCGCCGGGCGAGGCAGCCGTGGCCGGCTCGGCACGCACGCCGGGCACGGCCCAGGCCTGCTGGACGGGCGGCGCACCGGGTGCCGCTGGCGGACCGGGCGCTGCGGCCGCCGGTTTCCGCGCGGCCGCAGGGCCGGCGCGCTCGCTGCTACGACCCACCGCCTGCGACTCCTCCGGCTCCGGCGGCGGCCTTGCCCCCGGAGATCCTTGGCACTACCGCAAGGTCAGGCTTGGCGCTGGCATCCGCATCCAGCCGCGGGCCTACCCCGAGCTTCTCCTTGATCTTCTTCTCGATCTCGTTCGCGAGATCCGGGTTGCTGCGCAGGAAATTCCTCGCGTTTTCCTTGCCCTGGCCAAGCTGGTCGCCCTCGTAGGTGTACCAGGCACCGGACTTGCGGACGATCGCCTGCTCCACGCCAAGATCGATCAGGCTGCCCTCCCGGCTGATGCCGATGCCATACAGGATGTCGAACTCCGCGACCTTGAAGGGCGGGCTGCACTTGTTCTTGACCACCTTCACGCGGGTGCGGTTACCCACGGCATCCGTGCCGTCCTTGAGCGTCTCGATACGCCGGATATCCAGCCGCACCGATGCGTAGAACTTCAGCGCCTTCCCGCCGGTCGTCGTCTCGGGCGAGCCGAACATGACGCCGATCTTCTCGCGCAGCTGGTTGATGAAGATCGCGGTGGTCTTGGTCTGATTCAGCGCACCGGCGATCTTGCGGAGCGCCTGGGACATGAGACGGGCCTGCAGCCCGACATGGCTATCCCCCATCTCGCCCTCGATCTCCGCCCGCGGCACGAGCGCGGCCACCGAGTCGATGACGATGACGTCGACGGCGCTGGAGCGGATGAGCATGTCGGCGATCTCCAGCGCCTGCTCGCCGGTGTCCGGCTGGGAGACGAGCAGCGCGTCGGTGTCCACGCCGAGTTTCTTGGCGTAGTCAGGATCGAGGGCATGCTCGGCGTCGATGAAGGCGGCGATCCCGCCCGCCTTCTGCGCGTTCGCAACCGCGTGCAAGGCCAGCGACGTCTTCCCGCTGCTCTCCGGGCCGTAGATCTCGACGATCCGGCCACGCGGCAGGCCGCCGATGCCGAGCGCGGCGTCGAGCGAGATGGATCCGGTGGGGATCACCTCCACCGGCGCCCGGGTATCGTCGCCGAGCCGCATGATCGCGCCCCTGCCGAACTGCCGTTCGATCTGGGCGAGCGCGGTCTCCAGGGACTTCTCCCTGTCGCCGCCGCCTTTGCTGCTGCCCGCCCTGTCGTTCGGTGCCATGAGAACTCCCGTGGGGAATCAGGGGCTATCCGCCGTGCCGACCAGCGCCGGCCGTGCTTCCGAGCCGTTCGTATGCAGCGCTTTCGCACTGTCAGGCTGACGTCATCAACTGCCGGCTCCGACGCTACGCGCAGCCTCTGACAGTTTCTGTGCCGACGTTCTGGTGCCGACGTTCTGGTGCCAGTGTTCCGCCGCGCCCGGCAAGGCCGCGGCGCCCACCAGCAGCGCTACTCTAGACGAACAACTGTTCGATCATCAACGCGACGCGCCGAGTCACTGGATGCAGAACTCGTTGCCTCGGGCCGGCCAGCACGATGTAGTGACCGGGGTCCGCCAGCGCGTCTCCGCTGAGGTGGCCTGGAATACACTGTGGATGATATTTTTACTGTACTGCAATACACTATAACTTAGATTCATGATGCAGTGCAGTACACTATTGATAACTGGTTCGTTGCCTCAAAAAGATGCGGTGGTCCTCATGCCCAGGGTCTCCAACAACATATCCGTGCGCGGCCGGGAGCTGCTTGACAGCCGCTTCGACGAGTGGCAGCCGCTACGGGAGCTCGCGCGGCCGCCGCGCGGCTGGATCCACGCGGTCCGCGAGGCGCTGGGCATGAGCGCGGCAGCACTCGCCGGCCGGCTGGGCATCACCGCCGGAGCGGTCACCAGGCTGGAGCAGTCTGAGGCCGCCGACCGGGCGCGCCTTGAGACGCTGCGCCGGGCCGCCGACGCACTCGGCTGTGATCTTGTCTATCTGCTCGTACCGCGCCGCCCGCTCACCGCGGTCGTGCGTGACCGGGCACGGGAGCTTGCCCGCTTGCAGGTCGCCGCCGTGGAGCAGACGATGCGCCTAGAGGACCAGGCAACCGGACAGCCGGGCACGCTGGAGGATCAGCTCACCGAACGGCTGCTCAAGCGCGGCCAGCTGTGGAGCGGCGCCGGGGTATGACCGACCTGGCCCGCGGGCCTGCTGACGCCACCCCGCTCACCGATGCCGAGCGGCAGGGCCTGCTCCTGCCGGTGCTGACCCGGGCTGAACTCAATCTCGCGGAAGCGGAGAACATCAGCGCGGCCATGTCGTGGCTGTTCTTGTCACTGCGCCGGGTGCATCCGGAGTCCGTGACCGACGAGGAATGGCTGAAGCGCCTGCACCGCAGGATGTACGGCCAGGTCTGGGCCTGGGCGGGGCGTTACAGGACGGCCGACAGGAACCTCGGCGTGCCGTACTGGCAAATCCGCATGGACATGCGCGACATCCTCAGCGATGCGCGCGCATGGCTCGCTGACACCACCCCGGCGCGTTACGGCCACGACGAATGCGCGATCCGGTTCGGCTACCGGCTCGTTGCCGTGCACCCATTTCCGAACGGGAACGGCCGGTGGTCGCGGCTCGCCTCCGACGCACTCATCGTGGCGCTCGGCGGCACCCGGTTCACCTGGGGCGGCAACGCGCTGGGCGAACCAGGCAGGCTGCGCCGGGACTACATCTCGGCGCTCCGGGCCGCGGACAGCGACGGTGACCTGGGGCCGCTGATCGCGTTCTCCCGCCGGTGACCGGCGAGGGCACGACCCGGCGCGGCCGGCGAATGCGCCCCGATGTCCTCAGCGGCGGGACTCGGGGATGTTGAAGGCCTCGCAGACCGCACGCCAGACGATCTTCGCGTCGATGCCGTCGGCCAGCGCCTGGTTGACCGTCCGGCTGCCGAGGCCGGCGATCGCCTGATCCTGCGCCACGCTCTCGGCATACACGTCGCCGAATTGGGCGCGCATTCGTTCCCAGAACGCAGTGAGACGCACCGCGCCAGGCTACTCGGCCGCCAGAGCGCCCCGGCGAGACTCAGCCGCTGGCCCCCTGGTACCGGCGGTCTGCATACGCCGGGCGGCCGCGGACCGGCGCGATCTGTCGGACCCAGGAGGCAGGATGGAGGCATGTCCGTCGTGTCGCCAGCCAGCACGCAGAGCCTGGACGGCTTCTCCGAGCCGACCAGAGCATGGTTCACGGCAGCCTTCGCCGAGCCGCCGCAGGCGCAGGCGCAGGCCTGGGCGGCGATCGGCAACGGCGACAACACGCTGGTCGTGGCGCCGACCGGTTCCGGCAAGACGCTCGCTGCCTTCCTCTGGGCGATCGACAAGCTAGCCAATGAGCCCGCGCCGCAGGATCCGGGCCTGCGCTGCCGGGTCCTCTACATCTCGCCGCTCAAGGCGCT
>WNGD01010628.1_pt1 | contig 10653 bp, 10 predicted proteins | sample 5400671 | NCBI WGS metagenome assembly WNGD01 (sample SAMN13153369, study PRJNA577476) | soil metagenome | isolation source: 40 cm soil or saprolite under grassland replicate 2 | place: USA:California | collected 2016-06-15
TCAGCCGCTCCGGTCGGTCAGTCACCCGAGCTCAGGCGGGCTGGCCGCTAGAGGCCATTGGGGAACGTGATCTTTCCCGGGGCGATCAGCGGCTTGCCGACCTCCAGCTGGATCTGGGCATGAGCATTCAGGGGAATGTCGCGCGGATCGGCCGTATACCGCTGGCCGTTATAGATGGCGACGACCTTCCCGGTGGCCGGGCCCACCTGGCTCGGGCCGAGCGGCTGTCCCCATTCGTCGAAGAAATCACCGAGCGTGTAGGTCCGCCGGACCGGGGACTCGATGTGGATGATGCCGTCGGCGGCGTGCGTGTGCAGCCAGTAGAAGCAGGTACCGCTAGCGATGAACGGGCCCTGCGGGGTGCTCTGGGCCTGAGCGCCGGGGATCCCGATGGCGGCCGGGACCTGGCGGGGCGACCCGTTGACGAAGATGCTCAGCCGGGCGTGGACGTGGAAGATGGTCTGCTCGCTGGACTGGCAGCGGATCCCGTCGACACTCTTGCCGGTCGCCGCCGTGGCGGTGCTGGCCAGCGGCGCCGCGGCGGGAACCGGGACGCCGCTCTCCGGTCCGGCCGGGCCGGCCGCGGGCGCGGGCTTGAGGGTACCGAGCGTGCTCAGCGGGGCCAGCTTGAGCTGCGGGCTTCCGCCGTCCGACGCGCCCGGCCCGCCGCCGGTGACGGCCAGCACGATGCCCACCACGGCGGCGATCACCACGACTGCCGCGCCGCCGCCGATCATCCAGTTGCGGCGCCGCTTGCGGCGTGCCTCCGCCGCCCGCATCCGGGCGACCCTCTCCCTGGCCTGCTGCCTGGTCCTGTTGGCCTTCGACACTGCTGCATTCTCTCACCCGTCCGCGCGCCGAACGGCGGCGGCCGGGCTGGCGTGTGAGCGTGCGCGCAGCGGCCGGCTCGGGCCAGTTCCTGCTGCCCTCGGCTGGTGGCGATGAGCACGTAATCCGTGCAGACGACGGGGCCGCTGACGAGTTCGGGACGGTAGACCGCCTCGAAGGCCCGCACGGGACGCCCTTTACGCCGACACGGACCTGCCAGCGCGCCGCCGGCGGACAAGCTCGCCGAGACGGTGCGACGGGCGCTGGCCGGCGGGCGTGTCATCGACCCGGACCTGGCCGCGGCCGCGCTGGCCGAGGGGATCAACCCGCTGACGCAGCGGGAGCGCCAGGTGCTCGCGGCGTCCGCCGACGGCTCGCTCAATTCGGAGATCGCTGCCCGGCTGTACCTGTCCGAGGGAACGGTGCGGAATTACCTGTCGTCCTGTATCCAGAAGACCGGCGCCCGCAACCGCACCGAAGCGCTGCGGATCGCCGAGGAACGCGGCTGGCTCGGCTGAGCGCGATGCTCGCACCCTGGTCCGCGCTGACCGGGCGGAGTAGCATCCGAGCATGCCGGGGGAGGGTGAACGGGCTGTGATGCGCATACCGGGGATCCAGCCGGCCGTTTCGCCGTCGTGCCGCCCCGGCGGAGCGTCCTGATGGCACGAGAGGCAGACGGGCCTTCCCGCTCGCGGATTGTCGGTGACCTGGACATCACGCCTGCCCCGGCAACGGCGCGCGGTACCGGGGCGCCGGGCGGGCCAGGCAAGCCGGGGCGGCCAGGCCGGGGCGGCGGCGGACCTGCCCCGGACGATCCGGTCCCGGTGCTGGTCGAGCTGAATGTGCTGTACCCGGGCGGCCTCGCGGTGGTCACGGACAAGTTCTTCCGCCTGTGGACGGAGCACTACGAGCGGTGGGCCAGCCCGGCGGCACCCACCGCGGAGCCCGCCGCCGCCACCACGGCGGGGCCGCCGGTTCCCCCAGGCCTGCAGCGGGTGACATCCAAGCTCTATCAGTGCGTGCTGACCCGCCGCCAGCTGCAGGAGCTGATCCAGTCGGACCGGGAGTCCGCCGCGAGCCCGGCCGGGCCGTCAGTCATCTTCAAGGCATGGCCTGACTACGTGCTCTACCCGCAGATCGACCGATCGGCACCCACGGTCAAGGCGGATGCCGCCTGGCGTTCCTACAACGCCCGCGGCCGCGGCATCGTCTGGGCCGTCATCGATTCTGGCGTGGATGGCTGCCACCCGCATTTCAGCGCCCTCGAGCTGGCCGTCGAAGCGGGTGCGGTGCCCGGCCCGCCGCCGGTGCGCACCGCCGGGCTGCATCGGGATTTCACCGGGCTCGTCCGGCTCCCCGGTGACCCGCCGCCGGATCCCGCTGCGCCGCTCACCGACGCGGACGGGCACGGCACCCACGTGGCCGGCATCATCGCCGGCCAGACGCCGCCCGGGCACCTGCCGCTCTGGCCGGGATGTCACCGGCGTGCGAGCTGGTCAGCCTCAAGGTGCTGCGTAAGACAGCGCAGGGGGTCTGGATCACCTCGTCCGCCGCGGTGATCGCCGCGCTCGACTACCTGCGCACCGAGGTCAACGTCGACACCAGCGTGCTTCGCGTGCACGGCGTTAACATCAGCCTGGGCTGCCCGTGGGATCCCGGTCACTACGCGGCCGGCCAGTCGCCGCTTTCGCAGACGGTCAACCAGCTGGTGGACTCGGGAGTCGTGGTCGTCGTGTCCGCGGGCAACGGGGGCGGCGGGCAGGCGCAGGGCCCGGCAGGCGCGATGGCCATGCTCGGATCCATCACCGAGCCCGCGCACGCCGAGAACTGCATCGCGGTCGGTTCCACGCACCGCGAGGCGCCGCATGCGTTCGGCGTGTCCTGGACGTCGGGCAAAGGGCCCACGCTGGACGGCCGGCTGAAGCCGGACGTGGTGGCGCCGGGCGAATGGATAACCTCGGCAGCGGTCGGCACGATACGCGCCCGGGCGGGCCTGGACACCCTGCCGGCGGACGCCCCTGACCCGCTGCTGACTTATGCGGAGCAGTCCGGCACCTCCATGGCCGCGCCGCACGTCTCCGGCGTGATCGCCGCTTTCCTGTCGGCACGCCCCGAGTTCATCGGGCGGCCTGCCGAGGTAAAGCACCTGCTCGCCGAGAATGCCACCGACCTCGGCCGGGAACGCTACGCCCAGGGGGCCGGCCTGGTCGATCTGATGAGGATGCTCGCGAACGCGTGACCAGCACGGCACCACCGGGCCACCGTGCAGGCAGGGAGACGATATGGACCAGATCGCCGGCCACCCGTACTGGGAGCTGTCGTTCGACAAGTCTGGCAAGCTGACGTCGCCGGACTCCGCCGGGTTTCTCGCCGGGGCCGCCGCCTCCGGCGTCGCCGACCTGTTCCTGATGAGCCATGGCTGGGGCGCCTCGGCGGCGGGCGCGCACGGGCTGTACAAGGGCATGTTCCCGCTCGTCGCGGCGGCCGCCCGGCAGGCGCACGGAATCGGGCCGATCGGGTTCGCCGGCATCATCTGGCCGTCCTTGTGGTTTCCCGACCCGCCGCCGACGGCGTCCGCGCAAGTGGCCGCGGCCGTGGCGGCTGGCCGGCCCGGCGCGGCCGACGCGGCACTGTCCGGCCAGCAGATCGCGGACACGCTCAAGGCGTCGTTCGACGACCCCGGCCAGTCGGCGAGCGTGCAGCAGATGGGGCAGCTCATCGACGAGGGAGCGGCCGGGGTCGGCAGCGAGCCGCAGGCGACCCAGCAAGCGCGCCTGGCACGGTTCCACGGGCTGCTGCAGACGCTGGTCCCCGGCGCGCCGCAACCGGTCGAGGACGCCGGCGAGACGGCGCTGCTGCAGACCGACGATCCGCAGCGCGACTACGCCTACATATCGGATGTCCTCGGCAGCGCCCCGGCCGGCGGGGCGGCCGAGGGCATCGACGACATCTTCGGAAAGGTCTGGAACGGCGCCAAGGGCGCGCTCCGCGCGGCTTCGTACTACGAGATGAAGGCACGTGCCGGCAACGTCGGGCGCCATGGCCTTGGGCCCTTGCTTGAACGCCTGAGTGCGCAGGCACCCGGCATGCGCGTGCACCTCATGGGGCACAGTTTCGGCGCCCGGCTTGTGTCCTTCGCGCTCAGCGGCATCACCTCGGCGGACGCCAGCCCGGTCGGCTCCCTATGCCTCATCCAGGGCGCCTTCTCGCACTGGTCATTCGCCCATCTCCAAGACATGCCCTTCGGCACGGCGGGGGCGCTGAACCAGTTCGCCGACCGCGTGCACGGCCCGCTGGTGGCCACCTTCAGCGAATATGACTACGCGGTCGGCCGCTGGTACCCCAGGGCCTCGTTCCTTGCCCAGCAGGACGCGCAGGCCGCCGCCGAGCCGGCCAGTCAGTGGGGCGGGATGGGATCCGACGGCTTCCAGGGAGTCTCCCCGGCCGGCAGCCTCGACCTGCTTCCGGTGGGCACGGCGTACGCGCTCACGCCTGGCTCCTTTTACCGAGTCGACGGATCCGCCGTGATCGCCAACACGACGCAGTCGTCGTTCTCCGGCGCCCACTCCGACATCCGGCATCCGCCAGTCGCCTGGCTCGCCGTCTCAGCCGCCGCCGCCCGCGGCGCCTGACACCGCCGCCCGCGGCGCCTGACACCGCCGCCCGCGGCGCCTGACACCGCCGCCCGCGGCGCCTGATACCCCCGGCCGCGGCGCCTGATACCCCCGGCCGCGCCACGCCGGACACCACCCGCGCCACGCCGGACACCACCCGCGGCACGCCGGACACCACCCGCGGCACCTCATAAAAGGTCCAGAAAACGACTTGATCATGACAATTCTGGTCTTGCCCAGCTAACCGGATGGAAACAAAACCGAGTCCTTCGAATCGCTGGCCAAAGGGCAGCACCGGGCGCATACTGGGGAACTTCTAGTGGCTCACCGAGGCGGTTAGGCGGACCGCGCTACGAGAGCATCGACGGGGATTATGTATGCCGACGAGCGTATTAATGAGGAGTATCAAGCGGGGGCCGAGAATCCGCCGGACCTGATCGCTCGCGCTGGACGGGCCGCGCGCTACGCCCTCGCTGGCATCCGGGTGGTCAATGGCACTATCGCGCTGGCGGCGCCTGGCATCATCATCCGGCGGTTCGGCGAGTCGCCGGGCGGTGACAACGCCGCCGTCTACGGCCTGCGGATGTTCGGCGTGCGGACCGTGGCGATCGGGTTCGATCTCGTCATCCTGTCCGGAGCGCCGCTGCGCCGTGCGCTCGGTCAGGCTGTCGTCATCCACGCCAGCGACACGGCGGCCGCGGCCTCCCTGGGGCTCAGCGGGCGGGTGCGCATGCGCACCGCGATCCCGCTCACGCTGATCTCCGCGGCCAACACCGGGCTTGCCATCACGGCGTACCTCGCGGCCCGCCGGGACGCCGACATGAGCGGCAGGCACCCGACCACGAACGAAGAATCCGACTACATCGTGGCTGACGCACTGCCCGGAGAAGCGAGGTACCACCATGGCTGAGCCCGCCGGATCCAAGCGCGGCTACCGGAACACCCTGTGGTGGCGGCTGTATGACTGGTCCGCGCAGGCTGCCGACCGGAGATTCGGCTGGGATAAGCTGCCGAAGCCCATCGGCTTGCTTGTCCTTGTCGGCCTGCGGAACACCTTGCGGCAGCGCAACCTGTATGACACGGCGGGCCTGCCGTCGGCGGTCACGCCCAAGGTGCCGAAGCCGACGCCGGAGACCTTGACGACGAGGACCCCGGACGGTGCCTACAACGACCTTGGCAGCCCCGCGATGGGCATGGCGGGCACGCGGTTCGGCCGTAACGTGCCGCTGCGGTGGGGACATCGGGAAGCGCCAGACCGGATCTTGGATCCGAACCCGCGCGAGGTCAGCAGGGAGCTGCTGACCCGGCATGAGTTCATCCCGGCGACAAGCCTGAACGTGCTGGCGGCGGCGTGGATCCAGTTCATGGTCAAAGACTGGTTCAGCCACGGGGCCGGCGACCCGCAGCACTTCTTCGAGCTGCCGCTCGCCGAGGACGACCCGTGGCCGCAGCGGCCGCTGACAGTGCTGAAGACGCTGCCCGATCCGACGCGCTCGGTCGGCGACGGCGGACCGCAGACATTCCTCAACACCGAGACACCCTGGTGGGATGCATCGCAGCTCTATGGCGGCGGCACCACCGCAGGGGACCAGCTGCCGCGGCGCAGCGGGTCGGACGGCAAGCTGCTCATCGGCGCCGACAACCGGCTGGTCTTCCCGGATGACCCGGCGCAGAGCCCGGCATTCACCCCGGGCTGGTGGCTGGGGCTGAACATGATGAGCACCCTCTTCGTCCGTGAGCACAATGCCATCGTCGGCGCGCTCAAGGCGACCTATCCGCAGTGGACCGACGAGGAGCTCTATCAGCGGGGCCGGCTGGTCACCGCGGCTCTGATCGCCAAGATCCACACCGTGGAGTGGACGCCGGCCATCCTGGCCCACCCCACGGCCATCACGGGCCTGCGCGCCAACTGGTGGGGCCTCGCCGGAGAACGGATCCACCGGCTCTTCGGCCAGATCAGCAGCAGCGAGGTGATCAGCGGGATCCCCCGATCGGAGCAGGAGCACTACGGCGTGCCTTACTCGCTGACCGAGGAGTTCACGATCGTGTACCGGATGCATCCGCTCATTCCGGACAACTACACGTTCCGCTCCATCGCCGACGACCGCGTGATCGCCGAGCACACCTTCCCGGAAATCGCCGGGCCCAATGCGCAGAAGGTAACGGAGGCGATCGACCTCGGCGACGCCATCTACAGCTTCGGCACCGCCCATCCCGGCGCGCTCGTGCTGAACAACTTCCCGCGCTTCCTGCAGGAGTTCCACCGGCCGGACAGCGACCGGCTGATGGACGTGGCGGCCACGGACATCCTGCGCAGCCGCGAGCTGGGCGTGCCGCGCTACAACCAGTTCCGCCGGCTGCTTCGTCTCGAGCCCGTCCGCAGCTTCGAGGAGCTGACCGACGACCCGGCCCAGCTCGCGGCCCTCCGCCGGCTCTACCAGGACGTCGATTCCGTCGACACGATCGTCGGCATGTTCGCCGAGAAGAGGCCGGCCGGCTTCGGCTTCAGCGACACCGCTTTCCGGATCTTCCTTCTGATGGCCTCTCGGCGGCTGAACAGCGACCGCTACTTCACCAAGGACTTCACGCCGGAGATCTACACGCCGCTCGGCATGGCCTGGGTCGAAGAGACGTCAATGATCGACGTTGTGCTGCGTCACTACCCGCAGCTTCGCCCGGCCCTGCGCGGCGTGTCCAACGGGTTCCAGCCGTGGAAGACATCCAGCCCCCGTGACTCCGCCTGAATGACAAGGAGCGAGGAGTTGGCATGCCGTACCAGCTCGGCGTGACGATCCGGGCCGAGGTTGCAGCGGAGCAGGTGGCCGGACTCCGCGAGTGGCTTGCCGCGTCCGCGAAGGACGGCGTGGCGGACGGCCCGTTCGACTTCGCTCGAATGCGCGGGCTGCACTTCGCCAAGCTCTATCTGCTGGAGGAGACGGCGGACCTGGCCGGCCGGCCCATCCCGGCCAGCCTGATCCTCATGACGGAGGTGGACGCGCCGCTGCGCCGCCACCTCGCCGAGCTGATCGACGTGGCCGGGGACGGCATCGATCAGGCGTTCGGGTACAGCGCGGGCTATCCGGGCCCCGGTGCCCGCCGCCGCACCCGGATCGCCTGGCTCCGCCGACATCTCGTCTCAGCGACCGCCTTCTACGTCAACAAGGTCGGCCGCGGGCTGCAGCAGATCCGCCAGGAGGCAGGGCTGCGGGATGCGCTGGAGGACTATATCGACCAGCGTGACTGGACCGGCTGTGCTCCCGCCGGAGTGCGGCGCGAATTGCAGCAGTACGTCGCCGGGCGCGCCAATCTGGCGTGGGCGACGAAGCCGCCTGCGCCGCCGTCCCTGCTGTTCCGGGTGCGCGAAGCAGTCCACATGGTGGCCGTGCCGCTGGCTCTGCTGATGCTGCTGCCGGCCCTGATCGTGGTCCTGCCGGCCTGGGCGGTGCTGCTCCGGCTGGCCGAGCGGCAGGACAAGCCGGTCACCCAGCGGCCGGCGCTGCCGCACATCGAGGAGCTGGCCAGGTATGAGGACTTCGTAACGCAGAACCCGTTCGCCGTGGTCGGCTTCGTCAAGCCCGGCCTGCTGCGGCTGGTGACCATCCGCGTGGTGACGTCCGCGATCGGCTACGCCGCCCGGCATGTGTACAACCACGGCGGCCTTGCCGGGATCAAGACGATCCACTTCGCCCGCTGGGTGCCCCTCGACGGCTGGCGGCGGATGACCTTCGCCAGCAACTACGACGGTGCCGTCGAGGCCTACAACGATGACTTCATCGACAAGGTCTGGTGGGGCCTGAACGCCTCGTTCAGCAACGCGGTCGGCTATCCGCCGACCCGCTGGCTTTTCTGGGGCGGGGCCAAATACGAGCAGCAGTTCAAGTACATCTTGCGCATCCGCCAGGTGCCGGTGCCGGTGTGGTACACCGCCTATCCGAGGCTCAGCGCGACCAATATCGAGAACAACGCCCAGATCCGAGCCGGCCTGCGTGGCGACATGAGCCCCGCGGAGGCCGAGCAATGGCTCTCGCTCCTGTGAGGCAACCGTGGCCGTGAAGCTCGACCTCGACGACATCCAGGGCCTTCTCGCTCGCGGGTACAAAGAGCTCAAGCACGCCAGGTTCACGCTCTTCGCCATCCGCGAGCCGGCCGCCGGTCACGCGCTGCTGGCCTGGCTGCTGCCACAGGTCACGACCGCGGCGCCCTTTGCCGCGGACACCGCGCTGCAGGTGGCGTTCACCTCTTCCGGGCTGCGCGGGCTCGGCCTGCCCGGCCGGGTAATGGACAGGTTCCCGGCCGAGTTCCGCGAGGGCATGGCCAGCCCGAACCGGAGCCGGTTCCTCGGCGACGTGGCGGAATCCGACCCGCTCCGCTGGGCCTGGGGCAAGCCGCAGGGGCCGCCGATCGACTGCCTGACCTTGCTCTATGCGGCCAGTCCTGAAATTCTCGAGCGCCGGCAAGCGGACCTGAAGGGGCGGCTCGCCGAGCTGGGCGTCAGTGAGGTCACCGAACTCGGCACGCTCGAACTGGCCAACGAGGAGCCGTTCGGCTTCCGAGACGGCATCTCCCAGCCGATCATCGCCGGCCTGCCGAAGGCCACCGGGAACCAGCGCACCGTGCCCGCTGGCGAGTTCGTGCTCGGCTACCCGAACGCACGCGGCCAGCTGACCGACCGGCCGATGCTGCCGTCGGCTGACGATCCCCGCCGGCTGCTGCTGCCCGATCCCGCCGGAAAGGGCCAGGTCGACCTCGGGCGCAACGGCACGTACCTGGTCCTGCGACAGCTTGAACAGGACGTCGATGCCTTCCGTCGCTACCTCGGGCAGGCTACCCGGCGGCCGGACGGAACCGAGGATCCCGGCGAGCAGGCCGCCCTGGCCGCGAAGATGGTGGGCCGGTGGCCAAGCGGCGCTCCGCTGATCAGCGCGCCCTGCCGGGACGACCCGGCGCTCGGCGGCAGCAACGACTTCGGCTATCACGGCGATCCGCTCGGGCTGGCCTGCCCGCTCGGCGCGCACATCCGCCGGGTCAATCCGCGTGACTCGCTGGACCCGCAGCCCGCCGCTTCGCTCGACGCCAGCGATCTGCACCGCATCCTGCGCCGCGGCCGCAGCTATGGCCAGGCCGGAGCTGGCCACCGCGAGACAGGACTGTACTTCATCTGCCTGGCCGGCAACCTGGCCAGGCAGTTCGAGTTCGTACAGCACACCTGGCTGAACAACCCGACGTTCAGCGGGCTGTACGACGACGCGGACCCGCTCACCGGAAGCCGCCAGCCGGCCGGCGGAACCTTCACGGTTCCGGCGCGACCGGTCCGCCGCCGGTACCGTGACCTGCCGCAGTTCGTGCGGACGCGGGGCGGGGCCTACTTCTTCCTTCCCGGCGTCTCGGCCTTGCGCTACCTGGCGCAGCTCAAAGAAACCGTGCTTCCGGCGTCTGCGGCGGGGTGACCGTGGGAATGCGGACTGTATCAGCGGCGACGGCGCGGCCTCTGTGTTGGTGGGCAGCTACCACGTGCCGGGCCGCGCACGACTGTTGCCGGGCATTCACGGCCTTGCCGCGAGCGGATGCACGGCTGACCTAAGCCGGGAGGGGAACATGCAGGAAATCAGCACCGCCGACCCACCGAGCCTGATCCCCGCGAGCAGGCGCGAGCTGGGCAGGCTGTTCGGCTCGGGAAGAGTGGGGGCGATTCCGGACGGCCGCGGCAGGGGGACGGCGCTCCTCGGCACCGGCGGGCTTGCCGCGCGCCTGGCCGCCCGCCTGTGCTACGCACTCGCGTGGCGCGGGAAAGTGGTGAATGCGCGCAAGGCGCGGCTGAAGAACATCCTGACGCCGCTCGGAATCCTGGCGATTGAGGCCGAGGTCTACCAGCAGGACAGCTGGTACGACGGGGAGCCGTGCATCGTGCTCGACTACTCGAAGACGTCGCTGGTCGCTCACTGGGTCCGTGACGAGATCCGCGAGATCGCGCCAGGGGTGTTCCTCGGCCTTGTCTTCGTCGGCCGCCGGCACATTCTCGACTTCGCCCTGGATTTCACGGCTTGAACGCGACGGAGCGCCGGCCACGGCGCGGGCGCGCAGGCTGCGCGCCCGGGGCCGCGGGCGCGGCGGGGCCGGGAGGATTGTGATGCGCATCGCACTGGGGGGCCGGCCCCGGCGGTTGCCGCGCGGTCTCCTGAGCCCCCAGGGGCTGTTCGCCTACCTGGTCCTG
>WNGD01031039.1_pt1 | contig 10650 bp, 10 predicted proteins | sample 5400671 | NCBI WGS metagenome assembly WNGD01 (sample SAMN13153369, study PRJNA577476) | soil metagenome | isolation source: 40 cm soil or saprolite under grassland replicate 2 | place: USA:California | collected 2016-06-15
CAGAAGCAAATTCCGCTCTTGCAAAGGCCGGCCGTCTGGTCGTCGCTTCGCCACTAGGAACGGGAACACCCGACATCGCAGAATCGGCAGGATTCCGGGTTGCGGATCGTCACGAAGTCTACGTGCACAGAAGCTTGACGCGGGAGATCCTGGTCTTGGAGGCTAACTGATGTCAGGAGGAATCGAAGCTATTTTTCTCGGAACAGGAGGAAGCCTTCCGACCAAAGAACGGGGACTCCCGAGTGTTGCCCTACGTCGTGACGGAGAGATCATCCTGTTCGATTGCGGCGAGGGTACGCAGAGGCAGATGATGCACACCGGACTCGGATTCAACAGACCGACTGTAATCCTCATCTCGCATCTCCATGGCGACCATATTCTGGGGCTACCTGGCCTCTTACAGACAATGTCGTCGCTCGCCAGGGACAAGCCACTCGACTTGTACGGTCCGAAGGGTCTCATGAGGTTCCTGGAGTTGATCTACAAGCCCCTGGGCTATCCAGCAAATTTCAAGGTCAGGGTCAAAGAACTGGGTCCCGGGGAAGAGATTGACAGGGGCGAGTATGTAATCCGGACGACACTCGCAAAGCACGACATTCTCTGCCTCGCATACGCCCTCGCCGAGAAGGAGCGACCCGGACGATTCCATCCCGACAAGGCGAAACGGCTGGGAGTGCCTGAAGGTCCTCTCTGGGGGGAGCTTCAACACGGGAAGCCGGTAAAGTTAGAGGGAAAACAGGTCCGGCCAAGCGATGTGCTAGATGCATCTCGACCCGGATTGAAGATCGTCTATGCGATAGACACCCGGCCCGCCGAAACCGTCAAGGATCTGGCCAAGGGTGCAGACCTATTGATTCACGATGGCGGCTTTGCCGAGGAGAGACGTCCCAAAGCCCAGGAATACTATCACTCAACAGCGAGCGAAGCCGCCCATCTTGCAAAGGCTGCGAAGGCAAAGCGTCTCGCCCTTGTTCACATCAGCGCCGTCACGAGGGACGATTCGATCCTGTTGAGGGAGGCTCGGAAGATCTTTCGGCAGACGATCGTTCCTAAGGACTTCCAAGTATTATCTTTGAAGCAGTCCAAGTAGAGTCCAGATCTGGATGGGCTTGCGACCCACAACCGAACTGGCGTTACTACTCCCCTTATGGTCACTAGCTAACTGCTAACGGGCAAGATCGCAGACATCACTCAGAATGCGCCTCGATGAACCTAATTCTTTCAGTTATGCTTGGCTTGCCGCCCAACAAAACTCTCGCGGTAAAGCCGCGTCTCTGCTTCAGCATTTCGATATCCTTCAATTCCATGGCGTCAATCTTGCTTAGCACGTGTAAGAACGGGTCCCTCCCAACGATCCGCCAAGTCTTGCCGTCGAGCTTCAAAGCCTCTTGCTTCATCCATCGCGAGTAACTTCGAAGCATGAGAAATGAAGCGAAAATAGCGACTGGAAGGGCTAAGAGTACCAGTGATGCTCCAAGTATGAGATACGCGAGAAAACCTATACCTGCAATGCTAATGAGAGGTGCGAATGATCTAATGAACAACTGCAGAAATCTTTGTCCGTCTTTAAACCTCATCAAACTAGCAACAATGATTGGCCTCCATTCTTCCACGGTAATTGTTCCGCGGAGCTGCACAGGAAGAACTAGCCCGGTCCTCCTAACACCTGGAGTAAACTCGCACTCGTCAGATAAGCCCTTCGATGTCCACACTACCCTTTGAAGATCGAATCGCCTCGAAATTTTCAGTTGCGCACAAATCTCCCTCGCAGCGTCTAATATGGCACGCTCTTCATTATTCGAACTCATGCCTTATCGCCCCCGGCTTTGCGTGTCTTATGCATCGCATCATAACCGCCGACCCTAGTAGAGACGTCTCATTGGACTCTATCGTTAGTCGTATAGGTCCCAGCGGTGATTCTCCCTCAGGGGCGGAGAATGACACATGTCCTGCATAGGCGACTTGTTTGTTGAGAAACACGACAATTCTATTCTCGGTCATCCCTTTGAACAGCTGGGCTCTCGCGGCTGCACGTATTCTGTCGCGTTGCAGTATCATCCTGAACCTCTCAAGCGATCCGTGTCCCTCTCCTACCAGTTTGGCTGAGCCATAGTCGTCTATCTCGCCTTGAATCTCGACTTCGCCGGAGAAGAGGTTGGTCAGGGCTTCCTTGACTCTCTCGCGTATTTCTGTCGGATTGATTTCAGCCTCAGCAACAACTATGATCCTCGTGTCTGAAGGATTGTCCTGAGTAGACGTTTCATGCGCCTCTTGAGATCCTCTTTGGAATCCTCGTTTTCGACAGTCCGGTCAGCCAGTGCAATAAGCTTGGCAATCCCCACGCCCAGCTCTCGATTGTCCCTCTCCGCAAAGTCGGCCCAGCCTCTTGGCCGGTCTGACCTGCCCCTACGCTGAAGCCTCTGGAATCGTGCCTGGCTAGAGGCATGGATCGCAATCGTGACGACACGATACCTCCGACGAAGCTCATCGACTTCTTCAACGCTTCTCGCACCCTCATACACAGCATACTCTCCACTGGCCTTTTCGACGAGTGGGACGAGTCTCTTCGCAACAGCACCCATGCCCTCTTTCCTCCGAATCTCTAGCATGAGCTGTCCTAGATTCTTGCGAGTGAACTTCAGCCTCCTCTTCCGAGCCTCCGCTCTGATGATATCGCCGGAGACGAAGACAGGGATTCCTCGGGCCTTCATCACGCTGGAAGCGAGGCTCTTCCCGGCCCCAGGCATTCCGACGATAACCATCACTGTCTTCCTTGGTTTCCCTGACTGCAAAGGTGGTTCTTGGACGGTCGGCAACGTGGCAGTTATAGCTCTTAAACAGGAAACACTGTGAAAGACAGAAGCATTGTCAGGCAGTCAAGTTCGGAGCTTCGTATCTATTGATCTCGAAGATGAGCAGATTCTGTCCAAGGTCGGGTCCATCATGTCATCACTCTCAGCCCTAGGCGGAGACCTCAAACCCGTCGAACGAGAGAATATCCACTTGACACTGAAATTCCTAGGAAACGTCAATCCCACGAAACTGGCCGAAATAAGATCAGCCCTTGCCGAAGTAAGATTCCAACCGTTCGCTTTAGAGATCAAGGGCGCCGGAGCTTTTCCAAGCCTCAAGCGGATGAACGTGATCTGGGTAGGAGTCGGCGAAGGCTGGAGCAAGGTTGAACTAATATTCGAGCAGACCGAGAAGCTTCTGCATCAAGTAGGGTTCAGCCGAGAAACCCGGCCTTTCAGCCCCCACATTACCATCGCCCGGGCTCGGTCAGGGAGGAATAGGGATGAGATCGCCTCCTTTCTAGGTCACCTGGCCGAGGAGAGCTTCGATACTCGACTCTGTTCGAGATCGGGGCCCAGAAATGATTATCGAGTCTTGCTGATTTCAAATAGCATCCCATTCCCTATCTGAACTAGCTTGTCGCCGCCGGAGGTAGTTCTGCAACAGGTAGCTCGGAGAATCGTTCCTCCCGAGAAGGAGCGAGAGAGGATGCTCAAACTTTCAGAGCGTCTCAGACAAGACGTCGAGCGAATCCTCGCGGATTCAGGGTTTCAGGGACGAGTAACCCTCCAAGGCTCCTTTGCACGGGACACCTGGCTTAGTGGCGAGACTGATCTCGACATCTTCGCCCGCTTTCCATCTTCCATGGAACGGGGGGAGTGGACCGAGAGGGTTCTACCAGCAATTCGTAAAGGACTTGCACGCTTCAACGTGATCGAGCGCTATGCAGAGCATCCTTTTCTCGAGTTTCACGTCGATGGAACCCGCGTGAACGTTGTCCCCTGCTATGACGTAGAGAAGGGCGAATGGAAGAGTGCGACCGACAGAACTCCCTACCACACGGAATTCATGAACGCAAACCTGACACCCGAACTGCGTCGCGAGGCTCGCCTGCTCAAGAAATTCGCCAAGGGGATCGGGGTCTATGGTGCAGAGATAAAGATCGGAGGATTCAGCGGCATGCTGATCGACACACTCGCCCTCTACTATCATTCATTCATTGAGACGATTGCACAGGCTTCCTCATGGACTCAGGGCACGTTGCTAGAGATCGGGAAGGCTCCGATCGTAATTGATGTGAAGAAGAGGGAGCCAGGCGTGGATCTAGTGGTCACCGACCCCGTGGACCCAGATAGAAACTTGGCGGCGGCGGTGAGGCCTGACCGGCTCTGGAGCTTCGTCGCAGCGGGACGCGAGTTCCTTCGAGACTCGGGAGTGCGCTATTTCTTTCCTCCCCAATTTGTCGGAAAAACAAAGAGCCAATTTGCGAAGAAGATCGACGTTAACGGTCGAGAGCTTTCCGCTGTGGTGTTCAAGCACCGAGTGTTGGTGCCGGATGTGCTCTGGGGTCAGCTGATGAAGCTGGAGAGAAGCATGGTTGACATGATGGTTCGCGAAGAATTCCGCATCTACCGCTCAACGATCTGGAGCGACGAGAAGACAGAGAGTGTCATCCTGCTCGAGGCAGACCAAGTTATCATTCCAAGCGTTAAGATACAGAAGGGACCTCCAGTGTCGAAAAAGGAGGACAGCGAGTCATTCCTACAACGTCATCTAGGAGCCCGCGACACGGCCAGAGGACCCTGGATCGAGAGCGACAGGTGGATGGTTGAGAAGAAACGCCAAACCTCGACCATCATGGAGCTTGTCAAGGCATCCGTGCGAGAGGAATCATACGGCCTCACGATACCAAAACAGATCGGCGAATCCATCCATAGAAGCGTGAGAGTTCTTCAGGGCCGAGCCGTTTTATCCTTGCTTGGAAGAGCAGGCTTTGACAAGTCTCTCTGGGAATTCTTGGAGGCGAAACCCGCGTGGCTAAAGCCGATGCCTTGATAGTTCCAGTCGAGAATCTCTTCAAAGACCCGTACCGATCGCTGGTTGCCTATCCCGATCCCACAGACGACTCGGTCCAATCCCGAATCAGACAATTGACAGATCTCGGGATCACCGAACTAGAGTTTCAGGGCGCTTTGAAGATAGGCAAGTTATCGATCCTCGGCAAAGGAGTCGTGGGGCTCGTCTTCGCCGGCACGTCAGGCACAGATCGGGTCGCCGTCAAGATACGTAGGGTCGATTCAAGAAGGAAAAGCATGGCTCACGAAGCGGAGATGATGAAAGCTGCAAACAATGCGGGTATCGGACCCAGATGCCTCGGCTCATCGCAGGACATTCTGAAAATGCAGTATGTCGACGGACAGCGGCTTCCCTCATGGCTTTCGAGTCTGGAAGGGCGAGGAAGGAGAGCTCGCGCAAGGACCACGTTCAAAGAACTCTTCCAACAGTGTGCCAGACTGGATGCTTACGGGCTCGACCACGGGGAGCTCAGCAGAGCACACAAGAATGTTCTCGTCTCCGAAGACGGTCGACCTTGGATTTTGGATTTTGAGAGTGCGAGTCTTATGCGCCGCGTGAACAACTTCACATCTATCACACAATACCTCTTCCTCTCGGGCAGATTCGCGAGAAAGGTCTTGAGAGTCCTCGGGCCAATCGAGCCGAACGAGCTCGTCGGATATCTCAGACTCTACAAGTCAGGCAAGACTAACGATGCGTTTGAGGCTGTACTGAAGATGCTTCGAATCTAGTGTCAATATTCTGATTTTCTGTCGAAGAGTCCAAGCCTCTTCGCTCTCCGCTCCGCCAGCCTGAACACGGAGATTCCCAGGATCAGTGCGGCGAGTGTCGTCAACCCGAGGATGGCTAGATTTGACATGTAGTTGCCTGGAGCCGCAGGCAAAACTTGACATGTAGTTGCCTGGAGCCGCAGGCAAAACTCCGGGAGACCGAAGCTTTCTCTGACCGTGTCGAGAAAGTATGTTACTGGAAGCACGTTAGATACATATTGTACCGGAGCGGGTAGGAAGTTGATGGGGAATATTACTCCTCCGAGGAGGAAGAAGACTCCCGATACCGAGTCTCCCAAGATGAACTCCATCCGGTTGGAAACGATGTTGACGGCGCATAGCATGTAGCCGATTGCGAGCAGGCTGATGATTCCGAGGACCACAGCAGGTAGTAGCATGAGAAGATTCACTCCTAGAAGGTCCAAAGGAATATTCATGTGTAGCAGGCCATTGAATATCGCTACACTAAACAAGAGCGTCAGTACAACTGATATCGTCCCGTTCAACACTGAGACAAGACCTCGTCCGATAACGTAGGGATGCAGAGTGCCTGGAGAGATGTAGATGTTCTTCAAGACCTCATACCTATTCCTGTCGACGAAGACCAGTATCGCCATTCCCAACATGACCTGCAGAACATATGCGTAAATGACCTGCAGAACATATGCGTAAAACGCGCTCCCCACGATCACCCATGCTAGATATTGGCTTGATGCGGCGCCGAGTATGACTATGAATCCGACAATCAGTAGAGAGGCCAACGGCCTGATTATTTGGTATGTTGCGAAGAGTACCGGGTCGGTCCAGTTGCTCTCTATCTTCCAGCCGACCCAGAAGGATTCTCGTGCGGACTTTACAAAGTCTGCTATTGCCATCGGAGGGTCAGCCTCCCCTCTCTCTTTCCAAGAGATTCCATGTAGCTGAGCGTTCGTCGTGCTATTGGAAACAGAATCAGAGTGCAAGCTACGAGGGCTATTATGTGGAGCCATACGCTTGCTATATCTCCCCCACCTATTGCGAGTCTGCGAATTGCATCCAGCCCAATCGTCATAGGGATAAGGGACCCGGCGGCCTGAATCGCGAATGGCACGATTGGACCGTAGAACCCTGGGAAGTAAGCGCCTGAAAGGAAGTACACTGGCTCTTGTAGCAGGTTGGCAGTGTTCCATGCTTCTCGTCCATAGAGCATGAAAAGAGACGCGAACAACATTCCCAGGGCGTAAAGTGCAACGAGCGTCAAGACGAATACTACCCCTACTAACAGTGGCTCTTTGAGTTGGAATGGCACTTGGAAGATGAATATTCCCAAGAGTACGATTCCCAGCGCTCGTATCGCAGTGTTCAACCCGCCACCCATGGCCATTCCTAGAAGGATTGACATTCTGGAGACGGGCGCGACGAGGTACATCTCTAGGTTGCCTTGTTCTCTCTCCCAGAACCATTGGGACGACATGTTCCATAGGACATTTGTCCAGAAGGCTATCATTGCTCCTCCAATAATTACGGCAGCACCAGCAGTTGCTGGGAAACCGATGGCCCTGTAGAGTATGACGTATGCGCCGATTGTGAGAATCGGAAGTCCAATTTCTGCAGCGAGCGCTGTTGGGTCGCGGTTGGCTCCTCTTAGGCGGACCCACGTCCGTGCGTAGGCGGCTCGGAGATTGTTCAAAAGTTCCTCTCTAATGGACAGCTCAGGTAACATTATTCGAAACCAGTCCCGACGAGACTGATGTACACGTCTTCTAGGGTCGGTTCGGATTTTCCCATGTTGAGGACTTTGCAGCCGTTCTCGCGGATCCTGCTCAAGAGATCCGACATTGCAGACTCATCCTCAAGCACCAGCTTGAGCGTTGTGACTCCCGTCTCTATGTTGTTGGTCTCAGAGACTCCCACGACGCCTGGAACGCTCTTGATGGATTCGGGCCGCGAAAGGTTCGGGGTTATCTCTATCTTCCAAGTGGCTCCTCCAGCGACTTTTGTCTTGAGACGCTGCGGAGTGTCGCAGGCGAGAATCTTTCCACGGTTTATGATTCCAACCCGGTCGCAGAGCTGGTCAGCCTCGGCCATGTAGTGGGTCGTCAGGAGCACCGTCTTCCCGCCGGTCTTTATCCAGTCCTGGACGAGAGTCCTGAGGTGTCGAGCAGAGAGGACATCGAGGCCCAGAGTCGGCTCATCTAGGAAGAGTACGGCCGGGTCGTTGACGAATCCCCGAGCCAGGTTCAACCGTTGTTTGTAGCCGGTTGAGAGTTTGCTCATGCGAGTGTTGAGATAGTCCAGAAGCTCCAGCTGGTCGACGAGCTTCGCAATCCTGTCCTTCGCAAAGTCTCTCGGAAGCCCATAGAGCTGGGAGAAGAACCATAGGTTCTCCTTTACGCTGAGGATTCCGTATCCGGGAGTCTCGCCGCCGGATACGAGGTTGATCAACCGGCGGATTTGCGGAGCCTGCTTGACAACATCTAGACCCTTGATGAGCGCCTCTCCCTGGGTGGGCAGGAGGAGAGTGCATAGAATCTTGATGAGGGTCGTCTTACCCGCTCCGTTCGGCCCCAATAGCCCGAATATCTCATCATCATAGACCTCCAGGTCGACTCGATCGAGGGCTACCACGTCGCCTTTGCCTGGTACGCCTTTGAAGAGTCTGCGTAGACCCTTCGTCTCGATGGAGAGGTCTCGCTTCAATTTGACACGGGACGGATGGAAGCGTCTCAGATAAGACTTGTATCCGGTGGGACTCGGTCTCGTCGGCAGTCTTTGCTTTCTACCAGAAGCGCTCTTTGAGAGCTTCCCGCTCTGCTTCCATTACCGCCTCGAAGAAACCGCTCGTGGGCCGCCGATGCTTCCGGAGAATGTCCCCGGCGACTTCTGGCATGATTCTACGACCGGCGAGAGCATAGACCGCTAACCTGCCATAACGGTCAACCAGCTTGGCGGTGTCCTCCGCTTTTGAGACTAGATCCTTTTCTCGTTCGGACAGTCTGATTCCATTCTTCATGATCACCTTCCTCACATCCTCGTCAGCAACTCCCAAGGCTGCAACGAGACTCGAGCCACATTCAGGACATTTCACTGTTGCTGGAATATCTTTGACCCTCCGCATCTCGACATACTTCCAGCAGCTTGTGCAGACCAGCGTCTTGACCTCGTTGAGGATTCGGGCCTTGGCCGAACCAACGAGGATCAGGTTCAACTTCTCGGTCGGAATAATGTCCGCCTTCCGGCTGATCCTCTCCAATCCTATCCGGGCGATTGGCGTTGCCTCTCCGCTGGACTTTACAGTCTTGACCGCGATACCCTTGCAAGCTATCGCCTTCAACACCCTCTCTGTGTGAGGAACATCCATGTCCTTCTCCTGGGTCTCTCTAACCGCCTCGTCCATGATGACCGTCCCCTCGAAGCTTTTGGCGAGCTGTCGTAGTGTGATGCTGCTGAAATCGGTCCATTTGGAAATCGCTCCGAACCTCCTAGCGACGTGGACAAGTCGTCTCTTGAACAGGCCGGTCCGTTTCGACGCGGCCACCGCCAGCTCCTTCACTTCCGTCCCTGCAAGACGTTGCAAAACCTTCTGCACATCATCAGCATCAACCCCGCCCATGGTCTGGAGGACGATCCTGTAGGGGTCCTGTTGTATTCCGATGCTCACACCCGCCTCGTCTGACAATACGTGGCCGACGAGCCGTGCGAGGGTTCTGTTGACGAGCGTCCCGAGGTGGGAGTTGATTATGATAAAGTCGTCCCACTCCTCGATCGTCAATAGTCTGTCGCTGGGAACCGGCAGTCCTTCCTCACACTGATCATAAGTCTCGGTAAGCGCGCGACGGATTGTCGTCTCATCAGCAGAATACTTCTCGGCAAGCATCCGGCTGATCTCTCCGAGGCTCTTCCGCTTCCGATACTCCTCCTCGGTGACCCGCCGGACCTCGCCAACCTCAGCGGCAATCTCATACGGCACGGGTATCTCTTCGCCGATCCAGCTCGGAATAGCACCGGTCGGATCTGATATTCCCCTGACGAATATCTTGTCTCCTCTGATGCTCTCCATCATCCACGGGGTACCACGGACGATGAACTTGGTCCCCGGCTGGCCGTACTCTGCCACGAACGCCTCATCCAGAACCCCTACGGCTGTCTCGGATTCCTGCTCGACAACCAGGTACTGTTTCTCGTCGGGGATCATTGACAGTTTGTTGAAGTAGTATCTGTAGAGGTCCTTGACCCTTGAGGGTCGCATGACCACCTTGTCCTGTGGGGAGACCCAGCCGAGCCTTGGAAACCGCGAGTGCATATAGTTGGTGACCGCAGCAACGTCCTCCTCCGTGAGGTTTCGGTAGGGGTAGGCTTTCCGGAGGATATCCAAGAGTTCCGTATAGTACCATTTCCTGTTCTGGATCAAGAGTCCCGCGATCTGGTGACAGAGAGCGTCCAACGGCTTCTCAGGGACAGCCACGTCTTCAAGGTCCTCGCTCATCGCCTTCCGAGCGATGACGAGCGCTTCTAGCGTGTCGTCCGAGTCCATCGTTATGATTATGCCGTCCGCCAACTTCCCGACGCTATGCCCTGATCGTCCTACTCGCTGAATGAGACGAGTCACTTGGTGAGGGCTCATGTACTGTATGACATAGTCGATCCGGCCGACATCAATCCCCAGCTCAAGACTTGAGGTCGCGACCAGTCCCTTGATCTCCCCCTCCTTCAACGCCCTCTCGGCTGTGATTCTCGCCGGCTTTGCGAGGCTTCCGTGATGGATGGAGACCGGGAAGTCGATGTCCCAGACCTTGAACCGGCTCGCAAGAACTTCCGCAATGGCACGCGTGTTGGTGAAGAGCAAGACAGACTTGTGATTGATTATCATCTCCTTCATCACCCGCAGTCTCGCAGCCACTTCGGGATGGGTGAACAATTTTCCCGCGAGTCGATGATCCTCACCAGTCGGCTCCGGTGAACGGATCTCAAGCCGCATCTTTCGCGCGACCGGAACGTGAACCACCTCGACAGGTCTCCCTTCGCCCACGAG
>WNGD01007043.1_pt1 | contig 10647 bp, 6 predicted proteins | sample 5400671 | NCBI WGS metagenome assembly WNGD01 (sample SAMN13153369, study PRJNA577476) | soil metagenome | isolation source: 40 cm soil or saprolite under grassland replicate 2 | place: USA:California | collected 2016-06-15
CGGCAAGCGCGTAGGCCAGGCGACGTCCTCGGCGCCACCCGGGCGCGGATAGGCGGATCGTGGCGGCTTCCGCGTCGAGTGGTGGCGACGGTGGCTCGGACACCTGGAGCGCGGCAGACAACGCCGCGCCGTCCGGGGGGCGGTTGACGGGGTCCTTCGCGAGCGCTGCCCTGGCGAGCGCCGCGAGGTCGGCGGGCGCGTCCGGGCGGAACGCCTCGATCGGCGGCGGGTCGAGGTCGCGATGCATCCGCGCGAGGTCCAGCGCGTTCGAGGACTCGAAGGGGAAGCGGCCGGTGAGCAGCCGGTAGAGCAAGACCCCGAACGCGTAGACATCCGTCGCCGGCGTCGGGGGACCGCTCGCAACCTGCTCCGGCGAGATGGACAACGCCGTCCCGACTACCATTCCTTCCTCGGTCAGCGTGTCCGCGCCGACGATGTGCGCGATGCCGAAGTCGGCCACCTTTGCGCGCCCCTCCTCGTCGAAGAGCACGTTGCCCGGCTTCAGATCGCGGTGCACGACGCCGTGCTGATGGGCGTCTGCAAGACCGGCTGCGACGTCCGTCGCGACCTGCCGCGTGTCTTCGTCGCCCAGCGCAGCCCCTTCGGGTAGCCGTTCGGCAAGCGTCCCGCCTGGCAGATACTCAAGCACCATGTACGGCCGGCCCTCGTCCTCGCCGTAGTCAAAGACCTGCACGATGTTCGGGTGAGCGAGCGTCGCGGCTGCCCGCGCCTCGCGCTCGAACCGGAGAAGGTCGGCATCCGGCCCCAGCAGCTTGACCACCACGCGCCGCTCCAGCACTCCATCGTCGGCGAGCCAGACATCGGCCATCATCGTCTTGCTCAACCGCCGCTTGAGCCGATACCGGCCTGCGACCAGGTCCGCAGTCATCTCCTGATCTGATACCCAGGCGAGCTACGGGCTACGCTTGCTGGCAGCACGCATTCTGCTGACGCTGTCGTGACGCAACTCGGTGAACGGAGTGATCGTCCTGACGAAAGCGCGATCGCCAAGACCCGCCCTGACGCTTCGAGCCGCAAGGTCCACCGCCGCCGATCTCAACCGAGCCTAGAAACGCCGAAGCCCGCCGACCCGACCTGGACAACTTTCTACGTAAATCCGGATTTGTCAAGACGCCCTACAGACGACGGCGACGAGCGCCGACGGCACAGGGCTGGGCGAGGCATGCCCGAACCCGTGCGCCAAGAGCGCACACAAAGTGAACGCAAGCCAGCACTCGCTGTATCCGGGCAGGCCCGCGAATTCGCGGGCCTGCCCGAATCCTGAGACCGTCACCCGCTAGTAACCGCCTCCGCCACCGGAGCCGCCTCCGCCGCCCGCGTACAAGAGGACGAGGGCAACGACAACGGCGATCGCCGCGACGAGCCCGGCCATCACGAGCCAGCGTGTCCGGCTCCCGGACCTAACCCCGCTTCTCGCCTGTTCGTCATGGTATGTGGTCACCAAGACCACCCCTTCCGCTTTTGCCCCTTTCGACAGGTATTCCAGCCTGCGCAACCGGAAAACCTAGGACCAGACACTTCAGCAAGTCGATCTCTGAGATTGGGGTTGAGCCGCTTTCGTTGACGTCTTGATACTCGGTGTTCGTGCCGGGAGAGAGGAGTCAGCAGGATGGGTCGTCCGTCGAAGTGGTCGCCGGAGTTCCGTGAGGAAGCGGTGCGCATGCATCGGGAGAGCGGCGAGTCGATCGCGGCGGTCGCGCGCCGGCTCGGGCTCGGCCCGGAAACCCTTCGTCGCTGGGTGCGCGAGGACGAGGTCGAGCGCGGGCAGCGGGATGGGACAACGCGCGAGGAGCACGCCGAGATCGTGAAGCTGCGATGCGAGGTGCGCCGTCTGGAGGAGGAGAAGTTGATCCTGCAGATCCGATCGGATCTATGGCGCGCCGCGGCTGCACGCCGAACTGCGCCTCGCCGACGGCGTCAAGGTCGGCAAGAAGGGGTCGCCCGGCTGATGCGCGAGCTGGAGATCCAGGGTGTCCCCGCGTCGCCGCGGCCGCGAGCTCGTCAAGCGACGCACCTTCGCGACGCGCGACCAGGCGCGGCTCGCGCTCTTCCGCTACATCGAGAGCTTCTACAACCCGCTTAGGCGCCACTCGAGCCTCGAGATGCGCAGGCCCGACGAATACGAACACCGATACTGGGAGGACAACGCCGCGGCAGCCGCCCCTAAAAGACCGTGTCAACGGAAACGGGGCAACCTCAGAGATCGTTGCGTCGGGAGCGCAGACAAGGAACTACTCATCCGCGTGGATCGTGAGGCTTGGCGGGCCAACTCTTACTTCCATGAGCGCCGCTCCTAGATTCCGTGCTTGGACACGTTGAACAGCGCTCGATCCGGCATCGTCCAGGTCTCCTCGGGCGGGTACTCCGCCATCAGCGGGCCATGCGGACTAGCCCAACCGCGGCCACGGCGGCCAAGGCGGCGGCGAGAAGCGGCCTGTGTGTGGTCGCCCAGAGCTGGTGGCTGCGGGCTCGGGCACTGCTGTCGAACATGCCGTGCGTCGCCGCTTCGCCGGGGACCGGCTCGTACAGATTGTCCGGTCGGCTGTTCACCGGCATGTCTTGGATCTGCTGTGACTTGTAGCCGGTTCGGGCCAGGTACCAGTCGGCCAAGCGGGGCGCAAGTTTGTTGCCGGCGATCGCCTTGACTGAGCTGAACCCGACGTCGATCTCCCGCCGGCGATGGTGCGCCGCCCAGTAGACCGCTTCGGCGGCGACCTCGGGCTGGTAGATCGGCGGCACGGGCCGCGGGTGATTGGGCAGCTTCGTGCGGCACCAGTTGAACTGAGGAGTGTTCACCGCCGGCAGTTGCACCATCGTGATCCAGACGTTGCTGCCGTCGTGCATCAGCTCGGTGCGCACGGAATCGGTGAAACCCCGTATCGCGAATTTGGCGCCACAGTAGGCGGACTGGAGCGGGATCGCCCGGTAGGCGAGCGCGGAGCCAACCTGGACGACGGTGCCGCGGTCGCGGGGCACCATCCGCTTCAGCGCCGACATCGTCCCGTAGACGGCGCCGAGGTAGGTTACCTCGGTCGCCCGCTTGAACTCCTCGGGTTTCACCTCCAGGAAGGGCGCGAAGACGGTTGCCATCGCGTCGTTCACCCACATATCGATAGGGCCGAATTCGCGCTCGACAGCCTCGGCCGCCGCTTCGACCTGTTCGTGGTCGGCGATGTCAGTTGGTAGGACGAGCGCCTTTCCGCCGAAGGACGCGACCTCCTCCTTCGCACCCAAGAGGCCGTGCTCGCCGCGCGCCACCAAGCCGATGTTGGCGCCGCGTTTGGCGAAGGCGTGTGCGATCGCTCGCCCGACGCCGGCCGAGGCGCCGGTGACGACGACGACTTCCGGGCGGTTAGGGCTGCTCATGAGCGGCGCATGTATGTACGACCGCCCGCGATAGCAAGGGCCGCGGCGAGACCAATCGCCACGGTAGTCCTGATCGCGGAGCCGTCTGTGACCGCCTTCGGCCGCTCAGGCGCCGCCAGTTCGGGGTAGACGCTGGAAGGACCAGCGGGACCGTAGCTCTGCGCCAGCGTCAGCACCTGTGCGGTATGAAGCGCGCGCCTGCCCGTCCGTCCCTGTTCGATCTGGCTGCGGCAGGAGAAGCCGTCCGCTACGACGAACGCGTGTGGCGGCGCTTCCCGAACCTTCGGTAGCAGTACGCGCTCCGCGCAGGCGAGGGAGACGTCGTAGTGGCCCGATTCGTAGCCCCAGCCGCCAGCCATGCCGCAGCAACCGGCGTTGAGCTCCTCGACATCGAGCCCCATCTTCTCGAGCAACTGTTTCTCGGAATCGATGCCGCCGGTGGCTTTGTGGTGGCAGTGTCCATGCAGCAGAGCCTTCCGCCCCAGGAGCGGCGGGTTCCACTCGTTCGCCTGTGTGGCCATGAAGTCGCCGAAGTGGTGCGCCTGTTTGCACAAGCGTTGTGCGTCCTCGTCGTTCGGCCAAAGCTGCACGAGCTCGTCCTTGAACACCGCGACGCAGCTCGGCTCGATCCCGACCACTGGAGTCCCGCCGCGGATGTCCTCCCGCAGGCGGTCGAGCACGCTCCTGAGATAGGCCTCGGCCTGGTCGAGCATTCCGTAGTCGTAGAGCGGGCGACCGCAGCAGAGGTGTCCACTCGGAATGACGACGTGGAAGCCCGCGTCCTCGAGCGCTTCGACCGCTGCGATCCCCACCTCGGGCTCGAGGTAGTTGGTGAACGTGTCCGCCCAGAGGATCACCCGCCTGCCGCCGCCGTTCGCTGAGGGCCGGGCCGCGAACCAGTCCTTCAGCGTCACCGTCGCGAAGGACGGAATCCTCCGCTCCGGGTGGATGCCGGCTGCGACCTTGAACGCGCGGTCGAAGGGCGGCGTCTGTGTGAAGAAGTTGGCGGCGGCCGGCCACCTCGAGGCGACGCGTGCGGCCTGGTCGATCAGTCCGAATGCGTACGCGGCTCTGGGCCGTAGGCGCCCCGCGTAGTGGTGCGAGAGGAACTCGGCCTTCAGCGTCGGCATGTCGACCGAGACCGGGCAGTCGTTTGTGCAGCCCTTGCACGAGAGACAGAGGTCGAGCGCGTCTTTCACTTCCTGCGAACGGAAACCGCCGAGCTCCTCACCGTTCAGCATCTCGAAAAGCGTTCGAGCCCGGCCGCGGGTCGTGTGCTTCTCCTCACGTGTGACCATGTAGCTCGGGCACATCACACCGCCGTCGGTGCGGCGGCACTTGCCGATCCCGACGCAGCGGGTGGTCGCGTGCGCGAAGGAGCCGTGATCGTTCGGGAAGGCGAAGTGCGTCTTCACCTGCGGCGGGTGATAGTCCGCGCCGAGCCGCAGGTTCGAGGTGATCGGGTACGGGTCGACGACTTTGCCCGGGTTCAGCTTCCAGTCGGGATCCCAGATCGACTTGAACTCGCGGAACCCCTCGACGATCTCGGGACCGAACATCTTCGGCAGCAGCTCGGCTTTCGACTGTCCGTCGCCATGCTCGCCCGAGATCGAGCCGCCGTGCGAGACGACCAGCTCGGCGGCCTCGTCGAGGAATGAGCGGAACGCGCGGATCCCCGGATCGCTTTTGAGGTCGAAGTTCCAGCGCGCATGAACGCAGCCGTTGCCGTAGTGGCCGTAGAGCGCGCTCTCGTAGCCGTACTTGCCGGCCAGCTTGCGGATGTCGCGTAGATACCGGCCGAGCCGCTCGGGCGGCACCGCCGAATCCTCCCAACCCTCGTAGGTGTCTGGTTTACCGGGGATAAAGGCTGTCGCGCCGAGCCCAGCCTCTCGGACCTCCCACACGTGTGCCTCCTGCTCCTTGTCGTCGTAGAGCTTCATGTCCTTCGGTGCGCCGCTGCTCTTCTTCAGCTGTGCCATCAGCTTGCGAGCCTGCTCGTCGGCCTCGTCCTTCGTCTCGCCCCCAAACTCGACGAGCAAGAAGCCGTGCCCGTCGGGAAGCATCGACAGATATTCCTTGTGGGTCCCGACTGCCTTCATATCCTGGAGCAGCGTGTTGTCGACGCCCTCGCAGCCGAGCGGCTTCGCGTCGAGAACCTCCAGCACGTGGTCGGCGGCCTCGTACTCGTTCTCGTAACCCAGTACGACGAGAGAGCGGTGGGGCGGAGCGTGGACGAGGTGGACGGTCGCCTCGAGCACGATCGCGCAGGTGCCCTCTGTGCCTGTGAGAGCCGCCGCAACGTCAAAGCCGTTCTCCGGCAACAGATCGTCGAGGTTGTAGCCCGAAACCCGCCGCGGTATGTCCGGGTAGCGGTCGCGGATCAGGCTGGCGTAGCGGTCGCGCAAGTCGCGCAGGCGCGAGTAGATCTCGCCGCGCCGGCCACCCTCGGCGATGATCTGCTGCAGCTCTTCGTCGCTCGTCGCGCCGACTTTCAGACGCGTTCCGTCGTAGAGCAGGATGTCGAGCTCCTTGACGTTGTCGGACATCCGCGGGCCTGGCCCGTAGAACTGCGCCATGATCGAGCGGACGCCGCAGGAGTTGTTGCCGATCATGCCGCCGAACGTGCAGTGGTCATGCGTCGAAGGGTCGGGCCCGAAGGTCAGCTCGTACTCGGCCTCCGCCGGCTTGCGCAGGTGGTCGAGGATCAGGCCCGGCTGGACACGGGCGATTCGTTGCGCGGGATCGAGCTCGACGATCTGGTTCAGATACTTGGCGAAGTCGACGACCACGGCGACGTTGCAGCTCTGGCCGGCGAGGCTGGTGCCGCCGCCGTGGGCGAGCACGGGCGCGCGGTAGTCGCGGCAGACGCGAACAGCCTCGACCACGTCGTCGGTCGTTCGCGGGATGACGACGCCGATCGGCAGTTGGCGGTAGTTCGAGCCGCCGGTCGCGTAGAGGGCGCGATCGCCCGGCTTGAAGCGCACCTCGCCTTCGACGGCTCGTGCGAGGTCGTGCTCGAGACCGCGCACGTCGACCTCCTCGAACGCGGTCGGCGGCGAGGCAAAGCGGCGATCTGGGTAGGCGGGGACGCGCATCAGGCGGCGTAGCGCTCCGCGTCGGCTCGCTTCAGCTCGAGGCCGTTCCCGGGCCGCGACCGGTCGGGCTCGAGCGCACCGTCCTTCGGCTCGACCACACCGTCGAAGAGCAGGGGCTCGAGGCGTACGTGATCGTGGAAGTACTCGAGGTGGCGGAAGTTCGGGACCGCGCAGCAGGCCAGGACGCTCGCGCTCGGGGCGCAGTGTGCGGAGAGATCGAGGCTGAACGCGGCCGCGAGGGCGCCGGCGCGCAGGAAGCCCGTGATGCCGCCGCAACGCGTGACGTCGGCCTGCAGGCAGTCGACGCAGCCGTTCGCGACGAGGTTACGAAAATCGGCGGGCACGTAGGCGTACTCGCCGGCCGCGATCTCGAGCCCGCCGGGGCCGCGGTCCCGCAACAGCCGCAGCCCCTCGAAGTCGGCGGAGCTGACAGGCTCCTCGTACCAGGTGACGCCCCATTCGCCGGCGAAGCGCTCTGCCCAGGCGAGCGCGTCCTTCCGCGACAGCGCCCCGTTCGCGTCGACGTAGAGTTCGGTCTCGTCCCCGATCGCCTGCCTCGCGGCATCGAGTCGCTCCGCGTCGCGCTCGGGCTCGCGCGACACCTTCATCTTCACGCGCGGGATCCCAGCCGCGACCCAGCTTCCCAGCTGCTCGCGGATCCGTGCGAGCGAGTATGAGGTGAAGCCGCCGCTGCCGTAGACCGGCGCCCGGTCGCGCGCGCGTCCGATGAGGTCGACGAGCGGTAGCTCGAGCAGGCGCGCCTTCAAGTCCCAGAGCGCGAGATCGACGGCCGACAGCGCGCAGAAGCCGATCCCCGGCCTGCCTGCGTTGCGGAGCGCGACGGCCATCGCCTCCCAGGCTTCGCCGGTTGCGAAGGCATCGGTGCCACAGACGACGTCGGCGAGCTTCTCGTCGACGAGGTTCCCCGCCGCGGCCGGCGCGTACGTGTAGCCGAGCCCCTTTTTTCCGCCGGCCGAGAGCTCGATGACGACGATCGTGGTCGAGTCCCACTCGGCAGTCCCGTCGGACTCGGGCTCGTCCGTCGGCACGGTGAACGCCGAGACCTCGAGGCGCTCGACCGGTACCTGTGCGCCGCGGCGGACGGCTGTCGTGGTCACCGTCCCGGGATGAACTCTTGAACCTTCTGCTTCAGCGACTGCCTGATGAAGGCGCCGCGATCGGGATCCCCGCGCCCGACCGCCTCCATGAAGTGCTTCGCCTGCTCGAGCGTGATGTGCGGTGGCAGCGGCGGCACCTCCGGGTCGGTGATCGCCTCGAAGAGGACCGGCGTGCTTGCAGAGATCGCCTCGTCCCATGCATCCCCGAGGTCGTCCGGATCGTCCACCCGAATCCCCTTTAGGCCCACGAGCTCCGCGTAGCGAGCGTACGGGAAGTCGGGCAGCACCTGCGAGGCTTCGTACTTCGGGTCGCCCTCCAGCGCGCGCTGCTCCCAGGTCACCTGATTCAGGTCGTCGTTGTGCAACACGAGGATCACGAGCCGCTGGTCGCTCCAGCGTTCGCGGTATTTCGCGATCGTGAGCAGCTCGTTCATCCCGTTCATCTGGAACGCACCGTCGCCGACGAGCGCGAACACCGGACGGTTCGGGTGCGCGAACTTGGCGGCGATCGCGTACGGGACGCCCGGTCCCATCGTCGCGAGCGTCCCCGAAAGCGAGCCCATCATCCCCTTGCGGAGCTTGATGTCGCGGGCGTACCAGTTTGCCGCCGAGCCGGAGTCGGAGGTCAGGATCGCGCCGTCGGGCAAACGCTTCGAGAGCTCCCAGAAGACGCGCTGGGGGTTGATCGGATCGGCGTCGAGCATGGCGCGCTCCTCCATCAGCTTCCACCAGTCGCGGACGCCGGACTCGATCTCATCGCGCCACGAGCGGTCCTCCTTGCGCTCGAGCCGCGGGATCAGCGCTTTCAGCGTCTCTTTCGCGTCACCGACGAGGTTGACCTCCATCGGGTAGCGGATCCCGACCATTCGGCCGTCGAGGTCGATCTGGACGCCGCGCGCCTTGCCCTCCTCAGGCAGGAACTCTGAGTAGGGGAAGCTGGAGCCGACCATCAGGAAGGCGTCGCAACCCATCATCAGGTCGTAGCTCGGCTTCGTCCCCAGCAGGCCGATCGAGCCGGTCACGAACGGCAGGTCGTCCGGAAGCGTGGCCTTGCCGAGCAGAGCCTTGGCGACTCCGGCGCCGAGCGTCTCGGCGACCTCGACCACCTCGTGGGCGGCGTTCATCGCGCCTTGGCCGACCAGCATCGCCACCTTCTCGCTCTCGTTCAGGACTGCCGCGGCGCGCTCGAGTTCGCCGTCCTCGGGCACGACCTTAGGCCGCGAGTAGCCGATGCCCGAATGGACGGTGCCGTGCTTGTGCGGCGGCGCCTCGATCGCCTGCTCGGAAGCAAGGTCGTTCGGGACGACGATGCAGGTGACCGTGCGCTGGTCGAGCGCGATGCGCACCGCGCGATCGACGAGGTGCCGAATCTGCGCCGGATCGGTCGCCATGTGCACGAACTCGTGCGCGACGTCTTTGAAGAGCGTCGTCAGGTCGACTTCCTGCTGGTAGTTGCCGCCGAGCGAGGCCATCGCTTGCTGACCGACGATCGCGACGACCGGCTGGTGATCGAGCTTCGCGTCGTAGAGCCCGTTCAGGAGGTGGATCGCCCCGGGCCCTGAGGTCGCGATGCAGACGCCGACCTCGCCCGTGAACTTCGCGTGACCGCAGGCCATAAACGCCGCCATCTCCTCGTGACGAACCTGTATGAACTCAGGGCCGCCGCCGGCCCGGTCGAACGCGCCTAGAAAGGCGTTGATCCCGTCGCCGGGGTAGCCGTAGATCCGGTGCACCCCCCACTCGGTCAGGCGGTTGAGGACGTAATCAGCGACTAGGTTGGCCATTGCACCGATCCTTTCGCCCGCCGCTCGCTCCGCTTCGTCTTGCCCGAAATCCGCGACCAGAATCCTGCACAGGATGTTGCTGCCCGCGACCGGTTAGGCGAAACGGGGGAACCCGACCGACGGGTCGGCAGGACGGACGAGGCGTGGAACGTCGTGTACCCCGACGTCGTGCAGCTTCCTAGTCTTACCTTGCCCGGTCATGAGCCCTCGGCCATCTCTTTGTCGGGGTGTGTGACTGGGGCGGCTGCGCGGGAGGCCGGTTCGTGGACAACGCTGAGGACGCGCATACCGTGGACGAAGACGATCGCGCCGCCGAGCCAGCCGCCGAGGGTGAGCAGCCCGAAGCCGACCAGCGTCAGCACGAAGGCGCGGGCGCTGACATCTCCGTGCTTGTAGCTGGCGTGGCCGAAGATGGCTGCGAGCGCGAAGAGCACGGTCGCGCTGACCATCGCCAGCATGTGTGCGGTGGCGGTCTTCCAGATGGCGCTGCCCCACTCGAGCGTCAACCAGTCGGCGAAGCCGGTCAGGGCGGTGAACATGGTCGTGATCAGGCCGACGACGAGCGCGATCCACCAGCCGTAGGCGCCGCTCGAGTGGGTGATGCCGACGACGTCGATGAAGGCGGCGATCGTGGCGAAGGTGTAGATGCCGATCGTTGCGTCGGTCAGTGGTGGATGAATCGGGTGTCCGGGTAGACCATGCCAGAGGTAGCTCAGCTTCACGGTTTTCTCCTCGATCGGTGAACGATGAGTATGGATCTCTATCTACGGTTACCACGTTTCTAGAAAATGATGCATCGCCTCGACCTGATCGGCGATCGCGAGCTTCGCGAGACGCTCCTGTTCGCCCGTGCGCAACCTATGCCCGTGACGGCCGACGACCTCGCCGCCGCCCAGCAGATTCACCGCAACGTCGCCCGGTCCCGGCTCGAGCGGCTGGCGGAAGCAGGTCTCTTGGTTCCGTCGTTCGAGCGGCGGACGGGACGCACCGGCCCAGGCGCCGGGCGACCGGCCAAGACCTACCGGGTGGCTCCAGAGCTGATGGCGATCGAGTTCCCGGAACGCCGCTACGAACAATTGATCGGCCTGGTTGTCGACGCCCTGCCCGAACGCGCGCGCTGCGAGCGCCTGCACGAGATCGGAGGCGCGTTCGGTCAAGATTTCGCCCGCGAGGCGCGACTTCGTTCCGCGAAGACGTTCCGAACTGCCCTCGGCCGCGTATGCGCCGCTCTCGGGGGCCTCGGCTACCAGGCATCGGTGGCGG
>WNGD01016847.1_pt1 | contig 10646 bp, 13 predicted proteins | sample 5400671 | NCBI WGS metagenome assembly WNGD01 (sample SAMN13153369, study PRJNA577476) | soil metagenome | isolation source: 40 cm soil or saprolite under grassland replicate 2 | place: USA:California | collected 2016-06-15
AACGAGGTTCACCGCCCAGGTTCCCGCTGCGCCACTCGCCCACTGGAACGAAGCTGCGAACTCGAGCGAGCCGGTCTTCTGGATGAGCAGGAAGAAGGCGAGCGCCATCGTCCCGTCGCCGAACGCGTTCATGATGAACGCCTTCTTGGCGGCCGCGACCGCGGCCGGCCGCTCGTGGTGATAGCCGATCAGGAAGTACGAGCAGAGGCCGACGAGCCCCCAGCCCACGAGCAGGAGCAGCAGGTTGCCCGCCTGGACGAGCAGCAGCATCGAGAAGACGAAGAGCGCCATGTAAGCGAAGTAGCGCCGCTCCTCGTCGTCGCCGTCCATGTACCCGATCGAGTAGCCGACGATGAGGGCGCCGACTCCGGAGACGACGAGCATCATGAAGATCGAGAGCGGGTCGACGAGGATGCTGAGACCGACGTGGAAGTTGCCGGCGGCGAGCCACGTCCACGCGGTCGAGAGATGCGAGCGGTCGCCGGTGTCGCGGCCGAGCATCGAGAAGAAGGCGACCGCCCCCGCGATGAACGAGACGAAGACCGAGCCCGTTGCGAGCCGGCCGGCCCCGCGTCGCGTCCAGCGAGTCCCGCCGAGCGTGATCGCGACCGTCGCCCCGAGCGGCGCGAACAGGCAGACCCACGAGGCGATGATCACGAGTTTCTCCGCAGCGGATGCGGGGTTAGCGTCTGACGCCCGCAGGCGCAGCTTCGGCCAAACCGGACGCGTAGCGTGGCGATGATCACGAGTTTCTCCGCAGCGGATGCAGGATCAGCGTCTGACGCCGGCAGGCGCAGCTTCGGCCAAACCGGACGCGTAGCGTGGCGATCATCCGCGCAGGGTCGAGAGCTTGTCGACGTCCAGCACGAGCTGCCGCCGGTTCATGGCCACGATCAAGCCGAGGCCGACGACGACCTCGGCGGCGGCGACGGCCATCACGGCGAGCGCGAACACCTGCCCGTCGAGGTGCCCATGGTGCCGCGAGAAGGCGATGAAGGCCAGGTTGGCCCCGTTCAGCATGATCTCGAGCGAGAGCAGGATGATCAGCGGGCTTCGGCGTAGCATCACGCCGAGGGCGCCGATCCCGAACAGGAACGAGGCGACCGCGACGTACCAGGTGACGTTCGGGCCCATCACTGTGCGGAGGTCCCCTTCCGCACGTTGCTGCCGAGAACGACGCCACCGACCGCGGCCGCGAGCAGCACGATCGAGGTGATCTCGAACGCGAGCAAGTGGTCGGTGAGGAACAGGCGTCCCACTCCAGCCGGGTTTCCGAACGACGACGCGACGTCCGGGGCCTGGGCGAGCCGGCCGCTTGCCTTGAGGCCGATCGCGACGACGATCTCCACCATCAGCGCGCCCGCCGCGGCCGTCGCCCCGAGCGCCTGCCAGCTCGGCCCGCCCGCCCACGGCGCGTCGGCGTGCCGCCCCAGGTACGCGATCACGAACAGGAACATCACCATCACCGCGCCCGCGTACACGAGCACTTGCGCCGCGGCGACGAACTCCGCGGAGAGCAGCAGATACATCACCGCCAGGGAGCCGAGGTTCCCGATCAGCGCGAGGGCCGAGTAGAAGGGATTCGAGAAGCTGACTACTGCCGCGCCTGATCCGAGGCAGGATAACGCCGCCAGCACCCACACGACCCAGACGATGAAGTTCCCCACTACGAGCGCTCTTTGTAGGCGGGGACGGGCGTGTCGTAGAGATCCCGGTCGGCGACCGGCACCCGCTTGATCGGCTCCGCGAGCAGCATGTCCTTCGTGTAGATCAGGTCGTCGCGGGAGTACTCGGAGAGCTCGTACTCGGCCTCGAGCGTGATCGCGTCGAAGGGGCAGGCGAGCTCGCAGTAACCGCAGAAGATGCAGCGCGAGAGATTGATCTCGTAGATGCGCGCGTAGCGCTCGCCCGCGGAGATGCGGTTCACGGGCGTGTTCTCCTCGGCGACGACACGAATGCAGTCGGCCGGGCAGGCCGCGGCGCAGAGAGAGCAGCCCACGCACTTCTCGAGCCCGTTCTGATGTCGCCAGAGCCGATGCCGCCCGCGAAAACGCGGGTAGAGCGGGCGCTTGTACTCCGGGTACTGCTGCGTGATTGGCTTCTTGAAGATCTGCCTCAGCGTGACGCCGAAGCCGCGGAACGAGTCGATCGGCTGCGGGCTCATCGGAAAGCGACCACCAGGGCGGCCGTGACGAGCGCGTTCAGCGTCGCCACCGGCAGGAGCACCTTCCACCCGAAGGCCATCAGCTGGTCGTAGCGGAGACGCGGCAGCGTCGCCCGGAGCCAGATGAAGAGGCCGATCAGCAAGAGCACCTTCAGCAGGAACCAGAGCGGGCCGAGCGGAGACCACGGCCCCAGCCAGCCGCCGAAGAAGAGCGTCACGCAGAGGCCCGAGAGCGTGATCATGTTCACGTACTCGGCCATCGAGAAGAGCCCGAAGCGCATGCCGCTGTACTCGGTGTGGTAGCCCGCGACGAGCTCCGTGTCCGCTTCCGGGAGGTCGAACGGCGGACGGTTCGTCTCGGCCGTGCCCGCGGCGAAGAAGACGAGCAGGCCGAAGAACTGCGGCACGGCGAACCAGATCGTGTCCTGCTGGCGCTCGACGATGTCGACGAGCGAGAGCGAGCCGGTCATGAGCACGACGCCGAGCACCGAGAGCGCGAGTGCGACTTCGTACGACACGAGCTGCGCGCAGGTGCGCATCGAGCCGAGCAGCGCGTACTTCGAATCGGATGCCCAGCCGCCGACGATGAAGCCGTAGATCCCGAGCGAGCCGAGCGCGAAGATCAGGATCAGTGAGATCGGCACATTGATGATCTCGCCGGTGATGTCATAGCGCCAGACGTGCCAGCCCTGGCCGAACGGGATTACGGCGAACGCCGCGAGTGCGGTCGCCGCCGAGAGGCCGGGCGCGCTGAAGTAGAGGAGCTCGACCGCCGTCGCCGGGAAGAAGCTCTCCTTGCGGATGAGCTTGACGAGGTCCGCGATCGGCTGGAGCAGGCCGAAGGGCCCGGCCCGGTTCGGCCCGTAGCGCAGCTGCATGCGGCCGATCAGCTTGCGCTCGACCCACGTCATGTACGCGAACATGAAGAGGACGAGGTTCACGATCACGAACGCCTTGGCAGCGGAGATCCACCAGGGCTCGTTCACGGCTTCACCTCGACGTTTGTGCCCAGCTCCCGGGCGTGATCGGCTGCGATTCGCACGACACCGGCGACGAGCTGCCGGTTCACGCGCGCGCGGAGCTCGACCGAGGTGCCGTTCGAGCTGACGTGCACGGTCCGGCCGGGCTCGAGCTTCAGCCGCTTCGCATCTTCGGTGGACAGCTCGACCTCCGCGTCGGGACGCTGGAACTGGAGCTCCGGGATGCGGTCGATCGCCGGGCCCGAGAAGAGCGGACGGTAGACGACGAGTCGCAGGCCCTTCCCCTTCGCGTCGCGCGCGGCCCGCGGGCGCCCCGGCGGTGGCTCCTTCAGCCCGACGCGCGCGGGCAGCGAAGCCTGCTCGCCGACGCCGCCGTACTCGAGCCCGCCGTAGGCGACGGATGAGACCTGGGCGAAGACCTGCGAGGCGTAGGGGGAGAGCTCGACGCCGAAGCGCTCCGCGAGCTTGGCGAGCCAGGCGAGCTCGTCGGGGCAGGGCGGGATCACGGCGCGCCGCAGCCGCTGCAGCCGGCCCTCGAGGTTGACGTAGGTGCCGTCGCGCTCCAGGTAGCTCGTCCCCGGCAGGATCAGCCTTGCCCAGGGGGCGACGGGACGGCGGAACATCGTGATCGCGAGGACGTTCTCGGCCTGCTCGGCAAGGATGCGGACGTCGGGGTTCGCGGCCGCCTCGTCGCCGGAGACGACGAGCAAAGCGATCGGCTCGGGGTTCCCTTCGTCCTCGTCGGCGGCAGCCGCCCACGCATCGGCGACGCCGCGCCCGTTGGCGGTCACGGGCAGGTAGAAGGCACCGCAGCCGGGCCGGTCCGCGAAGCCGAGCTCGGCCGCGAGCGCTGCGACCATCTCGCCGCCGCGGCCGCCGGGGCCCGACCAGATGAGGACCGCGTGCTCACTCTTTCGCAGCCGCGAGCGGACGCCGTCCCCGAGCGTGGCGATGCCTCCCTGGCGGGCCCCGACCTCGGCTGTGACGATCTCTGCGCCCGCTCGACGGGCCGCACGGAGCCAGAGGTCGACGATCGGTGCGCGCTCGACGACCGGGTCGTCCCCGAGGACGACGACCAGCTCGGCGTTGCCGATCACCGACAGGGGCGCACGGAAGGCATCGAGTGTCGGGTTCAGATCCTCGGTCAGGAGGGCAGAGTGCGCGCCGAGGCCGCGGCGGAGGAGCTTGCCGAGCGCGTACGCCTGCTCGACGGTCTCTGAGCCCGAGAGCGCGGTGACGATCTTCCCCCGGGCCGCGTGGAGCATCTGCTCGGCCTCGCCCAGCGCGTCGTCCCAGGAGATCGCTTCGTAGCGGCGAGGCCCGACGCGAAGCAGCGGATCGGCGACGCGGTCGTCGGCGCCCAGATGCGTGTAGCCGAAGCGGCCCTTGTCGCAGAGCCAGCCCGCATCGACCTCGGGATGGTTCCGCGACAGGATTCGCTTCACCTTTCCCTCGCGGGTGGTCGCGTCGATGTTGCAGCCGACCGGGCACATCCCGCAGACGGTCGGGACGTTCTGGATCTCCCACGGGCGCGCCACGAAGCGGTACTGGGTCGACGTGAGCGCGCCGACGGGGCAGAGCTCGATCACGTTGCCCGAGAATGGCGCGCGGTACGGCTCGTCCTCGAAGGTGGCGATCACGGACTGCGAGCCGCGGTCGCGGGCGACCAGCTGGCTGTCCTCGGCCACGTCCGACGAGAAGCGCGTGCAGCGGTAGCAGAGGATGCAGCGCTCGCGGTCGAGCGCGATCGTCGGCGAGATCGGGATCGGCTTCTCGAAGGTGCGCTTCGGGAAGGTGTTCCGCGTCGCGCCGGGGCCCCAGCGGAAGGCGAGGTCCTGGAGCGGGCACTCGCCGCCCTTGTCGCAGACCGGGCAGTCGAGCGGGTGGTTGACGAGGATGAACTCGAGTGTCGAGTTCTGGCCGTCGGCGGCGGCGGCAGAGGTCTGGGCTGTGCGCACGACCATCTCGTTCTGCGCGGTCAGGGTGCAGCCGGTCTGCAGCTTCGGCAGCCCCTCGACCTCGACGAGGCACATCCGGCACGCGCCGATCGCCGGCCCGAGCCGGGGCTCGTAGCAGAAAACCGGGATCTCGATCCCCGCCGCGAGCGCCGTCTCGACGATCCCGGTCCCCTTCGGCACCTGAACGTCACGCCCGTCGATCGAGACAGTGACGATCTCAGCCGCGCTCATAACGCCCCTGTCCGGTGCCAGGCACCCAACATGTCTCGCCGGGTCGCGTCCGTTTCGTCAAAAGCGGCGCCTGGATTCGCGCGTCCCTCCACAGCGGTGTCGGAGAAGGTCAGCGCCGGTGCCAGGCGCCGGACATGGCTCATGCTGGGACCTCGGCTACTGGGGAATGCGTGTGCTGGTCGATCGGGGCTATCACGCCCTCGAGCGAGGACTCGCCGCCGAAAGGACAGCCCCCCTGCTCGATGTGCGCGACGAACTCGTCGCGGTACTTGTCGATGTAGCTCGCGATCGGCCAGACCGCGAAGTCGCCGAGCGCACAGAGCGACTTCCCGAGCACGCGGTTGCACACGTTGCGGAGGAGATCGAGGTCGGCGTGCTCCGCGCGGCCGGACTCGATCTTCTCGAGCAGGCTCACCATCCAGCGTGTGCCCTCACGGCAGGGCGTGCACTTGCCGCACGACTCGTGCATGTAGAACTTCTCGACCCGCAGGCCGAGCTGCACCATGCAGGCGCGGTCGTCGACGACGATGATGGCGGCCGAGCCAAGGAACGAGCCTGCGGCCTGGATCGAGTCGAAGTCGGCCGGCGTGTCGATCTCTTCCGGCGTGAAGACCGGCACCGACGAGCCGCCCGGGATGACGGCCTTCAGCTCGTGACCGCCAGGGATGCCCCCGCCGACGTCGTAGATCAACTCGCGGATCGTCGTCCCGAGTGGCAGCTCGTAGTTGCCCGGCCGTTCGACGTTCCCGGAGATCGAGTAGACGACGGTTCCGGGCGAGGCCTCGGGCCCGAGCGAGGCGTATCGCTTGCCGCCGAGGTCGAGGATGATCGGGACTGTCGCGAGCGTCTGGACGTTGTTGATCAGCGTCGGCGCCGCATAGAGGCCCGAGATGGGCGGGAACGGCGGCCGCGGCCTCGGCTGGCCGCGCTTCCCTTCGAGTGACTCCAGCAGAGCGGATTCCTCGCCGCAGATGTACGCGCCCGCGCCGCGGTGGATGACGAGCGTGACGTCACCGAGCAGGCCCGCGTCCAGCGCCGCCAGGTACTCGCCGCGGATGTAGATGAAGACGTGCTTGGCTCCGATCGCGTGCGCCGAGATCAGGCACCCCTCGATGAAGCGGTGCGGGACGCGCCGGATGATCTCGCGGTCCTTGAAGGCACCCGGCTCCGACTCGTCGGCGTTGGCGACGACGTAGGTCGGCTTGCCCGCGACCTCGGGCGGCTGGACGAGGCTGAGCTTCCGGCCCATCGGAAAGCCGGCGCCGCCGCGTCCGCGCAGCGTCGCAGTCGAGATCTCCTCGATCACGGCCTGCCGCTCCAGCCCGCGCGCCTTCGCCAGCGCCTGGTAGCCCCCAACCGCCTGGTACTCCGCGAGCTGTGTGAGGTCGCGCTCGTCGGCCCCGGCGAGGACCAGCTGCTGCGCCTCAGCCACCGCGGAGCTCCTCCACGATTCCCGCCACGTCGTCGGGTCTCGTCGGTTCCCGGTAGCGGTGGTCGACGACGACGACGGGGGCAGAGCCGCAGCCGCCGGCGCACTCGATCGTGCGGAGCGTGACCTTGCCGTCGTCGCTCGTCTCGCCGGCGCGCAGATCGAGCTCGCGCTCGAACGACTCGACGACCTGCTGCGCCCCGGCGAGCGCGCACGAGACATTCGTACAGATCTCGACGAGGTGCTCGCCCACGGGCGCGAGGTGGTACATGTCGTAGAAGGACGCGACGGCCTGCACGTGCGCCGGGGTCAGATCGAGCGCGTCGGCGACCTCGCGCAGCGCCTCCGGCGGGAGCCAGCCGTACTGCTCCTGCGCCAGGTGGAGGCCGTTCATCACTCCCGACCGAGTGTCGGGATACGGCGCGGCCGCCGCGCGGATCTCGTCGCGGAGGCTCATCGGTCGACCTCACCCATCACAGAGTCGAGCGAGCCGACGATCGCGATCAGGTCGGCGACGAGCGCATCCCGCATGCACGTCGCCGTCGCCTCGAGCGCGACGAAGGACGGCGCCCGGAACTTCACGCGCCACGGCCTCGGCCCGCCGTCCGAGACTACGAAGCAGCCCATCTCGCCGCGCGGCGACTCGACCGTCACGTAGACCTCGCCCTCGGGCACGCGGTAGCCCTCCGTGACGATCTTGAAGTGGTGGATAAGCGACTCCATCGAGGTGTGGAGCTCGTGACGCGGCGGGAGCACGACCTTGCGGTCGTCGGCGATCCACGGTCCCTCGGGCATTCCGTCGAGGCACTGCTCGACGATCCGCACCGACTCCCGCATCTCGTCCATGCGCACGCGGTAGCGGTCGTAGACGTCGCCGTTCGGATACACAGGCACCCGAAAGTCGACCTCGGGGTAGGCCAGATAGGGCCGGTCGCGGCGGAGATCCCAGTCGACTCCTGACGCGCGCAGCACCGGGCCCGACTGCCCGAGCGCGATCGCGTCCTCGGCCGACAGGCGCCCGATCCCCCGCGTCCGCTCGAGCCAGATCTCGTTCCGGGACAGGATCGCCTCGTACTCGTCGATCGCCTTCGGCATCCACTCGACGAACTTGCGGCACTCGGCGGCGAAGCCGCGCGGGATGTCCTCGGCCAGCCCGCCGGCCTGGAAGTAGCGCGTGTGCATCCGCATCCCCGTCGCCAGCTCGGAAAGATCGAGGATCTGGTCGCGCTCGCGGAAGCAGTACCAGAACATCGAGATCGCCCCCAGCTCGAGCGCGCTCGTGCCCAGGAAGATCAGGTGCGAATGGAGACGGTTCAGCTCACACAGGAGCGTTCTCATCCACGTCGCCTTCGCCGGCACCTCCAGCTCGAGCAGCTTCTCGATCGCGAGCACGAAGACGAGCTCGTTGTACTGGAAGGCGACGTAGTCGATCCGCTCGGGGTACGTGATCGCCTTCCACCACGTCTTCAGCTCCATGTTCTTCTCGAAGCCGGTGTGCAGATAGCCGATCACCGCGCGTAGCCCGACGACCCGCTCGCCCGAGAGGTCGACCACGAGCCGCAGCACGCCGTGTGTCGAGGGATGGTTCGGGCCGAAGTTGACTTGGAGGATGTCCTCCGAGTCGCGGAGCTCCGGGGGCACTCCGAGCACGGTCGGGATCGGTGAGGGGATGTTCGAACCGCGATAGATCTGGGGTCGCTGGGTGACGGCCATCACTCGTCTCCGCTGAAGCGCACCGGCTCGCCGCCGATCGGATAGTCCTTGCGGAGCGGGTGACCCTCCCAGTCGTCCTCCATGATGATCCGGCTCAGGTTCGGGTGGCCCTCGAAGCGGATGCCCATCAGGTCGTAGGCCTCCCGCTCGTGCCAGTCCGCGGTCGGCCAGACCGAGACCACGCTTGCCGCCGGCTGTCCGTCATCGAGCCAGACCTGCACGCGAACGACGGGGGCTCCTGCCCGGATTGCCAGCAGGTGGTAGTTGACTGCGAACCGGGCCGGCTTCGGCTCCGGCGAGCGCGGGAGCCCCTGCGCCGCCGGCTCGTTGAGATTCCGGCCCGAGCCCGTCCCGTAGTACCCCGCGATTCCCCCGCCGCCCCAGCCGAGGTAGTCGACCGGCGTGATGTCAGAGAGGAAGTCGAAGCCCTCCTCGTCGCGGAGATAGGTGCACGCCTCGACGAGCCGTGCCGGATCGACGATGAGTGTCGTCTCCCCATACGCCAGCCTGCGTTCGACGAGGCCGGGTACGCCTTCGAACGTCAGCTCGCCACGCCCCGGATCTCGTATGCCGGGGGGACGCCCGCCTTGATCTTCTCCTGCAGCCGGACGATGCCCTCGACGAGCGCCTCCGGCCGCGGCGGGCAGCCCGGGACGTGAATGTCGACCGCGACGATCTTGTCGACGCCCTGGAGGATGGCGTAGTTGTTGAACATCCCACCCGAGCTCGCGCAGGCGCCCATCGCGATCACCCACTTCGGCTCGAGCATCTGGTCGTAGATCTGGCGCAGCGGCGCGGCCATCTTGTGCGCGACGCGGCCGGAGACGATCAGCAGGTCGGCCTGGCGCGGCGAGGAGCGGAAGACCTCGGCGCCGAAGCGCGCGATGTCGTACCGCGACGAGACGATCGACATCATCTCGATCGCGCAGCACGCGAGCCCGAACGTGTCCGGCCAGATCGAGCTGCCCTGCGCCCAGGCGACCGCCTTCCCGACCGTCGTCAGCATCAGCTTGTCCTCGAGGTCCTCGCCGAGCTCCTGCTCGAAGACCCCCGGCCCCTTCCCGCGCCAGAGGACGCGCTCGGAGTTGAGGCCGTAATCCGCGAGGCGCTGCTTCTTCCTCACCGCCATCGCAGCGCCCCCTTCCGCCAGATGTACACATACGCGAGCGCGAGGATCGCGATGAAGAATGCGAGCTCGGCGAACCCGAACCAGCCGAGCGGCTTGAGGACGACCCCGAGCGGATAGAGAAAGACGATCTCGACGTCGAAGACGATGAAGAGCATCGCCGTCAGGTAGAAGCTGACCGTGAAGCGGTTCGCGTGCGGCGGGCCCTGCGAGACACCGGACTCGAACGGAAGCCGTCGCGTCTTCGTCCGCCGCGACGGCCGCGTCGCGAAGACGAACGACATCAGGAGCATCGACGCGGGGATGACGAGCGCGAGCGTCCCGTAAATGAGAAACGGAAGCCAGCTATCCAGCATCTGAGAGCCAGCCGCTCGGGGCCACGTCGCGCGGAAACGTACCACGGCACGAGTCGGCGCGGATTCCGCTCAACCGTGCGGGTATCGGGTGTTACAAAGTAAGGCCCCGGGGCGGGGATGACACGACGGGGGACGTTGCTACGATTCGAGAGATGGCAACTGTCGAACGCGAAGCCCTCGTCACGCTGACCGAGGCGGCGGCGAGGAAGATCACCGACCTGATGGCCGAGGAGCCCGAGGGCGAGGCCGGCGTGCTCCGCATCGCCGTGCAAGGCGGTGGCTGCTCGGGCTTCGAATACGCCCTCGGCTTCGACTCGGGTGCCCAGGAGGGCGATCTCGAGGTCGAGGCCTACGGCGTTCCGATCGCGGTCGACCCGTTCAGCGCGCCGTATCTCCAGGGAACCGAGATCGACTTCGTCGAGGGCCTACAGGGCGGCTTCGCGATCAACAACCCGAACGTGACGTCTGCCTGCGGATGCGGGCACTCGTTCCAGGTGGACGAGGGCGCCGCACCTGAAGACCCTGCCGCTGCGGGCTGCGGCCCCGGCTGCGGGCATTAGCTCGACTAGATTTCGCGCCGTGAACGCAGACGGCGTCGTGGACATCACCATTCTCGGCGCGGGGCCGACCGGCCTCGCTGCTGCCTACTACGCCGGTCACCGCGACGGAACGGTTCGCATCGTCGAGAG
>WNGD01007045.1_pt1 | contig 10645 bp, 7 predicted proteins | sample 5400671 | NCBI WGS metagenome assembly WNGD01 (sample SAMN13153369, study PRJNA577476) | soil metagenome | isolation source: 40 cm soil or saprolite under grassland replicate 2 | place: USA:California | collected 2016-06-15
TGCCGTGATCAGGCGGATGCCAATCTTTAGTTGCAAGAACTAGCTCGAACTTTCGCTGCAATTTGTTTGCAAGCGCGATGATTTCGTCACCATGCGGCACAGGTAGTGCGCCTCCGGGCAGGAAATCATTCTGAAGATCGACGATCATTAGCGCATTCACGGTATGTACGGTCATCATGTCATTCTGAGCGAAGCGAAGAATCTCGGATCAATTTTGGACGGGTCCCCCCCAACGGAAATAGACCAGAGATGTTTCGCTTCGCTCAACATGACAGCTCCATTGATGAGATGACTTTTAGTTCACTCCAATTGTTCTTTCGCGCGCGCGATCAATGTGGCTCTTAACTCGTGCAATGATCGCTCGAGGCCGATCTTGTAAGGTGTCGGGTTCTTCAACCGCAAAATCTCGGGCGGCGCGCAATCGAGTTGTTTGCGCGCATGCTCACGCGATGCCTCGAGGTTCGGCGTCTGGTAAACTAGTTGGTCTCGGCGGAAGACGGGCACTAGCAAATCGGAGTAGTCGGTCTTCGCAGGAATTTCCGTTTTCTTCTCCGTTTCAAGATCGACAACCACACAAGGTTCGCTTATCGCATGATCGGTTTCGTAAATCGCATCCGCGATGAATCTGCCGTCTGGCTGCTGAAACCGTCGAACCTGCAATAAGCCTGGGCATGAAGTCTTGGCAGCTTCATCGGAAAGCTTGATGCGGTATTGCCATTGACAGCCGGGATGGCGCACCGCGCCGAGCTTATAAATGCCGCTCAAAGCAGCGTCCGGCTGGCCGGTCGTAAGCTTTGTTCCCACGCCCCACATGTCGATCCTCGCGCCGCCCTGTTTCATGTCCGCGATAACGTGTTCGTCCAGATCACCCGAGCAGACGATTTTCGCATTTGTGAAACCAGCCTTATCGAGCATGCGCCGCGCCTCGATGCTCAATGCGACTCGGTCGCCGGAATCCAGGCGCACACCGATCATTTCGTGCCCTTCTTTCCGCAACTGGCCGGCTACGTCGATGGCATGACGCACTCCTTCGATGGAGTTGTATGTGTCCACCAGCAACACGCAGTTGTTAGGCATTGCGCTGGCATATGTTTGAAACGCCTCGTCCTCGCTCTCAAAAAACATGATCCAGCTGTGCGCTTGTGTCCCGCTCACTGGAATGCCGAATCGTTCGCCTGCCTGTAAATTCGATGTGCCGACGCAGCCGCCTATGTAAGCGGCGCGGGCTGCAGTCAACCCGCCATCCACGCCCTGCGCGCGGCGCAGACCAAATTCGATTACTGGATCATTCTTAGCAGCCAGACAGACGCGCGCTGCTTTCGTCGCGATCAGGCTTTCAAAATTCAAGATGTTCAGCAGGGTCGTCTCCAACAGCTGGCATTGGGCAACTGGACCGCTAACCCGGATCAACGGTTCGTTCGGAAAGACAAGTGTCCCCTCCGGTATTGCATCGATGTCGCAGGTCAAACGCAGATCGCGCAGGTAATCCAGAAAGCCAGAATCAAACAACGGCTTGCCATCATTCCCGCGTTGCGAAGCGAGATAAGCGATTTCTGTTTCGGTAAAATGAAACATGCGGAGGAAATCGATCGCCGTTGCCAGTCCGCAGGCGACTGTGAATTGTCCACCGAACGGGTTGTGCCGAAAAGTAACGTGGAATGCTGCCTCATGATCGGACACACCAGCCTTCCAGTAACCGTATGCCATCGTGACCTCGTAGAGATCAGTCGTTAGGGCGGTGAAGCTGTGAACGGGTGGCCCCATCATTCGACTCGCAATTTAGACACCACCACGCGAGTTAGCGAGTGATTGGGGAGCGCAGGCTGCCAGCCTGCAGCATTCGGCCGCTGGCCGAATGCACCTTGGCAACGCAAACACCTGAATCGCACGACAGGTTCGCGGCAAGCTGCCGCAAACTACAGGCTAGCAGCCTGTGCTCCCCAGACAGCCAGCGAGCGTTCGCTCGACGTTTTCAATATGAGGAGCGATGAAGCGAAAATCGAAACAGCCCGAGCGCGGTTTCCGGTTTCTGCACATTAACGAGCGTGAAGCCAAACCGCGGAAGCGCGGCTTAACGGAAATCCGCGGACCGTACTACTCCATAGTCGGCCGGCGTTATCTCGAAGATTTATTCGAAACGATGGGGGCGTACGTCGATTCGCTGAAGTTTGCCGGCGGCTCGTTCACGCTGATGCCAGAAAAAGCTGTGCGAGAAATTATTGGTCTTTGTCACAAACATGATGTGCTCGTTTCAACCGGTGGTTTCATCGAGCGGGTGCTTGTCCAAGGCGGCGATGCGGTTCGCAGATATGTCGCCGAATGCAAGAAGCTGGGTTTCGACATCATCGAAATCTCAGCCGGTTTCGTTTCCGTTCCGACTGATGATTGGCTGCGGCTGATTGAATTGGTGTGCAAATCCGGATTGAAAACGAAACCGGAAGTGGGAATTCAATTTGGCGCCGGCGGCGCAACAGCGGCGGAGGAGTTGCGAGCCGAAGGCACACGCGATCCGAACTGGGCTGTTGCTCAGGCAAAACGATTTCTCGAAGCCGGCGCGGACATCATCATGATCGAGAGCGAAGGCATCACCGAAAATGTCGATCCGTGGCGCACGGATGTTCCCGCGAAATTCATTGACGAGCTCGGCATGGAGAAGCTGATGTTCGAAGCCGCTGATCCCGATGTGTTCGCGTGGTACATCAAAAACTACGGCGCAGACGTGAATCTGTTCGTCGACCACAGCCAGATAGTGCAACTGGAATGCCTGCGCGCCGGCATCTGGGGGACGAAAAGCTTATGGGGACGGGTAGTGACATACAAAGAATGACGAAGCACGAATGACAAATGTCGAAACAAGCACGAATGCTCAAATGACGAAACACACGCCAACAACCCGTTTGGTCATTCGGATTTCGTCATTCCTTCGTCATTAGACATCCGTCATTCGTCATTTCGCTGCGAGATGCGCGTTAAACCAATCGCTTGCGAGGTTGGCTACTTTCTCCAGCGCGCCCGGTTCTTCAAAAAGGTGCGTCGCGCCGGGCAATATCTCCAGCTTTACTTCGCAGCGCATTTGATCGCGCGCCATTTCGTTTAGCTCGATCACAATGTCGTCGTTGCCGCCGACGATCAGCAACGTTGGCGCCTGCACTTTTGGCAACGCCTCGCCGGCCAGATCGGGACGTCCGCCGCGTGAAACCACAGCGCCGATATCTTGTGGAAGCTCTGCCGCTGCGACGAGAGCCGCACCTCCGCCGGTGCTCGAACCAAAATAGCCCACGCGCAAATCGCGTGTTTGCTTTTGTTGCTTTACCCATCTTGTAGCGTGAAGGAGGCGTTCGGCTAACAAGCCGATGTTGAATCGGTGCTCACGAGTGCGCATGTCCATCGCTTCCTCTTCCTGGGTGAGCAAATCGAAGAGTAACGTTACCAGTCCGGCATCGTTCAGCGTGCGGGCGACAAATTGATTGCGTGGACTGCGCCGGCTGCTCCCACTGCCGTGCGCAAAGAGCACGAGCGCGGCCGCGTTTTGGGGAATAATCAAATTTCCAGAGAGAACTGCGCGCCCAGCTTGGATTTGCACTTCATTCATTTTTTACTCCTGATCTCACACCTTCCATTTCGACCAACAGCAAGAGCATGAGCGAGAGTAAGATTAGGATGTGAACTCGATTCAGATTTGGTTCAGGTCGTGTTTTGTGCGGCCTGGCTGAGTAACTCGCGCACGTCTTCATCACTGGTTTGTGAAAAATCTTCATAGTATTGGCCGACAGCCTGAAAGAATTCAGGCGTGCTCAGGCAGATTGTTTCGTCGGCTCGTTCTTCGAGTTCGTGGCAGGTGTCTGGTGGACCGACCGGCACTGCCACGACAATCTTTGCGGCGCCGCGCTCCCGCAACGCTTTCACCGCGGCACGCATCGTTGCTCCGGTGGCCAACCCGTCATCCACCAGAATGACAATCCGATCGCGCAGTTCGGGTGGGGGACGTCCTTCACGATAAATCTGCTCGCGTCGTTCCAATTCGGCTGTTTCTCTGGCGGTGATCGCGTTGATGGCCTCGTCTGCGTGCGGTATTGCGCGCATAACATCCTCATTTAGAACGCGCACCCCGCCCGAAGCGATCGCGCCGGCTGCCAGTTCTTCGAAACCCGGCACACCGAGCTTGCGCACGATGAAAACATCGAGCAGCGCGCCCAGACGCTGCGCGACTTCGAATGCCACTGGCACACCGCCTCGCGGCAGGCCAAGCACGATCACGTCAGCGCGACCGGCGTAATTGACGAGCTTCTCCGCAAGCAGCCGGCCTGCTTCGGTTCGGTTTGCAAAAGCGCGTTCCATGCGGCGACCCGCGCCGCTTCAAATTGTTGCCGCAGCGAACGCGGGAAATAACGACTACACCTCGCGGGGAAAAACTATGCATCACTTTTTCGAATTTCACCACCGCCAATGTGATTGGGCATGTCTTTGATTGCACCAATAGCAGCTGCCAATCCTGCGAAGCAGGATGGCGGAAGGGGTGGGATTCGAACCCACGGTGGGTTTCCCCACGCTCGATTTCGAGTCGAGTGCCTTAAACCGGACTCAGCCACCCTTCCTTAATGGCAGAAAAAACTTCGAACCCGCCCTACGCTGAAAGCTTCGGCGTGGCAAGCGCCCAACGTTCAACATCCAACATCGAATGCAAACGCTACGTGAAATCGTCAAGTAACGCAGACCATCGTGTAAGCGCAGGCACGCAAGGAGCGGCGCTCTCCCAGTCCACCGTTGGGGCGATCTGGAGATCGCCCCTCCTTGAGGGGACGCAGACAGGACTGTCTGCGCCACGCGGCAAAAAAATGTTACAATTTTTGGCTTGCCATGGCTATCCGGCTTACTGCATATTGTATATCCAACCGGACAGCCACGCTATTACTTGTTGTTGACTGGCATTCACAGGTTGTTGGCGCCGCTGTTCACCAGTATTCGCATCTTATTCGGAAATTAACCCCTCCCTCACCGCCATGATTCAACTAAAACCCGGAATTCCGCCCGCTTCACTTAACAGACCGCCTCGATCCGCCACAGGCCGAAAAAACACGACGGCAAAAAGGAAAAATCGCGGCCTGCACTTCAAACGCGTGTTCAGTGATGCCGTCGTTACACCCCTTGATCAAATCGAATGGGAACGGCGCACTGCTGAAATCACTGATGATAGCGGCAAAGTTATTTTCAAACAGGAGGACATTGAAGTCCCGAAGAGCTGGAGTGCGCTCGCCACAAAGATAGCGGTCTCAAAATATTTCTACGGCGATATCGCCAACGGCACCGATCCATACAAAGGCGGAAGAGAAACTTCGGTGCGGCAGTTGATTCATCGCGTCACGCGCACGATCGCGGATTGGGGTATAGCGGATGGTTATTTCGCGGACGCCGAAGCAGCGGAAATTTTCTACGATGAACTGACCTGGCTTTGCCTGAACCAGCACGGCGCATTTAATTCGCCGGTCTGGTTCAACGTTGGCTTGCATCATCAATATGGCGTGGGCAAAGGCGCCGGCGCGGGCAACTATTTTTACAATCGCGAGACTGGCAAAGCGGAGCGCGCGCCTTCGCAATACGAATATCCGCAGGGAAGCGCGTGTTTCATTCAGAGCGTGAACGACACGATGGAAGACATCATGCGTCTCGCCACGAGCGAGGCGATGCTCTTTAAGTATGGCAGCGGCACCGGGACCGATCTTTCTTCGCTAAGATCGACGCGAGAAAAATTGAGCGGCGGCGGCAAACCGAGCGGGCCGCTCTCATTTCTAAAAGTTTACGACCAGGTTGCGAACGTGGTGAAGAGCGGGGGCAAGACGCGTCGCGCGGCCAAGATGAACACGCTCAAGGATTGGCACCCGGACATCGAAGAGTTCATCGACGCGAAGCAAAAGGAAGAGAAAAAAGCGTGGGCACTCATCGAGCACGGCTATGACGGCAGCTACAACGGCGACGCGTACGGATCGGTGATGTATCAAAACGAAAACGTCAGCGTGCGGGTGAGCGACGAATTTATGGAAGCAGCGCAGGAGGGGCGGGAATGGTGGACGCGCCGCGTGACGGACAGCCAGCCATGCGAGAAGAAAAACGCGCGCGCGTTGCTGCACAAAATCGCCGAAGGCACATGGGTCTGTGGCGATCCTGGAATGCAATTCGATACGACGATCCACAAATGGCATACGTGCAAAGGCACAGACCGGCAAAATTCGACGAACCCATGCAGCGAGTATCTCTTCCTCGACAACACGGCCTGCAATCTCGCCTCGCTGAACTTGATGAAGTTCAAAACTGCCGACGGCGATTTTGATGTCGAGCGATTCAAAGCGGCTGTGCGCATTTTCATCACCGCGCAGGAGATCATCGTCGATAACGCAAGCTACCCGATCAAAGACATCGCGGAGAACTCGCATATTTTCCGCACGCTGGGGCTGGGTTACGCGAATCTCGGCTCGCTCGTCATGAGTTACGGCTACGGTTACGACAGCGTGGAAGGCCGGGCGCTGTGTGGCGCCGTCACCGGCATCATGACCGGTGAAGCTTACGAACAAAGCGCGCGCATGGCGCAAGCGCTGGGACCGTTCCCCGGCTATCACGACGCGCGCGCCAGCGGCGTCCCGAAGCCGGTCGCAAAGGACAACGTCGCGTCGATGTTGGAAGTGATCGAACTGCATCGCTGCGCAGTGCGCGAAATCTCGGATGCAAAAGAGTTCGCGTATTTAAAAGAGGAAGCCGCGAAAGTTTGGGACCGCGCGGCGGAACTCGGAAAGCGTTACGGTTATCGCAACGCGCAGGTCACCGTGCTCGCCCCGACGGGCACGATCAGTTTCCTGATGGACTGCGACACGACCGGGATTGAACCGGACATCGCGCTGGTAAAATACAAGCTGCTTGCGGGCGGCGGCATGCTCAAAATTGTCAATCAAACCGTCAAGCCGGCGCTGGAGAAACTCGGTTACAACGCCGAGGAGATCGAACGCATCATCGCGCATATCGATGCGTTCGACACCATCGAGGACGCCATCGACACAGATGGATCCAAAATTTCGTCTGGTCTGAAACCCGAACACTTGTCTATCTTCGATTGCGCGTTCAAGCCGTTCAGAGGCGAGCGCTCGCTCCATTACCTGGCGCACCTGAAAATGATGGCGGCAGCCCAACCATTCCTGAGCGGCGCGATTTCAAAGACGGTTAATATGCCGGAAGCGGCCACCGTGGACGACATCATGAGCACCTACGTCGAAGGTTGGCGGCTGGGGTTGAAATCGATCGCGATTTATCGCGATGGTTCGAAACGATCTGCGCCTCTAAACACGCGCAAGACAAAGGACATGGGCACTGTAGCCGGCATCGGTGATGTCGGCACCGACGCGGACGCGCTCCAAAAGCGCATTCTCGAGTTGGAACAAGAATTGGCCACGGTGCGCAACCGGCTTGATCAACCGGTTCGGCATCGCATGCCGGACACGCGCTCGTCGATGACTCACCGGTTCGAGATTGCTGGTCACGAGGGTTACATCACCGTCGGTCTGTATGAAGACGGGCAACCGGGTGAGCTTTTCATTACCATGTCAAAGGAAGGCAGCACCATCGGCGGATTAATGGACACGGTCGGCACGCTCACCTCAATCGCGCTGCAATACGGCGTGCCGCTGGAGAGTCTCGTGAAAAAATTCGCGTATCAGCGATTCGAGCCGAGCGGGTTCACAAAAAATCCAGATATCCGCCACGCAACCAGCATCACCGATTACGTGTTCCGCTGGCTGGCGTGCCAATTCATCAAAGGCTACAAGGAAGCGACAGCACCAAACCGCGCGCAGCCGGATTTGCCGCTCAAAGAAATCGCCGAGATCGAGAAGAAAGTTCTGAACCGGCCAGTCACGGATTTAGCGCGCACTGGCGACAAACAAGTGATCGACGTGATCACGAACAAGTCGTCCAATGATCCCGTCGGCGCGGGAGGAAATGGTAACGGCGCCGGTAATTCGGCCGACCGCGTGACGGTAGCGCTTGGCAGCATCTTCATGGGAATCACCTGTTCGGTATGCGGCAGCGACAAAGTCATCCGCGCCGGCGCATGCGGTGTTTGCATCGAATGCGGCACCAGCCAGGGATGTAGCTGAGGCGGCGCGCTGCCAACTTGATGCGAAATCAGCGCACCAGCCATTCGGCTGGATAATCGGACTGAACTGCGCTTGATTGGACACGCGCGCGCGCATGGCTACAGTGCGCGCGCCCGCCGTGTTCGGCTAAAATCTGAATGAACAAACTCGACGCGCAGAGACAGAAAGAGATTCAACAAGCGGAGGAACTGCTTTTCGCGGGGCCGCAGGCGGTGGGGTTTGCCAAGGGACTTTTCCAGGGTCATTTCGTGGCCGATTGGGTGATGCCGTATCCTCGCATCCCGGCGGCGCAACAAATCGAGCTGGATGAAACGCTCAGGGAACTCCGCCAATTTCTCGATGAGCATCTCGATCCTGCGGAGATCGATCGCCAGGCAGACATTCCGCGCGAGGTGATCGACGGTCTGGGCTGCGTCGGTGTGCTCGGCATGACTGCGCCGAAGGAATACGGCGGACGCGGCTTCTCGCAAATGGCGAACTGCAAAGTGCTGGAAGAAATCGGGCGCCGTTGCGCATCGACATCGGTTTTCGTAAACGCGCACCATTCCATCGGGATTCGCGCGTTGCTGTTATTCGGGACACACGAGCAAAAGCAGCAATGGCTACCCAAATTATCAAGTGGCGAGCAGTTGGGTTCATTCGCTCTCACTGAGAAAGAGGCCGGATCGGATGCGGCAAATGTGCAGATGCAGGCGCGTCCCAGCGAGGACGGGTCGCACTTTATTTTGAACGGCGAAAAACGTTACATCACCAATGCCGCGATCGCGCATGAGCTCACAGTGATGGCGCGCACGCCCGTGCCGGGTTCAGACAAGACCGCCATCACGGCTTTTCTGGTCACGCCTGACATGCCGGGATTCGAAATCCTCGAAGCGCGCATGCCGAAGATGGGAATCCGCGGGACTGCCACGGGGCGGTTTGCGTTGCACGACGTCAAAGTGCCAAAGGAAAATATTCTGGGCACGATGGGCAAAGGACTAAAAGTCGCCCTGACGGTGCTCGATTTCGGGCGGACCACATTCGGCGCATGCTGTACGGGCGCAGCGAAAACCTGTTTGGAACTGGCCGTTCAGCACGCGAACACGCGCAAACAATTCAACAAAACACTGGGTAATTTCGAACTGGTCAAAAAGAAAATCGCGCGCATCACGGCCGACGCGTACGCAATGGAAGCGATGACCACGGTCACCGCGTCGTTGATCGATCGCGGTTTGGAGGATTATATGATCGAGACCGCGATGCTGAAGGTCTTCACTACCGAGCGGCTCTGGGAGTGCATCAATGACGTGTTTCAGATTTATGGTGGTTCGGCTTATTTCGTCGATCTCCCATTGGAGCGAATGATGCGCGACGCGCGCATTAACCAGATCGGGGAAGGCGCGAATGAAGTGCTCACTTCGTTCATTGCGCTGGTCGGCATGCGTGGACCTGGCATGGAGTTCAAGGAAATTTACGACACCATGATGAAGCCATCCCGCGATCGAATGAGCAAAGCGTGGGCCGCGGGAAAGAACCGGCTTGGCGCGACGATTCGCGTTCCCGATGTGCCAGTTCAAAGCGACGAGCTTCGCGCGCATGCGCGACAACTCGGCCGATTGATCTGGCGTTTTAATGTTGCCGTCAACCGCGCGTTGATCACGTATCGCGAACCGATTCTCGACATGCAGCTTGTTCAGGAACGCATCGCGAATGCGGCAATGGATCTGTTTGCATCAACGTGTGTCCTCAGCCGCCTGGACAGCGAAATTCAGTTTGCTCGTCGAAATGGCGATGCGGCACCGCCCGATCACTCAGCTGCCGATCTGTTTTTGCGACAATCATTTCGCCGGATTCGCGGTTTCCTTGGCGCACTGACGGACAACGAGGACAAATCGGTGCTCGCAGCAGCAAAATCCAGCTTAGCTAAGCCACCCAGCTAACTCCGAAAGGTTTCGCGAGTAAAATTTGGCCGCACGCATTTATACCGACAAAGATGTCGATCTCCGCTGGCTGAAGGAGAAAACGTGCGCAGTGATCGGCTTCGGCGCGCAAGGCCGTGCGCACGCTCTCAATCTTCGGGATAGTGGGATCGGCGTAATCGTTGGGCTTTATCCCGGCAGCAAGTCGCGCGCTCGTGCCAGGCGAAGCGGGCTTCGAGTGCTCGACACGTCCGAGGCTGTGCGACGCGGCGACATTATTTTTCTGGCGCTTTCAGATACGCAGATCCCGGCCATTTACCGGAAACAGATCGCTCCGAACTTGCGTCCAGATCAGACACTGCTCTTTGCGCACGGCTTCGCGATTCATTACCGGACGATTGTTCCGCCCAAAGACATCGACGTGGTCATGGTCGCGCCCAAAGGACTGGGACCGATGGTGCGTCGAGAATTCGTGCACGGTCGCGGCGTGCCTGCGTTGATTGCAGTTCATCAGGATCGCAGCAGACACGCGAAGCAAACGGCCCTGGCGTGGGCGAAAGGAATTGGCTGCACGCGTGCCGGTGTACTCGAAACGACTTTTCGCGAGGA
>WNGD01007046.1_pt1 | contig 10645 bp, 5 predicted proteins | sample 5400671 | NCBI WGS metagenome assembly WNGD01 (sample SAMN13153369, study PRJNA577476) | soil metagenome | isolation source: 40 cm soil or saprolite under grassland replicate 2 | place: USA:California | collected 2016-06-15
TGCCGCTCAGCCATTGTTGCAACTCAGCCGTAAGCCGCGACTGAACCCGCTCCGGATTGCTTCCGGGCTTGAGCCGCCCCATCAGATAAAGCCATTCGAGGCGGCGATTATGCAACAGGCTGGTCAGGCGGCCCAAGACTTCCGGCTCGGTCGATAGGGGAACCCAAAAGTCCGGTGGATCGCTGCGTAGTGTGTCGCCAAAAAAACCCGGCGGCGCGACGCCGACAACCGTGTAAGGGAGTTGGTTGATAGTGAACGTCGCGCCGATGACGGCCGGATCGAGGCCAAAATGCTCCTGCCAGGTGTGATAGCTCATCACCGCCACAGGTGGAGCGCCTGCCGTGTCGTCCTTCGAGGTGAACACGCGACCCGCAAACGCGCCGATACCGAACATTTCAAAGTAGCTCCCGGAGACGAGCTCGCCTTCGTAGGGTTCAGCAGGCCCGGAGGCGCCACTACGCCTGACACTCAGATCCGCCAGGAAGGGCGTAAAGGCGGCGAGATGACTGAACTCCGGCGTATGGTCGCGAAGATACTCGTAGAGCTGGTATGAATAGAGGACAAAGCTGCCCCCGTTTTGGGTTCCGGTCATGACGCAGCAATTATCGTTATCGCCCAAGCGATAGAGTTGCTTGGGATTTGCTACTGGCAGCGACTTGATCATTATCGCGTCCACCAGGGTAAAGATAGCGGTGTTGGCGCCGATCCCCAGCGCGAGCGTGATGACCGCCACCGCTGTGAAGCCGGGATTCTTCGCCAGCATCCGCAGGCCGAAGCGCACATCCTGAATCAAGGTTCCCATCGGCACACCTCCGGAGCTTCATTCATAGCGCAGTGCCACCATCGGATCGACCTTGGTCGCGCGCCGCGCCGGGAGGTAGCACGCAACGAGCGCCACACTGGTGAGCAGCAAGGAGACAGCGCCGAGCACCAGCGGGTCTGTTGGCCGGACTCCATAAAGCAAGTCCCGCAGAAGTTGCGTGAGGCCCAGTGACCCGGCAATCCCGAGCGCCAGGCCCGCCAGCACCCACCTCATGCTTCCGCCTAGCACCAGGCGCAGCACATCGGCGCTGCGCGCGCCGAGCGCCACGCGAATACCGATCTCATGGGTGCGCTGTTCCACGGAGTAGCTCACCACACCGATGATGCCTACAGCGGCCAGCACCAAGGCCAGCGCGGCAAACGTCGCGAGCAACAGCATCGGGAAGCGCCTTGAGCCCGTCGAATCGTGGACGATCTCTTCCATGGTCTCGACGCTCGAGACAGGCCGGTCTGGCAGAACCCCGGCCAAGGCCTTCTTGATGGGTGCAGTGAACGTGGCGGGTGCACTCTTTGTGTGGGCGACGACACTCATCACCGGCCAGCCGGCCTGAGTGTAGGGCCGGAAGAACTGGCGCCGCATGGGCACGTCCAAGCCCAAGTGGTGCACGTCTCCCACCACCCCCACCACACTGAGGCGCGGACCATTCGAGCCTCCAAGTCTGATCGCTCTGCCGATGGGATCATCTTTAGGCCAGAAATAGCGCGCCATGCTTTCATTAATGACAATCACTCCTGCCGAATTCAGCGTGTCCTGGTGTGTGAACTCGCGCCCCTTCAGGATTGGAATGCCCATCGTCCGGAAGTAATTCGGACAAGCCACACTGTAGTCCGCACCTGGCAGGTGGCCGGGGTCGGCCGGCGGCTGGCCCTCAATCTGGAAGCCGCGCCCGGCGTTCCCTTCGAACGGCAGGTGGGCAACAGCGCCCACAGACACCACCCCGGGGATCGCGCCGACGTGCTCCTCGACATCCTGGCAGAAGCGCGGCAGCCCGGGCGGGCCGGTGTAGATGTCTTCTTGTGGAACTGACATCTGCATGGTGAGGACGTTCTTCGGGTCGAGGCCGGGGTCGACACCCAGCAGCCGCGCCATACTCTCGATCATGAGTCCGGCGCCGCACAGTACCACCAACGCCAGCGCGACCTCAGACGCCACGAGCCCATGACGCAAGCGGTTTCCCCTGCCTTGCGTCGATCCGCGGCCGCCTTCTTTCAAGGGTTCGTTCACGTCGCCGCGCGAAGCACTGAATGCCGGTACGACGCCGAAGAGAATGCCCGTCAGGCCGGAGACGAGCAAGACAAAACCGAACACGCGGGAATCGATCCTGAGGGCATCGATTTCGCGGAGCGGAAGGTGCATGGCATCTAGCCGAAACACATGAAACAGCAGCGCCGTGCTCCAGACCGTCAGCAGCAGCCCAACCAGGCCACCCAGCAAGGCCAGCAACAGACTCTCCGTCACCAACTGCCGTGCCATGCGGGAGGCCGAGGCGCCTAGCGCACGGCGTACAGCGAACTCCTTTTGCCGCGACGCACTGCGTGCCAGCAGCAAGTTGGCGACGTTGACGCAGGCAATCAGCAGCACAAATCCAACCGCAGCGAGCAAAGTCAGCAACGCCGTCCGAAGATTGCTCAGCCCGAAGCCACTCATGGGCATCACGGTTGCGCCCATGCCAGCATCTTCCACCGGGTACTGTTGCACCAGGCGGCTCGCGATGGTCGCCATCTCCGCTCGCGCCTGCGCCACCGTCACGCCGGGCTTGAGTCGCGCAAAGGCGATGAAACTGTTCTCGTCGCGATGGTAGTCCGTTTTGGTATAGCCCACCGGCACCCAGAGCTGACGCGGTCCGCTCCAGAACTGCCACCGGAATTCGCGCGGCATCACTCCCACCACGGTAAAGTCCTCGCCGTCAATCTTGATGGTCCTGCCCACAAGCGCCACATCACCGCCGTAGCGCCGCCTCCAGAGGCCGTAGCTCAGGACGACCTCATGGTCCCTGCCCAAGGTCTCCTCTTCGGGCAGAAAAGTGCGCCCAAGAAACGGCTTCACCCCAAGGACGGGAAAGAACCCTGCAGAGACGCGCAACCCTGACACTTGCTCTGGCTCCTGCTTCGTCCCAGTCGCAGAAAGGTTGTAGCCCCGGCCGGCGGAATCGAAGATGGCCATGCCATCGAACGAATGGCTCTGCCGCTCGAAATCCCAGACGTTGGGCGCGGAGACGATGTTCCAGTTGTCGGGCCCCTTGCCGAAAGTTTCCCACACCAGTACGAGACGGTCCGGATCAGGAAAGGGCAAAGGTCTCAAGAGAGTGTCATTCATCACGCTGAAGATCGTGGTGTTGGCGCCGATGCCAAGTGCCAGGGTCGCGACCGTGACGGCGGTAAATCCGGGATTCTTGGCCAGCATCCGCAAGCCATATCGTAAGTCCTGGATCAGAGTAGCCACGGGTCACCTCATTCGTATCTCAGCGCCACCATCGGATCGACCTTCGTCGCCCGGCGCGCGGGGATGTAACTTGCCAGGAGGGCTACGGCCGTGAGAAACAGCGACACACCGCCAAAGGCCCAGGGATCGAGAGAACTGAGGCCGAATAAGAGAGAGGACCCCTCCGCTTGGCCCATTCGGATCGAAAGTAACCGTGATGCGGCGCTCGAGGTGACGATTCCCGGGACCATGCCCACCATAACCGGCCTCATGCTCTGGCGGAGGATCTGCTTCAGAACGTCTCCCGCTCGCGCTCCCAGCGTCATGCGGATGCCGATTTCGCGCGTGCGGCGCACGACGGCGTAGCTCACCACCCCGTAAATGCCAACCGAAGCCAACAGCAGCCCCAACAAGCCGATAAGGCTGGAAAGGACCGCTCCGATCCGAGAGATGACGAAAGCGAAATTATTCGTCCGCAGCCCGTCCAGCGTATCGGCATAGACGATAATGTTAGGGTCGACCGCCTTCACTTCTTTTCCCAGTGACGCCATCAAAGCGTTGGGGTCGCTCGCGGTCCTGACGAGCAGGGATTCGTAGTAATGGTTCCGAGGCATGGGCATATAGAAGTACGCTGGGTCCAGCTCAGCCAGGGAGAAGCTGCGAATGTCCTTCGTCACGCCGATCACCTGAAAAGACTGGCCCGCCGGAAATGGTTCGGCTGAGTCGTGATACTGCTTGGTCGCATCCAGCGCGACGCGCTTCCCGATGGGATCCTGACGAGGCCACAGCTTCCGTGCCGTGGCCTCGCTGATAATTGTCACCGCGACGCCCGTCCGAGCCTCTTCATCGGTGAACGTTCTTCCTCTGACGATCGGAATGCTGAGCGTTTCAAAATAACTGGACGAGACGTAGCTGTAATGGAACGTGGGCCCTTGCGCGTTTCGTTCTCGCGTTGGCCCATTGAACGAGACCGACGCGTTCCTCACACCGCCATAGAGGGGCGCTCGCCCCTGGCTGACCGATTTCACTCCCGGCACATTGCTCAAACGATCCACCAACTGGGCAACGATGGCACCGGCCTTGGTTGCGTCGTAACCCAGACCGGGAGGTATCTCGATGCCCATGCCCAGGACCTTCTTGGTCTCGAATCCCGGATCAAGTCTCAGGGCTCGAGCCGATCCGCGCGCCAGCAGCCCAGCGGTAACCAGGAGAACCATGCAAATGCCTACCTGGGCGGCAACCAAGGTGTCGCGCATCCGCGAGCCGCGCAGCTTCCCTCCAAAGATGCCCTCTTCTTTCAAGACTGCGGTCAGGTTGGGCTTCGACGCCTCAAGCGCGGGCGCCAACCCAAACAGAATTCCGGCCAGCAGCGAGACGATCAGGGTATAGCCGAACACTCGGAGATCAGGGTCAACCTGGAGGGCGAGCGTGCCCCACACAGCGGGAAGCGAATCCGAGATCGCTGTAACCAGCAAGCGCACCGCCCACCAGGCAAACAGCAGACCGATGCCGCCCGCCAGCACGGCAAGCAGCGCGGCCTCGGTCAGCAATTGCCGGATCAGTCTTCCACGACTTGCACCAAGCGCCAGCCGCACGCCTATTTCCTTCTGCCGCGCCGCCGCCCTTGCCAACTGTAGGCCGGCGACATTAGCACAGGCAATCAGCAGCACCAGGCCCACACCACCCATCACCAATGCGACGATGGTCATCACGTCTCCTGTCGGACGCAAATGCAACGGCGAGCCCGGCGTCATTGTGATGGAAACCGGCTTGCTCTTACTAGAGCCCGGCGGATACGTCCGCCGCAATTGGTCTGCCAACACCGTCATCTGGGCCTGCGCCTGCCCCATGGTGACGCCGGGTTTGAGGCGGCCAAACAGACGGTAAGCGTCGTCGTCACGATCGTGCAACGGGTCGCGCTTGGGTTCCAGAACAGGAAAGGCACTCAGAGCGAGCCAGACGCTGGGCACGCTCGGGTACGTGCCCATGAAGTCTTCGGGTGTGATGCCGATCACCGTGAAAGGCTTTCCGTTGAGCTTTAGAATCTTGCCGAGCAGGTTCGGATCAGAATTGCAGCGGCGTTGCCAGAAATTGTAGCTCAGCATCACGACAGGGTAGGCTGAGCGAGCTTCCTCCGTACTGAAGGTGCGCCCCATGACGGGACTAATGCCGAGGGTCGAGAAATAGTTCTCTGAAACCATGGCCGCCGGGACAAACTCGGCGCTGCCCGCCATTTGCTGAAAGAAGTGAATGCCGGCTATACCAGAGATTGCGCGGCCCATCGCGGCCGGGTTGTTCGCGCCTGAGGTTTCGCTTAGCGTCAAGTCCGTCTCGGACTCCGCAATCAGACTAGACAACACGGTGTTGCGGTCCCGGTAATAGATGTAGTCCGGGTAGCTGAACCCTTGGCCATAGCGGTCTTCGATAGTTGACCTGTAGATGTTCACCACGCGGCGGGGGTCAGTCGCTTGAATCGGGCGCAGCATCGCGGCGTTACAGACGCTGAAGATGGCAGTGTTCACAGCGATTCCTGTCGCCAGCGCCAGCACGGCGACCGCGGTGACGCCGGGATTGTTCGCCAGCATCCTCAAGCCGTAGCGCAGATCCTGAAGTAGTGCTCCCATCGATCACCTCGTCTAATACGTGGATTGCTTACTCGTAGCGCAAAGCAGGTACCAGGCCGAATAGCGGAACGGTAAGCAACGAAATACCGATTGCAAAAATGAGAACCGGCTTGTCGATGCCGAACTCAAGGGATTTTACCGACTCATTGTAACTAACGGCGGCGTGCAGGATGTCGATTCCCCACCAGGCGAGGAGCAAGCCAAAGCCCGCGCCGGCGATGGCAATGAGGACATTTTCGGAAAGCAGTTGCCGGACCAAACGCCAGCGCCCTGCACCCAGCGCCGCACGTACTGCGATCTCGTGCTGGCGTCCTGTGCCGCGCGCCAACAGCAAACCGGCGATGTTGGCGCCAGCAATCATCAGCACAAGACCTACGGCTCCCATGAGCAGCATGAGAGCCGGGCGAATGTGCATGTGCTGAATCTGAAATTCCTGGAGCGAAATAAGAGTCGCATCCCAGCCCTTGTTCGCCTCGGGATAGCTTTGCTCGAGACGGCCGGAGATGGCGGCCATCTCGGCCTGCGCCTGCGGCTCGGTCGCTTCAGGCCTGAGACGCCCGAAAACATGAAAGAGGCGCGACTTTCGCCCAGCCTGGCCCAGTGACTTCGAGTCGAAGGCGAGTGGGGTCCAAACCTGTGACCGAAAGCTCATGAGCTTGAAGCTGGCCGGCATCACACCGACGATCGTGTAAGTCTCTCCATTCAGCCTGACTGTCTTCCCCACCACGTTCGGGTCCGAACCAAAATGAGTCTGCCAGAGTCCATAGCTGAGGATCGCGACGTGCTCACGGCCCGCCTCGTCTTCTCCTTCAACAAACGTGCGCCCCTGGGCGGCATTCACGCCCAGCAAGTGGAAATAGTTTGCGGAAACTCGCATTCCCGCGACCCGTTGCGGTTCGCCCTGCCCGGTCAGGCTAAAGTCGGCCCACGGTGCAACGGCGGCCATTTCGTCAAAAACGTGGCTCTCGTTGCGCCAATCCAGAAAGTCCGGCGCTGAAACGGGATTTTCCGGGCCATAGCCCCAGCCCTTGGCGCGATTTACCGAGAGAACGATCATCACCCGGTCGGAATCCCTCACGGGTGGTTTTCTCAGCAAGACGCCGCTGACCACACTGAAGATGGCCGTGTCCGCACCGATGCCTAGCGCGAGCGTGATCACGGCCACGCCAGTGAAGCCGGGATTCTTCGCGAGCGTTCGCAAGCCGTAGCGCAAGTCCTGCAATAGTCCCATTTGACTCACCTCGCTCGACATCATTCTTAGACGTACTTACCAATCGGCGATCGAGCATCTTCCGTGCCGCTTGTACCAGCCCAGCTAAGTTGCTGACCCATCGGACGATAACAACAGCTCCGAGGGTCAACCGCTCGCGCTTGGCTGTTCGATTTCGGGATTGGGGTGTTCGGGACCGGATACCCGAGTACCGGCTACCGATCAATGCCATCACCTCACAAAAGGAGCAATTCGATGGAGTTTCCCGCGCCCGTCAGCCATAATGCGCATGGCGCTCCCGCCAATTTTCAAGACGTAATTCAATTATTTCTCCCCAAGGGTTCGGCGTGCTTTTGACAGGTGCGGTGTTCGGAGGCGATTTACAACGACGAGGTTGCTCGCGGCGTGGCTTTGATGTACGCCCAGGTGATCCGCTGAGTTTCAGTGCGGCGGCAACCGTATTGCTCGCCGTTACCCTCGTTGCGGGTTACATCCCCGTGCGGCGTGCGATGCGTGTCGATCCGATGGTCGCGCTGAGGTACGAATGATCGTGGTGATTCTCGCGCGCAGATTACCCATCACACCGGAGGAAGTGTAACTCTCTGGAGTCGCTTTCGTTCCTGGTTACGTGCAATTCTGCGGCGCTCGCAGATGAAAAGCGAGATGGACGCGGAACGCCGTTTCCACATCGGGACTTACGCTGCGGATTTGATCCGCAGCGGCGTTCCTCACACAGAAGCTTACGGCCGTGCCAATATCGAATTCGGCGGCATAGAGCGCGCAAAAGAATGCCGGGACGCGCGGGGGTGAACATCATCGAAAACCTCATCCAGGACCTTCGCTATGGCTTGCGTGTGTTGCGCAAGAATCCTGGATTTGCGTCCACCGTAATTCTCACGCTGGGATTGGGAATCGGACTGAACTCGGCAATTTTCACCGTAGCAAGCGGCTTCCTGCTCCGCGAGCCTCCGGTTAAAGATCCGCCTAACGTGGTGATGTTGACGATGGCGAATCCTGCGGAAAGCTGGGATCGGAACCCAGTTACGCCAACAGAATTCTCGGCTCTGCGCGGGCAGGTGCATTCATTCGAGGGCATGGCAGCAGTCTTGATTGAGAATCTGCCGTTGATTGGGCGAGGTGATCCAGAAAGCGTCACAGTCGCCCGGGTGACCTCCAACTATTTTGCACTTCTTGGTGTCCCGGCCCACGTGGGGCGAACGTTTGTGCCGGGTGAGGGTCCAGCGAAACAACAGTTCAACGTGATAATCAGCAGCGATCTGTGGCAACGAAAGTTCAACGCCGATCCTGCAATCGTCGGGAAGATCGTTACGCTAGGTGGGCAAATCTACACAGTCATTGGGATTATGCCGGAGCAGTTTAAGTACGCATTTATGCCGTGTGCAATCTGGATTCCAGATTCATTTGATGCGCAGTCGCTTGGTTCAGCGCGGCGCGAAGACCGAAATCTCTACGTTTTCGCAAGGCTCAAAACAGGTATGACTGTTCGTGAAGCCCAGGTCCAGACGAACGCGATTCTCGAACGCCTGGCGCACGACAATCCCGCTGATAGAGGTTGGGTTGCCAATGTGATGACGCTCCAGGCCGCTTTGGTCGAGGAGAACACTCGAACTGCGGTCCTGCTTCTAATGGGAGTCGTGGTGTTTGTTCTCCTAATCGCATGCGCCAACGTCGCAGGCATTTTCCTTGCCCGTTATGCTGGTCGCGAGATTGAATTCGCCGTTCGCGTGGCTCTGGGAGCTCGGCGCTCAAGGTTGATTCAACAGTTGCTGGGAGAGAGCTTGCTTCTTGCACTCCTTGGAGGTGGTTTCGGTCTGCTGCTATCGCTCTGGAGTGTTCATCTGCTGCGGGCCAAACTTAGTTTCAACGCTGAAACGGCCTGGCTAGCTGGAAAAGTCCAAGTCGACAGCAAGGTCTTTCTTTTCACTTGCGCCGTTTCCTTGCTAACCGTGCTGTTGTTCGGCGTGCTGCCGGCACTCAAGAGCTCGAAACCTGAAATACAGGCGGGCCTGCACGGAGGTGGATCAGCACCGTCTCAAGGGCGAAGAGAAAGCCGTCTACGGAGTGGATTCGTGGTCGGCCAGATCGCTTTAACTGTAATACTGATCGCCGCAACAGGGGCATCAATCCAACTGGTGATAAGAGAACTGCGGGCTCAACTGGGATTTGATCCCAAAGGTGTACTTTCTGTGGATTTGTCCCTTCCCAGTTCGAAGTATCACACTATTGACAGTCAGGCCGCGTTTTTCAGCGAAATTGTGCAGCGAATTCAAGCGCTCCCTGGAGTTCAGTTTGCTGCGGTGACTCAGGAAGTTCCAGAGTCGTTCCCACGCCGAGTCGCATTTGAAACAGGAGTCCATTCAGCCTCAAGACCCGAGGAGCGACCTCAGGCTGGGGGCTACTTTGTTTCCCCCGACTATTTTCAAGTGATGAGAATTTCACTTCTGAGGGGACGAAAGTTCTCGAGCTCTGACAGCGGGCGTTCGCCAAGGGTGACTATCGTCAACGAAAGTTTTGTGAGGCAGTACTCTCCGAACGCCGATCCGGTCGGCGGGTTCATTCGCACCTACGGAAACCTCACCAGCGTGCCGGTTTCCCGCCAGATCGTAGGAGTCGTGGCAGACGTGATCGACCGCGTGGGACAAAGAGAAAACGTGCCCCAGATTTATTTGCCCTTTGTTCAAGACCCAACGAGCTCTATGAAACTCGTGATTCGCGTGAGCGGGGACCCAACGGCTCTCGCCACCGCTGTGCGCGACTCCATTTGGGCAATCGACAAAGATCAACCGATTGGGGACATCAAGACGATGACCCAGGTGATTGAGGCAAAGGGCGCTGGTGACCGTTTCTTGGGCTGGATGCTTGCCGGCTTCGCGAGCACTGCGCTTGGACTCGCGACAATCGGAATCTTCGGTGTAGTTGCCTACACGGTTGCCCAGCGGACTCACGAGATCGGGGTGCGGATGGCACTCGGCGCACAAAAAGGTAATGTCTTCCGTTTGATTGTGGGTAGGGGAATCGTTCTCGCTACAACCGGAACGGCGGTGGGATTCGTCGGGGCAGTTTTCGTCGTTCGAATTCTCGCTAGCGCCGCTTACTCAGATTCATGGTTTAGCGCATTATTGATTCTTGTCATCGCACCGGCGAGCGTCATATTGGCGGCCCTACTCGCATCCTACATCCCAGCACGACGGGCTATGCGCGTCGATCCAATGGTTGCGCTGCGTTATGAGTAAGAAGGAACGCGATCGCAGATAAACCGCAGTGTACGATCACGGTCTCGTCAAGCCAGGCTCGCTTTTTCCTGCCCGACACCGAATGGAAGAAGAGGGTTGGATTTCATCTTTTCGGGGAGTGTCCGAGAATAACCGCCGCGCCAAATACTACCGATTGTCCAAGGCGGGATTGAAGCAGCTCGAAGCGGAGACCAAGCGATGGGGCCGTATCTCTTGGGCCATCGCTCAAGCTTTGGAAGCGTCGTAGAGAGGTAGTTAGTATGCCGCTTTTTGTAGAGGTCAGAAGTTTTCTGCGCAATCTCTTTTCGTTTCG
>WNGD01007048.1_pt1 | contig 10644 bp, 7 predicted proteins | sample 5400671 | NCBI WGS metagenome assembly WNGD01 (sample SAMN13153369, study PRJNA577476) | soil metagenome | isolation source: 40 cm soil or saprolite under grassland replicate 2 | place: USA:California | collected 2016-06-15
CTGATCTTCCCGTCTTGCACCTCGTACCACGCACTGGCGGTCGCCTCCCACCGTTTGCCAGTTGGAGCGATCCCGCGAAAGTCGCCCTTGTGCGTCGCGGCCGCGCTCACTCGAACGGCGACAAGATCGCCCTCGGCAATCACATGCTCCACGGTCATTTCGAGGTCCGGAAATGCCTGGACGGTGCCGGGAGCGATCTGTCTCAGGCTCTCATTCGCTACTAGTTCTTCGATGTGGGACGAATCGTGCTGGACGAACACCTCATCGATGAAGCGCAGAACGACAGCTTTGTTCTCCTCGGCTGACAACCCACCACCTCCCGAATACGCGATGGGTCGACTCTAAGTCACGGGGCGGGCAGGCAACCGGTTCGCCGGGCGACAAAGGCTCTCACTGCTCCGAGCGACCGCGGTCGGAACCGCCAACAGGCGGTCGACTCGCCTGCGCGAGCGTGCTGTCGCCGGACTGACCGCTCTTCTGTTTTGGTACGCGTGCGCGAGGGGCCGCTCGCACCGACGTCAGGTGATATGGACGAGCAGCGTGCGGCGAAGCGTGCCAAGGTCGATGCGGATGAGGGCGTAGCCGTTGACGGTCGCGATCCACAGAGCTTGTGACTCGAAGACGACCGCGTCGGCGATACCGGGCACGTTGGTGCTGCCTGTCGCGCGGCCTGTGCGAAGGTCGAGCCGCAGGAGCTTGGAGCGACTGCGGCTTGTCGACCGCAGCGCCCACAGGGCGTTGCCGCCGACCGCGAGGTCATGCTGGAAGCCGCCTAGTCCGAGCCGACCGGTGGCCAGTCTTCGGACGCGGCCGGTGCGCTCGTCGATCCGCAAGACCGAGGTCGGTTGTGGCAGCCAGACAGCGCCGGAACCGGTCGCCAGATCGCCGAGCGAGGCGCGGACGACGCGGCGCACTCCCCCGTCAGGGCCGATCCGTAGCAGCGACCGGTTCGTGGAGACCCAGCAGCCTCGGCGGTCGGCCGCAATCCGCCCTGCGCCCGCGATCCGCCAGACGCGGAGGAGGCGGCCGGCAAGCGTGAAGCGCGCGACCCGAGCACCGCTCCGTGAGCCGATCAACGCCCAAACGCTGCCGGCGCCCGTCGCGACGTACTGGACCGAGCTGCCGTACTTGCGCCAGACGACTCGAACCTTGCCGGTCCGCTCATCGATGCGGCTGAGCGTGCCCCAGACGTAACCGCCCTCGACGCTCGCGACCCAGGCGGCCTCACCTGCCAAGGTCACGCTCAGCGGGTAGGCGGCTCCGAGCAGCCGCGGCGTCGTCAGCGTCCGGCCGGTGCGTGCGTCGAGTGAGCGTACGCCCGGCCCGCCCACGAACCAGACGCGGCCACCGCCGACGGCAATGTCGACGAAATCGCCGCCTGCGCGCGCCGGCGACGCGGCAACCAGAACGACGCCGGCGAGGAGAAGCAGCGCCGCGCGGCGCGCGCGCGAACGACGCCGGCGCGAGCTGGGCAGCGCAGACGACACCGGGAAGCAGATGACCATCGACTCGATTACGCGAGAGCCCTAAGGCCGCGTCCGACCGAAGCCGTGGCTGCTGTAGGCCGAAGATCACTTCACCTGGCCGCGCTGTTTCTTAGCGTGTCGCGAAATGCGGAAAGTGCGACGTCTGCGGGCTCCCGGCATCTAGCTCGTTTCGGTCAAACGGACTGTCGAATAGGCTACTCGAGCATTCACTCGACTCGCACACATACTGGCCTCGAGCTCCCGAGCCAACCCAATCGCCCAAATTCGGGCGGCTCTCTCCTCGCGGCGTCTTCGCTCTTGGCGCGCCGGGTCCAGCGGCAGCCGCGCCAACGGCTTGTCCGGATCAGGCTGCGTGCCTCCGTCGTCGCGGGCCGCGAGTGGCTCGTCCACGGCTTCCTCTCGGACCTCCTGAAGGAGCGGGCGGACGAGGGCTGATCGTGCACGGACCGGTCGTGCTGACGGTCGACGAGCAGGCCGCCCGGAGTTTCGCGCGCGCGAGCGCCGCGACGCGCTGGAGCGCGCGGCCGGCGCCTCAAGAGGGCTAGACCGCTAGACCCTCTCGAGCTCGGCTAGCACCCGATCAAAACCTCGCCGGTTTGTTGGTGGTGGACGATCCCGTCCCGCTTCTGCACGCCGCGTTGATCTCAGTCGATTCGATTCCCATCAGGGCACCACGGTCGTCGTGGCGCTGGCCGAATTGTTGGCCGTGTTTGGATCGCTCGTCGTCGCGGACACCGAGGCCGTGTTCGTGATCGTCGTCTTTTTTGACGGAGGCTTGACGACGATCGTGACGGTCACGGTCGTGCCGTTCGCAATCGTTCCGAGGTCGCAGGTCACGATTCGCTTCGTCGGTTGGCTGAAGCTGCACCCTCCCTGACTCGCCGTCGCCGAGCCGAACGCCGTGTTCTTCGGCAGCTGGTCGGTGACCGAGGCGCCGGCCGCATCCAACGGCCCGCTGTTGTGGACAGTGATCGTGTAGGTGAGGTTTTCCTGCGTATGGACGGGATTGGGCGAGCCGGTCTTCGCGATCGAGAGGTCGGCCCCGTTGACGACGGTCGTGGTCGCCGTGGCCGTGTTGTTGGCCGCGTTGGGGTCAGCGGTCACGTCCGAGACCGTGGCCATGTTCGTGAGGGTGCCGCTCGCCGAAGGCGAGACGGCAACCACGATGTCGATCGTCGCGCCCGCTCCTCCGGGAAAGATCCCGAGCGCACAGGTAACAGTGGTCGTCCCCGAGCAGGATCCGGTGCTCGGGGTCGCCGAAACGAGCGTGACGCCTGCCGGCAACGTATCCGTGACCGTGACCCCGCTCGTCGTTGATGGCCCGGACGACACTCCGTTGTTCGTCACAGTCAAGTGATAGGTGAGCCTTTGCCCCGGCCCCACGGGATCGGGCGCGTCGGACTTCGTGATCGACATGTCCGCCGGGCCGTAGCAGCCGTTGAGGTCGGGCGCGCCGGCAAGGGCGCTCGCCCCCGAGCTCTGGCACGCGAAGTAGATCTTCTTCGCTCCCAGATCCTTCGTCCAGGCTACATTCGCGCCGCCCGCGGGATCGACGTGAACCTCGAAAACGTCTGCTAGCCCGCGGTTCGCGCCCGGAACGGCGGAGCAGAAGATTCCGAAGGTGCAGATGCCGCCCCCGCTCGAGCCGTTGCCGTGAATCGGGTTCGGGTCGAGCAGGATCTCGTCGGTGGCCGCCGGAGTGGAGGTGTACGTCGCGTGGTCGCCGCTCGTGTAGGTTGCCACACCCCCGGTGACCTGGGAGGTGCCGACGTACCACACGCTGCTCGGATTGTTGGGCTGCAGGGTCGTCGAGCTGTAGTAGGAGGCGTCGACGATCCCGGCCGACCCCGCAGAGAGCCAGGGGAAGAAGAACGACCCGGTCGTCTTGTTGACCTGGAACGGCAGCGTCCAGTGGACGCCGTTGTCCGGGGAAGTCACCAGGTACAGGTCGGTCGGCTGCGGCTTCTCCGCACAGTTCCCGTTGTTGACCGTGCACTGCGCGACGAAGCCCACCGGATCGTCGTTGTGCCGAACGGACAGTGCGATGTGCACTTGATGGCTGGAGTCGACGGTGACCGTGGAGAAGATCTTGTCGGCGTTGTCGCCGATCTTCGTGGTGGCGTCGAAGGCGCCCTGCCACGCGAGATGGGACGTCCAGGTCGCTCCGCCGTCGGTCGACCTGGACACCCAGGCCTTGTTGAAGGGGCCGATCTGGGAGTAGTTGCAGCCGGTCTGGACGTTCGACTCGACGTCGTTGCCGGAGAGCCAGAGCGCATAAACGGTGCCGGTGTCCTGGTCGACCGTGATCCCACCGGGGATCGTGTTGCACGTGGACGACCCGGTCGCGCTGGTGTCGCTCTCGATGACGTGGGGCGGCGAGAAGGTTTTCCCGCCGTCGTTTGAGACCGTGACGTAGACGAAGTCGTCCGGGGAGAACGTGTGGTACTCGAGGTACACCGTGTCCTTGTCGGGATTCGACGCGGTTGGAGTCGCGTTCTTTCTCGGATAGACGTCGATCCAGGGCCGGTCGGAGGCGCCGGGATGCATGTCGGCGAGAGTGTTTTGCGTCGTCCAGTGATTCCCGCCGTCGAGGCTGCGATAGATGCAGCTATGCAGGATGGTTCCGCCGCCGCAGATCTGACCGTTGTAGAGCGCCCCCGAGTAGCTGACCGCGTTCGTCACGTCGCCAGAAGCGCCCGTGTCCGGGGTGGCCAGAGCCGAGAAGTTCACGCCGTCCGCGGAGCCGGCGAACTTGCCGGGAGACTGCCAGGATACGTAGCGGATCCCGTCGTTCGAGATCGCAAGCGAGGGCTCTGAGCCGTTCGAGCTGTTCGGCATCGCGACGGCGGCGTGGAACCCCGGGGTGGCCGGGGTCGCCAGGACCTGCGACGCAGGCGACGCGAACAGCGAGACAGCTGGCAGAACCAGCAGGGTGAACAGCCGGCGCTTCAACACGTTGCCTCCCGAGTTTCGGACGACGACCGCGGCCGCCGTGCTTCAACAGTTCGCTGTATGTCCGCGGCCGGTCGCCCGCAAACCGCATGGCGAACGAGCCGACATCGGCGCACGTTTGCAAGTCGTTTGCTTGAGGAAGACCTCAGGGTGACCTCATCCGCTTGAACAGGGGGACTGCGGTGAAACCTTTCCGCTTGCTGCTCTTGCTCGCGATCGCACTCGTGGGCGTGTTTCTTCTCCCGTCGGCCCAGCGAGGCGCTGACGCCGCCAATCCGTCCTCGGGAACGGTCAACACGACTGGCCCGGGCGTCGCCTGGGACGGCACCGCTTTGGGCGGCTCTTCGGCCGGTGAGTCGGCGTGCGTCGAAGGCGTCAATTGCGACACCTACACGCTCACCGTCTCCGGGACCGCCGCCGACTGGGCCGGCAAGGTCGTGGACGTGCGGATCTCCTGGCTGGTGCCTGCGAACGACTTCGACCTCTACATCCACAAGGGCTCGAACGCCGGCCCGATCGTTGCCGACTCCGGCAGCGGCGCGCCTGACACGGACGAGGAGGCGTCGTTCGACCCCTCGGTCGAAGGCACCGGTACGTACACGGTTCATGTCGTCTACTTCTCGGTCGCCGGCGAGCAGTACCACGGGACGGCGAAGGCGCAGAACAAGCCGACCGCCCGGACGGCGACCTATGTCGACGGCGGTATAACGTTCAGCCCGAACGTGACGACGAAGGCGCCGGTTGCCTCACGCGACGGCGAGCCGAGCAGCCGGACCGATACGTCGGGCAACTTCTACGTCACCGGAATTCGCGGCGTTCCGGCGGGCGTCGACCTCTGGTACGACGACCTGAATAGCGACCCGTACGTGCGGAACTGGGTCTACCGCGGCCAGCCTGACTCCTTCACGGGCGACCAGCAGACGGAGGTGGGGGCCGACGGCGGCGGCGACGTCGATCTCGCCCTGGGGCGGCCCGATCCGGGGACAGGCGCGACGACCAATCCACCCACGCTCGCCTTCTCCAGCCTCGTCCTCTCGAACATCTCGGTCGGCAAGTCGACCGACAAGGGCGTCACCTTCACACGGAATCCGCTCGGGAACGTTCCCGGAGGCGCGCCGATCGACGACCGCCAGTGGCAGGAGTTCTACGGACAGTCGAGCGTCTATCTGCTCTACCGAACGGTCGCTCCGGCGGTGACGCAGATCCAGCGGTCGGACGACGGGGGGCTCACGTACGGGCCTGCCGCGACTGCAGGCGCAATCGGACAGGTCGGCGAGATCGACGTGCATCAGTCAACCGGCACCGTCTATGTCAGCGGGTCGAGCGGTCAGGTCTGCACCGGCACGCCGCCCGCGCCGACCGTCGCCCCGACCACGCTCGACTACGCCTGCCACCAGGCGGCTACGGGCAGCGTGGCGAACATCTTCTTCGTCGTGAAGGTCGCCGACGACGGCACGCCGAACGGCACGGTCTACGTCGCCTACTCGGACGGACACGACATCTTCCTCGCAGACTCCGTCGACAAGGGCACGACTTGGAGCCAGCCCGTGAAGGTGAGTCACGGCACGGACTCGAGGACGAGTCTCTTCCCGTGGCTCGAGACCGGCCCGACGCCGGGCTCGGTCGGTGTCGTGTGGTACGGGAGCTCGAGCGCGTCGAACGTGGACGGGGCCGACTGGAAGGCATTCTATGCGCAGAGCTATGACGCGACCTCGGCGAATCCGACCTTCCGTCAGGTCAGTGCGAGCGACCACTTCATCCACGCCAGCAACATCTCGACCGGCGGGACGCTCGGGACCGCGAACCGAAACCTGCTCGACTACTTCCAGGTCTCGTTCGACCCGAACGGCGCGGCCGTCATCGCTTACACCGACGATCACAACGACTACGACGGCCATACCTACGTGACCCACCAGATCGGCGGGCCGGGCTTGAATGCGTCGAAGTCAGCCGTCCCGTCGCCCGGACCTGCGCCGGCGCCGCAGACGGGCCCGTACCCGAGCGCCGCGGACGTCGGCGGGGAGGCGGGCGCGCAAGTGACCGACTTCCGGCACGACGTCGCCGACGGGCTCTTGGTCGTCACGCCCACCGACGACCCGCTCGACGTCCTGTCCACGAAGTACTCGTGCGAAGGAAGCGGTCCGAGCACCCAGCTCGTGACCAGCATGAAGGTTTCGGGCTCCCTGACGGGTCTTCCGTCCGGGCTCAACTGGCGGGAGAGCTTCGCCGCCAACGCACCGAACTCGGTGCTGAGCCCGACGGGCGACTACAGCTTCGGACTCTCCGACCGCGGCGACCAGTTCTACCTACGCGCATCGACCGACCCGACCCAACCCCAGTTCGCGTACGGGACGGCTGTCCGAAACTCGGACGGCACGCTTTCCTACACCCGACAGGGCACGGCGAGCGGGTCGTTCGATTCAGCGACCAGCACGATCACGATGAAGGTGCCGCTGGCGAGCCTCAACCCGTTTGTCACGCACGGGTCGGCGATCGGTCCCGGCTCGGTCCTCGTCGGGCTACGAGGGCAGAGCTTCACGTCACAGGTGAACGGCAAGCGTGACATCACCCGTGGCGGGACCCAGTACACGACCGGCTGCGCCCCGCCGGCCGCCGATCTCTCGGTGACGAAGACCGACTCGCCCGACCCGGTGCACATCGGTCAGAACCTGACCTACACCATCACGGTCAAGAACAGTGGTCCCGATGCTGCGACCGGCGTCACGGCCACCGACCTGTTGCCGAAGAATGCCGGCTTCGGCTCGACCTCGACGACCCAGGGGGGCTGCTCGCTGAAGCCCGAGAAGGCGATGGTTTCGTGCAGCCTCGGGACGATCGCGAGCGGTGGAACGGTCACGATCACGATCAACGTCAAGCCGACGAGAAAGGGTCAGATCACGAATACGGTCTCGGTCTCGTCGGCATCGCCGCCCGATCCGAACACGGCGAACAACACGGCGAGCGCGACGACCACCGTCCAGCCCTAGCGGACGAATTCCGCCGAACCTCGGAGGGCCCGGCACTGCGCCGGGCCCTCTTGTCCGTCACGCGGGTCTCGCGGCGGTCGCGCCGAAGCTACCCGGTTAGAGCGCCGCCAGTCCGTTCCTCGAGCAGCCGGTCGACCTCGTCGGCCGTGTTGTAGTGGACGATCCGACAGCCCTCAGGCCGAGGAGGTCGAAGGCTCTTACCGCCGGGCGGCTCCTCGAGGAAGAACCTCAGCGGGCCGTGGCGGCGTTCGAGCGCGCCGGCAAGGCCCCGGTTATCGGCTCAGCCGGCCTGGCAGCTGAATCCACGCTGGGGCGAACGCTGTCGCGGTTCCCGCAAACTGCGACGCCAACGCCACGAGTGGACCACGATGGAGCGATGACGCCTGGGCAGCGTCCGGTCAGCTCTCGAGCGAGTCGAGACCTATGGTGTCGGCGACGACCGGGCGCCAGTCGACACACACAACGTCCGCGGCGGAGTGTTGGGATCGCGCCGCGTTTGCTGCTTCGCCAACCCGACCACCAGCCAATGCCGCCCATGCAGATCGAACTCCGAACCCGCACTCAGCTCGACCGAGGTCACATAGCTCGTCTCGTAGATCCGGTCGTTCGAATATTGCAGTGAAACAAGTACCTCCAAGCTCTCCTAATCGGCAACGAGCCATGCGAACCTGAGCCCGCGCGCCACGTCGCGACAGACGACCCGTTCCCTTTGTCGCCTTCTGGTGGAACTGCGACACGTTTCCTGGGCCCTTGGCGGCCTCGCGCGCGTGTAACCGATAAGAGGATGCGGAGGTCGCCTCGGTGAGACGAGGCCGTGGGACGGACGGATAAGCGGCGCCGGCCGAGCGCGCGTGTTGGCCGTTTTTGCCGAAAGGGTTCGGACCGTTTTGGCCTGTTTTTTTGCCTCTTCCCGCGGCCACAATGGGGTTCAAACCCGCTTTCCTCCGCCGTTTTCTATTTTGGCCGCAAGCGGCCAAAATACGTGCTTGGCCGGCGCGATCTGGAGCCGTCGCCCGCCCCAAAAAAGCGCGGGCCCGGAGGCATGTGATCGGGCCATCTTTACCTGACTGCTCTGGCGAGAGGACGCTCGCCCAGGCGACCAGGCCTATCCTCGGGCTCATGAAAAGCGCTTGGCTCAATCTCCGCCGGAGCTGGTACTTCGTCGGCCCCTATAGCGATACCGCCGACTTCACGATCATGGGTCCTCCGCCGTACTTCGTTCTCTCCAAGGAGTCTTCGCGCGACGAGCTCGGCCGGACGATTCGCATGGCCCTTGACGGATCGCGCGACGAGAGTGTCTCTGGAGACGACGCGTTTCAGCTCGCCGAAGAACGGACGCGCGAACTCGCTCGGCTCGCGGGCGTCAAAGACCGGCGCACGTTCGAGCGTGGTCCACGGCTCGTACATTTCGACTGCGTGAGCACCGACGAGATCCTCATCACGCCGACTTTCAGAAAGCGTGGGTACTGGGAGCCGGTGCCCGAAGCGCAGTGGTGTCGTGCCCGCCGGCCGTCGGATTCCGAGCTGGGGGTTGCCGCAGTCCGCGCGGTTGCACGCTCAACGGCGTAGCGCCTCAAGTGAGAATCCCGCACGCTGGCCCAGGCGAGCCCGGTCCCGCTTACCTCGGCCGACTCGCCCGAAATCAGTGCCGCTAGGCCTTCACGACCTCGTTCAGTTCGTCGAAGGTGATCGACGGCATCGGGCCACCCTCCGGGAACGCTGGCTTCACCGAAGTCTCGAACCATGCCTCGAAATCGGCTTGCGTGTCCCACATCTCAGTCACCCGCCATCCGCCGGGGCTCGGATCGTTCCCGTGGACGATGAACCCCTTCGCGCTGGTGATGTCATCGAGCACCGGGCGCATGCCGTCGATCATCTCCTTCGTCCCGCCCGGAATCTGCGCCGTCATCAAGACCGCCATCTGTCCTCCTTCGAATCGGTCGTGGGTGCCCGATCATGTCACTGCCGCCACCCTGTTACGCGCGAGCCGGGGCCGAAGTTCGGGGGACATTCCCGAACACTGGCCCAGCCGACCCGTGTCCGCCCCCGCGATCACCTGAAGACTCAGCGGCCGACTACAACCCCCGGCGTAAATGCGCGAGGCGGCAGCGGATCCAACCGCGCGAAGCCCCTTCCAGTCCAGCGAAATCGCACGCTCGCACCGCCGCCCGTAGGACAGCACTCCGCATCGGTCTGGCGGTACAGAACGTAGAGAAACGCGATCGTCTTGTCGTCACGCCAGACGCCGATGATCAAGTGCGACGACTTGCGCGCATCGGTGCCAATGAAGCGTCCGCGGTCGAAGAACCAAATACGCTGATCCCGGCCGTCGCCCGCCCGGCAGTTCCCGTACAGCGCGTTGAAGCGCAGGCCGGGGAACCACATCCGAGCCAAGATCTCCCTGTACTGGGCCGGGCACCGCTTGTCGACAAACGCTTGAGCCCGGAGCAGCGCCGGGTCCTTTCCAGCCGACGCAGGCAGAGCGAAGATCAGAGCTGCGCCGAGCAAGATCGCGCAACCGCTTACCCTCAACACGGCGAGACCGTAGCGGCATCTAGCCCGCTTCGCTTCGCACGTTCGGGGGATGCTTCTATGTTTGTCAAGGCTCTCGTTAGGCGTGTTCGAGTAGTCGGTAGAGGCTGCGGGCGGTGTAGCGTTTGAGCGAGCGGATCGCTTTCGCCCTCGAGCCGTACCACTTGCGCGCGCAGCGGACGCTGACCCCGGCGGCCTCGGCCGCCGTCGTCAGCGCCCATCCCTCGACAACCACCCGCTCGGCCAGCCGTCGCCGACCACTCCAACTGAGCGCCGCGTTAGCGTGAAGCTTCATCCGGATCTCCTCCTTGGGGCTGAGAGTGCTTGGCAGCCCTCAGCCTCCAAGGAGGCCCGGATGGACCAACGTGCTCAGGAACTACAGCTAGGAGTGCTTTACGAACCGGGTTAAGGCGGCTTAGCGGCGGCGATAGAAGGGAACGCAGAACACATTGGAACAATGCGCTACGCGCAAATCGTTGTCTGCGAACTCGTGGTACACCACAAGTGGAAGCCCGTCAGCACCAATGGCAATTGACGTCTGCGCCTGGTTCAGATTCGTCGCGTCAACGGTCGCCACCGTCGCGGATGTACAAGAGACGTTCGAGCAATGGGCGACGCGAAGGTTCACAATCGACGTGTCGTCGAAGTACCTGTAGCTGATCACCGCGAGTCCGTCAGCCCCGATC
>WNGD01007050.1_pt1 | contig 10643 bp, 9 predicted proteins | sample 5400671 | NCBI WGS metagenome assembly WNGD01 (sample SAMN13153369, study PRJNA577476) | soil metagenome | isolation source: 40 cm soil or saprolite under grassland replicate 2 | place: USA:California | collected 2016-06-15
GGCTCTGGAAGAGGGTGAGCTCGAGTCATGCCGATTCCAGAGTTATCAAAAACTGGAGAAGGAGCTGGCGTACCTTGCCCGCAAGCAGGATGCCTTGGCCGCTCTGCGGCTGAAGAAAGAGTGGAAGAAGATCCATAAGTCGCTCAAGCGAAGCCCTCACCGCTGAATTTCAGATTTGAAATAATCTGAAATTTGAAATTTGAGATTGAGAAAAACGCGTCATTGGCTCTAAAGACACAGAGAAAGGCTGGCCACGAATTTCACGAATTACACAAAAAAAGGCTGGCGGTTCCGCGGAACTCTTGCATCACGCTCACTAACGGCATGCATCCTCTGTGACCAAAAGAATTCGTGTAATTCGTGGCGAGTCTTTTCGGGTGTCAATTCTTTCCCCGAGGTTCCTCTCCCGAGACTGGGGCATTACGACTCGAAATGAATCAGCGTCGGCGGTATTTGAAATTTCAGATTCTAAATGACCTGCTCGCGTTGCAGCTCTTCCAGTTCCTCTCCGGAGAGTCCCAACAGGCCGCAAAAAACATCACGATTGTGCTCTCCCAGCACAGGGGGAGCGCTCGCGGCGAAAGTGTCCGTTGCCGACATCTTGATTGGAGAGCCGGTGACGCGTATCGCACCTGCGCGAGGATGCTGCATTTCGAGGATCATGTTGCGCGCGCGCAGTTGCGGATCGCCCAACGCCGCCGGCACGTTCCGTACTTCTCCGCACGGAAGGCCCGCTTTGCGAAACGTTTCGATCCAGTAAGAGACGGGCTTCTGGCGGAAGACGGAATCAAGCTGCGCCCGCAATGCGTCGTAGTTCTGCACGCGCAGAGGTATCGTCGCGAATCTGGGATCGGACTCCAGACCTGTCGCGGCGCAGAACGTGCGCCACTGAGTATCGTTCGCGATCCCGAGATTAAAGTGCCCGTCCGAAGCTCCGAACGTCTCGTAGGGAGCAATGGAAGGATGGCGGTTGCCCATCCGCCGGGGCGTTTGACCTGTGGCGAAATAGATACCCGCCTGATACGTGAGCGTGGAAACCATGCTGTCGAGAAGCGCAACGTCCAGCTTCTGTCCTTCGCCGGTGCGCTCTCTGTGATACAAGGCCGCCAGGATCCCCTGGACGGCGTACATCCCGCAAGTTATATCGGCGATCGAGATACCCATCTTGAATGGCGGGCCATCCGGCGCACCCGTAACGCTCATAACGCCGCTCTCACCCTGAATAATAACGTCGTATCCGGGCTCCATGCGCCGCGGTCCGGTATGACCGTATCCGGAGATGGAGCAGTAAATCAGTCTGGGATGGAGCTTGTGCGTGCCCTCGTAGCCCAGTCCGATTTTTTCCAGCGCGCCCGGCCGAAAGTTCTCGATGAGAATGTCGGAGAGCTCGAGAAGCCGGTGGAGAAGCTCACGCCCACGGGGTTTCTTGAAGTCCAGAGTGATCCCGAGCTTCGAGCGGTTAATAGCAAGGAAGTATGTGCTCTCCCCGGCGAGGAACGGGGGACCCCACGCGCGGGTATCGTCGCCCTTTCCAGGGGCCTCCACCTTGATGACCTCGGCGCCCAGGTCCGCCAGGGTCATGGTGGCGAAAGGCCCCGACAGCACTCTTGACAGGTCCAGAACTCGTATTCCGTCCAGTGGGGCCGACAATATTACGAGCCTCTCAATTTCGGATTGCGGACGGTGGATTGCGGATTTGACTCATGGATTTCTCCGTGAATCTCGGTGTCCTTCGTGCCTCCGTGGTGAGCGCGCGTCACAGAATCGCCGGCGCAGACCATAAAATCCGCAATCCCAAATCCGAAATCGCTCAGATTCCCGCAAACCTGCTGCGGGCCACGTACTCGCCGGCGCCCGGCTTCCCCATGACTTTCCCTTCGCGGGATATCGACCTTCCGCGCTGGATCACCAGCCAGGGGGCCCCGCGTATCTTCATACCTTCATACGGGCAGTAATCGACGCGGGACAGTCCGATGGATTTGGACAGTGTCTGATCGGCCTTGGGATCGAATATCACCATGTCCGCGTCGCTCCCGACTGCCAGAGTTCCCTTGCGCGGGAAGAGTCCGAACAGCTTGGCCGGCGTGGCTGAGACCAGATCGACGAACCGGTTCGGCGAGATCTTGCCGGTATGAACGCCGGCCCAATACACGAGCGAGATTCTTTCCTGAATCCCGGGAAGCCCGCGCGGGGCCTGAGAGAAATTTTCCTTTCCGGCGTCTTTCTGGCCCGCGTAGTTAAAGGCCGCATGATCGCTCCCCACCACGTGCACATCGCCCGTGGCCAGCGCCTTCCAAAGCACCTCCTGATGCCATGACGGTCGTAACGGCGGAGTGCTGTAGTATTTGATCGCTTCGTTCTCTTCATAGCGTTCGCTGCCGAGAACGAGGTAATGCGGACAGGTCTCGGCGAAGACGGGTTGGCCGCGGTCGCGCGCTGCCTTGACCTTTTCGGCCGCGTGGGCCGATGACAGATTGGTCAGATACAGGGGAACCCTGGCCAGTTCCGCAAATGTGATGACGCGAGAGGTCGCTTCCGCCTCCACCTCCGGAGGACGGCACATGGGAATGTACCTGGGTAGAGTCTTTCCCTCCTGTGCCAGGCGCCGCACCAATAGATTTATGACCTCTCCGTTCTCGGCGTGGATGCACGCGAGGCCTCCCGCGGCGCCGACGCGCTGCAGGAACTCGAGAACCGCCGCGTCACCGATGCGACGATCGGCCGGGCCGTCGAGAGAGATTTTGAAACTGGTCACGCCGGCTTCCACCATGGCCGGTATCTCCGCCAGAGTGGTGTCGTTCACTTCGGATAGCTCCATGTGAAAGCCGTAATCCACGACGGCCCTGGGGCTTGCCTTGGCCTTCCACCCTTCCAGTGTCTGCGCCAGGCTGGCCCCCGGCGTCTGCTGGGCGTAATCCACGACTGTGGTGGTTCCGCCCGCGGCCGCGGCGGCCGTGCTGGTTTCGAAATCATCTACCGTGGTCATGCCGTCGCATAGCGCGTCAAGATGTGTATGTACGTCCACGGCGCCGGGCAGAACCCATTTGTCGGCGGCATCGATGATTTCGCTGGCGATCTTCGATATCTCCCTCCCGATCTCCGAGACCTGTCCGTTCTTGACCAAAATGTCCGCTTTATACGTATCTGTGGCAGTGATAATCGTCCCATTCTTGATCAGTGTGGTCATAGTTCTCCCAATCGATTGACGATTTACGATTGTCGATTGACGATTGTCAGATTTTCCAATCGTCAATCGTCAATCGACATTCGTCAATCCCTAGTATAGGTTGCTCTGTCGTTTCCGGCCGGTGTAATCCACGTAAACTGTCTTGATCTCGCTGTAAAAATCGACCGCGGTTTTGCCCTGCTCGCGCGGGCCCACGCCGGTAGCCTTGATTCCTCCGAAGGGAACCTGGGCTTCTCCCCCGATGGTCCCTGAGTTGACGTGGGTGATGCCGCACTCGACTTCGTCTACGAAGCGGAAAATCTTGTTCGCGTCGTTGGTGAAAATCGCTGAAGCCAGGCCGAAGCGAACGTCATTCGCGACTTCCAGCGCCTCCTCAAAACTGCCCACGCGCTGAATAGAGAGGACGGGCCCAAAGATTTCCTCCTGCGCAATGTGCATCCTGGGATGAACGCGATCAAAAACTGTCGGGGAAACGAAGTACCCATTGTCGTACTTGTCGCCCTCGAGCCGATGTCCGCCGCACAGCAATTTGGCCCCTTCCTGCCGGCCGATTTCCATGCCGCGCAGGACTGTCTTCAGCTGGGCCTCATCCACCGAGGGACCCATGTCGACCGATTCGTCCAAGCCGTCGCCTACTTTGAAGCTACGCGCCCGCGCCACTACCATTTCCGAAAACCGGTCCGCGATGGAATCGACGACCACCGCGCGGCTGGTCGCAGTGCACCTTTGACCCGTAGATCCAAAAGCCCCCTGCACCGTGGCCGTCACGGCAAGGTCAAGGTCTGCGTCTTCCAGAACGACCAGCGGGTTTTTGCCTCCCATTTCGCACTGTACCTTGATCATGCGGTGGGCGCCCTGAGCGTAAAGACGAGACCCGACTTCGTTGGAGCCCGTGAAGGAAACAGCCCGGATCGCCGGATGATTTACCAGACGTTCCCCCGCCTGGCCGCCGCTCCCTAAAACCATGTTGACGCAGCCGGGCGGAACGCCCGCTTCCCGGAACATCTCCATTACGAGAGAGGCGGTCATGGGGGTCAGGGTCGCAGGTTTGAAGACGACCGTATTACCGGCTACGAGCGCCGGAGCAATCTTCCAGCATGGAATGGCAACAGGAAAGTTCCATGGGGTAATTACCGCCACGACCCCAAGAGGCTGGCGGATTGTGTAGCAGAAGTTGTATTCCAGCTCCGATGGGAGCGTCTCGCCGCCCAGCCCGCGCCCTTCTCCGGCCATGAACTCGAGAATGTTGATGCTCCTTTGCACCTCGCCACGGGACTCCCGAAGGATTTTCCCTTCTTCGCGAGTCAAGGCGCGGGCCAATTCCTCTTTGCGTTCGGTCATGATCTGCGCGGCGCGCGCGATAATGGCGCCGCGCTGCGGGGCCGGTTTTCGCCGCCATGAAAGAAAAGCCTGCCGGGCTGCTTCCACAGCCGCGTCGACCTCCTCCGCGGCCGCCAGAGGCACCAGACCCAAAATCTCGTCGATTCGCGCTGGATTTCGATTCTCCACATACTTTGGTGATTGCGACTCCTTCCACTCTCCGCCGATGAATAGCGGATAGGTCTTGGTCGCGATAGTGGCCATGACTCCCTCCTGTTCAATTGCGGATTGCGGATTTCGGACTGCGGATTTTGCTAAGCTGATTGCGGATTCAAACCCGCAATCCCAAATCCGAAATCCGCAATCGATAGGCGCAGGCTAAGGGGGAGAAAACTCCTTACGCAAGCTGGGAGAAGGGCTGATCCAGGAGGCACATGGCATTGTCGACATCGGTCCGGACACACGTCAGCGGAGGAGCGATGCGCAAAACGTTCCCGAGGTGCCCTTCCTTCCCGACGATCAAGCCGTTGTCCTTCGTCAGGTCCATCAATCGGTTCGTCTCCTCTGTGGCGGGCTCTTTGGTCTTCCGATCTCGCGCCAATTCCACGCCCTGCATGAGGCCTATCCCTCGAACGTCCCCTACGAGGTTGTATTGTCCTGAAGCTTCTTCAGCCGGAATCTAATGTAGTCGCCCACCGCGTTTCGAGCAGGTTTCCAACTCAATCGCTCCGCCTCTTTCATGGCCCCTCCTCCGCCAGGAGACCGTAGGTTTCCGGACGGCGATCCCGAAAGAATTGCCATGTGTGACGCACTTCGGCAATCATGTCCAGATCCAGATCGGCCACCAGAAGCTCCTCTTTGTCCCGGCTGGCCTGCGCGAATATCTTGCCCCGGGGGTTGCAAAAATAACTCTTGCCGTAGAACTCTCCGATGTCCCACGGATGTTCGTGTCCCACGCGGTTAATGGCGGCTATGAAGTAGCCGTTGGCCACGGCATGCGCGGGTTGCTCGAGCTCCCAGAGATTTTCGGACAGACCCGCGACGGTGGCCGACGGATTGAAAACGATCTCCGCTCCGTTGAGCCCCAGGATGCGCGCCCCTTCCGGAAAATGGCGGTCATAACAAATGTACACGCCCACCCTGGCAAGCCCGGTTTCAAAGACGGGATAACCGAGATTCCCCGGTTTGAAGTAGAACTTTTCCCAGAATCCCGGGTGGCAGTGGGGAATGTGGTGCTTTCGATACTTGCCCAGGTATCTGCCGTCTCCGTCAATGACGGCAGCGGTGTTGTAATAGACCCCCGTAATTTCCTCTTCGTAAATCGGCACGATAAGGACGATTCCGTGCGACCTGGCGACTTCCTGCATCGTCCGGACCGTAGGCCCGTCCGGGATGCGCTCCGCCATGCCGTACCAGCGCTTATCCTGCTCGGCGCAGAAATACGGTCCCGTGAACATCTCCTGAAAACTGAGGATCCGGACACCCTTCTGCGCGGCCTCCCCTGTTATGCGCAAGTGCTTCTCCAGCATGGCAGATTTGATCTTTTCCAGCGGAGCCTCTACAGCCGTTTCGTTTGTGGCCTGAACCACGCCACAGCGGACGATGCGCGCCACTTCTTCCCCCTATGTGCTGCCCACCTCCGGCCTCGGGGCATTATAGCAGATTGACGAATGACGAATTGTTTGGAGTTCAGTCTTTAGGCTGCCCTAGGACTCCAGTCTCTTAGAGCAGGTTAGCAATAGACCAGTCATTCACGGGCGAGACGCCCGTGCCACGATAGCTTCGTGGCATGGCCGTCCCGGCCATGATACAAACCGATTTGTGAACTTTCTGTCCACCAAGTGGACCGGGAGCCTCAACTCCGAACGGGAAGGCCAAATCGTCACTCGTCATTTTGTAGATCGTGGAGCATGCCTTGCATTTCGCTATACGCGTGCTGGTTTCCTCTGCGCGCGGCGGCTTCGATCCCTTTGCGGAACATTTCCTTCGCTTCCGGCGTCCGGCCGTCGCGCGCCAGTAGCATGGCTGCCTGCTGATACGCGGCAACGTAGTCAGGATCGTCTTGTGTGAGCTGTTGGAAACTCTCCAGAGCCTCCGCCCTGCGTCCCAGCTTCGAAAGTTCCATTGCGTAGCCATAGCGAACGAAGGAGTCCTTCGGGTTCTTGCTCAAGAATTCCTGCAGGCGCTCCAGCATCGGCGACGTCGCTCCATCCATCTCCGTATCTCCTGTGAAAACAGGCACGCAGGCATCAATGACCGCGGCCCGTTTGGAGTTCAGGCTTTAGCCTGCCCGGGCCAGTGCAGCCTGAAGGCTGAACTCCGAACCTGCGCCCGCCATGACGCAAAATTTGACCATTTTGTGAATTTTGTTCGCAGCAAATAGGCTATAGCTTGCGACCTGCTCATTTCAGGCACTCGGCGATGGCGCCCTCCAGTTCCCAGTAGGTAAATAGAATCCTGGGCGGAGTTTCCGAGTAGTTGTTCCCGTAAAGAGGTTCCCGCAGTACCTTTCCATGCGCATCCAGAAACCAGATGCAGGGCGTCCCGTAGCGTTGCCCGTCCTTGTGCCACTTGAGCTTTCCCTGCCAGGAATGGACGTTGCCGTAGGCCGCTGTTGCGGCATGCTCCTTGGAGTTCCATAGAAGGCGGAAGCGCGGATCGTAATAAACCGTCTCGAAAGGTATGGTGCGCTCCTTGCGCAGGGTCTCCGTCTTTTCGATGAATTGGGCGACAGCACGTTTGTATTTCTCAGAATCTTCCGGCTCATCGAGAAAAACCCAGGGCTCATAGCCATACTTGGCAGAGTAAACAGGAGGGCAGGCTATAGCCAGAAACTGGACTCCGCTTTCCCGGTATCTGGTGCGCGCCGCCTTCAAATTAGCGAATTCGTCGAGCGAGTCCTCGCACCAGATTCCGCCATGCTTGTCGGTGGTGGTCAGATAAGCGCCCCCGAAGATCACGAGAACCAGGACCTTGGTTCCCGCTCTTATCGCCTCGAGAACTTTGACCGGCTTCTGTTGCGCGTCGAGGAAGAATGTCTCGGGATCCACCATGTCGCCGGGCATATAGCAACTGCGGCCGTCTGCCGCGCCGCCCGCCACTGCCGCAGCTGCGGCGATTTTCAAGAAATCACGCCGTAACATCCATCACCTCGCTCTCGACGACTCAGTTTTCACCAAGATGCTCGGTCAGAACTCGAGGCGTAGGCGCATTTCGACCATCCGAGGCCCGGATCTTTCTCCGGAGTACAACCCGTACGTGCTGCCGATCACCCCGGCACCTCCCGGCACTGAAATATCATTCGCGGGGTACAGGAAGTTGGGATGGTTAAAGATGTTCGAGATCAGCGCCATGTAGTCGAAGTGCAGTCTCTCGTTCAGACGGAAGCGCTTGAGGATCGTCATATTGTGCGCGTGCACGCCGGGCCCTTCCAGCACGTTCACGCCGCTGTTGCCAAACCTCCCCGCCGGCGGATTGACGAAACAAGAGGTGTCGAACCACCTTTCGACCGTACGCTGGTCCGGCGGCAGGTTGCCGTCGCACTTGCGGTCGGGGAGGCCCCCGAATGTGTTCGTGTTGGACGGATCGGCATCGGAGAAGCCCGGTGAGAAGAATTGGCCGGTCTGCATGTACGCAACCCAAACCAGCCACCATCCTCCAAGAACCTGATCCACGGCCCCCGTCGCGTCGCTCATGAACCGTCGCCCCCGGCCAAAGGGCAGCTCCAAACGGTGTTGAACACCACCCGGTGCCTGGCGAAGAAATCACGGTTCCAGAACCTCGCGTTGTAAGGATTCTCGAGGTTCAGAAAATCGGACGTGCCGTGCGCCCAGGTCCAATGAGCGTCGAACGTCACCCATCCGACGCGGCGGTTGGCGTTGAAGCTCAAGGAATCGTAGTTCGACCGGCCGTCGGAGCGGGGAAAGACTATGCTGACGAACTGGGGATAAGGGCGGCGTTCGTCAGAGAACGGAATTAAACTCGGGGCGGGCTTGTTGATCTCCAAAGGTACGAAAGGGAAGTAATAATTATCAGCGTCTCCATAATTCATGCGCCTGTTCCGCGACCCGATGTAGGACAGCCGAAAGCCGACATCCCCGACCTGCCGCTCGACGGTCACGTTGAACTGGTGAATCATGCCGTTCTTTGTCTGCAAAGGCGAACCGCTGACGCTCTGCGAAGGAACATCCGGGGAAACGCCGGCGGAGGGGAATGGATTCGGCATCTGAAAGAGTGAACGCCGTTTTCGATTTTGTTGACATACGTCTCACTGAGCGCGAACGGCCCGCCCCCCTGAACCCGGCTCAACTGACCCAGAAACTCGTTGAAGATCCCATAGCCTCCCCGGATGACCGTTTTATCGTTCAGCCGGTAGGCGACACCTATGCGCGGGACGAAATTCCGCAAGTCCGCACTTGGCACCACATTTCCGGCCACGATATTTATCGTTTTCGGGTAGAAGGGGCTGACTTTCGAGAGCGCTTCCTGGGGCAAAAGGCGTTGCCGGGCGTGGGAAGATCCCAGTATCGCTTGGCGGCGTTGAAATCGGCCCCGATCGTGGCTTGCTCTGTCTGGATAGCGGCCGAGGCGGCGCTCACCGTCACCTCCGTGGCCACTTCGCCGACCTCGAGAACGATGTCGACACGTCTCACCTGGTTGCTCTGGAGCAGAACCTCATCGACCACAGATGTCTTGAAACCGGAGATCGAAGCCGTGACCTGATATGTCGCGGCCTTCAGGCCCGGCATCTCGTAGTTGCCCTGCGCGTCGGTCGTCACGGCCCGTTGCGTAATGTTGGTGGAGACCTCACGGGCGGAAACCGCGACTCCCGCCACGACCGCTCCGCTTTTGTCAGTGACGGTCCCTCGCAGTGTCGACAAGCCTTGCTGCCCGAACAAGTGCGAACACAAGAGCAGTAAGGACGCAACTCCAAAACCGCCGAAGTTAATAGCCCGCGTCGCGGGCGCCATTCGCACCGGCATTCGAGGCATGAAACCTCCTTTCGCTGCTGAGCCAAGCCCTGAGCCCGTGAGCCAAACCTCCAATTACAGATTGAAGCAAATTAGAGAGGCCGCACAGTCGCCGGGTATTTTGGTTACGTGCGGCATTTTCGCCTCCGCGGCCCGGTCAATACAAGCATTTAGTTTGAATTGAATTTGAATTGGATGCCCCGATTTCGCCACAGAGCCACGGAGACACAGAGAAAACCTTGTCTCTGTGGCCAAAGAAATTGGATTTCAGAAATACAAAACCGCTTGTGCACTATCGGTCTTTAAAAGCCGGTCACGGATGTACTACCATTACTCGCCGTATGCTGACTGATACCGGGATCCGGGCTCCACGAGGCCCCCAGTTAAGCTGCAAGAGCTGGCACCAGGAAGCGGCCCTGCGCATGCTGATGAACAATCTGGACGCAGAGGTCGCCGAACGGCCGCAGGACTTGATCGTCTACGGCGGGAGCGGCAAAGCGGCGCGCAACTGGGAGTCCTACCATGCGATCGTATCGGCTCTCCGCGAATTGGAAAACGACGAGACCCTTCTGGTGCAGTCGGGAAAGCCGGCCGGCATCTTCAAGACTCACGAGTACTCGCCCCGCGTCCTGATCGCAAATTCCAATCTGGTCGGGCATTGGGCCAATTGGGAAGAGTTCCGCCGCCTGGAATCCCTCGGCCTGATGATGTTCGGCCAGATGACAGCGGGCAGTTGGATCTACATCGGCAGCCAGGGGATCATCCAGGGGACCTATGAGACTTTCGCCTCTGTTGCTCGCCGGCATTTCGGGGGAAGCATTCGAGGCAAGATCGTGGTTTCCGGGGGCCTTGGGGGCATGGGCGGCGCGCAACCGCTGGCAGCGACGATGGCCGGCGCGGTTTGTCTCGGGGTCGAGATCGATCCGGAGCGAATCCGGAAACGCCTGCAGACCGGCTACTGCGACCGTATCTCCTCGGATCTCGATGAAGCGCTTTCCATGGTGGAAGGCGCCGCGCGTCGAGGCGAGGCCCTCTCTGTCGGCTTAGTGGGAAATTGCGCCGAAGTGTTGCCGGAGCTTGTGCGGCGGGGATTCACGCCCGACGTTCTCACCGACCAGACCAGCGCCCACGATCCGTTGAACGGATATGTTCCGGCCCGCCTCTCG
>WNGD01007052.1_pt1 | contig 10642 bp, 11 predicted proteins | sample 5400671 | NCBI WGS metagenome assembly WNGD01 (sample SAMN13153369, study PRJNA577476) | soil metagenome | isolation source: 40 cm soil or saprolite under grassland replicate 2 | place: USA:California | collected 2016-06-15
AAAAAAGCAGGTATCCTCCAACTGAATCGTCTTGTGCTGCTGAGCCAAACGACTCTATTTCCGACAAGAAACCTGCCCACATGCGACAAAGATGGCGCGATGAGGCCTCTCATTTCTCATTTGGGTATGCTTGTTTTTTTGCAATGAACACTGCACGCATAGGTTACCAATGTGTTGGCGGGGTTTCAACAGAGGAGAGTCGTTCAAAAAGTCGTTGTGCTGCTGACATACCGTTGTCACTCACGCAGGATATACTGCTGGTATGAGAGAAACCGAGTGCCGCGCCAGCCACAGTCGGCGTGGCAGCCCAGCTTTGAAAGGAGTCATCTATCGCTATGCCAAAGAACTTTGAGGTTAGCGGTCCCGCCTTCGTCGGTCTTCTGGTACGTGACGTGGCAGCAGCAGCAGATTTCTACGAGAAGAAGCTTGGCTTCAGGCACGATCCTGAAGTCTTCCCAACGGGTGTCGGCTTCCTGACCTATCCCGTCCCCTTCGGGCTGATCCAAGCACCTCCAGGTGTGGACCTGGACAGCATTCCCCGTCCGATCACGACTCCCGCCGTCTGGTTCAAGACGGCTGACAGCCAGGTGGTTCACGACGCCCTGGTTGAGGCCGGCGTCACCATTCTGAGAGCGCCCTCAGACGGGCGATTTGGCCGGCAGTTTACGTTCGTCGATCTTGACGGCTACGCCATTACCATCTATGATCGTGACACGCCGCCTGGTGGATGGGACCAGACGAGCTAGTTGGAGTCACCATATGTGTATCGCCAGAATCCCTGTTAACGGGATTCTGGCGATACACATGAGAGGAAATCACGGGATAGTCGTATGAGAAAGATGTACTGCTCACTAGTTTCCCTCTTGCTCCTGTTGCAACTCACTGCATGTACAGGTCTAGGCATTACAATTAGTCAGGGGACTCCTGTAGCAACAGCTACTGGCTCTCAGGCACAAGGGACGGGTGAAGAACAGCAGATCGCGCAGCGACTGTTCAAACAGATTAACCAGGACCGCGCCGCGAACACTCTTCCCCCACTAGCGTGGGAGCCTCGGCTACAACGGAGCGCGCGCCAGCATGATCTTGTGATGGCAAAAGGGTGCGGGCTGATGCATCAATGCCCCAATGAGCTAGACCTGGGGAGACGTATAAGTAAACAGGGAGTGCAATGGCGGACGGTGGGCGAAAATATCGGAGAGGGTGGGCCTGTCTTTTCAAATGCTGATACCTGGAACATGGTGTCGATGATCCACCAGGGTATGATGGCCGAAAAGCCCCCCGATGATGGGCATCGACGAAATCTGCTGAGCAAGGACTTCCATCGCATTGGCATTAGCATATATATCGATGCCCAACATACACTTTGGCTAACGGAGGATTTCGCCGATTAGGGGATAAAGAAGGAAGAGTAAGATGACAAGCAAGTCCCACGCGGCAAATGCACAGCGTCTGATTGATGCCGTGCTTACCACTTCTGGAGATACAGAGCCTTCCGTGCGACGTATTATCGCAGCCTGGTCGGCTCGGCTAGGCGGGCGTTCCACCCCGCAGGTAGATGCGATTCCCCCAGTGTTGGCTAGCTACCTTAAAAAGGTTGCTCTTCATGCCTACAAGACCACAGACGAGGACATTGAAGGACTACGTAAAGCTGGCTACTCCGAAGACGCTATTTTCGAGATTACGTTGAGCGCCGCACTTGGTGCTGGCATGGCTCGACTCGAGAGTGGACTCGAGGCGTTGAAAGGGGACCAGTAATACTTATTACACCTTGATCTTCTCATTCTTTGGGTCGTACAACGGCTCCTTCATCACTGTCCCTCCATAACGTACTCCGAACAATTGCACATCTATCCGCGTCTCTGGCACAGCATACTCCACAGGCAAATATCCATACACAATGCTTTGTCTCACGGTATACCCATACCCAGCGCTTGTCACATAGCCCAGTACTCGTTCGCCATCCAGCAACGGTTCGCCTCCCAATGCGACGGCGGCCGGATCATCCAGCACCAGGCAACTAAGTTTACGAGTGACCCCTTGCGCTTTAATGCGTTCCAATGCCTCCCGCCCGATGAAATCGCCTTTCTGCAGCTTGACCGCGAAACCCAGCCCCGCTTCGTATGGGTTGTACTCAGAATGGATATCGGCGCTCCAGTAACGATACCCCTTCTCCAGGCGCAGCGAATCGATAGCTCTGTACCCTGCCGCGAGCATGCCGAAAGGTTGACCAGCCTCCCAGAGTGTATCCCATAACTTGAGGCCGTACTCCATTGGCGCGTAAATCTCCCAGCCGAGTTCGCCTACGTAGGTTACACGTAACGCCAGCACCGGAATGTTGCCAATCGTCACATACTGCGCCCTCAGGTAAGGGAAAGCTTCGTTCGAGAAATCATCCTCGCTTACTTGCTGCATCAAGTCGCGCGCTTTTGGTCCCCATACGCCAATGCAGCAACGACTGGATGTAACGTCATTCATATAGACCGACCCATCCGTGGGCATCTGGCTGCGCATCCACGAAAGATCGTGATTCCCAAAGGCCGTGCCAGTGATGATCTGGAAACGGTCGGCGGCCAGGCGTGTGATGGTCAGGTCGCACTCGATACCACCATGCTCGTTTGGCATCTGCGTATAGGTGATAGCCCCAATAGGTTGATCCACCTGGTTGTCAGTGATGCGCTGCAAAAAGGCCAGTGAGCCAGGGCCAAGCACCTCTATCTTGCTGAAAGAGGTTTCATCAAACATCGCTACACGCTCACGCGTGGCCTGATGTTCGGCGCCGATAGCGGGTGACCAGTAACGAAAGGCCCAGCCGTGAGGAACAGGCCAACCCTGGCACTCTGCCAGTGATTCGTTTGAGTTGAACCAGTTGGGGCGCTCCCACCCAGCCTTCTCACCAAAGAACGCTCCAAGCTCTTCAAGACGATTGTAGACGGGACTGAGACGCAATTTACGCGCACTGTTGCGTTCCCGTAGAGGATAGCTGATATCGTAGTAGGTGCTGTAGATCTCGTTGACGCGAGTAGCGGTGTAACGGCGGCTTGCCGTGTATGCTCCGAAACGCCGGATATCCATTTCCCACAGATCCAGGCCCGGTTCACCGTCAACAATCCACTCCGCAATCATCTTCCCCACTCCACCGGCGCCGGAAATGCCGTGTGCGCAGAAGCCGCAGGCAGTCCAGAAACCTTTTACATCCGGTGATTCGCCCAGGATAAACTCTCCATCAGGTGTGAATGACTCCAGGCCATTGATACGCTTGACTAGCTCGACATGCTCAATTAAGGGGACCCGCTTAACGCATCCTTGCATTAAGCTCTTGAAGCGCGATGGGTCGAAGCCCAGTACCGTGGAATTTGCGTTATCAGCAACGGCGTCAACGTCCAGGGCTACAGGGTCACGCTCGTAACCACCGATTACCATGCAATCGCCATCCTGCCGGAAATACACTAAATTATCGGGGTCGCGCAGATTTGGAATGCTTACCCCTGTCGTTAGTTCGGACAAAGGGCCTGTTACCGCATATTGATGCTGCATGGGAATGAGTGGAATGGAGATACCGACCATACGGCCAATGCGCGGGGACCAGATACCAGCTGCAACGACTACAATTTCTGTGCGAATATGCCCCTGCGAAGTATTGACTGCTTGCACCCGTCCATTGACAACCTCGATCCCTGTAACGCGCGTATGAGCATAGAAGCTTGCGCCTCGCTGCCGTGCTATGTTTGCTAAGGCTTCTGCCAGGATAGGTGCTTTCGCAGAGCCATCGGTAGGCAGATATAAGGCACCTTCCACTCCTTCCAGGCTCATCATCGGAAACATGCGCTTTGCTTCACTGGGGCTGATGAGTTCTGCCTCTAATCCAACGCTCTTGGAGAATCCTACCTGCCGCTTGAGTTCTTCCATGCGTTCCTTCGATGAAGCCAGCCGCAGGCTTCCGACTTCAGAGTAGCCGAGGTTGCCATTTATCTGAAGCTGTTTATAGAGCACAATGCTATAGACCAGCATCTTGGTCAGGCTGATCGATGAGCGCAGTTGACCAACAAGGCCGGGCGCGTGCGATGTCGTGCCGCTAAAGAGTGGCCCTTGATCGAGGACAACAATGTCGCGCCACCCTTGTTCAGTTAGATGATATGCGATACTGGAACCAGCGATGCCACTGCCGATAATGACGGCCCTGGCTTGATCCTGCATGGATGGGTCTCCTTGTTTGATAAGTAAAACAGGGTTGATAAGCAAAACAGGGCGGGGGCAAGCCCCGCCCCTACATTTCGGTATAGTGAGCAATTACATCGTAACATCCCGTAACCATTGTTCGAAAGGTGATGTTTCTATGTTGCGTAAAAAGCGGCTGAGATGATGATGGGCATATTCTCGAAAATCAAAATCGAGATCTGAAATACCTAGTTGTAAAAATCCCCAGAACGACTCGCGCAAATCGGAAGCGAGCCGCATCAGATGGAGGTGAGCCAGGTCAGCGGACCGCACCTCGCCGAAATAGTAATCTAAGAGAAGTCGGCACTGCTCATCGTTCAGAGATTGGTTGACGGCAAAGTTACCAAGGTCAAAGAAGATGTCGCCCATGCCGGCATACTCCCAATCGAGAATCCTGATAGCGCGACCATCGTCAATGAAATTGCTGGCAAGCAGGTCATTATGGCAAGGTTTGGCCTGTCCTGCCCCACATTCAGCCAACGCCTGTTCGATCCGTGCCATCAATGCAAAAACCTGGGGAAGCGTATCAGGAAACGAAACGCCGTATTCGAGTGCCAGTTTGTGATAGTTGCGCACAGTCTCGAAGGGAGAAAAGGTGCCAGGGAAGGCAAGACCTGTGTGATAGCGTTTTATGGAATCGACGATACGTCGCAACGTTTCAGGTTGGGCAGCAGTTTCAGGTGTGACGCTCAAACCAAAGATGAAACGCGTGACCAGCACATCTTCAGATGCTAGAAAGTGCATGACTTCGGCCCCGACACCCACCTGGGCAGCGATTGCAGTGCAGGTGCTTTCGCGTCCCCGGTCGATGCCAAGCAGGTGCGTACCTTTGCCCCCAATGCGTAGTACAAAGGTTTCTCCACCGATGTCTACGCGATAATTCTGGTTTGTGATACCACCAACCAGGGGCGTTACTACGGCATCGACTATGCTCCATCCTGGTATCTGGCTCAGGATGCGCTCGATGCGCTGATCCATCGCTCACGTTCTCCTTGCTTTTAGATGAGCATACATCCTCATTCAGGTTGCGTCAAGAAGCCTTACTCTGCTGCTCACTCCAGCATAATGTATAATAACAGAACAACTGCGCTTTCATTACCGTTATTGAAGGAAGGATCAAGCGATGACAAGAGCATACAGCAACCGCATGGGTCTAATAGCCGACGCTCCGAACTTTCCTGCAGCCTGGGACCAGGTAGTAGAAAAGGTCAAGATTGCCGACGAGCTGGGTTACGAATCGGTCTGGCTCGGCGAGTCCTGGGGCTATGAACTCTTTACCTCGATGGCAGACCTTGTACGCGCCACCAAACGCATCAAGATAGGAGCTGGTATCGCCAATATTTATTCACGTACACCTGCCTTGATCGCCAGCACTGTTGCCACACTGGATGAACGTTCAGGTGGTCGTATTATCCTCGGCCTTGGCCCATCTGGAGCAAACGTAATCGAACACTGGCATGGCGTGCCTTTCCAAAAACCGGTGCGGCGCACACGCGAATATGTCGAGATCATCAGAATGATCCTGCGCGGCGAAAAACTTGTCTACCACGGCGAATTCTTCAATCTCGAACGCGGCTTCAAACTGCGCTTCACCCCCCTGCGTGCTGACGTACCCATCTATATCGCGGCGATGGGACCCAAAAACGTGATACAATCCGGTGAAATCGCTGATGGCGTGCTGCCCGTCTACTGGCCCGGCAATAAATGGGGAGAAATGCGCGAGGAACTTGACGAAGGTGCACGTCTAGCCGGCCGTCCTCAACATAGCGCTATGATCGCCCCCTACATCACCAGCGTCATTCTCAATGAAAATGCAACCGAAGAAGAGCGGGCAGAAGCTCGCACTACTGCATCCGCGCCCCTTGCCTACTACATCGGCAAGATGGGTGTCTATTATGCGCAGATGCTCACACGCCATGGTTACGGAGCGGAGGTCGAAGCGGTTCAGGAGGGCTGGAAGCAAGGGATGAAAGGCGGCATAGATGCCGTTACGCCCGAACTCCTCGACGCCACCTCCATCATCGGGACGCCACAGGAAATCGTAACCAAACTCGATCAATGGGTCGCAGCAGGCGTCGATGAGCCTAATTTGAGCATGCCCAGTGGGTCGCCCGACGAAGCAGGACAAAAACTAGCCGCGCTCATGCAAGCTCTAAAGGCATAGCATAAATTTGAGCGACAGGAAATGGCCTGGAGGTAAAGTATGATTATCAGGTCGTCTTTGTGGCGAACTTATCCGCGTGCTTCAGTCGTTTGCGAATTGATGGATGGTCGTGGAAGAGAAACTCAATGATGGGCGATGGCTCGACATCGGCGAGATTCTGATTCGCCAGCCGCGTCATTGCACTTTTGAACGGCTCGACCTTCTTCGTAGACAGCAAGGCGTACTCATCGGCCTGGTACTCTATCGCCCGGCTATAGCCATTGCTAAGCGGCATGACAATCAATCCAAAGGCGCCAATCAACGCCAGCAATAACGGTATGGTAGCAGCATCAGACAGGCTCAGATAAATCTGCTGCCTCTCAACAGCCCAATGCAATACCACATTGACCAGGTACAGACCTCCAAGCGTCAAGATCGATTGGCTGATAATCAGTTTCCAGATATCACGATGTACATGATGTCCCAGCTCATGCGCAAGCACAACCTCTATCTCATCGGGCGTGTAGCGATCCAGCATCGTATCACCTAGCACAATACGGCGGGTATTGCCCAATCCCATCAAGGCAGCGTTAGCAGCAGTCGTCTTGCTGCTCAGCTGCATGGTGAAAACGCCGCGCACGCGCGTATGGGCATGTTCGGCAAGGGCGAGCAACCGCTTTGTCAGATCCCCTTCTGGCAAGGGAGTGAATTTGTAAAAGAGCGGGAGAATGAGCACCGGCGCGAGATTGGCCATCACCACCGAAAAGAAGAGCAATGCCAGCGCCACCCAGAGCCACCACGTTTGCGGCTGCGAAGCCAGCAGAGCATACACCAGTTCAATCACCAGGACTTCCAGGACCAGGCCGAGCACCAACCCCTTGAAGAGGTCACCCAGCCAGCTCTTGAGGGTCATGGTCGAGAGACCGTAGCGATGAGGAAGTACAAAACCGCTGTAATAGGCAATGGGCGCTGTAATGATCTCGTAGCCCAGGAGCAAGATCAGGAAATAGACCAATACCTGCCAGGGAAACCAGCCCTCAATGGGCTGCCAACTTAGTCCTTGTAACCGATCGCGCAGCCAGATATCCAGGTTAGTGAAAAGCAAAATGAAAACGCCTACTACGCCTATGCCCATAGTCACAAACGAGAGGCGACGGCGTATACGAGCATATTCCTTGGCTTTCTGCTGTCGTTCGAGGTCAAGTTCTGCCTGTTGTGGCTGTGTGATGTCTGTTTCCATATCTGTACGCTCCTGGCGGTGTTGGTTTTGTAGTAAATTGTATCATAGCATCTTCAGATATCAATCGGACTGAGATCTGGGAGAAGACCAATGAGAACATATTACAACCGTATCGCAGGCCAAAGTCTGGAGCGACTTGCCGCCTTGAGTGACGGGATCTTCGCAGTTGCGATGACATTGCTTGTGCTCGACCTTCACGTCCCTATGAGCGAAGCGATTCACATCGAGCAGCCCTTGTGGGTGAGTGGGGCGATTCAATCCGAGTCGGTTTTGTGGCACGCTTTGGTCAAGCTTTTGCCGAGCCTCCTCACCTATTTCATGAGTTTTCTGACGCTCGGCATTTTCTGGGTCGGCCAGCAAACGCAACTCAACCATTTCGCTAGAAGCGATCGCTATCTCGCGTGGATCCATCTCGGGTTCTTGCTTGCAGTTTCGCTCATGCCGTTTTCGACGGGGCTGTTAGCCGAGTTCATCACGTATCGCATTGCCCTCGTTGTGTATTGGCTCAATATTGTCCTTCTTGGCGCAGTGCTCTTCGGCAGTTGGCGGTATGCGGCGCATTCAGGGCTCGTGAAAGACGATACAACCGTCGAAACGGGTTCCGCACTTGAACGCCGCATCGTCATCGCGCAAGCACTCTATGCTTTCGGCGCGTTGCTCTGCTTCATCAACACGTACGTGAGCATCGCGGTCATCGTCCTCGTGCAACTCAACTATGTCATTGCGCCACGCATTGGTCTGCTTGATCGTCTTTGATGGGCGCGGGCTCAGGATTGGTTTCTCGAACACAGGCGAAATCCTGTCACCTTTTTTTGAGCTGAAACGTGGTTCAAGAGAAAAGAAGAATAGAAGTTTGCGGAGAGGAGCAATTAGATATATGCCAAAAAGACATCAACAGCGCCGCGCCAAAGAGTCGGCAGGTCGCAATAACCCGAAGAAGAGCACCGTCATCACGACCGGCCCATATAAAAAGCCTGAGACCGCTCGTGAGCAGGCATTTGAGCATAAAGACCCTTACAAAGTTGCGCAAGAAGCCAAAGTTCCTCCTCGCTGGGACCCAAGCGAAGGCAGAACGCATGAGGCCGATTCGCAAGCAATGATGGAGGAGGGGGAAAGACGCATCGGTAGCGATTCAAACGCGAACAAACCCCGAAAGAAGGACCGGCTCCATGAGCCAGCAGAACGCCAACCGCAGCCGAAACCGGATCAGGAAGAACAAAACTTTGAATATGAATATGATCTGAGACCGGATAATTTGGCAGGAGAAGATCATGGCCCGCGTGAGAAGGCTATTGATTATAGACTCACGGCCTACGATGTTAAAGATCTTTATGGCAAGCTTGCTGATCTGACAGATGACGAACTCAAAAGCATCCTGATCCTCCCTGTGGGAAGCCGACTGGAGCAGGGAGCGAAGTATATTGACCTTCAGCACCTGGAGCAGGGTGAGGTTGTAGCGACTGCTGACATGGTCGCTGACGAGGATCACTACTACGTCCCTAAAAAAGAAACCGACTATATTCTCTGGAACCGTCTCAATCAGGTAGACAATCCAGTACGCCTCGATGAGTCAGGGCCAACAACAGCGTAGTAATCGGAATATATGCCTGAAAATCTATACGATGTGCTGATTCCTCTGCAGTACTGGTGCGAAGAGATCGCCAAGTCGCTCGACGCGCTCGAGTACCACCTGGGGAGTCAGGTCAGCCGGGTGGATGTTGCCAGCATCCAGTTCTTCCCAGCTGAGCGGCGTGGAGACCGTCGGGTGAGGAGTGCTGGCACGCAAAGTGTAGGGGGCCGCTGTGTTGCGGCCAACGCTGTTCTGTGCATAGTCAATCGTAACACGACCTCCCCGGTGCGTCGAACCGTGAGCGAGGGAGATCAGATCCGGGTAGGTTGTAGCGAGCTGCTGACCCACCTCTTTGACCCAGGTGCGTACACGATCGAAGGTATAACCAGCTTCTAACGGCACGTAGATGTGCAGACCGTGTCCACCGCTGGTCTTCGGATATCCCGTGACTCCTATTTGCTCTAGCTTGTCATGGAGCCGCAGTCCTGCCTCCCGAACGTCATCGAAAGACGCCGTATCGCCGGGATCCAGATCTAAAATGGCTTGATCGGGCTGCGTGAGATCTGGAATATGTGAACTCCAGAGGTGGAATTCGATGGCCCCCTCGTTGGCGAACCAGATCAGGCCCGCTGCAGTGTCTATTAGTGGCAAAGGAACAAGGTGCGTGACCGTCTTGGGACGGTACTGTACCCTCTGTAGCCAGTCGGGAGCTGAGTCAGGACAGTCACGCATGTAGTACGATACTCCAGGGACTCCTCTGGGGAACAAGCGCAGCGTTACTGGATGGTCTTTGAAATAGGGGAGCGCTACAGGAGCGATCTGCCGGTAATAGCGCAGCATATCGCCTTTAGTGATCCCCGTCTGTGACCAGTAGAGTTTCTCAAGGTGTGATACCTGTACAGTCTGGCTGCCTAGTTGCCACGTTTCAGATGAGGCACTCATAAGGATGGATTCCTCACTCTTTTTCTTGCGGTTGCCGTTTTCACAATGAGTTTGATTTCAAACAATAGAGTCCTGTGTCCGTGATGGTGTCATGGCAGTATTTTACACGTTATAATATTACTATATGTCGGATGCGCCAGTTGCCAATATTCACCTCCAGTTCAGGAAGTATAAGGCTTTTTGAAGATAGATGCACCTCAGATGTACGACACAACACGGTGGATCAACCCGATCGTAAGAAGGAGGAAAAACCCTTTGGATTTTGCAAGCCTTGCACACTACTTTGAGAAACTGGAAAAAACCAGCTCCCGGCTTGCTTTGATTGCGATTTTAGCAGAGCTGTTTCATTTGATCGAACCAAGTGTTTGGCTCGAGCCGGAAATGGTCATCGAGGTTTTGGCAGATGAAATCACTCGTTCGCCAATTCATACTGCTGGAAAAGTAGGAGTAGAGCCGGGGTATGCGCTGCGCTTTCCAAGATTCGTCGCATTAGAGAGAAGGATAAAAAGCCCGAGGATGCTACGACAGTGAA
>WNGD01007053.1_pt1 | contig 10641 bp, 8 predicted proteins | sample 5400671 | NCBI WGS metagenome assembly WNGD01 (sample SAMN13153369, study PRJNA577476) | soil metagenome | isolation source: 40 cm soil or saprolite under grassland replicate 2 | place: USA:California | collected 2016-06-15
TTCGACGCCGACGTACAGGACGTATTTCTTGCCTCCATTGGGATCGCCAACCGCGGGCCATTCCTTCTCATCATCGAAATCCTTATTGTCGCAGTCGCGTTCCTCGCAATTTATTTCGCCTGGATGCAACTGCGGACGCGCTCACGCGTGGACCGGGCGAAGGTGTTGTACGAACGTTTTTGTCGCAGGCTCGCCCGCCTTGGTGTCCGCCGCGATCCATGGGAAGGCCCGTCAGACTTTGCACGGCGGGCCTCTCAACTCGTGCCTAACGAGTCCCAGCGCATTCGGCAAATCTCCGATACCTACATTGCATTACGCTATGCGCCCGCACCCGCCACCATACTCGACAGGTTCGCTAAAGAAGTGAGCGCCTTTGCCGCCCGTAGTCGCTGATGGCTGATTAGATACCGATCGTTTTTCGGGTTGTAGGGCCTATAGGTCTCCGAATCGAGAGCGTAGATCTTTGGAGTCGCTAACCGATTCAAGCCGTCGTCTGAATTGGAAGTCTGAGCGTTTGGCTTTTCTACAAATATTCTTCAGGCACCGGATGCTCGGGACTTTCGTGCTGCCAGTAAATACTCACGATCCACCAACGACTGCCGTCATGGAACAGCTGAATGCTGTTGATCCCCCGCATGAACGGTTCGGTATCGTCCGCGTTTTGGCGGGATTCGTACGTGCTCCAGACATGCGCGATGTGGCCGAATTGTTCGGTGCGCCGTGCAATTTCCTTCTCGTAAAACCCGTGCTCGGCAAAATACGATTCCACTCGCGCAATGAAGCCATCCACATCCAGCATTTGCGGCGCGAGATGGTCATTTTCACCTGGTTTTGCGGTCGGGATTAAACGCGCGCCTGGATAATACAATGATCGCTCCCGCTCCCAATTCCGTTTCTCGCCAGCGGGTCCGGAGATCGAATCGTAAGCCGCTGTGATAATCCCGTCGATCGACGCAACATCGGTGGGATTAGCTTTTGGAATATTTGATGGTCCCAGCCGGACTGCCGGCTGGGCTTCGATGTTTGATTTCGATACGCGCCTCTCTGATTTCGACATACGGTTCCCTCGAATTCTTGACACCTCTCAACTCTGAACAGCGGTCACGCCGACTTGTCACATCGCAGCTTTAGCGGAGAAGGAAGCCAAGCGAGGCTGGGCAACTCCTAACTCCTGCAGCACTTTCATCGCCGCGTTGTGTCCGGGAATCCCGCTAACGGCGCCGCCGCGTAACGCGCTGGATCCGCAGAAAAACACATTCTCGTATGCAGTCTCTACGCCCCAGGTGCCGACCTGCTCCCTACGCTCGGCAAAAGGAAACGTCGGCGCGTTCTGAAAAATGTTCCCATGATACATTCCCAACGCGTCCTCGATATCGACCGGACTTTTACTTTCGATGCAGCGACGGCCGTCACGCGCCACGGCGAGACAATCTTCAATCGGCTCTTCCAGCCACTGGTTAATACTTGCCAGGAATTTTTTCTCCGCTTCGCGCCGCATGTTCTCATTGTCTCTCGCGAACAAGCTCCACGGCGCGTCGAGACCGAACAACGTCATTGTGTGAAATCCCTGCTCACGCAGGTCTGCCGCGAGGATGCTGCCGTCGGTCAGCGTGTGGCAATACATCTCGCACGGCGTCTTCGCCGGCAACCGGCCTTCAGACGCCTGGTCGTAACTGACATTCATTTGTTCGTAGCCTTCGTCGCTGTGAAAGGTCCCGCAAAACGCCTCCGTCGCTGGATATTTTTGGGCTTTTAGTCTCGGCAATCGACGCAAGAGCATGTTCATCTTGAACACAGAGCCTTCATCGGTGCGATCCGGTTGAAATAATCGGCCAGTAAATCTTGCAAGCACGTTTCGTCCAAAGTTGACCAATAGAAATCGCGCCTCGACGGTCTCGTGTTTTCTGTCAAAGCGAAATTCGACGCTGCCCATCTTCCCCGTCACGTTCAACGCGTGCAGAGCGACATTCGTTAAAATTTCGGCGCCCGCCTTACGCGCCGTCCGCTCCAACTCGGATGACACCGCGCCCATCCCGCCCACCGGCACCTTCCATTCGCCTGTCTTGTTTCCGATGAGGTGATAAAGGAAACAGCGGTTCTGCACGAGCGTTGGATCGTGCGGATACGTGAACACTCCAATCTTCGCATCAGTGAAGATAAGGCCGCGCACCAAATCGTTTCGCAGGTAACGCTCGATCGCGTTCCCGAGGGGTTCCTCAACCAAACTGCGCCATGCCTCGCGTGTGATTTCATTATCGTTAAACCGGCGCGCCATTTCATCTTTCGCCACCAGCGGCTCCAGCATCGAGTCCCAGACGCGCTCGGCGAAAACGCGTGACAGATTGTAGAAATTTTTCATCCGCTCGAACTCACCGTCGCTTCCGGTCAGATCGAGAATTGATTTTCGGCTCACGTCTTCCTCGAGGTTGCTCAAAACCAGTGCGCCGTGCTGGCCATGGCTCACGTACGGTGTACACGACGCAATCGCGCGTCTGCGCAGCTCAAGATTCAGCCCGAGGTCGCGGATGATTTTCTGCGGAAGCAAACTGACCAGATAGGCGTACTGCGAGAGACACGCGTCATAGTCCGGGAATATCCTTTGCGAAGTGGTCGCTCCGCCGATGTAATCATTTTTCTCCAGCAATAACACGCTCAACCCAGCACGTCCGAGATAACTCGCAGCGACGAGCCCGTTGTGTCCTGCGCCCAAAATCACAACATCATATCGAGATTTCATCAGGACGATTCAACACGATGCGACAAGCCGTTGCTGGCCACGCCGAAGCCTTGGCGAAGGCGGGTGACCCGCTCCCAAAATCACAACATCGTAACGAGATTTCATTTTGAGTTTCCCTGAACGTTCATGCTTACATCAACATCGCATAGAAACATCAAACATTTCTTAGCCGATCATTCGAGTATCAGTGTAACAATTTAAGGTTTTACGAATACCGCCGCGGAAAACGATGAATGCGTTCGAGTATCTCTCCGTTCTTATCTCAATCGTTCTTGCTCTGGGCATGACACGCGTGCTGGCTGGCGTCGGCGAAATGATGCAGGCCCGGATGCACCGCGGTATTTATTGGGTGCACGTCATTTGGATTGTGAACCTCTTCATTTATCTCATCGTCGCATGGTGGATTTTCTATCGCTGGCGGAACCAGCAAGAATGGACGTTTTATCTATTCGTTTTCGTCCTCATCTCACCGACGATTTTATATCTCGCTTCGATGCTTCTTTTTCCACGCGAAGGCAGCATCGACAACTCAGTCGATTACAAAACGCACTACTATGCGAACCATCGCGCTTTCTTCGCGATTTTCAGCATGTTTACCGTGGTTGATATCGCTGACACGCTGCTCAAAGGCATCCCGCATTTTCTCGCCTTAGGGAAGCCGTATATCATCAGCAGTGTGCTCTATTTCAGTGGGATGGTGACGGCTGCCATCACGCGAAACGAACGTTATCACCAGTTCTATGCCGTTTTCTTTCTCGTCCAAACGATCGTGATCAGCTTCATCCTCTTTCAGACGCTTGTGTGAGCAAGCACGCGGATGAACCGATGTTTTTGTTTGTTACTGATTCTAGCTCCTGGCTCTAGGCTTTCGAGCCGATTTGCAGGACGACGCGGAAGCGCGCCTTGCCGCTCATCATACGGTCGTAAGCCTCGGCGGCTCGTTCCAGCGGAAAAACTTCGTTCATCGAGTGCACGGCATTTAATGTGCTGAAGTTCAGCGTGTCTTGTGAATCGATCGAGGTTCCGGAGTACCAGCCTTTGACTGAGCGGCAGCCACTAAGGAGCAGAATTGGATCAACGGAAAGCGGGCCAGCTGCCCCGATTACCATGAGCACACCGTTTGGCGCAAGCCCGCCGAGCACTGCCGTCATCGCATCGGCATTCGTTACCGTCGCGATCACAACGCTCGCGCCGCCGAGCTTGTTCAGTTCCGCCGCCGGATCGGATGCCCGGCTATCGATGTAGTGGTGCGCGCCGAGTTGTTTGGCGAATGCTTCCTTGTCTTTTCCACGCGCTATCGCCACGGTTTTGAATCCCATTTTGGCTGCGAACTGCACGCCGAGATGACCGAGTCCGCCAATTCCGAGCACTGCAACGACATCACCGCCCATTGCGCCGCTGTTTCGGAGCGCGTTGAACGTTGTCACGCCCGCGCACATAAGTGGCGCGCCATCGATGGCCGAGAGTTCGTCAGGCACGCGAGCCAACGCTTCCGCCGGCGCAACCATGTATTCCGCGTAGCCGCCATCGAAAGAGATGCCAGTCGTCAAAAGCGCGACGTTGCATGCAAAGAACTCGCCGCGCCGGCAATGGTCGCAATACCCACAGTTGCCGCCGTGCCAACCGACACCGACGCGCTGGCCACGTTTCCATGGCTTCACTCGTTCACCAACGAGATCGACAACTCCAATGACCTCGTGTCCCGGCACACGTGGATATTGAATACCGGGCCAGAGTCCTTCTTTGATCAATGAATCGCTGTGACAAACGCCGCACGCGTCGACCTTGACACGTACCCAGCCCGGCTGCGGCTCAGGAATATCTCGGTCAACCAATTCTAACGGTCCGCCAGCACGCGGAACCTGGACTGCACGCATTGTTTTCGCCATATCCGCAGATTACACAGACGCCGTGGTGAGCAAAGTCGAATCCATTTACACAGATTCTCGGACCATATTCTGTAACGGCAGCCGTGTCGGCTGAATTGGTTAGAGCGCAATGTGCAAATGGAGGTGAGGGATCAGCAACATAGAAGGCAAAGTCGCGAGGGTAAGCGACGAGAGAGTTGGGAAACGAGCGAGTTTCAAACCCGTTGGACAGAAATTTTTCCTGCGTTCCTGGTTTCCAGATTCGATTGAAATGTATGAAAACCGTCGCACTTCCTGATGGTAAGCGCGTTCCGGTGCTGGGTCAGGGCACATGGGGCATGGGTGAGAACAAGAGCGAGTATGGCGAAGAGGTCGCCGCACTGCGTTTGGGAATCGAGCTGGGCATGACGTTGATCGATACGGCAGAGATGTACGGCGAAGGGGGCGCAGAAAAGGTTGTGGCAGACGCAATCGAAGGTCAGCGCGACCGCATATTTATTGTCACGAAAGTCTATCCGCACCACGCATCACGAACGGAGTTGCCCAAAGCCTGCGAGCGCAGCCTGAAGCGTCTTCGCATTGAGGTGATCGATCTTTACCTCCTCCACTGGCGAAAAAGGACACCGCCGCTCGAGGAAACGGTACAAACATTTGAGAAGCTCCGCTCCGCCGGAAGAATCAAACGCTGGGGCGTCTCGAACTTCGATGTCGATGACATGAACGAATTGTTCGGAATCAAAAGCGGCGCGAACTGTGCCGCGAATCAGGTGCTCTACAACCTCGAAAACCGCGAGATCGAATTCGATCTTCTGCCTTTTCTTACTTCAAACATCGAATCTCAAACATCATACATTCCGGTGATGGCTTATTCCCCGGTCGGCCACGGAAGAGGGCTGCTCGAAAACAAGACTTTAAAGAAAATTGCGAAACGCCACGACGCCAGTCCGGCCCAGATCGCGCTCGCCTGGGTACTGCGTCACCCCGGCGTCATCGCCATTCCAAAAGCGAGTAACGAAACCCACGTCCGCGACAACGCCCGATCCCTTGAGATTAAGTTAACGCACCACGACTTGGCGGACATCGAGCGTGAATTCCCGCCACCTCGATCAAAGCAAACTTTACCGATGCTCTGACCCGTCACGGGTCACTCGCTTATCAGGCCGAAGCGAGCGAAGGCGGATCAAACTGACCTCTCACTTCCGAGCTCTGATCTCTGATTAATCCCCTCCTCAATCAAAGCAACCGCTAGCGGTGTTGTGATGCAACGTCGAGGCCTTCGGGCTTTTGTAGCGCGGTATATGGATTTGATTTTTGAGCAAGACGCGTGGATTCTCCGCCTTGCCCACACGAATTTCAGTCGATGCCAAGCCAGACTTGCGCCTTGAGATCGGCCACGTCCTCTTCATCGACATCGTTGGCTATTCGAAGCTTTCGATTAACGACCAGCACGCGGCGGTTGAGGAACTAAACCAGATTGGTCGCGTGTCCGAGCAATTTGAACGAGCCGAAGCCGCGAGCCGTTTGCTTAAAATCCCGACCGGCGACGGAATGGCGCTGGTATTCTACACCAGTCCGGAAGCTCCTGCGCAATGCGCGGTGGAGATCAGCCGCGCGCTCAGGGAACATCCCCACCTCCAACTTCGGATGGGAATCCACAGCGGTCCCGTCAGCGGGGTTGTGGATGTAAACGAACGGGCCAGTCTCGCCGGCGCCGGGATCAACATCGCGCAACGAGTGATGGATTGCGGCGATGCCGGGCACATTCTTCTCTCCAAACACGTCGCCGAAGACCTCGAAGAATACGAGCGGTGGCGACCGCTCCTGCACGATCTTGGTTCGTGCGAAGTGAAGCATGGTGTGCGCGTCTCGGTCGTGAACCTTTGCCACGATGAATTCGGTAATGCGAAGATGCCGCGGAAATTCGAGACCCTGCAGAAACGCCGGACGCGTCTGCGCTGGGCGGCGATGACGGCAGTGTTGCTCGCGCTCGCGGCAATTGTCGCCGGTGTCGTAATGTTTTCCCGCAATCGCGTGCAATTGACGCTGGCTGCGCCTGAAAAAAGTATTGCGGTGCTTCCGTTTGAAAACCGGAGCGAAGACAAAGCCAACGTGTATTTTGCCGACGGCATCCAGGACGAAATCCTGACGCGCTTATCCAAGATCGCCGATCTGAAAGTGATCTCGCGCACGTCGACTCAACATTACAAAAGCACACCTGAAAATCTTCGCGAAATCGCGAAGCAACTTGGCGTTGCGCACATTGTTGAAGGCAGTGTGCAGAAGAGCGGCGACGCCGTGCGCGTGAACGTGCAGCTAATCAAAGCAGCCAATGATTCCCATCTTTGGGCCGATACCTTTGATCGTAAACTCACCGACATCTTTTCGGTTGAGACTGACATCGCAAAAGCCATCGCCGATCAATTGCGAGCGAAACTCACCGGTCGTGAAGAGCAGGTCATCGCGGCCAAGCCGACGAACAATCCCGAGGCCTATGATGCCTATCTGCGCGGGCTTGCTTACACACTGAAAACTCTCCCGACGCCCGTGAACGCCCTTGGCGCACAAAAATATCTCAGGGAAGCAGTGAGGTTGGATCCGAAGTTCGCCCTTAGTTGGGCGCTGCTGTCAATCGTTGATTCGCGCAACTACCTTACCCAGAGTCTTCAACCAACGGCCGCTCTTCGTGAAGAGGCGCGACAGGCAGCCGAAACTGCGCTCACCCTTCAGCCCAATCTTGGCGAGGCCGTGTTGGCCAAGGGCACTTATCACTATTCCTGTCTAAGAGATTACGATACCGCCGTGCGTTACTTCGAGCAAGCACATCAGCTATTACCGAATAGCAGCTCGATTCCTGAATGGCTGGCTTATGTTGCACGTAGGGAAGGTCATTGGGATCGGAGCGAAGCTTACTTTATCGAAGCCGAGCGGCTCGACCCGAGGAATGTTAGTCTCCTCATCCAGCACGCGATTAACGATATCTGTCATCGTCATTTCCTGAAAGCGCAGCAAAAGTTTGATAAAGCTCTCGATATTACGCCAGATGACTTAAATATCCTGGTGCAAAAGGCTAGTATCGCACAGGCGGAGGGCGACCTGCCGCGTGCCTCGGCGCTCCTCGCGCAACTCCACTTCGCGGCCGATGATCTCGAGGGCTTGGAAACTCAAGTCTATCAAGCGATCCTGGAGCGTCGTCCCGCAACGGTAATCCCCCACTTAAAGGAGATACTTGCCAAACCTGATCCGGCGTTGGGCTACTTCAATGGCGTTCTGCGCTTTTGGTTAGGTTGGGCGCAAGAAGTGGCCGGCGACAATGTCGACGCCCAGGAAACTTGGCGACAAGCGCGCCGCGAACTGGAAGCCTTCCTCAAAGAACAGCCGTACAACTTTCTGCTCATTGGCGATCTCGCGCTGACCAATATGGGCCTTGGTGACAAAACCGCCGCGTTAGCCCTGTCGGAACGGGCCATGGCCGCGAATCCGGTCGAGAAGGACGCTGTCGCTGGTCCCATTCCAATCGAGGTCCTCGCACGGGTGGCGGCGCGTATGGGGGAGCCCGACCGCGCCATCGCTGCCTTACAGCAACTACTTTCGATACCGTACAATGGAGCGCTGGCTGCCGGCACGCCGCTTACGCCTGCGATGCTCCGACTAGATCCGATGTTCGATCCGCTCCGGGGGGACCCGCGCTTCCAAAAACTCATCGCCTCGCCCGCGCCGAAGGAGACGACCTCTAGATAGTACTACTACTGCAGCTTCGGTTCCCTCATCTCTCAGCTTTTTGCGCCGACCTCGAGAACGACGCCGAAGCGCGCTTTACCGCTCATCATTCGCTCGTAGGCCCGGTGACTCGCTCCAGTGGAAAGATTTCATCGACCGCACGCCAGCAAGCCCACCGAACCTGAGCGTTCCTGCGAATCAGCAATCATTGCATCGGCGTTGGTTACACTGGCGATGATCACCTTGGCGCCGCCCAAATCAAAACAGCCGCTGCCGATGTTGTGAACAAATCAGCGATTTCAGCTTTCAGTGTTCGGCGAATTGTGTCACCAAGCCCGTTGCCAGATCAAGAGAGGCTCGTCCAAATTCGCAAGGTTCCGATCAGCGGGGCCAGCGCCGCCGCCCGGTTCAATCGTTTCATCAACAGGATTTCTCTCATCGGTCACTGACTTCCAAAATCGGTCCTTATTTGTCGTGAGGAGAATCGCAATGGCTATCGTCAAAAGGCGCGCTCCATTTGCAATCCAACCGCCGAGCGCCGTGTCAGCCACACCAAACACCTCCCACCACAGGTTCATTAAGCAGTGCAGCCAAAAGACCACCCATAGGTTAAACTGCCACCGCATGTATATCCAGCAGCCCAGTAGACTGCCAACGCCTGTTACTGCGAAAATCCCAGTGAGCTCCCACAATCCGCCGGCTTGGTAAGCGTGGCCGAGAGCGAAAAGCGCGGAGGGAATCAGCGCCGATAACCAAAAGCCCCAGCGAGCCCGGCGATACAGCTGACCAAACATGTATCCGCGAAAGAGCACTTCCTCAGCAAAAGGCGCAACGAAACATCCAACGCCGACGCTCAGCACTGACATCTTCGCATTAATCGAAGAGGTGACGGCAAATGCCAGGAGCATGGGAAATGCAGCTACAAAGGAAAACGCTGCGGCCGGTCTGATGGGTGCTCGTAATCCTAGTTCTGCGAGCGCGCTTTTAAGCTTGCTCGCATGTGCAGCCACGATGGCCGAGACACATATTATGACTTGGAAAAGATTGACTACGCCTACCCAAATCCAGCCGTGTAGAATACGTCGAAGACCAGTTAGCTTCATCAAAGCGCTGATATACGTACAGATTACAAATACCGCACAGGCAATAAGCGCGTATGAAGTAGCTGATCGGTGACGTCGCATATCTCGCTATCCGGAATCTGCTGATGTGATGTGGTGAATGCGCTCTTTGGATTCAACCCCCCGAAAAAAACATTGACGGGAAATCAAAATCCAGTCTTCATCGGCCACATGAAAACGAAAGCTCTTGGACTAACCCTGACGTTTTGCTTTTTGGGAGGCGCAGCGTGCTTCGCCGCCGATCCGCAGATGGGCACTTGGAAGCTAAACGAAGCCAAATCGAAGATCACACCCGGGACTCTGAAAAACACACATGTTGTTTACTCAAGCATCCTCGGGCAGGTGAAAGTGAAGTCGGACGGCATCGACGCGAACGGTAAACCGATCCACCTCGAGTGGTCGGGCAAATTCGACGGCAAAGACTATCCCGTTACCGGCGACCCGAACTCAGATACTCGTTCCTACACGAAGGTGAATGAGCGGACACTGACAACCGCCAATAAGAAAAATGGCAAGGTCACGGTCACGGGTCAGATTGTCGTCTCAGCCGATGGCAAAAGCCGCACCGTTACCTTGAACGGAACTACTCCGAAAGGTAAAAAGTTCAAGAACGTCGTGGTTTACGATAAGCAGTAACCACGGCGCAGGATTTGTGGGCTTGTAGCCTTAAGCGAAGCCAAAGCGACGCCGGGGGCGCGTGCTCACTCCGAAAGTCCGCCATTCGGACGGACTCGTCTCGTGGCGAGCTTCCGCAAAACCGAATAGCGTCTCTGTGATTTCGCACGAAGTGCTTTGGAGTGCGATGCGTCCCCGCATCGCTTTGATTGCTGCCGATAGAATTATAATCGCACGGATATTCCGTCGATCGCCCTGAGACGCGAGCTATCACCCGCCGGTTTTCGCTTGTGCGACGTACCTTTTGATCTGATCGATGTCAGCGCCATTAACGGTGCCGACCAGACTGCCCCCGCGATTATAAACGTTAACCTGCGGAATTGAGTTGACATTGAATTGCCGCGCCACTGGCGTTTTCCAATTGACGATGTCGATCTTACGCAGCGCAACCTCCGGATCGCTTCTCGCCATTTGCTCCAGGCTTGGCGAAAGCTGTCTGCACGGGCCGCACCAGTCCGCATAAAAATCGACGACGGTCACACTGCCGCGTGCAAGGTGCTGGTTGATGTTCACCTGTGTGCCG
>WNGD01016448.1_pt1 | contig 10640 bp, 10 predicted proteins | sample 5400671 | NCBI WGS metagenome assembly WNGD01 (sample SAMN13153369, study PRJNA577476) | soil metagenome | isolation source: 40 cm soil or saprolite under grassland replicate 2 | place: USA:California | collected 2016-06-15
ACCGCATCGCGTTCGCGGGGGTGGGGAAATACAGCGAGTTCGAGGATCTGCGGATCTCGGGCGTCCGCCACGCGGACCTCCGGGGTTATTCCTACGGTCGCGAGGACGTCAAGGCCCGTGACCTCGCAAACGCCTACTCGCAGGCCCTCTCCACCATCTTCACCCAGCAGATGAAGCCCTATGAGGTCGAGATCCTCGTCGGGGAGGTCGACGGCGAGCCTCACGGCACGGCCCTGTATCACATCCTTTTTGACGGAAGCGTCACCGACGAGCACGGGTACATCGCGATCGGCGGCCACGCCGACGACCTCACCGAGCAGCTTCGACAGAAGTATCAGGAGGGGTGGGAGCTGCACACGGCGGTGCGGGCCTGTGTCGAGGCGCTCGGCGCCCCGGACTCGCGCACGATCGAGGCGGCCGATGTCGAGGCCGGCGTGCTCGACCGCACGCGCGGTCAGCGCCGCAAGTTCCGCCGCCTCTCGGACGAACAGGTTGCGGCGCTGCTCGCACCGGGTCGATGATCGGAACCCGGGTGACGGGGCGCCTCGCGGCCTCCTGGTCACCTTCCGCGACGCCAGAGCCGTCCTAGACTCGAGGTCTCGTGGATCGGCGCATCTACGGCCTCGAGAACGAGTACGGCGTCACCTGCACGTTCCGAGGGCAACGCCGTCTTTCGCCCGACGAGGTCGCCCGCTACCTCTTCCGCCGCGTCGTCCACTGGGGCAGGTCCTCGAACGTGTTCTTGGAGAACGGGGCCAGGCTCTACCTCGACGTGGGATCGCACCCCGAGTACGCGACGCCCGAATGCGACTCCGTGCCGGAGCTCGTCGCACACGACAAGGCGGGGGAGCGGATCCTCGAAGGCCTGCTTTCTGCGGCCGAGATGCGCCTCCACGAGGAGGGCATCAGCGGTCAGGTGTACCTGTTCAAGAACAACACCGACTCGGCCGGAAACTCCTACGGATGCCACGAGAACTACCTCGTCGCGCGTCACGGGGAGTTCGCTCGAATGGCCGATGTCTTGATCCCGTTCTTCGTAACCCGTCAGATCTATTGCGGCGCAGGAAAGGTGCTTCACGGCCCCCGAGGTGCCCAGTTCTGCATCTCGCAGCGGGCCGAGCACATCTGGGAAGGCGTGTCTTCGGCGACGACGAGGAGTCGCCCGATCATCAACACCCGTGACGAGCCCCATGCCGACGCCGAGCGTTTCCGACGTCTCCATGTGATCGTGGGCGATTCGAACATGAACGAGTTCACCAGCTTCATGAAGGTTGGGATCACCGACCTCGTCCTGCGTATGGTCGAGGGAAACACGGTCATGCGCGACCTCACGTTGGAGAATCCGATCAGGGCGATCCGTGAGATCTCTCACGATACGACCGCCAAACGAACGGTGAAGCTCGCGAACGGGCGGGAGCTATCAGCCATCGACATTCAAACCGAGTATTACGAGAAGACGGCGCGATTCGTCGAACGCCGAGGCCCCGATGAGGTGGCGAAGGAGCTGCTGGAGGAGTGGCGCGAGGCGTTGGAGGCTCTGGCGGAGGGAGCGCCCGAACGTCTTGCGGGCAAGGTTGACTGGGTCACGAAGCGACAGATGATCGAGCGCTACATGGCCAAGCACGATCTGCCGCTCGCCTCACCGAAGATCGCGCTGCTCGACCTCGCCTATCACGACGTGAACCGCTCCCGCGGCATCTACTACCTGATCGAGAAGCGCGGGAGCGTCGAGCGGGTCGCGACCGATCAGGAGATCTCACGCGCCATGCGCGAACCGCCGCAGACCACGCGGGCGAAGCTCAGGGGGGACTTCATCAAGCATGCGAAGGCCAAGCGGCGTGACTACACGGTTGACTGGGTGCACCTGAAGCTGAACGATCAAGCGCAGCGAACGGTGCTCTGCAAGGATCCATTCAAGAGCTCGGACGAGCGCGTGGAGCAGCTCATCGCCCACATGTGACCCGACGGGTCGCCGGGACCGGCTCGGCGCCTTCCTTTCGTGCGATCAGTGGGCCGTTTCGCGCCAGTTTCGGTCCCGGGCCGCCATCCGGCCGGCCAGCACCCCGGCCGCGCCGGCGCCCAGAAAGAGCGCGGGGTCCTCGCCGACCGAGTGGCCCATCGAGGTGATCTCCACACCGCGCCGCGCGAGCTCGTCGAGCGCCGGCTCCGCCCTCACCTCGACCGGCTGATGGCGCCCGTCGAGATTGACCTTCCGGATCGCGTCCCAGACGGCCTCTCTTTGGTGCTCGTCGGCAAGCGAGGGCACCGGGACGAGGGTCTCGACCAGGCAGACGCGCTCCAGGATCGTGAGCGAATGGTGGGAAACCCCGCGGTGTCGCTCCCTTCGGTCGGCGAACGAGATCCGAAGCGCCGCCAGGGGACGTCCCCCCAGCGCGGCCGCGGCGTTGAGCGAGTTCCCGCCCCCGAGCGCGCTCACTCCCCACGTCGTGTCGGTCCCGAGGTTGCCCGGCCCGTCGGCGACCACGATCACCTGCGCTTTGAGTATCTCCTTCGCGGCGAGCATCCCTGTCCAGACGGTGACGGCCTCGAGCTCGCCACCGAACGCCTGCCCACACGTGATCCAGCCGTCGATGAGCCCAGCGTCCCGCAGCCGCGTCACGAGGCGGGAGAACGCGCCGGGCAGCGCCGCACCATCCGTCATCACGTAGACGACGCCTGCACCGCCGCCGGCGACCTTGGCGCCCGCTGCGATGGGCCCCAGCATGGAATGAAGCGGGGCACACACGACCGGCACCCCCTCGAGACCTTTCGAGCCCTCGAGCTCATCGCGATGGGTCTCCTCGACCGATGCCACGGCCGTCTGGACCGGCGTGTAGCGAGCCTTCATGACACGGCCCGGCGCCGGGTCCGCGCCCGCCGTCGGTGCTGCGTCCAACACGGCCACCACGAAGTGCGCCCCACCGGTCCCAAGACCGAGCTCCACGGCAGTGGTGTTCAACAGCACCAGGTCGCCGGCGGTCACCGGCCCCACGAGATCCGGATACGCGATCGCGCGCTCGGACGTGTCGGCGTCCTCGACCCTGACCTCGAGCTCGTGGGCGCCTCGCCGCGCCTCGCCGAGGGCGGTCACGATCCCGCGGCGAAGGCGGATCACAGGGCGTTCCGGAGCGGGGACACGGCCCGGATATCATGCCCCAGATGGAGCCGCTCGAACGCCTGCTCAACCTGGTGGGGCTCCTGCTCGAGACCAAGCGCCCACTCACGTTCGAAGAGATCCGAAGCGCGATGCCCGAGGCGTACGGCGGGGACAACGTCGACAGCGCCAAACGGAAGTTCGAACGCGACAAAGACGCGCTTCGTCACTACGAGATCCCGCTCGAGATGCGCGACCTCGATGCCTGGGGAACGGATCAGGGGTACGTGATCCCGAAGGAGATGTACTACCTGTCCGAGATCGAGTTCGCTCCGGAGGAGATCGCGGCGCTGTTCATCGCGGCCCAAACCGGGGGGGAGGACCCGATCGCCGAGCGAGCCGTCCACAAGCTCCTCTACGGAGCGGACGGCGGCGTCTTGACGGGGCTCTCGTCAGGCCGGCTCGCGGCCGGCTCGGACGCTCCGAGTCCCACGCTGCTCGCCGCCGCCGACGCGACGTCTCGGCAGCGACGCGTCCGGTTCGGGTATCGCACCTCCGAGGGTCGTTTCTCCGAACGAGACGTCGACGCCTTCGGCATGGTCTGCCGAGGCGGCCACTGGTACCTCGTCGGCCTCGACCACGATCGCGATGCGATCCGGGCCTTTCGTCTCTCGAGGGTCACGACCGATCTCCAGGACGCCGGCGAGGGTTCGGCGCCTCCTGAGGGCTTCCGCGCCGCAGATCACGCCGTGGCGGGGTCGCCCGGCGTTGGGGAGCTCTCGGAACGCGCTATGGTCGCGTTCTCCCCTCCGGTGGCGTGGTGGGCTGCGGCGGGGGTGCACGATGCCACAACGTCGACGCGCGAGGACGGGTGGATCGAGGTCTCGATCCCGATCGAGGACCAGGCGTCGCTCGTGAACTGGGTCCTGGGGTTCGGTCCGGACGCCGAAGCGCTCGCTCCCGAACCGCTGCGGGCCGACGTGGTTCGCAGGCTTGAGGAGGCTTCGCGTCGTGCGTGAGCGAGCGCGACCGATCCGCGCCTCCGACCGGCTCGGACGCATGCTCGTGATCGTGCCGTACGTCGTGCAGCACCCGGGCGCCGAGCTTTCGGATGTCTCACGCGTGTTCGGCGTACCGGTCGACGAGCTGCGAGCCGACCTGATGCTCCTGTTCATGGCCGGCCTCCCGCCCTACGGTCCCGGAGACCTCATCGACGTCGACCTCGACGAAGACCGCATCTCCATCACGATGGCCGACCAGTTCTCGCGGCCGCTCCGGCTGACGCGCAGCGAAGGGCTCGCGCTCTACCTGCGGGGCAACGAGCTCCTGACGACGCCCGGGCTTCCCGAGGCACCTGCGTTGAAGGCCGCGCTGGCCAAGCTCGCAACCGGGCTCGGCCGGGAGACGATCGGTGAGGCGGCCAGGATCGAGATCGCGGAAGCCGGCACTCCGACCGGACCCCTGGACGATCTGCGTGCCGCGGCGAGAGATCGAGCGCGCATTCGGATCGAATACTTCGCTCACTCGTCGGGGGAATGGAGCGTGCGTGACATCGACCCCGAAGAGGTGTTCTCGAGTCGCGGCTCGTGGTACGTGGCCGCATGGGACGTCACCAACCGAGGGGAGCGCCTCTTTCGAGCCGACCGGATCCGCGAAGCCGTTCGCACCGGGGAGACCTTCACCCCCCGGGGACTCGCGGGCGCGGGACGACCCCTCTACACGCTGACCGACGAGGACGTCTCTGTCCGCCTGCGCCTCCGGCCCGAGGCCCGGTGGGTTGCCGAGTACTACACGGTCACCGAGACCACGGAGCGAGACGACGGCTCGCTCGAGGTGACCCTTCCCTCCAAACGCCTCCGATGGGTGGCGGGACTGCTCCTCCAACTCGGCGGCGCCGCGGAGATCCTCGATCCTCCTGATCTGCGCGAACGCGCCCGGGACCTGGCCGAACGGACCCTCGACCGGTACCGACGGACCTAGTTGCCAAACCACCCTGATGGGGTAGCCCCGATCGGGGGTGCGCGGCTCAAGCGCCCTGAATCTTGGGCCGATAGCTCCCGTGAGATGACAACGATCCGGACAACCTGCCCCCGCTGCGGAGAGGTCGACATGGGCCCCGAGGCGATCCTTCTGTCCGTGCGAGACAACGGCAAAGAGGGAAGCTACCGGTTCCAGTGCCCCAGCTGCGCGGACGACGTCGAGAAGCGAGCCGACCGCAAGATCGTGGCGCTGCTGGTCTCAGCCGGCGTCGACATCGAGCGTGGGGACGCCGCGGTGCTGAGCGGCCAGATGCTCTTCGACGAGGAGACGCAAGCCCAGCCCACCTACCCGGAACAGGCGCCCGACGGCCCCGCCCTCACGGCCGACGATCTCATCGAGTTCCACTTCCTGCTCGAGCAGGACGGCTACATCCAGGACTTCCTCGCGAGGCCGTAGGCCCGCTACCATCCCAGGCAATGACCGCCTGGCTCATCACGTGGTTCGTCGTCTCGCTCGTCGTGGGTGGAGCATTGCTCTCGGTCGCGTCCGGCCTCGTTCGTCGTTTGAAAGTGCTCGGTCGGACCCTTCGCCGTTTCTCAGACGACGTCCAGCCGCTCACCGAGGCCATCGCGCGAGAAGGCGCTCGAGCCTCCGAGCGTGGGAGCACGCTCGGGGAGCGCTCTCGATCCTCTCCTCGCTGAAGGCCCGGGGTAGACTCTTCAGCGAGGCCCCTCGTTCATGCTGAACATCGGTCCACTCGAGCTCGTGGTCATTTTCGTCATCGCCCTCGTGGTGGTGGGTCCGCGCAAGCTGCCGGAGCTCGGCCGAACGATCGGAAAGGGTCTGCGCGAGTTCCGAAAGGCGCAGGAGGAGGTTCGCAGGAGCCTCGAGCTCGACGATCTGCAAGACGTCCGCCGGGAGATCGCAGATACGCAGCGAGGCTTCCGCGACGCACTCCGGTTCGAGACGCCGGGATCGGGTGGCGCGGACGGCTCCGGTGTGGCGACCGACGACGCCGGGGAAGACGCGATGGGGGAGGCGCCACACGCTCACGGATCTCCGGCTGCGCCCGACGAACCGCCTGCACCCCCCGACACGGACGACCGCCCCGGCGCGCCAGAAGGCGCGTAGGCCCGCAGCCGGCTGATGGCGATCATCCCGAGGCTCCTTCGTCGGAAGCGTCAAAAGGACGCCCCCGGCACTATGACGATCGTCGAGCATCTGGAGGAGCTTCGCTATCGGCTCGTGGCAGCCCTCGGAGCGATCGGCGTCGGCTCGATCGCAGGGTGGTTTCTGTACGGACCGGTCACGCGCCTGTTGATCCATCCGTACTGCGACTACTGGAGGACGGTTCCCCCCGGACAGCGGGTCACGACGGACTGCACTGGGGGCGCTCGTCGCCTATCTCACGCTGCCGAAGGCTCTCGGCTTCCTTCTCGGCTTCGCGAGCTCGCAGTTCGTTCCCCTCCTCACCGGCGACCGGTATCTCTCGTTCGTGATCCTCGTCGCGCTCGCCTTCGGCGTGTCTTTCGAGTTTCCGCTCGTCTTGATCTTCCTGTCTCTCGTCGGGATCCTTTCGAGTGATCGCATGCGAGGATGGCGCAGGCCGGCGATCCTGTTCATCGCGATCTTCGCGGCGGTGATCACCCCCAGTTCCGACCCGTACTCAATGCTCGCGATGATGATCCCGATGTACGTCTTCTACGAGGCAGCTATCATCGTCAGCCGACTGATGGGGAGATAGATGGCAATCAAGGGGAAGAGCAGAAGCCGCAGCAAGCCTCGCGCCGGCGCGCGAGCCCCGCGGGCGGTGCCGGTGGAGGTGAAGGCGCCGCTTTTCCTCCGGAAGCGAGTCCAAGTGTCCCTGGCCTTCCTGGCCGGGGTCGGTGCGATGATCGTGCTCATCTGGGCGACGAACGGTGTTCGCGTGGAGCACCGGCACGCCACCGCCTCCGACAACCACGCCAAGGCCGTCAAGGCGCTCGGGCAGTGGAAGAGCACGGTCGACACCGCCCTGTCGGGCGTGCAGTTCGACCAGCAGCAACAGACCGTGGGTCTGCTTGCGGCGCTTTCGAGCGGCCTCGGCCAGGTCAAGAACGGGGTGGTTCCCGCGAACCTCGTCACGCAGGCAAAGACCGCAGAAGGTCAGCTGAAGACCGCCGCCGACGCCCTCCACAAGGTGGATCTCGCCACCCTGGTGAGCGGCCAGGGTCTCCAAGAGGGGCAGGTGACCACGCTGATCGACTCACAGGGCGCGATCATCCAGGACCTTCAAACGGGGGAGCAGGCGGCCGGCCTCATTCAGGCGGCGACGGGGGCTGGGGGTCATGCCGCGACGTCCCTCGTCGCGCGCGCGAAGGCGCTCGTGGACCTCGCACAATCGAGCTTCGCCGATGCGTACAGCTCCTATGTCGGGGTCATGCGGCCCCTCGGCCTCATCGCGCCCCCGGGACCCCCCGGTGCTGGACAGCTTCCAGGACAGATTCCAGGGTCCTCGGGAAGCTGATCAGGATCGAATGACCGCCGCTCCGGTCGTCGTGGTGGCGAACCCCGCGGCGGGTCGGGGCAAGGCAGGCAAGCTGATCGACCGAGTCGGGGCGCGGCTTCGCGCGCTCGGCGTCGAGCACGAGTTCCAGGTCTCGGAGTCGGCCGCCGACCTCGAGGCGAAGTCGCGGGCGGCCGCCGAGAGGGGCGCTCGGATCGTCGCCGTGCTCGGGGGCGACGGGTCAGTGCACTTCGCCGCGAACGGCCTCCTGGGCTCCGACGCCGCCCTTGCCGTGCTCCCAGCGGGGACGGGGGACGACTTCGCAAAGGCGATTGGTCCACGGAAGCTCGCCGACGCCCTCACCGCGCTGGTCGCCCCCAAGATCAGGTTGATCGACGCCGTCCACGTCGCGACGGCAGCCGGCGAGCGCCACTACGTGAACATCGCCGGCGCGGGCTTCGATTCAGCGGTGAACGAGACGGCGAACGGAATGCGCGTGAACCTCGGTGGGACCCTCACCTACATCGCGGCGGTGCTCGCGACGCTGCGGCGGTTCGAGCCGGCCACGTACAGGATCCTCGTCGACGACGAGCCGATCGACGCCCCGGCGATGCTCGCCGTCGTCGGCAACGGCGTCTCGTACGGGGGTGGCATGCACATCCTGCCCGGGGCATCCGTCACGGATGGGTTGCTCGACGTCTGCGTCGTGAAGGCGCTGTCGGTCGCCTCCTTCCTGCGCGCGTTCCCGCGCGTCTTCCGGGGGACGCACGTGAGCCATCCGAAGGTGCAGATCCTTCGGGGCTCCGTGGTGAAGATGGAGGCGGACCGGGAGATTCTCGTGTACGCGGACGGCGAGCGTGTGGGGCCATTGCCGGCCACCTTCCAGGTGGTGCCGCAGGCGCTTTTGGCGGTCGTCGACCCCGAGACCAGGGCGGTGAGGCAATGAACGGGCTGCTCCTTATCCACGCGTTTCCTCTGGATGCGCGGATGTGGGAGCCGCAGATCGCCGCGTTCGACGCGAGCGGGATCGCGGTGGTTGCGCCGCACCTGCCGGGCTTCGGAGGCACGCAGGGCGGGGGCGACGTGATGACCATGGGCCTTGCGGCCGAGCGGTGCCTGGCCGAGCTCGATGCCGCCGATGTCGATCGCGCAGTGGTCTGTGGCCTGTCCATGGGTGGGTACGTTGCGTTCGAGCTCTGGCGCAGGGCGCGGCAGCGAGTTGCCGGCCTGATGCTCGCGAACACGCGCGCCGAGGCCGACGCCCCCGAGGGAGTAGCCAACCGGCGCGCGCTCGCCGAGAGACTGGTGCGCGAGGGGAACGTGCTGGTGGCAAACCCTCCGCCGTTGCTCTCGGCCGACGCGTCCGACGACTTGTGGGGGCGGGTGCGCGAGCTGATCGCCGACCAGCCGGCCGCCTCGATCGCCGCCGCGAGCCTCGGGATGGCCGAGCGACCGGACTCCTCGGGCGATCTCGCCGGCATCGATGTGCCGACGCTCGTCGTGACCTCCGAGGGGGACACCCTAATCCCGCCGGAGGTGACGGCGCCGATCGCGGATCGGATCCCCGGCGCGGTCCTGGAGACCATCCAGAAGGCCGGTCACCTGTCGAACCTGCAAGCCCCCGAGGAGTTCGACCGCTTGCTCGAGGAGCACGTCGCCCGCTGTCTGCCCGCCGGGTCCTGACCGGCATCGCCCCTGCATACACTGGACGACATGGCCGACCCCTCTTCGTTCGCAGCTCGATACCCGTTCCGGTTCGACCCGTTCCAGGAACAAGCGATCGATGCGCTCGAGGCAAACGAGTCCGTCCTCGTTGCCGCCCCCACGGGGTCGGGCAAGACCGTCGTCGCCGAGTTCGGGATCGAGCGCGCCCTCGACCTGGGAGGGAAGGCCTTCTACACGACGCCCCTGAAGGCGTTGTCGAATCAGAAGTTCGGGGACCTCGTCGCACGGCACGGAGCGTCCAGGGTCGGCCTGCTCACGGGGGACAACACGATCAACTCCGAGGCGCCCGTTGTCGTGATGACCACGGAGGTCCTGCGCAACATGCTGTACGAGCGAAGCCGCACGCTCGACGGGCTCCGGGTGGTCGTGCTCGACGAGGTGCACTACCTCCAGGACCCGTACCGGGGCGCCGTCTGGGAGGAAGTCCTGATCCATCTGCCGGCGAGCGTGGTCGTGATCTGCCTGTCCGCGACGATCTCGAACGCCGAGGAGTTCGGCGAGTGGATCGGCACGCTGCGGGGCGAAACCGTCGTGGTGATCGAGGAGCGGCGACCCGTGCCCCTCCAGCACCATTACCTGGTCGGCCGTCAGCTTCATCCGATGCATGTGGAGACGGACGGCATCCTCACACCCAACCCGTACATCGTGTCTCTCGAGCAGCGAGAGCTGAAGGTGAAGCGGTACATGCGGCGTGGCAGCGGAACGCCCCAGTACGAGAGGATCTCCCGACCGCGCGAGGGATACCGCGGCGTGTATGTCCCGCGCCGCGAAGAGGTCGTGGAAGTCCTTGCGGAGCAAGGAATGCTTCCCGCGATCTACTTCGTGTTCAGCCGCGCCGGGTGCGACCGCAGCGTCCAATGGGTGCGCGAGGCCCGCCTGCACCTCACCACGCCCGAGGAGCAGGAACGGATCCGAGAGTTCGCCGAGATGCGCGCCGATTGGATCGACCAAGAAGACCTCGCAACACTCGCGTTCCACGACTTCCTCGACGGGCTCATTCAGGGGGTCGCCGCCCATCACGCCGGCATGCTGCCGATCTTCAAGGAGACCGTCGAGGAGCTCTTCGAGGCCGGCCTGCTCAAGGTCGCCTTCGCGACCGAGACCCTGTCGCTCGGCATCAACATGCCGGCGAAGACCGTCGTGATCGAAGACCTGTGGAAGTTCCAGGGGGAGCGACACGAGATCCTCACCCCGGGGGAGTACACGCAGCTCACGGGCCGCGCCGGACGTCGCGGCATCGACGAGCTCGGGCACGCTGTCGTGGTTCATCAGCGGCACGTTCCCTTCGAAAGAGTGGCGGGGCTCGCGGCAACACGCACGTACGATCTCGCGTCGTCGTTTCGTCCCTCGTACAAC
>WNGD01013394.1_pt1 | contig 10639 bp, 15 predicted proteins | sample 5400671 | NCBI WGS metagenome assembly WNGD01 (sample SAMN13153369, study PRJNA577476) | soil metagenome | isolation source: 40 cm soil or saprolite under grassland replicate 2 | place: USA:California | collected 2016-06-15
CTCGGCATGCGCGGCTTCAAGTGGTACACGGCCGAGTGGCGCGGCGAGTCGCGCGGCTGGAAGGCCAACGACCCGATGGTCTACCCCTGCTACGAGAAGGCGCTGGAGCTGGGCGTCACCAACCACTTCTTCCACAAGGGCCCGGCGGTGGAGCCGCTGTCGATGGAGAAGTTCGACGTCCGCGACATCGACGAGCCGGCCTGGCTGTACCCGGAGATGAACCTGATCATCGACCACTGCGGCGCCCCCAGGGTCGAGGAGTTCTGCTGGATCGCCACCCGCTGCCCGAACGTCTACGCCGGCCTGGCGGTGGTGCTCGCCTTCATCGCCAACCGGCCACGCTGGTTCGCCGAGGTCATGGCCAATCTGCTGTTCTGGCTCGGTCCCGACCGGATCACCTACGGCACCGACTTCCCGATCTGGTACCCGCACTGGCAGCTCGAGATGTTCATGAACTTCGAGCTTCCCCAGGACCTCAAAGACCAGTACGGCGTCGACCTGACCCCGGAGGTGAAGCAGAAGATCATCGGCGGCAACGTCGCCCGCCTCTACGGCATCGACACCGCCGCCAAGCTCGACACCCTCGCCAAGGACGAGTTCTCGCAGCGCCGCGAGGAGTACCTGGCCGCGCGGCCCGCGGCCGAGACCGGCCTGGCCGGGACGGAGTCGCGGTGAGCGAGGATGTGGTGAGCGCCCGGCCGGTCGATCCCGAACGGGTCCGGTGCGTCGCCGGGGCGGTCAAGGACCCGGAGGTCCGGACCTCGATCGCGGACCTCGGCCTGCTGGACGAGGTGGCGGTGGACGGCGGGCGGGTCACCGTCCGCTTCCACCGCACCTCGCCGCTTTGCCCGGCGAAGTTCGCCGGCGGGATCGGCCGGGAGATCCGCCGGCGGGTCGCCCGCCTGCCAGGGGTGGAGTCGGTGGAGGTGATCCTCGGCGACCACTTCATGGCCGAGGCGCTGCACCAGCTGATCAACGAGGGCGACCGCACCGCCGCCACCCGGGGGCTGCTGCGGTGACCACGGTGGCGACGGTGGCGGCGGTGGACCCCGACCGGGCGCTCGCCGGGCGCCGCGAGGCGGAGCTGCTGGAGCTGCCCAGCGTGCGCCGCATGGCCGAGATCCTCGCGCTGCGCTTCCGAGGCCCCTCCTGGGTGCGCAACCTGGTCGCCGGGCTCGACCGGGCCCGGCTGCTCACCCTCCAGCCCGACCTGGAGGGGCTGCTCGCGGCGGCCAGGGCCGACCCGGCGCTGGCGGAACGCTGGCTCGCCGCGCTCGCCCACGCCCTCGACGGGCAGCCCGACGTGGCCGTCGCCGGGCTCGCCATGGGCCCGAAGGTCTGGCTCCGCCTCGGCGGGGTGCCGGTGCCGTGGCGGCCACTGCCCGCCTCGGCCGCCGCCCGGCGCCTGCCCGCCGCGGGCGCTGGCGCCACCGACCCGGCCGGCCGGATCGTCCTGCTGGCGATGATCGGCAGCGGCCTCCACCTGGCCGAGCTGTTGCGTCTGCGGGTCGGGGACCTCGGCTCCCTGGATCACGACGGGGAGCTGCTCCCGGACCCGCGGGCCGAGCCGCTCGCCGCCCGCTACCAGCAGCGCCGCGGCGGAGCTGGTGCCGGCGAGCGGCTCACCTTCCTGCCGTACCTGGCCCGCGAGGCGATCGGTGACGACCTGGAGCGGCGCCGCAGCGCCGGCTTGGACACGGGGCCACGCGCGCCGCTGGTCGCCGGGCCGGACGGCGGTCCGGCGCCCCGGGCCACCATCGCCCGGGCCAGGCGGCAGGCCAACGCGATCATCGGCACCGCCAGCGCCCTCAACGTGGAACTCTGCCGCAAGACCGGCGAGTTCTTCCGCGACTGGGGCCTCCCCGGCGCCCGGTTTTACCCATCGGGGGGCCCCGCGGCCACCATGGGATCGGCTCGTGGTCCTTCCGGCCGCGGGACCGTGCCCCCCGAACCCCCCGAGCCCACACCCCATGATCCTGACGACGGAGGAGGCGAGCGCATATGAAGGCGGTCCGGCTGCACCAGTACGAGCAACGGCCGGTGGTCGAGGAGGTCCCCGACCCCACGATCAGCGGCCCGCTCGACGTGATCGTCCGCGTCGGCGGCGCCGGGCTGTGCCGCACCGACCTGCACATCTTCGAGGGCCAGTGGGCCGACCGCTCCGGCGTGACCCTGCCCTACACCCTCGGCCACGAGAACGCCGGCTGGGTCGAGGCCGTGGGCTCGGCGGTCAGCAACGTGGCCCCCGGCGACACCGTGATCCTGCACCCGCTGATCACCTGCGGGCTGTGCCGCGCCTGCCGGGCCGGCGACGACATGCACTGCGACAACGGCGCGTTCCCCGGCATCAGCCAGGACGGCGGCATGGCCGAATACCTGCTGACCGGCGCCCGCGCCTGCGTCAAGCTCGACCCGTCGCTGCAGCCCGCCGACGTCGCCGCCCTCGCCGACGCCGGCCTCACCGCCTACCACGCGGTCAAGAAGGCCGCCCCGCACCTGTACCCGGGGACCAGGGCGGTGGTGATCGGCGCCGGCGGCCTCGGCCACATCGGCATCCAGTCCCTCAAGGCGCTCACCCCCGCCGAGATCATCGTGGTGGACCGCTCCGAGGCCGCCCTGGAGCTGGCCCGCTCCTACGGCGCCGACCACACCGTCATCGCCGGCGGCAAGCAGGTCGACGAGGTGCTGGGCCTGACCGACGGCAACGGCGCCGAGGTGGTGATCGACTTCGTCGGCGAGCGCGGCGCCGAGACCGACAGCTGGCAGATGACCCGCCGTGCCGGGTCCCACTACGTGATCGGCTACGGCGGCACCGTCCAGGTCCCGACCATCGACATCATCTCCACCGAGCGCAACGTCATCGGCAACCTGGTCGGCACCTACAACGACCTCGCCGAGCTGATGACGCTGGCCGCCCAGGACAAGGTCACGCTCCACACCCGCACCTATCCACTGGACGCCGTCAACGACGCCATGGACGACCTGGACGCCGGCCGCCTCCAGGGGCGCGGCATCCTGGTGCCATAGGCATGCCATCGGCGTAAGCGTTCGCGCGGCGGCACCTACCCAATTCCGGTGATCTTGGGATAATCACCCCGGAAGTCCGGAGTTGGGGCGGTGCCGCGTGGCGCTGAACGCCGAGCAACTGAAAGCCATGGGCATCCGCCAGCGGGGCGATCCCATCCTGCGGCGGGTCGCCACTCCGTTCGACCTGGGCGCCGAGGCGGCTGACGCCACCCGCCTGCGGGCCAGGCTGGGCGAGTACCTGCACGCGTTGCAGCAGCGCTATCCCTTCAGCAAGGGCATCGGGCTCGCGGCGCCCCAAATCGGCGAGGGCCGCGCGATGGCGCTGATCCGGCCAGCCGGCGACCACCTCCTCGCGCTCGTCAACCCGGAGGTGACCTGGCGATCGGAGGAGAAGGACGAGCGCGCCGAGGGCTGCCTGAGCTTCTTCGACGTCCGCTGCCCGGTTGTCCGGGCGCTGGCGATCCGGGTGCGCGTCACGACCCTCGACGGGCGGAGCGAGACTGTGGAACTCGACCGGGCGGTCGCGCGGCTCGCTTTACACGAGATTGACCACCTACGGGGGATCCTGTGCTCCGACCACCTCGCGCCGGGCAGGCGTGAGATCCCCGTGGCCGAGTACCGCCAAGGAGACACCGCCTGGCGGTATCAGGACAGGTGTTGATTTCTCATCAAGGTTCTCCACTGAATCGATTGACAATGTGGGTGATTCGGCGCATCCTTGCGCCAAGCAGTCGGCGGAGCAGGAGCGTGGCGATGAAGCGGAGCTGGCACGGCATCTGCCCACGCCCGGTCGCACTGGCGGTTTTCCTCTTCCTGGTGCCCCTGGTGCTGGCCGTCTGGGCCAGGAATCTCCCGGCGGCCAGCGCCGCCCGGGCGCTGCTGCACGCCGCCCTCGGCCAGTAGGGCCCGGTAGGGGTCGGTAGGGCGGGCCGCGGCCAGCACCCTCGTCAGCCCGAGACAACCACGCTGGGCAACCCGGGCAACCACACCATTGACGCAGAAGGTTGCGTTCCTCGAAGGTTGTCTCGTCGGCCGCCTCCTGGCGGGATACCGGTCTCCACGGCCATAGGAGGGCATCGATGTCCGAGTCCGAGCTGACGAACGCCAGTACCAGCGTCCCCCGGCCCTCCTACAACATCACCTACGCCCCCTACATCTCCGACTACTCCGCTACCTGCCGAAGACCACCCCCAAGGTCTCGGTGATGCGGGCGGTGTTCCTCGGGGCCGCCGGGTCGCCGCTCTGGCTGATCCCGCTGGGCGCCTGATGGCGACCCGCCTCGGCGGCGCCGACATCTCCGCGATCCTGGCGATCGCCGTGGCGGCCGGGCTGTGCTGGGCGCTGGCGCGCAGCTACGACCTGGCGGCCGAGCAGCCGGCGATCACCCGCAGTGAGCTGGTCCTCGCGGAGACCGGCGTGCAGGCCGCCCTGGACGAGGCGGCCCACGCCGACGCCGCCCGCACCGCAGCGACCGGCTCCAGACCCAGACCGCCTCCCTACCCGCCGGCCGCCTCTCAAACGGCCTCCCCTTCGGCCTGCAGGTCACCGCCCCCCGGTTCGCCGACCCCCTCCTGCTCGACATCGCCGACGCATGGGACGCGCCAATCCCTGGCCCCGCAACGCCCCCGGCTACGAGCCGTTCGAGTCGCTGCTTGGCTGACCGCCAGCTCTGGAATCGCCGATTTTCCGTATTGACCGAGAGATCGCCGAAGGCGATCATTGAGAGGAATGTTTCCAGAACTTTCGAGGAGATGGCCTCATGAAGCTCCGGTTTCTCGGCACCTCGTCGCAGGACGGTGAATGTCCCACCCTCTACGCCACCGATCGCGGCACCTATGTCGTACAAGGATGGAAAGTGACCGATCCTGAAGCCCTGGCGAGTGGACGCGACGTCCTGGAAGGGGAGGCCTTCGTCGAGATCCCCAAATCGCTGCTGGCCTTCGTCGAGGCCGACGCAGCGGTCGAGGAGGAGCGCTGAGCTTGCTGGTCGGCGAGGAGTTTCGCCGTTTGCTGCTCAGCTTCGAGCATACGGCCTTCCGGCTGGAGGGCCGCGATAACTACAGCGCGCCCGGTGAGCGGGAGTCGATGCGTCGCTTCCTCGACGGGGAGCCAGACGAGTTCGCATCGCGGCGGCCGTGGCTGGACATGGTCAAGGCCGTCACGGTCGAGGGTCGGCGGTTCCTGCGGGTGCGGGTCGTCAGCGTGCCGTTGACCGACTACAGCCGCTGGGGGCTGTGGTGCGCCCAGTTTGCCAACGCCGCCGGAGAGGACATCCGCTACCTCCGACGCGATCAGGCGGAGGCTGCGGGATTGCCCGGGGGCGACTGGTGGCTGCTGGACAGCCGCACTCTGGCGCTGATGCACTACGACGACGCCGACCGCTTCGTTGGCGCCGAGGTTGTCGCCGATCCGGCCGTGGTGGTCCAGCACTGCTACTGGCGGGATGCGGCCTGGCGTCACGCCATGGCCCGCGACCAGTTCGCGGCTACCACCGGAGGTGGGTAGGACTGCGGGAGTGACCAGCGTCCAGCAGGCCCGCCAGGCGCTGGGCCTGCGACTCCGGGAGCTTCGCCAGCACGCCGGTCTGACCGGCCGGCGGTTGGCGGAGTCGCTGGGCTGGCCGCCGTCCAAGATCTCCAAACTGGAGACCGGCCGACAGACCCCGACCGACGAGGACCTGCGCGCTTGGGCGCGGGCGACCGGGGCGGCGGACGCCGCCGAGGGGCTACTGGCCAGCCTGCACACCTTGGAGCAGCAGCACGCCGAATGGCGCCGCCAGTTACGCGGCGGACCGCACGGCCATCAATCCGAGTTGGCTCGCCTGGACGATCGAACAAGGCTGTTCCGCACGTTTGAGTCGACCTTTGTCCCCGGGCTGTTGCAGACCGCCGAGTACGCACGTGCCCGCTTCGCGCAGAGCCTGCGGGTCCATCGGCTTCCTGGTGACGCTGACGCGGCCGTCGGTGCCCGCATCCAGCGCCAGGAGATTCTGTATCGGCCAGAAAGACGGTTCCACTTTGTGATGACCGAGGCAGTCCTGCGCTACCGATTGTGTCCGGTCGAGGTCATGCTGGCGCAGCTCGACCGGCTGGTGGCGCTGTCGGCGCTGCGCAACGTGCGGCTTGGGATCATCGCCTTCCAGACGCCCTACGTGGTCGCGCCCGCCCACGGATTCATGCTTCGCGACCAGGCCATCGTCGTCGTGGAGACGTTCTCCGCCGAGCTGAACCTCGCGCAGCCGCAGGAGATCGAGCTGTATGCGTCGGTCTTCGAACGGCTCGCCGCGGCGGCGAGCTACGGCAGCGAGTCCCGCGCGATCATCACCCAGGTGATCGACGAGCTGGCGGTGAGGCCCCCAGGGAGGGAACGCTTCCCGCCCGAGCTCTGAATTTCTCCGCGCTGGAGTTGTGTGAGATTTTCGAGAAATTCGGAGAATTCTTCTAGCCACCGGATCAGTGACGGCCTATTCTCCCGCAGAGCACCCTTTGGGAGGATTCCTATGGAACAAGTATTGGGATGGATTGTCGAGATCGCCTTCGCAGCGGTCGGGCTGGGCGCTCTGGCCTGGATCGCCCACCGGTACGACCCGGACAGTGATCGCGAGCGCGATCGGGAGGACTCCATGAGCACGCGGCGGTCCAAATGGTGAACCGCGTCATCCGCCAGGGCGCCCGCCAGAGCGCCGACAGGCCAGGGGCGGCAGCCGACACCCTTGACCGCGGTCACGTCGCTGCGTTGCTGCACCTCCTCAAGGAGGCGATTGACCGCGGCCGTACCCGACGATTGTTAAGACCTTGCACGGCCTGTGCGACGGCGAGGGTGTCAACGCATCCGGGATCCGATAGGCGACCGAGCATCTCGCCGCCGAGCTGGTCGCCTCGAAGGTTCCAGGGTGCGACTGGCCGGCGGCAACGTAGGAGCCTCTAGCCGCCAGCTGCCGACGCCGCCGGGGAGGCGACGCTGGCGGGGTGGGTGGTGCGGAGGCGGCGGCGGCCGCCGGTGAGGGCCCAGAGGGTGACGCGCAGGAGGGCCTCGGCGACGATGCGCTGGCTCATCTTGGAGGTGCCGATGGCGCGTTCGGTGAAGGTGATCGGGACCTCGACCACGCGGAAGCCCTCCTGCCAGCTGCGGTGGGCCATCTCGACCTGGAAGCAGTAGCCGTTGGACTGGACCGACTCCAGCGGCAGGGCCTCCAGGAGCTCGCGGCGGTAGGCGCGGAACCCCGCGGTGGCGTCGTGGACTGGGAGGCGCAGGGCGATCCGGAGGGCCAGTTGACGGTCCGGCCGCCGGGCACGTACCGCGACCCGATCACCAGGTCGGCGTGGTCGAGGCCGTCGATCAGCTCGGGCAGCCGCTCGGGCGGGTGGGACAGGTCGGCGTCCATCTCGATCAGCGCGTCGTAGCCGCGCGCGAGCCCCCAGGCGAACCCGGCCCGGTAGGCGACGCCGAGGCCCTGCTTGCCGGGACGGCGCAGCAGGTGCAGCCGCGGCTCGCCGGCGGCGCGGCGCGCGACCAGGTCGCCGGTGCCGTCGGGGCTGGCGTCGTCGACCACCAGCACCTCGGCCCGCTGGTCGGCGGCGAGGACGCGCTCGATCACCTCGCCGATCGAGCCGGCCTCGTCATAGGTCGGGATGACGACCAGCGCCCTCACCACGTCCCCCTCACGCTCACGATCCCACCTCGATACCCCAAGCCCAGACAGCGTCCCGCCCCCACGGCGCACGGTGCGCCGCCCCGTGGAGGGTGCCACGGATCGCGGCGTGGGCGCTGATCGTGTGCGCATGCCGCGCGAAGCGGAAACGTCCAATGATGTCCGAATCGGTGGGCCAGACTCCACCACGGCAGATGTGATGGCGGTGAGGGTGAGGAGGTGCCACCCCGTCGGCGCCAGCCGCGACTGAGCCGCGCGCAAGCGGGGGTTGACACCTCGCCATGCGATGCCTAGTGTTGCTAGGCATGAGAGGGGAACAGCTCAAAGGACACCTGGACCTGCTGCTGCTGTCGGTCCTGGCCGGCAGGCCCGCCCACGGCTACGCCGTGATCACCGCGCTCCGCGACCGCAGCCAGGGTCAGCTGGTCCTGCCTGAGGGGACCATCTACCCGGCCCTGCACCGGCTCGAGGAGCGCGGCCTGCTGCGCAGCTACTGGGCCGAGCAGTCCGGCCGCCGCCGGCGCCTCTACGAGGTCACCGCCGAGGGCGCCACCGCCCTCACGCAGCTCCGCGGCGAGTGGCGGCGCTTCCAGAACGGCGTCCAGGCCGTCGTCGGCACCACGGGAGCCACGGAAGTCATGGGAGGGGCATGAACAACGACCTGATCGACCGCTACCTGGACCAGCTGCTCGGCTACCTGCGCGGCCCCGCCCACGACGTGCGCCGCATCCTGGCCGAGGCCGAGGAGCACCTGCGCGACGCCGCCGCCGAGGCGCTGGCAGCCGGCGCCACCGAGGAGGAGGCGCAGCGCCAGGCGATCGCCCGCTTCGGCGACGCGCGCACCGTGGCACGGCGCTTCTCACCCCGGCTCGGCCCGGTCCCCTTCCGCGCGGTCGTCACCGAGCTGTGCCGCGCCGCGGTTGTCCTTGGCGCGGTCGCGATGGTCGCGGTCGGCGTCAGCGGCGCCCTCGCGGAGCTGTTCGGCCGCGTCTGGGGCGCCACCTTCGTCGCGGGCGACCTGCCGGACGTCACCTACACCCCGGCGCGCTGCAGCGACTTCTTCGAGTACTTCCCCCACGCCGCGAACTGCGAGGCCGCCGCCTCCCTGCACCACTGGGGCGAGGTGGTGGGGTACCGGGTGTCACTGGGCGTCCTCGGCCTGCTGGTCCTCGGCGGCTACGCCCTCCTGCGCCGCCGCGCCCAGCGCCGCGCGCGGGGGAGCGCGGCCCAGGCCCAGTACCTCGGCGTCCTCCCCGACGGGTTCAGCGCCACGGTCGCGACCAGCCTCTACGCCGTGGCCGCGGCGGGCCTGCTGCTGCTGAGCCTGGACTCGATCGCGGTCGGCGGCGCCCATGCCGGCGGCGGCCAGTGGCTGAGCGGCGCGATCGTCGCCCTCGCCATGACCGCGGTCTATGGGACCTCCTGGTTGCGGACGGTTGCCGGCCGCAACGCCGACGCCACCGCTGTCGCCGTGGACGCCTGAACTGAACCGACGATCAACGCCGAACCGGTGTATCAGGCGCGCCGCTCAGCTGCTCTGTTCCTCATGACTGGGGCCCCGGCGAGGGGGGTGGGGCCTCAGTCTCGTATCGTCAAGCGGCGCCGCAGCCTCGGCCTCAGCCATCGGTGTCCCCTTCGCTGCCGCTGTCCGCGTCCACGGCCGTGACCGTGAGCAGGAGTGCCTGTTCCGGGTCGAGGGCGGGCATGGTCAGCCCGACCGCGTCAAGTGCCGCGCCGGGCAGGGTGAGCTCGCCGTCGGCATACCAGGGTGGGGGGCGGTTCTCACTGGTGCGGGGCGGGCCGGCGGGGTGGACGGGGCGGACCTGGTAGATCCTTGCCGGGTCGAGGCCGGGCAGCCGCACCGGGGCGGGCGCGCCATAGGGAGAAGTCGTCAGCTGGACGTAGGCGTAGAGCGCCTCGGACTGGTCCTGGGCGACGACACCGGAGACGCTGACGGCCGGGTCGGGGTGGTCGAGGTGGACGGCCTCGCCACTGTGGAGCAGCCCCCGGTGCTGCTTGTAGAAGCTGATCCAGGAGGCCAGTGCGGCACGCTCCTCCGGTGATGCGCCAGCGACGTCCCATTCGATGCCAGCGTGGCCGAACAGCGCGGTGACCGCGCGGAAGCTGAGGTCGTGGACCCGCCCGGTGGTATGGGAGGTGGGCGGCCCGATGTGGCTGCCGACCAGCTCCGGCGGCAGGAACAGGCCGGTCCAGCGCTGGATGGCCTGGCGTTCCAGCGCGTCGTTGCAGTCGCTCGCCCAGACTCGGTCGGTCCGTTCCAGGATGCCGAGGTCGACCCTGGCGCCGCCGGAGGAGCAGCTCTCGATCTCGACCTGTGGGTGGGCGGCGCGGAGCTGGTCGAGCAGCCGGTAGGTGGCCAGGGTCTGGCCGTGGACGCCCGGGTGCCCCTGGTGGCCGGCGTCGACCAGGTCGCGGTTGTGGTCCCACTTCAGGTAGGCGATCTCGTTCTCGGACAGCAGCGCGTCCAGCCGGCCGAAGATGTGGGCGTAGGCGTCCGGGTTGGCGAGGTCGAGGACCTGCTGGTGGCGGAACACCGGTGGGACCCTCCCTTCGGTCTGGAGGATCCAGTCGGGGTGGGCGCGGTAGAGGTCGGAGTCGGGGTTGACCATCTCCGGCTCGACCCACAGGCCGAACCGCATGCCGAGCGCGCGGACGTGACCGATCAGCGGCGCGAGGCCGTCCGGCCAGACGGTCTCGTCGACGTACCAGTCGCCGAGACCGGCGGTATCGTCGCGGCGGTGGCGGAACCAGCCGTCGTCGAGCACGAACCGCTCCACGCCGATGGCGGCGGCGCTGTCGGCGAGCGCCTTCAGCCGCTCCAGGTCGTGGTCGAAGTAGACCGCCTCCCAGGTGTTCAGCACCACCGGGCGGGGGCGGTCCGGTCCCGGGTGGCTCGGGCGGGCGCGCAGATGGCGGTGGAAGGCGGCGCTGATCCCGTCG
>WNGD01007901.1_pt1 | contig 10637 bp, 6 predicted proteins | sample 5400671 | NCBI WGS metagenome assembly WNGD01 (sample SAMN13153369, study PRJNA577476) | soil metagenome | isolation source: 40 cm soil or saprolite under grassland replicate 2 | place: USA:California | collected 2016-06-15
GCGTTTTGCGCTTTACACCTCGCGCCTGCCAACGTGGCATCACCGTTTGCGCGTCGGCGCCAGTTGGTTTTTTGAGGGCACGGCTCCACGGCCGTTGCTGCCGTTGGGATTCAATCGTTAATTGCATTACTGAATAAAAAGATGCACGGAACTCTTCGACGCGTGTTAATGCTTTTCGGAATCGGCTTGGCGTTCACAGGCTGTGTCGAGCGTCCGACCGAAGTTTCAAACCGAAACGCTTCATCCCCGCAGCCGGTTGCTTCCTCGCCCGCGCCTGGAGGATCGAATGAGGTTGAAGGGGTGCCGGTCACGCTGGCGGTCCTTGATGCCCTCTTCTCGGATCAAGCGTTTGTTTCAGATCTGAAGTCGAAGCTGCAATTGACGGACGAACAGATCGCTGGCCTGCGAAGAGTGGCCGGCGATGAAGTGTCGCGGTTGCGCAAGCAGAATGCGGAACAACATAGCGGAACGCCCGAGGAAGCTCAGACGCGCGCCTCAGAATCGATCCGAAAAGTAATTGGAGACGAGAAGAGCCGGCAACTTGCCGCATTAGTTCGCGAGCATTGGACCAAAGGAAGCGAAGAACTCGAAGCCGCAAAGGAAAGATTGCCGGCGACCAGGATGCTACCCGGACCCAATGCCGTGCCCACCGATACGCGCATTGTGGTGAACATACCGGCGTTCCGTATGGATGTCTTCGAGAATGGATCGCTCGCCAAGTCTGAGTTTCCGCTTCCTACGGGTCTGCGCAAGGCCCAAACAATCATCTTCAATCCGACCTGGACGCCGCCTGATTCGCCCTGGGTCGAGTCGATGAAAGACGTCTTGCCGGGCGAAACGGTTGAGGCGGGCAGCGCTCTGAACCCGCTTGGGCCAATCAAGATTCCCATCGGTATGCCGTCATTGATCCACGGAGGAAAACCACTGTCGAAGATCGGCACTTTTGCTTCACACGGCTGCGTGGGATTGACCAACGCGCAGGTGCGCGATTTTGCGAAGCTGCTGGCCCGGGCGGGAGGAACCGATCTTTCGGACAAGACCATCGCCGCTTACGCGAAGAACAAATCGAAGACCGGCGTTGTAAAGTTGGACAGGCCCGTTCCCGTCGAATTGCGCTACGAAACGATTGTGGTCGAAGACGGCAAGCTCCACATTTACCGCGACGTCTACGATCAGAATACGAACACCGAAGAGAATCTGAGCGCGGTGTTACACGCAAACGGAACAAATCTGGAGGATCTTTCGCCGGACGAGCGGGCGCAGGTAATGGACGCGCTCGATGCGATATCTCCTCACCCAAACAAGAAGGCGAAGACCACCGCGCCGCCCGCCAATGCCAAGTCACCCGCGGCTTCGCTCGTTCCCGCTGGCAAAGACGATAAGAATGCCCTCAATCAAACTAAGAAGAAGCCGGTGAAGAATCAGAAAGAGATCGTATTGGAGCTTGCGGCACTGAAAGGCAAAGGCTATCCCGCGCCGGCTAATCTCGACACGGGGACGGCCAAACCCAAACCCACGCCCAGTCCAGCCGTGCCGGGCCACCAATAGTCCTCTTGTGCTGCCTACATCTGCTACGCGGCGCTCGCCGCCTCGCAGGAATCGAGCACAGGCGCTTCCTCAACCGGTTGGTTGGCGCCTTCGCCGAAATACGGGCGGCCATTGTCGATAGCTTCGAAGTATTCTTCGATGCGCGAGAGGATCTCGTCGACGGAATGCGAGTGATAAACGGCGGTGCGGAACAGGGCACCGCCTTGCAAGCCGCGTGTAAATTGTCCTGCCAGTTGTTTCATGCGATTGATCGCCGGCACCTCGGGCATGTCTTCGCGCAACATTTCGAAGTATTCAAGCAGGATATTGCGCTTGTCCGCGAGCGTTGGCTGGAAGCTCTCTCTCCCGTGCATGGCGTCTTCAATTTGCCGAAAGATCCAGGGGTTGGCCATCGCGCCACGGCCGATTAGGATCCCGTCGCAACCTGTCTCTTCGAAGCGGGCGAACGCGCCTTCGATCGTCGTGACATCGCCGCTGCCGGACACGGGCACGTTCACGACTTCTTTGATCTGCCGTACCAGATCCCAGTTTGCGAGTCCGCGATAACCCTGCTCTTTGGTGCGACCGTGCAAGGCGATGTGCTCAGCGCCGCACCCTTCGGCGAGCTTCGCCGTTTCCACCGCATTGATCGTGTGGTCAAAGTAGCCCGCGCGGATCTTCACTGTCAGCGGAATCGTGATGGTCTTTTTAATCTCTTGCAGGATTGTTTCAAGCCGCGGATGATCTTTTAACAATCCCGAGCCGCCGCCGTGTTTGACGACCTTTGGCGCCGGGCAGCCGCAGTTGACATCGAGAACATCCGCGCCAACTTCTTCCGCCATCTCGGCCGCCAGGCGCATCCGCTCCCGTTGGCCGCCGAAGATCTGCACGGCAAACGGACGCTCGTCTTCGTAGAAACGCATCTGCCGTTTTGATTTCGGATTGTTGCGCGTCAAGCCCTCAACCGAGATGAATTCGGACACAGTCAACCCCACACCGCCGCGCCGTTTGATCAAGCGACGAAAGGAAACGTCCGTGACGCCCGCCATCGGCGAAAGGATCAGCGGCGGATTGATTTCAACCTCACGAATCTTGAAAGGCTTGGTCATGGTTCAATGGGGCTCGGTACTCAAACTTTCATACAACGCTCCGGCCTGTTCCCTTGACGCTTGCCTTGTCGCGGGAACGGCCACCACGCGAATTCTAACAAGTTGATCGCGTCGCCGTAAGGTTATTTCGTCGCCGGGCTTGACCGGATGAGCTGATTTCGCTACCGCGCCATTAACAGAAACAATGCCCGCATCGCAAAGCTGCTGCGCAACTGTGCGACGCGGGCAGAGACGACTGGCCTTCAGAAAGAGATCGAGCCTCATCAGGGCTTGGGAAAGATCTTCAAAAACTTGCCCTTGCCCTTTTTCTTGTCCGCGCCTCCAGCCGAGTCACCGGTAGTTTGGACGACGGCCTCAGGCTTCAGTTTCAGCAGCGGCGCGACGGCCTCCTGATAATCCGGCCCGATCTTGATGTACGCTTCATCGCGCAGGCCCTGAAGATAATCCTCGCGCGCCTTGGGCGAGCGCTCCATCGTCATTGCTTCGCGCACCTGATTCTCGTTGAAGACGGAAGCATCGCTCGCCGGAGTGCGCTGGTCGACACGGATGATCTGATAACCGGCCTCGGTTTTTATCGGATCTGTAATGCCACCGACCTTCACGTTCTTGATGCCCGCCACGAACTCCTCACGCAGCTCGGGAAGCGGAACCGCTCCCAGGCTGCCTTTGGTTTTCGGCGCCACGCGTTCACCACCCTGCTCGAGTTCAGAGTTGGCAACCGCGAGCGCCGCGAAGTCGGCGCCGCCGCGCGCCTGGGCTGTAAGTTGATCGGCCTTTGCTTTTACTTCCGCCTCATTCTTGCCCGCTACATTCAAGAAAATTGCCGAAAGGGTCACGACTTCAGGTTTGCGGAATTTGTCCTTGTGCGCGTCGAAATATTTGTGCAGCTCATCAATGCTGAACCCCCAAAAGAGCTTCGCGTCCACCTCTTCCTGAATCACGGCCTGCTTCATGATCTCCCGGCGAAGCATCTGACGCGTAGCGGCAGGATCCACGCCGCTGTCAACCATCGCCTTCTCGAGCTGCACAATCGACTTGATGCCTTGTTCCTCAGCAACTTCTTTCATGCGCTTGTTTACTTCGGCCTCGACCTTTTCCGTCATTTCCAGCTCTTTGCCCTTCTGCATGAGAAGCTGTTCGTTGACGAGCGTGGCAATCAACTCGGCCTTGCGTTTCGTAACTTCGTCCATCGCCTGCTGGTCGGTCATGCCGCCTTGCTTGAGCGCTTCGATGCGCTCTTTGATCTCGCGCTTCAACATGGAGAGCGTAATGATGTCGTCATTAATCTGGGCAATCACTTCGTCAACGACCCGCAGCTCACCCTCTTGCGCCTTTGCCGGCGCGGGAGTGAAGGTAAACAGCCCAATCGCCAAGCCAGTCGCCCAGACGAGCGATAATAATTTAGATTTCACAGAATTACTCCTCAATAAGATTTGCACCGCCGATAATTTCGGACGAGTCACCATTCTAATCGTTTGTGCGAAGTTCGAGCAATGCTCCATGCGCCAGACTCAAAACCTCGTCAATCTCTTCCTCGGTCAGATCCAGACGCAACACACCACTGGGCGTGAAGGTCGCGCCAGCCTGTTTTCTCATAAAACCCGCCAGTTTTTCCGGATCCACGCGAGCCTTCTCACTGAATTTGATCGCCATGCCATCCGTGGTTTTATCGATCGAAACAGCTCCAATTTGCTCCGCCAGGCGGCGCAGGCGCGCATACTGAAAAAGATTTTCAACCGGCAGCGGAATGCGACCGTAACGATCTTCGGTCTCGGTTCGGATGCCGGAAAGCGTCTCTTCGTCTCGCGCGGAAGATACCCGTTTGTAGGTGCGCAATCGCTGGCCCATATCGTGAATGTAGTCTTCCGGAATCGCCACATCGACGCCCAGGTTGAGCGAAACACTCGTTTCATCCTCGACCACCTCGCCCCGCAATTCGGCGACGGTGCGTTCCAGCATCTGGGTGTAAAGATCAAAGCCGAGCGCGTCGAGGTGTCCTGACTGCTGGCCGCCAAGAAAGTTTCCCGCGCCGCGCAATTCTAAATCCAACGCCGCGATCCGGAATCCGGCTCCCAGATCCGAAAACTCGCGAATCGCCGCCAATCGTCTTCTGGCAATCGGGGATAACTCCTGCTCGCCGGGTATCAAAAGATACGCGTAGGCTCGCCGATTCGAGCGGCCCACGCGTCCGCGCAGTTGATAGAGTTGGGAAAGACCATAATTGTCGGCGCGGTTTATGATGATCGTGTTCGCACGGGGGATGTCTATTCCATTCTCGATAATCGTCGTCGCCACCAGGACGTCGTATTTGTAGTCGATGAAATCGAGCATGACGCGTTCGAGCTCTTTCTCGTTCATCTGGCCATGACCGACGGCCAGACGCACTTGCGGCGCCAGACGTTGCACCAAGGCAGCAATCGTCTCGATCGTTTCCACGCGATTGTGGATAAAAAAGACCTGACCGCCGCGCGCCAACTCAAGTTCGATCGCCGACTTCACGACGTTTTCAGAAAATTGAACTACTTGCGTTTGAATCGCCAGACGATCTCGCGGCGGAGTTTCGATCAGAGACATATCACGCAGACCGCTCAAAGACATATTGAGCGTCCGCGGAATCGGCGTTGCCGAAAGGGTCAGCACATCGACGCGTTTTTTCAGTTGTTTCAAGCGCTCTTTGTGCGTAACGCCGAATCGTTGCTCTTCGTCAACTACCACGAGGCCAAGATCCTTGAACCGCACATCTTTCGAGAGCATCCGGTGCGTGCCGATGATTACGTCAACCTCACCCGACTCGACGCGTTTCGCGATCTCCTTCTGTTCCTTCGAAGAGCGAAAACGAGAAAGCAATTCGACCTTGACAGGAAAAGAGACGAAGCGCGAGCGAAATGTGTCGTAGTGTTGGTAAGCGAGCACTGTCGTCGGCGTAAGCACGGCAGCTTGTTTGCCGTCCATCACCGTCTTGAACGCCGCGCGCATCGCAACTTCAGTCTTGCCATACCCGACGTCGCCACAAAGCAGGCGATCCATCGGCACTGCTTCCTCCATGTCGTGCTTTACGTCTTCGATTGCGGTTTCCTGATCCGGCGTCAGAACGTATTCGAAGCCGTCTTCAAACTCTCGCTGCCACGGTGAATCGGCTGCGAAAGCATGGCCGCCGACCAGTTTCCGCTCGGCGTAAAGCCGCAACAGCTCGTCCGCCATATCGCGCATTGCGCGCTTGGCTTTTGCTTTCGTCTTTTGCCAGCCGAGGCCGCCGAGACGATCGAGCGGCGGTTGATGACCCTCCGCGCTCGAATAGCGCTGGACCAGATCGAGCCGTTCAACGGGCACGTAAAGCTTCGCTTCGTCGGCATAAAACAGCAGCATGAACTCGCCGCGCGTCGTTCCCAGATCGAGCGTCTGCAAACCGCCAAAGCGACCGATGCCGTGATCCACGTGAACAACATAGTCATCGACTTTTAGATCGCGAAAGTCCGATAGAAACGCCGCCGCCCTGGACTTCTTTCGCTTGCCTCCGGCCGCCGGCCGTCTGCCTCCCGGCGCTTCGCCGCGGCGTTCCAGCGCTTGTTCCGCCGCTTCATCGAAAAGGTCGCCTTCGACGTGAACGACCAGACCCGAAGACGGCATTGCAAAACCACCGGTCAAGCGGCCCACGGTCACAATCGCTGAGGCCGTTTGGGCGGCGTCGCTGCTCTCTTCAATCAAAGCGAGACCGGCACTGACGTCATACTCGCCGAGAATCTCAGCGACTCGCTCAGCCACGCCGAAACTCGGCATGACGAAGATCGTCGTCGCGCCACTCGCCTGGGCGCGCAGCGTATCCGCTGCCAGATTGCTGAGTCTGCCGTGGTAGCGCATCACTGATCGCGCGGTCCATTCGACGTCCGGCGCCTGCCCAACCGAAGGAAAAAGAAACATTGGCAGGCGTTTGGATTTCACTCGCCCGAGCTGAACCTTTGGGACTTCCGTTTCCAGCGCCAGAGCTTGATCCGTTTGGGCTGCCGCGCGACCGAGCGTGCGCATCTCGACCCGCTGTGCTGCGTCAATCCTTTCGCGCAGCTCGTCAACGGTCAGATAGAGTTCTTCCGGAGAGAGTGCGATATCGTCGGCAGCGTCAGTCTCTGCGTATCGATCCGTCAGGGTTTGATAGGCATCAGCCAGATAGTTCTCAATCGTCGCCGGCTCGTCGATGATCAAAACCACGTCCTTGATATAGTCAAATATACTTGACTGCTGAGCGCGCACCAGTGGCATCAGCCACTCCCAGCCGGCGAACGACTCTCCCTCGGCCGCAAACGCGGTGCGATCGCGAAGCGCGCGTGCGCTGCGTGCCTCACTCCAGCGCTCGTTTGCCCGCTCGGCCCACTCGCAAAAGTCCGCGCTCGACACTAACGTTTCCCGCATCGGAGCGATCCCGACAGCCTCCACCTTTTGGGTTGAGAGTTGTGTTTCGGGATCGAACTCGCGAATCGAATCAATTGTGTCCCCGAAGAATTCGAAGCGAACGGGCGTTGGGCTTCCCGGCGACCAGACGTCGAGAATGCCTCCGCGGATTGAAAACTCGCCGACCGCGCCTACCGGGTCCTCGCGCACATAACCCGACGCCAGAAGTTTCTCGACGAGCTGTTCGGGAGACTGATCCTCGTCGCGTTGAAGGCGCGCGCCCGCGCGGGCAATCTCGGCGGGAGCAACCGTCTTTCGCGCGAGCGCACGCGCCGTCAGCAAAACAAAATCGCGCGGGCGGCGGGACAGTTGCCACAACGTCAGCGCGCGCTGCTCCAGGGTCTCCGCGTGTGGCGATGCGCCTGCATACGGGTCGCTTTCCGAGGCGGGCAGAATCAAAACCTCATCGTCACATTCGGCTTTGCCGCCAAGCGCGCTGTACCAGAAGCGCAGGTCTCGTTCCCACGTTTCCAGATCGCGATTCGACTGCGTGACAATCGCAAACGGCCTTCCCGTTTCGCGATGTAACGCGGCAATGGCCAGCGCGCGCGCTGAGTCCGACACCAACCCGCTGACACAAATCACCCGAGTGCCCCGCCGAATCTCGGCGAAGAGTTCTTTAGGCGGGCCCTCGAACACGCGCCGAAGCGCGCTCTGCAAAACGGGCGATGATTGAAGCGTACTGCTCATCACTTTGATCGATTAAGAAAGGATAACCAAACCGAGGCTGAGTGTCGATGAAAGAGGGTAACGTCTAATCGTGGTCTACTCACCGTGCAGTGTCGTGGAAATTTGGAGGTGGCGGCGGTAGCGGTATGTATTGATCCTGCGACCTGGAATAAAGGATGCGCCGGACAATCGTAACCGCGCCGATTGCCGCAACCAGGGCGACAAGATAGAAAAGGAATCTTAAGCCGGCAGATATTTGCCCAGGCCAGCCGAAAAGGACGCTTCCCGTCCCATAGATAAGACCAGCGCCGCACAGCACGAACAACTCCGCCCCCAGCCACGCGCCGACGCCCATGAGGCTCCAGGCCAACGCGCTTCGATTGCGTTCTCTGGCGAGGCGCGTCATCATTTTCGGTATGCGATAGATAAGAAAATAGAGTTCCAGCATGGATCAAGCGATTCTTGAATGGTCCCCAACCTCCGCGTGAAGGTTATTCGAGTTCCTTTCCCAGAGGCGCGAGATCTTCCGTGGTTTCCCGCAAGGATGGCAGCTCTTTGAACTTCCAGGTATGGGCCGTATGAAAAAAGCCGTGCACGGACTTACCCTTGGTCACACTAATGAATCCTACCCGCTTGTAGTCCAGGTGCTCAGAGAAGCCCATACCGCGTCGTTTGATGCTGGCTTCAACATCGAATGAGGCCAACTCGAGACCGAGTTCCGGACAAAAGAATTCGAAGACGTATCTTCCTGGCTTTAGATTTATGACCTCACCTACTTCGGTAGTGAAATGCGTGTGCAGGGTGCCGAACACCGAATAAAAGTACACCTCTACGATGGCGTCTTCCAACGCTTCGCGCACCGTTAACTCAAGTTCGGCCCTGACTGAATCACCAGCCGAAAATATCGAGGTTCGCTGACCCGCGGAATCTCTTAGCGAGATTGAGACAACTTCCGCTGGTGGCGAATCTTCAACGCTGATAAGTCTTTGTGACGGCTTTGTTGGCAGAGTTGACAAGAGTTGCTCGTACTCAGTGAGCACTTCGCGCGGCTTGCCGCTCTTAACAATCCTGCCGTGATGGACCAGCAGCACACGATCGCAAAGAATTTCGACCGCGCTAAGGTTGTGTGAAACGAAGACAATAGTCTTGCCAGCCTCTTTAAGTCCGGTGATTCGTTCAAGACACTTGGCCTGGAACGGTGCGTCGCCAACCGTCAGAATTTCGTCAAGCAACAGGATATCGGGATCGAGATGGGCGGCAATCGAGAAGCCGAGACGGAGATGCATCCCCAGCGAATAGCGTTTTACCGGAACATCAATGAAAGGTCTGATTTCCGCAAATTCGATAATCTGTTCAAGCTTCTTCGTGATTTCGCGACGTTCCATTCCCAGCAGCGAGCCATTCAGATAAACATTTTCACGACCGGTCAATTCAGGATGAAAGCCCGAGGAGATTTCCAGCAGGGCTGAAAGCCGTCCCCGTATTGTAATCTCTCCTCGAGTCGGGGCAGTGATGTTGAACAGCAGTTTCAGAATCGTCGTTTTGCCGGCGCCATTGTGACCGATGATCCCAACCGCTTCGCCGCGTTCAACTTCGAAGCTGACATCACTGAGGGCCCAGAATTCCTTTCCCTTCCGAAAGAGTTTTGTGACCCTGCGCCAAAGAGAATTCTTAGCTGCATCTCCGTCCCCTTCCGGGTAAAGCCAGTAACGCTTTGATACGTGGTCGAACTTAAGATCGATCATGCAGTTAGATAACGTCCGCCATGGTGGCCTCGATCCGTTTGAAATACAGATACGCAACGAGCAGCAGAATCAGCGAGCCCGTGGCGGCGAATAGCAGCGAGTTAAGGTTCGGTGGCAATCCTCTGAGCGTAACCTGACGAAAACCGTCGATCACGGCGACCATCGGATTAAGCATGTAGTAGGGACGCAAACGCGACGGCACGAGGTTGAGCGGATAGATTACCGGAGTGGCAAATAACCATAATTGCAGCATCAGCGGTACCGCCACACCGATATCCCGAAAACGTACCTGGGTCGCGGAAAAAAAGAAGGACATGGCCAGGCTGAAACAGGTGAGCACTATGATGATCGGAAACAAGTAGAGCACATTAATCGTCAACGAAACGTGAAAGTAAATCATCAGCGCGCCCAGCAGGATTGAAGCCACCAGAAAGTCAAACAGTGCAGCCGCAACGTAAGTGATGGGCAAAATCTCTCGCGGAAAATATACTTTGGTCACAAACTGCGAATGGCTTACCAGACTGTTAGTGGCATTCGACAGGCCCGAAGAAAAATAGGTCCACGGCAACAATCCTGTGTACGCGAAAATAGCGTACGGCACACCCTCACTCTGAACTCTGGTGATGTATGAAAAGACAAAAGTAAAGATCAGCATCATTGAGAACGGCTGTAATAACGCCCAGCAAATTCCGAGGATCGATTGCTTGTATCTAACGTGGATGCGATGAACCGTTAACGTATAAAGCAAGTCGCGATACTGCGCGAACTTTGCGAGATCCCGCGGCAAGTTTTTCGCTGAAAGCGATGGCGGTCGAAGTACGGAGACGCGCCGGCGCGCTCGGGTTGGCATCGCTGTGGCGGAATTTGTGGAAGAACCAGCAACCATTATTCGATCGCGTGATCTGAGAGATTTAGAGCAGGCATTTTTTTAACTCTTCGGCCAGCACCTTCACGTGTGGCTCGCGCAAAATGGATGCGCCGTGCTTGCCCGGCACATAGTGCAAGTCTACGCCGCCTTCAGCGAGTTTGCCCCAACCCAGTTCTTTATCACGGATACGATTCAGCGGCTGCTTGTGCGCGCGGAAGACGGAAACGCGTCCGCTGTATGTCTTGGGTTTGAAGTCCGAGCCCGGAAAATAAGCGC
>WNGD01014058.1_pt1 | contig 10637 bp, 8 predicted proteins | sample 5400671 | NCBI WGS metagenome assembly WNGD01 (sample SAMN13153369, study PRJNA577476) | soil metagenome | isolation source: 40 cm soil or saprolite under grassland replicate 2 | place: USA:California | collected 2016-06-15
GGGGAGTATCCGGTGTGTGGTGGAGGACTCCGTGGGAATACACGAGGTCAAACGAACCTTCAGCGAACGGCAAGCTCTCAGCGTCGCCTTGGACGAAACGTCCTTCCAGATTTGCCAGTTCAAAACGACTGCGCGTTATGCTCACCGCCGCGTTCGTCAGGTCGACCGCGGTGTAATGGGCACCGGCGCGAGCGAAGCGTTCGGCCTCGCTGCCGCATCCGCATCCGATTTCGAGCACCCGCAAACCACTGGTCTTTTCAAAGCCTACCGCCGATTGTAGCCGCCGGTGCACTTTGTACCTGTGCTCATCGAGGCTCCGATAGAAGGCTAGAGTTCCGCGTGCCTCATTGGTGAACCATGAGTCACAAGGTGATCTCTGCCAGAATTTCTGAACCTGTGTTTTGATATTTGACCGAAGAACACAGGATGTGGAATTCACGGGCTGTTCGGATACTGGAAAAAGCCCAGAAGAGGTGAGAGGCGATTCAGCCATAGTGCGCCCCAATCTCCCGGACTCGAATGTCGAGACCGGCTCAAGTTTGGACGCATTATAAGATCATCGCTTTGTTTGCGCTACCAGTGTGTGTTGCGGTTGACGTAACATCGCGATTTCACTGGAGCAGCCGACAAGGCTGTCAGCTCGGGCCTACGGCCCGCGAAACTCCATGAAAATTAGTCATGGCCGAGTAATAATCCACGATAGCTCGGAACGGCGAGATTGAATTCACAGTGGAGAAGTCAAGGCCGTAAGGCTGTCTGATCCGGAGCGTGCGTGATAGAGCGAATAAATGGCGCGTTGTCTCTTCCCGTGTGGGAGCGGCGATAGCCCGAGACCCTGCTTAATGTAATCTCCAGCACGCTCTCCGCTCCAGCTAGGAGGAAGCCTATGCCGTATAGGATAGCCGGAATTGATGTTCATAAAAGGAAGCTAGCCGTGGTGGTGGCTGACGTCGAGGTTGAGGAAGAATACCAGTTTGAGCGACGCTGGTACGGAAGCAATCCCGAGCAGCTGCAACTGCTTTCCGACTGGCTGCTCGAGCAGGCAGTCGAGGAAGTGGTGATGGAATCCACGTCGCAATACTGGAAACCGCTATGGGGAGTGCTGGAGCGGTATTGGAAGCCAATCTGTGAGAAGCGGGAAGACGCAGGCCACATGTCCGGAAGCCTGCATCTGGCGCAAGCCTTGTCCAACCGCGGGCGGCGGGGGCGCAAGAAAGATTTTCGAGACGCTGAACGTTTGGTGAAGCGGTTGGTTTCCCAGGAACTGATCTTGAGCTTTGTACCTGACGCCGAACAACGCCTGTGGCGTACACTCACGCGCACAAAGTATCAACGGACGCGTGACAAAGTCCGTCTGCAGAATCAGCTGGAAGCACTGCTGGAAGAATCCCATATCAAGTTGTCCAGTTTGGTTTCCGACCTACTCGGCGCCAGTGCACGACGGATGCTGAAGGCATTGGCGGAGGGAGAAACCGATCCAGCAGCGCTGGCCGCCTTAGCCGATCGGCACTTACGTGCCACGCCGGCTCAGCTGCGCGATGCGCTGGGCGCCTGCACCGAACTCAGCCCGGTCTACCGTCGGCTCGTAAGATTGGCACTGGACGACTTGCAATTGATCGAGCAGCAGATCGCCCGACTGGACCAGGAGATCGCGAGTCTGCTCCGCGAGCATCAGGATGCGGTCCAACGGCTAGCGGAAGTCCCTGGCTTAGGGGTCGATTCGGCGCAACAGATCATTGCCGAGGTGGGTGCCAAGGCAGCGACCTTCGCTTCCGCCAAGAATCTGGTCTCGTGGGTAGGAGCATGCCCGGGTGAAGACGAGAGCGCCGGCGTGAACCGCAGCAAACGCTCGCCGAAAGGCAACCGTCAAATGCGCCGCATTCTTAATCAAGCCGCCAATGCTGCCGTCAAACACAAAGGGAGCATCTTCGAGATCGTCTATCGTCGTTTCGTGCCGCGTCTCGGACACAACAAAACGATCGGGGCCATTGCGCACCGCCTCTGTCAGTTGATCTGGATAATTTTGCATCGCAGTGTTCGTTATGAGGAACGTGGACCCGCGGTCTCCGAGAAGTCCAAGCGACAACGCACTTCGCGAATGATCCGGACACTCCGAAACCTTGGCTACCGAGTCGAACCCTTAGGAAATCCGGCATGAGGAGCACGATTTTCGACCCTGTGAATCTCGTGGGGTGCAAGTCCCCACACCACCAATTGCCTGGGCAGGTGGTTAGCATATCCGATGCATGCGGAGGCAACGAAGCATGTTCTGCTCGGACGTAAAAGCCTCGGCTGCCCTGCGGCGATAAGTCGCAGCGGTAGGAACGTTCTGGGAGGCGAGCAAACCTGAGGGCCTGAACATAAAGAAATGGCTGCAGTCTCGAAAAAGCGATCCGTCATGAAATCGTTTTGACGGGTACAAGCGGGAAGCCGACCTCGATAGTGTACGGGGGAAGGCCGCTGACGTGGAGGAAGAAACAGGCACGTGCACTCCGCGGAACCGCCGTGGCAGAGGCCCAGGCACCCAGGGAAGGATTCACAGAGATAACGTCGGGAAGGTCCCGCCGGCAGCAGGGGCTGGTCGCAACCTGCAGAGACTCCTCGAACGAGGCTTAGGCCGAAGGAGAGGGGAGCCGCACGGGATTGACGAATGAGTCTGTAGGAGCCATGACCGAGGAGTAATGTCCTCGCAGGAGGCGGTCCACGTCTCCCTGATCAAGGTAACGCCAAGATCAGGCAAAGGGACTCTGGGTACTTGGTGGTTCCATTTTCAGCGCGGTGGTCGGACACAGAGCCGACATGAGCCGTACGCATGAGATGGAACTAAGCTGTGAGCAAACCATTCGCAGTTGGGGCGTATGCGAACCAGCGCTTGAACCTCGCAGCGAAGGGGAAGGCTCACGGAAGAGACGCCAAGACTTCAAACCGGACCTGGGAAATTCGGCCGTCCGGCATTATAGGGGGGCCTCGGAAAACGTGGCCATGGCGGAATTGTGAACTCACCTCGCAACCGAAAGGGCGAGAGTGTTAACCCTCCGCCTAACGCAAACGCGTCCGAGTTCTATCCCAACCCTTGACCCGTGGAGGGGTTTTGAGCGTTTGACCGGCCAATCCATGGAAACCAATCAATAGTAAGGATGAGAATCGGGCTATTCTTCCTCAGTTGAGATTTTGCAGGAAGGGAGGAAGAAGGCTCTCTTGCGGGCGCTTATCCTGGCAAGGTTCCGCGCCGTGAGAGAGCCTCCAAGCAATACGATTCTGTTTATCCCACTTTCTGGGAACTATTGCAACCCAGACTTTGACTGGGCGGCGTGTGGGGAAGAGATCATTCGCCTCTGTCCGAAGTGTTCGTGCGATACGATCATCGGCCATGGCCGACGGCGCAAACAAGCTCATGACGAGAGTCACGACTGGATTGAGACTCGCCGCGGTCTCTGCACGCGGTGCGAAGTAACTTTCACTTTCCTTCCCGTTTTCTCCCTACCCTATACTCATTACAGTCTGATCGTCCGAAGTCAGGCGTTGCGGCAATACTTTCTGGAGCATGGTTCTTGGGAAAGCGCGTTGCCGCATCTCAAAGACCCTGATCGAGTCCCCGACCCTTCCACTCTGCGCCGCTGGTTCCACAGTTTGGATTCCTCGCGACCCGCATTTTCTTTTCTGCGACCTGCCCTGGAAACCATGGCGCAATGGCTGACCCGCGGCGAGCGACTCGAGTACGGTTTCGTTCGCTTGTCCTGGCGGACCCTGTTTCCGTTTTTGCAAGTCTTCTGGCCCCTGCGCCTCTGAGAGCAACGAGATTTTCTTGCTTACCCACCATCCTTGCCTGGGAACTGGAGCCCAGAGTTCGTAGTTTGGGCTTGGGAGAACGATGGCCGCCATGGGCGAGGATTTGGAACGGCTCAAACAGCGCATTCCACTGCTCGAGTACTTACAACGGCACCACTGGACCGGACACCGTGCTGACGCTCGCTCCGAGTTCGTCGGACTCTGTCCTTTGCATGAGGAAGCCCATCCCTCTTTCTATGTCAACCCTCGCAAGAATCTGTTTTACTGCCACGGCTGTGGCCGCGGTGGTGACCTGATTCGCTTGGTGGAGCTTTCGCAGCATCTCTCCTTCCGCCAGAGCGTCGTCTACTTGCAGGAGGAACTCGCACCCACTTCCCAACTGCTCGAACACGCCTCTGGTTTTTATCAACTCGAACTGCACCGCTATCCCGAAGGCATTCACTACCTGGCGCAGCGTGGATTGCACGATCCCGCCCTGATCGAGGAACTCGGCATTGGCTATGCGCGCGGCGGAAACCTGTGCCCTCATCTCAGCGCCCTCGGCTATTCCCTGGAACGTCTCTTACAAGCCGGCTTGATCGGCCAGCAGGGTCAAGATGCCTTCTGCCGCCGGGTGATCTTTCCTTGCCGCCAGCACCATCGCATCGTCAACCTCTACGGCCGCAGTGTGGGCGCCGCCTTTCCCCATCGACTGCTGCCACGCTGCAAAGGTGGCTTGTTCGCCTGGGATTCGGTCCGCCACTTTCCCCAACTGATTGTGGTAGAAGGACTATTCGATTTGGCGGTGTTGTGGCAGGAAGGCTTTCGCAATACCACCTGTGCCATCGGTACTCATTTGACTCCCGCACAACTGGCTCAGCTGTACGAGAACCGTGATCGCTCTGTCTACCTTGCCTTTGATCAAGACCACAACCAGGCCGGACAACGCGCGGTTCAAGCTCTGGCTCAACGCCTCCATCAGAACCGCTTGCCCGTACGCATCGTCTCCTTGCCGGACGGTCACGACCCCAACAGTTACTTCACGGCCGGAGCCACACGAGGCGACTTCCTCCACTGCCTCGACCAGGCTCGAGTGCTATGACCCTGCGCCTCATTTCGCATCCTTGCTCGCTTCCCAGTGCCTCTCCTTATCGGCTCGTCGATGCGCAAAACCGGGAACTGGTCTGGGCGAATGCCTTCCTCGATGCTCAAAGGATCCGCCAACTCTCGCTCCGTTCCTTGCGCGCTTACGGCTATGACTTACTGCACCTGGCTCGCTGGCTGCAGCACACACGGCATTCTCTGCAACACCTCACCGAATCTCTACTCATCGGTTATGTTCGCTGCCAACTGGATCATGAGCCCAAGCCCGCCGCCTCCACCATCAACCATCGCCTGGGAGTGCTGCGCTGTCTCTATCGTTTCCATTACGCTCGGGAGATTCCCGGCGGCAGGTCCCACTTTCAGCGTGCCTATACCACCCGCTCGGCTCTGGGTTACGGCCGCTCTCACCATCGCATCGCTACCGGCCTGCGATTGCGGCAGCCCCGCTGCCTGGTCGTTCCTCTTTCCGCCGAGCAGGTCGCCGCTTTTTGGAAAAGCTTCCGTACCTTTCGCGATCTCGCTATCGTGGCCTTGATGCTGCTGGATGGCTTGCGTTCCTGCGAAGTCCTTCAGCTCCAACTCGCCGATCTCTCCCTCTCCGAAGCCCAACTTTGTGTCCTCGGCAAGGGCAACAAGAAGCGCATCTTACCTCTGCCCGCCGAAACCATCGAAGTTCTCCAAAACTATCTCCGCTGGGAAAGACCAGCTACGAACTCAACTTCTCTGTTCGTTTGCTGGAAGGGGCGTCACCGCACTCTCCCCATGACCACCGCAGGCTTACGCTCGCTCTTTCGTCAGCACCGCCTCTCCAGCCACATCCCCCAAGCTAACCCTCACCGCTTCCGCCACACCTTTGGATCCGATATGGTTCGCGCCGGCATTTCCTTGCCCGCCTTGATGCACTTGATGGGTCACACGCAAATTCGCACCACTCTGCGCTACGTGCAACTCGCCCCGCAAGACGTCTGGCGCGAGTATGCCCGCGCGGTTGCCCAGCAGGTGCACTTGTCTTCCTCGGTGACCTCATGAGCCGTCCGCCCCTCAGCCTGGAGCAGATCTTTGCCGACCACCTACGCGTCTTAGCCACCACGCTCCGTCCCAACACCCTGGCTAACTATCGCAAGGTTACTCGTTGTTTCCTTGCCTATCTCCATGCCTCTTTCCCCCGCGTGCGCAAGCTTTCCCAACTGCGCCGCGATCCCCATCTGCTGGGTTGGTTCCGCTCTTTGTGCCAACACCAGCCTCCCTTAGGCAACGAGTCTCGCTTGGCTTATCTGCTGTGGCTCCGTCGTTTATTGCTGGACTTGGCCGACAACGGCCATCCTCTCCAGCCCGATCTCATTCGTCGCCAGGACTTTCCTCCCCGCACCCGCTATCTGCCTCGCCCGCTTTCCCTACAAGACGATCAACACCTCCAGCAGCAACTCCATCAGTTGGATGATCTCGAATCCAACCTCTTGCTCGTCGTCCGCTTTACTGGAATCCGCATCGGCGAGTGCATCGATCTTCCCCTAGATTGCCTGCGCCAAGTCAACCCCGAGCAGTGGGCCCTTCATGTTCCGCCCGGCAAGCTCCATAGCGAACGCGAGGTGCCGGTCGATGAGCTTACCCGGCGTATTCTTCAGCGTATTTTGTTATTGCGTGCTGGCGTGCGTCCCTCCTGGCCGGAAACCCCTCCCGGCTTCCTCCTCCCACGCCGCCGCCGCAACCATAACCGCTGGGAGGAGATTCTCGCGCGCGCTTTAGCCGCCGCTGCCAGCCGCGCCGGGTGCACTCCAAAGGTAACTCCACACCGCCTTCGTCATACCTTCGCAACTACCATGCTGCGCCTCGGGGTTAGCTTACCGGCTCTTATGCAAATGCTGGGTCACAATGACATCCGCATGACCATGCGTTACGTTCAGGTCACGCAGCAAGACCTGCAACGGGAGTTCCATCGCGCCTGCCACTACACGACCCTGCGTCACCCTGTTCCCAAACTTGCCCTGTCCCTGACCACTGCTCCCCCTCGCCCGAACATCCTCTCCATTCGCGACTCTATCGCCGCCGCCACTCATCTTCTGCAGACGTTTCGCCTTGACCTTCAAGACTCCAAAGCCTCGAGCAAATTACATCGACTCGCTCAACGGCTCCGCAAAATTAATCGAGAACTCGAGTACCTGGTCGCGCCGGAAAATGGGCGCACATTAGCCGGTTAATGCATTATGAAACTTGAGGGGAAAGACAAGCGTTAGCACGAATACTCTCCCCCCAAGGAGGCAACTCAAATGAGTTACGACGTCAAATATATCGGAATGGACGTGCACAAGGAAGCCATTGTGATCGCCGTCCAGAATGAGAGCGGGAAGCTGGTGATGGAGTCGGTGATCGAAACCAAAGCCAGCAGCATTCTGCAGTTCCTCCACGGTCTACGGGGCGAGCTGCATGTGACCTGGGAAGAAGGCACCTGGGCGGCCTGGCTGTATGATCTGCTGCAGCCGCACGTGCAGCACATTGTGGTCTGCAATCCGCGCCGCAATGCCTTATTAAAGGAGGGCAGCAAGAGCGACAAGGTGGATGCGCAGAAGCTATCCGACTTGTTACGCACCGGGATGCTGCGACCGGTCTATCACGGGGAAAACGGGCTACGGACGCTACGCGAGTTGGGGCGCAGTTATCAGACCATCAGCAAAGATTTGACGCGAGTGATGAATCGACTGAAGGCGCTGTATCGCGGTTGGGGCATTCCCTGTGCCGGCACCCAGGTCTATGCTGCGCGCTCTCGAGAGGAATGGTTGAGCAAGATTCCGCACGCCGGCGTGCGCCGCCGGGCGGAGCTGCTCTATCAACAGCTGGATGGATTGCAGGCCTTGCGGCGAGAGGTGCGACCCGAGTTTTTGGCCGAGAGCCGAAAACACAAGGCCGCGAAACTGCTGCGCCAGATTCCCTGCATCGGTCCGATTCGAGCGGCGAGATTGATCGCGCTAATGCAAACCCCGCACCGGTTCCGCAGCAAGCGGCAACTCTGGACCTACAGTGGGCTGGGCATTGAGACGCACGACAGTGCGCAATACCGTTTTGTACGTGGACAATTGCAACTCTCGAAGAAACCTCAGCAGCTCCGTGGTCTGAATCGAAATCACAACCATGAGATGAAAGAGATCTTCAAGAGCGCCGCCACCCGGGCCAGCTGTGGCAGAGGACCGTTCTACGATTTCTACGCGGCTTTGCTGGCCAAGGGCATGAAGCCGGAGATGGCTCGTCTGACCCTGGCACGCAAGATCGCGGCCATTACTTTGACACTTTGGAAGAAGGAGGAACGTTTCGACGCCGAACAACTGAAGACGCAAGCAGCTTGAGCATCGAATAGAACCCAGGTGATCGCCCAAGGTTTTCATGCCTCGGTGGTAGCCAATCGGTTCTTGCGATGCTCCGGTTCGAGGGAGAGTATCCATACACTCATTCAGGCACTCTGTGTGCTGTAGTCCAGCACCGAGTCTCCGGGTCAATCCTATGCCCCCTCGGATAACCGAAAAAAGCTATAGGCCTCGAGCCTCACATAGGATCATGGTTGGCACTTAAGCCAACGCTTAGCTTGCGTAGCTTCGGAACCGAACGGCGTCGTGCGCCACTGACTTCATGAAACCGTCGAGTTGGGACAAGCAACTGGGGTTGGCTTTGCCGTGGGAAAGTGCGGCGAGCCAAAGCGACCAAACCAATAACCCCTCTATGGATGAGGTGAGGAATGGGGTGGGGCTGGATGTAAGTCACCACGCCCGCATCTCTCAGAGGGGCGGGGAGAAGCTTTTTTCTTGACATCCTTTTTCATAGGATGAGTGTAATCGCCTGGTCTATATAAGGGGATGTCAAGAACATTTTTCTCCCTCCGCCGGAGGCGCGGTTTTGATTCGCGACATCCAGCCCCTTGTCACCACGAAAGACGCTAGTCTGGGGTCGTGCCCCTGGGTTTGGGTCTGCGTTGTTCCATCTCATTGGTTCCATTTTCTGGTCGCGACGACGCCGATCAGTTTCGAAACTATCAAGCCGTGCGGTTGTACGGTGTCAACCATGGATCTATCTGAGGCTCGGGGCCTAGTGCTTTTTCGGGTTATCCGAGGGGGCATAGGGATTACACAGAGACTGGGCGCTAGGCACCGTCTACAGGCGATTGTCATACTCACCCTCGAACCCGAGCGTCTCAAGAACCGACTGGCCACCACCAGAAAAAATCACCGGAGATGGAAGGGCTCTTCACCCGAGACGCTCAAGCGGCTTGCGATTTTAGTTTTTCTGCGTCGAAGCTCTCTCCCTTCTTCCACAGAGTCAGTGTTATGGCGGCAATCTTGCGGGCTAGCGTGAGACGCGCCATGGTCGGCTTTATCCCTTTTGCCAGAGCAGTTTGGTAGAAATCTTGGAACGGTCCAGGACGCACACTCGCCATGGTGGCCGCACCTTTGAATAGACCTTTCAGATCATGGTTATGGTCTTTGTTCAGTCCTCGAATGGAAAGCACTTTCTTCGAACGCCGTACTTGACCTTCGACGAAGCGATATTCCGCACTGATGTGGGTCTCCAAAGCAAGCCCGCTGTAAGCCCAGAGTTGTCGCTTGGTCCGGAAACGATGCGGAGTCTGGATCAGGGCCACCGCCAGTGCCGAGCGAATCGGCCCGAGATACGGAATCTGTCGCAGCTTCGCGGTGATGGCATGCTTCCGACTTTCCACTAACAGTTCCCGTCGCGCTTGCTGACGCAAGTGTCGCAACATGTCCAGTTGCTCATAGAGTCGTTCGGCTCGACGGCGCACGCCGGCCTCCGGGATTTTTGCCAGCCACTGGGCTCGATTCCGGGGGTAATAGACGTCTCTTCCGGCACAGGGAATCGCCCAACTGCGGTACACCGCCTTCAGCCGATTCATGACCCGCGACAGGTCTTTGACGATGGTCAGATAACTCCGGGATAGCTCCCGCAACATCCGCACGCCCGTTTCGCCATGGTAGACCGGCTTGAGTTGGTTGCCGCGTAACAACTCCGCCAGCTTGCGGGCATCGATCCGATCACTCTTGTTCCCGTCCTTGAGCAGTGCGTTCTTCCGCGGATTGCACACCACCAGTTTGTCGACGTGGGGATGGAGCAAATCGTAGAGCCAGGCGGACCAGGTTCCTTCCTCGAAGGTCACATACAAAGTCCCGCGTAAGCCGGCAAAAAACTGAAGAATCGTCGCTGCTTCAGTCTCGAGGATGGATTCCATGATTAACTTCCCGGTGGAATCCGTCACGGCGATCACGATGGTTGCTTGATGAACGTCGAGCCCAATATACTTTTCACTGTTCATTGAGGGTGCTCCTTTTCGTAGGTGATCATGCGAACGATGACAACCTACTCCAAAAGGGGCGCCCTTTTATAATGCGATTTCATCAAGTGAGCTTGTCAGCGCACATGGCGCAGACTTATTCGTGTGTTCCATTTCTGGACCATCCCTGTAAAATGCATACGAAAATGCCTTGATGAGAGCGGGTAGATGAGCCAGGCGCAGATCAGTGGCAGGAACTCGCTGGTACTCAGGAACTCGCTGGTACTACTGTTGAAATTCCTGGTAGGCGCAGGGCTGCTGTTCATCATCTTCATCTCCGTAGCCATCCCAGGAGTCAAGGATCTCCCACGAACTATATACAACTATTCTCGCCGATCCCCGCTCATTATCGTGTGGAATGGGGTGGAGTTTAAGCTGCCGCCGCCATGGTTCCGACTGGGTAACAAAGAGCAGATCGACGGGGAAGTGACGTTCT
>WNGD01007058.1_pt1 | contig 10636 bp, 7 predicted proteins | sample 5400671 | NCBI WGS metagenome assembly WNGD01 (sample SAMN13153369, study PRJNA577476) | soil metagenome | isolation source: 40 cm soil or saprolite under grassland replicate 2 | place: USA:California | collected 2016-06-15
GCTCGAAGATCATCAGCGACAATCTGACCGCCCGGGTCACCGTCAACCCGGAGGAGACGTACATCAGTCAGATGATCAAGATGGTCGAATCATCCAAGAGACCACGAACACCGAATGAGGTCGCTGTGACCATGGTGCTCGTTGGTCTAACCGCGATCTTCACAATAATCGTCTCCGCGCTTCTCGGTCTCTCCATCACCCTCAACCTCGCGATAGACCTATCTGTCGTCATCGCACTCTATGTCTGTCTCCTCCCAACGACGATAGGCGCTCTTCTACCCGCGATAGGCTTGTCCGGAATATCACGGCTGTACCGTAGGAAGATCGTGGCAAAATCTGGACGAGCAGTCGAGAGAGCAGGTGACACGGACGTCATCATACTTGACAAGACAGGCACGATCACCGTCGGCAACAGGCAAGCTACTGAGTTCATCCCGTTCGAGGGGCATACTACCAAGGAAGTGGGCGAGACCGCTTTCCTGTCATCTTGGCATGATGATACTCCCGAAGGCCGCAGCCTAATACGTCTCGCCTACGAGGACGGTTTTGTCCCCCGAGAACTAAACGCGCTAGCTGTTTCGGAAGTTTACGAGTTCTCGGCCAGCACTCGCACAAGCGGTGTCAAGATCTCCCAAGGGTCCGGCTTCATGCTGCCGAAGGGAGACAAGTCGGGCCGGGAGCGAGGTAGATTGAGGCGAAAGTTTGAACCTCGCCAAGAAGCCGGTTCAGCACCCTCGGAGGATGAGACGGAGATAATCAAGGGGGCCCCCGACGCCGTGAAGAAGATCGTCCGCACAGTGCCCAGCAATTATGACGAGTTGGTGAACCAGATCTCGAGCCGAGGTGACACGCCCCTAGCAGTAACGAAGAACAGGGAGGCGATTGGACTCATCCGGTTAAGGGACGTTCTCAAACCGGACATCAGGGAGAAGATCGAGTCTGTCAAGGTGATGGGGATCCGTCCAGTCATGCTGACCGGTGACCAGCCTCTGACCGCGAAGAGCATAGCTAACGAGGTGGGGATAGACGAGTACAAGCCGGAGGCCAAGCCCGAGGACAAGTACGAGATCGTGATGCGGGAACAAGCTGAGAACCGCGTTGTGGCGATGATCGGAGACGGCACCAATGACGCCCCGGCCCTGGCTGCTGCGGATGTGGGACTCGCGATGAACTCGGGCACTCAGGCGGCCAAGGAGGCGGCCAACATGGTAGACCTGGAGTCAAACCCGGCGAAGATCATAGAGGTTGTCATGCTGGGAAAACAACTGCTCATGACACGAGGCGCCGTAACGACCTTCAGCATCGCGAACGACGTTGCCAAGTACTTCGCAATCGTTCCGGTGATGTTCGCCTCCACTCTTCCCCAGCTGACGACCCTCAACATTCTGGGACTGGGACTCAACACAGCGGTCCTGTCCGCGGTGATATTCAACGCGGCGATAATCCCGCTTCTAATCCCCCTCGCGATGAGGGGTGTACGGTTCAAGCCTACCAGCACCATGTCCCTGTTCATCAAGAACGCCCTCATCTATGGAGGCGGCGGAATAATAGTCCCTTTCATCGGAATCAAGCTCATCGACATAGCACTACTCTCACTAGGAGCCTAGAGGAAAGTTGAGCCTCAAGAAAGAGATCGGAAGAAATTCCTCGCCAGCGATCAGGCTAGCGGCCGTCTCAATGCTACTGTGCGGGCTCCTATTCCCACTTGCAGTCACAGGATTCGCCCAAGTCATCTTTCCCAGCCAGGCCAACGGCTCGATCGCCCACTTGAGCGCGAGCAACGGCAAAGCTGTGGGATCATATCTCATAGGTCAGAACTTCTCCTCCCCCATCTTCTTCCATTCTCGTAACTCGTCACAGTCAGCTTCTGGAGTTGACCCCGATATAACACGTCAAGACGCGCGCGACCAGGTGGCGTTCAGAATTTCTATAGCTACAGGCATTGCCAAAGATGCACTCGATGCTATGATTGATCAGAACATTGAGGGCACTTTCTTGATTTTTGGAGATTCCTATGTGAATGTGCTCCGCTTGAATCTGGCCCTTATCCAGACGTATCAATCAGTATACTGTCCAGCAGGGCTAACCCCAGTCCCCTCGTACTGCGGATAGAGTAAAACGACATCTCGAATTAACGCGTGCAAAATTATTCTTTAGAGAATAAGCCTCGCTCTTTCAGGGCAAGACCCAATAGGACTGAGCCACGAAATTCCCAGTTGATGATTGGTCCTCTGAAGATTACGCGCATGAATGTGGTTCGAATCGTACTGTTATCTATTTTTCCTTGGTTCCCTGCCTATCTCTTTGAGAGGATCGACTTTTATTTCGGACTTAGCGGAAACATCTACTGGTACTACCAGCTCTCAGGCACTCGGCTTGAAGCTGATGTTGTCACGTTTGCTCTAGGCGGAATTCTCGTCGCTTATCTGCTTCGGCCTCGCTGGGCCGTTATCCAAGTGTTTCTTAGTGCAGCACTGATCTGGACCTTGTTCTACGAGGCTTGTTCAACCTTCAGAACTGGTGGGCTGTTGCACTCGGGATGCTACCAGACGGGTCCTGATGGGCTCGCAGGTTTCAGACTTACGGCGATGATGTTCAGCTTTGGAGCGTTGCCGGCTATCGTAAAGGCGGCATCCAAACGTGAGGCTCTCAACAGAACAGTGCGTCCGGCAATCGCACTCGCTGGCGGTGTTGTAATCACCGTAGTTATGGCCTGGTTCCCTTTGACTGCCTGGTTCTCCGGCGTAACATATCTTCCAGCTCTCGTCGTCTTCCAAGGACTTATCCTAATAGGAGTTCCCCAGATAGAAATGGGAATCCTGGCCGCTCGAATCGGGCGATCCCTCAAGATAGCCGCATCCTCCGGAGCTGTCTCACTACTAGTCCTGTCCGCGGGACTCTGGACGCTGTCCTGCCCAAACTGCGATAGGAGTATCCTCTATCCTCTCGTCCCAAGCTGGGCATTCTTCGCCTTTCTCGGCGGCCTCGTCGAACTAGGTCTTCCTCAAAGACTCCGATTCTCGTTAGGAGACGGCTGGCTCGGGAGGATCAGGCTTGAAGATGTTAGGCGGGTTGGAGTTGCTCTTGTCTTGACAGTGTGTCTCTGGACGCTCGTGGCCTACGGTTTCTGGGACCCGAGGGTCCTGTACGCATCATCGATCTCGCCTACACCAGTGAATCTTACTCTAGGCCAGTCAGTCTACCCTTACGTTGCAGGATACTACAATTCTACACAGTACAGAATCTGCTGTCTTCAGATAGGAGTCAGCTTCACCAAAGCCAACGTCCAGCTTCTCGCCCCCGACAATTTTCTGATGGCTGGCATGGGAGTACAATCGCCAAACTGCTGCGTTGATGGTTGGGACCTTGGATGGCGGGCAGATGTCTTTCTATTGCCGAACCGCAGCCTGATCGTCTCAGGCTCGTCCTGGACGACATGTGATAGCAACGCGAACTGCGGAGGCTACTTCTGGCAACAGCTGAGATATCACACCCAAGCAACGCTCAACCCCCAGAACATCTCCGCGCCCATCTACCTTCGAATGATGTGGGAACCTGTCAGCATCAACGGCCAAACACTCTACCAAGCAAACTGGTACTACAACACCACAAACGTATCCTGGACAAAGTTCGGAAGCTTCCTACCGGACTTTCGAGAGGGTCCCTACTTTGACATTGGGATCCCGGGAGGCGTACCGACAAATCTTCCTCAAGGCGCCACCTACTTCTACCAGTTTGGCGTCGCCAGCAAGATTCCGGTCTCAGGCTGGAAAGTGCTACTGCTCTACCCCTCTTTCCAATATCAGGGATCGTGGAGGGTAATGGAAAGGGCGAACATCATCCAAGGAGATTACTCCTTCTGGAAGGCTGAATATCGCTGGGGCGGGGAACCCTACGAGGGAGTCACCGCCCAAGCGAACCTCACGGACCCGAGCATCTCACCAGGCATTGCATATTTCAGCTACAATGGGGGAACAATGAGAGACAACGCGCCCTTATGGTAGGTCAAACCCGACCGTTCACTCTCGAATCTCGACCAGGCCGCTGTCACTGGCGTATCGATTGGTGCGGCAACAGGATGGTGCCCGTGATGTCGTGCACCAAATTCAGGATTTCGACAAGCAACAAGATAGAATACTCTACCCTGCTCAAAAGCCTAATTCTTTGAAAAAGAACAACGCTCATTAGGTCGACTGTCTCGTTCGAGAGACGAGAAAAGATTGACTCAACCTACAATCTCTGCTGTTCCATCTATGTGGCAACGGCACAAGAACCTAATCATCGCTGTCATAGTCATTGCAATTCTAGCGGTAGGATCGGTCAGCGCTGCTTTTGTATACCTTTTGAAGCCTGCTCAGTTCACGATTCCGCTATGGTACAACAGCGACGGACACTACGGCGACACTGAACCAACGGTAGCCCAAGTCATTGCAAGTGCCATCGAGAGGACTGGAAAGGTAAACGTCCAGTTGAAATCAGAGCCATGGGCGCAGTACACCACAGACTTCGGAAATGGAAACCTTCCGTTCTTCCTGTTGGGTTGGTACCCTGACTACTTTGACGCTGACGACTATGCCTCCCCGTTCCTAGGGACTGCAGGCGCCGCATCCCTCGGATCAGAGTATAGCAATAGCACCATGGACAACTGGCTCGCCTGGGAAGCTGGCAATTCCAGCTCGACCGTCAGAAGCCAGCTCTTCACACAAATCCAGACACAGCTAGCCAATGATGTGCCCTACATCCCGCTCTGGGAGGGAAAGGCCAGCATAGTCTACAAGAACGGAATCGGCGGCGTCTTCTTGCACCCAGTTGCGTTTCGGTACTTCTTCATGAGCAACACAAATAATCCGAACACTTTGAACGTCGGCACTACTGACAGAATCAAATCGCTAGATCCAGCCTACGCCTACGACTATTTCTCCATCGAGATCATAAACCAGATTTTCGACACGTTGCTAGTCTACAGCCCCACTGACACTACGCTTCTGCCGGGCATTGCCACAACCGTTCCGACTATCGCCAACGGGCTAGTCAGTCCCGACCTAAAGACGTGGACCTACCCTCTAAGGTCAGGAGTGACCTTCTCCGACGGCACAGTGCTCGACTCGACCGTCGTGAAACAGTCGATCATCCGTGCGATCACCCTCAACCTTCCAGGAAGCGCAGCCTTCCTCCTCTCCCAAGTTGGAGCACTAGGCAATACCACCAGCACTGCAAATCCTGCCTTCACAATCAACATTGACGCTAACCCCACCAACGTAACCTTTCACCTGCATCAACCAGTGGGCTTCTTCAATGAATTAATGGCTTTCTCAGTCTCAGCGCCCGTCCCAACTTCTGGTCCTAGTGCGTACAATATGACGGGTGCTCAGCCGACACAGCTCAACAAGGTGATAGGATCTGGACCGTACAAGCTGACCGCTTACACTCAAGATCAGAGCCTTACGCTGACCAAGAACCCGAGTTACTTCGGTTCCACAATCTACAGTACTAGCGGCTTCGCATCGGTTCCCATCATAGGCACGGTCAACATAAAATCAGAGAGCACAGCGACCCAGCTCAAGAACGACATAGTCGCGGGCGGAATCGACATGGCTTACCGAACCCTCAATCCTCAAGACATAACCTCACTCCAGATCCAGGCCTCCTCACTAGGGCTCAAGGTAGATTTCGGCTCGAGCCCACAGATACGATACCTAGTCTTCAACGTGAAGACAGCTCCCTTCAACAATGTTCTACTACGAAGAGCCATCGCCTATGCCGTCGACAGATCGCTAATCATTAACAATGTGTTCAATGGCCAAGTCGATCCATTATGGTCGATGATTCCAACGGTGATGAACTACTCTATACCAGTCTTCCAACTGATCTACGGCTCGGTGCCAAACTTGACGGCGTCAGGTAATCTCCTGGCCCAGTTCGGCCTCTCTATCTTCCAAACATTAGACATCACGAAGAAACACGTCTGACCATACCCTCTCTCCTCAACCTTTTTTTCTTTCGGCGTGCATAGCAGAGGCTATGCCTAGGCGGGGGTCGCTCCTTGCATATGGCATGACTCGTCTAATCCTAGCCTTTCCTATGCTGCTCATTCTTCTAACGGTCGTCTTTGCAGTTCTCAGAATAATCCCTGGCGATCCTATCTACGCTCTCTACGGCGGGCGAGCTCCACTCAGCGTCATAATGGCCCTACGGCATCAGCTTGGGCTGGATCAGCCCTACTGGCAACAATATGCGACTTACATGATTCAGATTTTCTCCGGCAACTTCGGCGTCTCTATTGGAGCCCACTACGGAGGACAGCGTGTCGTAGACGTGATCATGCAGAAACTCCCTGCCACGATCGAACTCTCTATCGGGTCAATGATCGTCGCATCAATCATCGGTATTGGCGTAGGGATAATCTCCGGCATCAACAGGGACAAGATCGTAGACGTGGTCGGTAGACTCTACGGGACGACAATCTTCGTAATACCAGTGTTCTGGCTAGGACTCATGTTGCAGCTTCTCTTCGCCGTAGAGTTACGATGGTTTCCGGTAAACTCGCGCTTTGATATTTCCCCATTTCCCCCGACTACGATAACAGGACTCTACACTATTGACTCGCTGCTCGAGGGCCGTCTGGACCTGTTCGTCATCGCCATCCGCCACTTGGCCCTCCCCTGTCTAACACTCGGTCTCGTCCTGAGCGGGTTCTTCACCAAGACCGTAAGGGCAAACCTGTTGAGAACCATCAACGCTGACTACGTCGAAGCTGCCCGGGCTAGAGGTATCAGAGAGCGCACTATAGTCTCAAGATATGCATTCAAGAACGCGCTTATCCCGGTCATCACTGTCCTCGGGCTACAGTTTGCTATACTTTTCGCCGGAGCGGTCCTCACCGAGACGACCTTCAACTGGGACGGGATGGGAAGGCTTCTAATAGACTCGATAGAGGTCCAGGACTATCCCCTAATACAAGGAACGATCATATTCTTCAGCTTCATCATTGTACTGATCTCGATCCTCGTCGATATCCTAAGCGGTATCATCGACCCTCGGGTGCGATATTGACAGACGCGTCGACACACACGACGAGCCAGCAAGAAACCCAGCCGATCCTCCCCCGCTCCTTCTTAGGAAGATTGATGCTTCCCATGATAGAAAAACGGCGGACCTTAGCTGGAGTTATGAGCTGGATCGGGCTGGGAATTCTCGTCGCGTTCGTCCTAATCGCTCTCCTTGCCCCAGTCTTAGCGCCATATCCTGCTCAGGGCCCTTACGCGCAATTTCTCACACCGCCCAACCAGCCTCCCAGTCTCAGTCATTGGATGGGAACCGACAACCTTGGTCAAGATGTGTTCAGCAGAGTTCTATGGGGGGCCCAAACATCGCTTGAGGTGATGGCTATCGGAGTGATCCTCGCCCTCGCCGTGGGATTTCCCGTAGGCCTCTATTCTGGATATGTTGGAGGGTCTATAGACAAGGCAATCCTACTTGTGATGGACTCGGTCTACGCCTTCCCAGGCCTGCTCTTAGCTGCACTAGTAGCGGCGATGCTCGGCAAGGGAGCGTTCAACATAGGAATAGCAATCACCGTCATCTACATTCCGCTCTATTACCGAGTTACGAGGAACCAGACTCTCTCTGTCAGGGAGGAGACTTATGTCGAGGCAGCACGCAGTCTCGGAGCAAAACCTTGGACCGTCATGTGGGTCTATATTGCCTACAATGTCCTCATAACCATACCCGTCATCTTTGCCCTGAGCGCTGCAGACGCAATTCTTACTGCAGCGGGTCTAAGCTACCTCGGACTTGGAATACAGCTTCCAACCCCGGACTGGGGATTGGATCTGAGCGTCGCGCAACAATTCCTCGCAGATGGAGTCTGGTGGACCACTTTCTTTCCTGGTCTGATGATCATCCTTCTCACGATTGGGCTAAGCTTCTTAGGTGAAGGACTGAATGATCTGATCAACCCCCTCCTAAAAAAGGGGAGGGCCTAGTCGGACCCGTTACTCAGTCTTCAAGATCTCTCAGTCCACTACTCGACCCAGAGTGGATATGTTCACGCACTAGACAACATTAGTCTAGATGTGGCCGATGGAGAGTCCATCGGAATAGTCGGGGAAACCGGAAGCGGTAAATCTACCCTCGGAAAAGCTGTTCTAGAAATACTTCCTCCACGTACCAAAGTTTCGGGTCACATATTCTTTCACGGGAAAGAGCTTAGCCATCTCGATCGGGAAAGAATACGGCATATTCGCGGAGAAGAAATTGCGCTTATCTTTCAGGATCCAATGACCCGGCTCAACCCCCTAATGACGATCGAGAACCATTTCGTTGAAACTATAAGGGAACACCAGCGAGTGTCGAGACAAGAAGCTTTAGCGAGAGCGGAAACCGCGCTGGCCTCGATGCGGGTTCCCAAGTCGCGGATACAGAACTATCCGCACGAATTCTCAGGCGGGATGCGCCAACGCATCATGATAGCGCTGGCTCTCGTCCTCAACCCGTCGCTCTTGGTGGCCGACGAGCCGACAACTTCTCTTGACGTAATTGTTGAAGCCCAGATACTTGAGATTCTCGAAGACCTGAAACGAACATACAAGATGTCCCTCCTGCTGATCACCCACAACCTCGGCATTGTTGCAGAAGTATGCGACAGAGTTGCCGTGTTCTACGCCGGAAAAATTGTAGAAATAGGATCAGTGGACGATATTTTCAACAGGCCTATCCACCCATATACTCGACTGTTGTTGCAATCGATTATCCATCTAAGTACGAAGGAACTGCACTCGATAGACGGCGTACCCCCGGACCTCGTGTCTCCACCCTCGGGGTGTCGCTTTCACCCTCGCTGTCCCTACGCGCAGCCCGTGTGTCGAGAGAAAATTCCGCCTCTGGAACAGTTTCGACCAGACCAGCTCGCAGCCTGTCATTTTGGAAAGGATTTCCTCTGACAACGCTTTCACCTGTGGAAAAAACCCCAAGCAAACCATTATTGGAGGTCGAGAACCTCCGAGTCTACTTTCCCGTCAAAGGACCTCTCATAGAGAGACTGTTCCAGAGGAACAAAAATTTCGTGCACGCCGTCGATGGAGTCTCGTTCGCCCTCAAGCCTGGAGAAATATTCGGACTAGTGGGAGAGAGTGGTTGTGGCAAGACCACCACTGGACGCGCAGTGCTGAGATTACTCGATCCAACTTCAGGCAGTATCAAATTCGAAGGGATCAACATCACTCGGTTGAAGGAAGAAAGACTACGGCTTCTGAGGACCCGGATGCAGATAATCTTCCAAGATCCTCATGCCTCTCTTAACCCCGCCATGTCCATCGGCCGAGCGATCGGACATCCTCTGAAGATCCACGGCCTCGCGTGGCGGGAAGAAGATGTGAAGAAAGAGGTTCTAGCAGCAATGCGCGAAGTCGGGCTTACGCCGGAAGAACAGCTTTACGACATGTACCCCTCGGATGTTAGTGGTGGCCAGAAGCAGCGGGCGGTAATAGCCAGGGCGATGATTCTCAAGCCTCAACTCATAGTTGCGGACGAGCCTGTGGCCATGCTGGACATGTCGATCAGAGCAAAGGTCCTGGGGCTAATGCTGGAATTGAAGAAGAAGTACAACCTGACATATCTATTCATCACCCACGACCTAGCCACAGCCAAGTTTCTCTGCGACCGTATCGCAATAATGTACCTCGGACGAATAGTCGAGACGGGCCTCGCCAACGAGATCTACACGGACCCTAAGCACCCCTACACTAGGGCTCTACTCCAGGCCATCCCCATACCTGACCCTAGAAAGCGTTCCCCAAAGGTTCTGCCAAAGGGAGAGGTCCCGGACGCCGTATATCCCCCAATGGGCTGTCGGTTCCATCCACGATGCCCGGCAGTCCTCCCCACATGTGGCTGGGAGGGCCGAGACTTCGTTGACTACCTCGAAGAGCGCAGAACCGATCTGGAAAAAGCAAAAGTCGATGAGATTAACCTCGGCCCGTTAGAACTCTGGAGAGCAAGAGGCCTCGCGGTGGAGCGTCCCTGTGAACCTGAGAAGATACGCGCCATCACTGAGTACGTCAAATCCATATTGAACGAGGCACCGACCCCCCTTGCTCAAGCAGTTGAAAGAGTCAAGAACGTCGAAAACAAACTGGTGATTGAGTTCCGAGTTCCGGACCCCTTAGCTCCAAAGGAAGTGGAGCGACGACTGGTGGAATGCCTGCTTTACTAGTGCATCATAGCTACCCTACTTTTCTATCCGAGCGCAAATCGAAGTTGCTTGCGTGGTAGGGGCTCGGCGTTTGGAATTGACAAAGGAAAATTCTTGGTTGTCTCAGCCGTCACTCGCCTTCCGCTCACCACGGTAGGGCGCGATGAGCTACGCTACTTGGTCAAATTCTATCGACACGGCTTTTAGAGAACCTTCCTCTTTCTCACCCCCTCGTCACCACGTTGCATTACAGGTATAACGCCCATTGTCGTGAGTAAAACAGTTCTTTGGACGCCCATCAACTGAGTGGGATACTCTCGACTCCGGCCTGTAGTACCCCCGCAATTCGGATATATGCACCGATAGATGCTTCAGGACATGTCGCGCGAGTTTCTCACGGGTCCTTTCAGGCATGGGCTTACATTTATCGCAACTCTTGCCTTT
>WNGD01008285.1_pt1 | contig 10636 bp, 11 predicted proteins | sample 5400671 | NCBI WGS metagenome assembly WNGD01 (sample SAMN13153369, study PRJNA577476) | soil metagenome | isolation source: 40 cm soil or saprolite under grassland replicate 2 | place: USA:California | collected 2016-06-15
GTCCGGTCCGTCGCTGCCTCCAGACGGTCGAGCCGCTCGCTCGGGATCGCGGTCTCGACATCGAGGAGGTGCCGTGGCTCCTCGAGGGGACCGACGGGCAGACGCTCCTCGAGACGATCCGCATGCTCCCCGGCCCGGCCGTCCTGTGCACCCACGGCGACGCGGTCCCGGCGGTCGTGCGCCCGCTGGCCGAGGACGGGGTGCCCGTCGAGGGGCCGATGGTGTGGAAGAAGGGATCCACGTGGGTGCTGGATCGCGATCTGGGCTTCCCATCCCGGCTGCGATACGAACCGCCGCCACGCGACCGCGCCGGATAGGCTCCAGCAACCGTGCGCGTCGCCGTCTTCGATCTCGGCAGCACCTCGTTCCAGCTGCTCGTCGGCGACGTCGAGCCCGACGGCGGGTTGACCCCCGTGGCGCGCGACCGCGTCGTGTTGAACCTCGGCGCCGATGTCGCCGCCACCGGCCGCGTGCCGCCGGGCGCCCTCGATCGCGCCTCGCAGGTCGTTCGTCGCTTCCGCGACCTGGCGGATCGCGCGGCGGTGGACGAGGTGATCCCGGTCGCGACCGCGGCGTTCCGCGAGGCCGTCAACCGGCCCGAGCTCGCCTCCACGATCGAGGCTGCGATCGGCACACCGCTGCGGATCCTCTCCGGGGATCTGGAGGCGCGCGCGACGGTCGCGGGCGTCCGCGCCAGCGTCGTGATCGACGCCGACCCCTGGATCGCGATCGATCTGGGTGGGGGGAGCCTCGAGCTGGCGCTCGTGGAGGGCGGACGGGTCCGGTGGACGGAGACGTTCCCGCTCGGCGCCGCGTGGATCACCACCACCCTCGTGCGGACGGATCCGATGTCCCGGGGCGACCGGCGCGCGATCAAGGCCGAGGTCAAGGACCTGCTGGCCCCGGCGCGCGAGCGCTCCGGAGCGCCCGACGGCACCCTCTGCATCGCCGCGGGGGGGACGGCCGGAGCGCTCGCGCGGCTGCTGGCCGCCGAGCGGTGGCCCTCGCCGCCGGCCTCGCTGAACCAGTTCGAGCTGCGGCTCGATGCGCTCGACGATCTCTCGCGCGAGCTCGCCGACCTCGACCAGTCCGACCGGCTCGCCCTTCCGGGGATCGACGAGCGGCGAGCCGAGCTGCTGCCGGCCGGCGCCGTGGTGCTCGCCACGGCGCTCGGCGTGTTCGGCGCCGATGGCGCCGTGCACTCCGAGTGGGGGCTCCGGGAGGGCGTGATCCTCGAGGAGATCGACGTTCCGGCGCCGGCCTCGCCGGGCGACGTCCGCGCGGCGTCCGTCGCCCGGCTCGCCCGCCGTTGGGGACCCGAGGGTGAGCACCAGGGCATGGTGCGCACCCACGCGCTCGAGCTGTTCGACGAGACCGAGGAACTGCACGGCCTGGGAGCGCACGAGCGCGAGCTGCTGGCGCACGCTGCCCGCTTGCACGACATCGGTGTTCGGATCTCGCCCGACAAGAGCCATCGCCACGGCGCCTACCTGGTGGAGCACGGCGGGCTCCGGGGATTCTCGCCGCAGGAGGTGGCGATGATGGCCTCGATGATCCGGTTCCACCGTGGCGCCGGATGGCCGAAGCCGTCGTACGGCCCGTTCGCGGGTCTCGATCAGGAGGAACGGGCGGCTTGCCAGGTGCTCACCGGGATCCTGCGGATCGCCCACGGCCTGGGGCGAGCGGACGAGTCCGACGTGGTCGAGATCGGCGCGAAGATCCGGCGCGGTGAGCTCCGGATCCTGGTGTCCGGCTCAGCGAACCCGGAGGGAGCGGTCGCGGAGGCCGAGGAGCGCTCGGGCGTGCTGGAGCGGGCGATCGGGCGGCGGATCCGCTTCGAGATCGTCCCGGAGGGCACCCTCGTCACGCGTCCGGCGTAGGCCCCTTCGTCGAGACCAGGAAGCCGGCCGACGCGAACCCTCGCCGCTCATAGAACCGGACGACGGCCGGCGACCCCGGGTCGGTCAGCAGGAACGGCCCGGCCGCGCCGGCGTCGCGGGTCTCCTGGGCGATCCGGGTGACGATGGCGCCGGCGTAGCCGCGTCCGCGCGCGGCCGGGTCGGTGGCGACGTTGTCGACGTAGCCCGTTCCGGTAAGCACCAGGAGCGTTCCGAGCGAGACGGGCCGGCCGTGATCGTCCCGCACGGCGAACCACCGCTTGCCGGCTGGAGCGAGGACGGCGCGCTCGAGCGTCAGGAGCTGCTCGACGGCAGCCGCCGGCTCGATCCCGAACGAGTCGCGCATCGAACCGGCGGCGGCCGTCCACAGCTCGTCGGCCGGGGGCAGCTCCTCCACCGCGATGTCCTCCGCGATGGCCCCGGGGGTCGCGTCGAGGACCATCGCGAGGTCCCAGGAGATCCGGTGCCCCCGGGTGGAGAGCTCCGCGAGCAGTTCGCCGTGCGCCTCGTGGTGGAACGAGACCAAGTGCTCCACCCGGACCCCGGCGCGCAGGAGCGACGGGAGCAGGTCCGCCTCGATCGTCGCGACCGAGACCTCGGTCGCGACGTCGACGCGGGCGTAGTTCGTTTCCCAGACGTCAGGGAACCGAGCGTCGGTGACGACCGCGCCCCATGGCGTCGGTTGGACGTCGGCCACCAGCTCGTCCAGTGAGGTCCAGAAGCGGTGGAGCGGTTCCGGCAGCGGCACGATGCGCGAGGCTATCGCTGGAGGCTGGGGTACGCTCGCCGCCATGATCCGGACACACGCGTTCCGCGACGGGCTCCTTATGGAGGGTGACCTGCTGCTCGGTGACGCGGAGCGGCTCCTCGAGGACCAGCACGTCTTCGTGTGGATCGACGTCGAACAGCCGGACGATGAGGAGATCGACGCGCTCGGATCCATCTTCGCGCTGCATCCGGTGACGATCGAAGACGCGCACCACCTGCACCAACGGCCGAAGGTCGAGCTCTTCGAGGGGTACGCCTTCGTGGTGGTGCACCCGCTGGATCTGGGGTCCAAGGAGGGTGACGAGGGGCTGATCGACCAGGAGCTCCACGCCTTCGTCGGCAGCGGCTACCTCGCCACCCTCCGGTACGGCCCCGGCCCGTTCTCGCTCGGCGTCGTCACGCGCCGCTGGCGCGCGCAGCCGGAGCTGTTGGCGGACGAAGGAGGCGGTTTCGCCGTGTACGTGCTGATCGACGAGGTCGTCGACGGCTACCTCTCGATCATCGAAGCCTTCGAGGATCGGGCGGACGATCTGGAGGACGACGTCTTCAGCGTGGGGGCCGCCGAGGACGGCGGGATCGCGCTGCAGGAGCGGATCTTCCTGTTGAAACGCGAGGTCGTGCGGCTCCGCCGCTTCGCGGCGCCGCTCCGCCAGGCGCTCGACCTGCTCCAGGAAGATCCGAAGCTGGCCGGTTCACCGCTCGCTCCGTACTACCGCGACGTGACCGAGCACGTGATCCGCGTGACCGAGCTTGCCGACAACATCCGCGACCTCCTCACCTCGCTCCTCGAGGTTCGGGTGAGCCAGGTCGCGAACCGGTCGAACGAGATCATGAAGAAGCTGTCCGCGTGGGCGGGGATCATCCTCGTGCCGACGTTGATCGCCGGCATCTACGGGATGAACTTCGAGGGGATGCCCGAGTTGCGCTGGGCCCTGGGGTACCCGACCGCCTTGGGCACGATGCTGCTTTCCGGCGGCGTCCTGTACGTGATGTTCAAGCGGCGGGGCTGGCTGTAACTCGTGTGTCGCGCGGTGAAGGTGCTCTGCGTGGCGACCGACCAGGATGCCCTCGTTCGGCTGCGGCGCGCGTCGGTCGGCGCGGGATGGGAGCTCGTCGCCGGGGCGATCGACCTCCGCGGGGCGCTGGATCAGCTCGATGTCGAGCGACCGCACGCGCTGGTGGTCTTCGGTCCGTTCGACGACCTCGTGGCGCTGGCGGAGGAACGCTTCCCGGGGATGCGGATCATCACGGACCGGGAGACACCCGGAGCGAGCGTTGTCGCGGCGTCCATGGAGGACGTCCGGGAGCTGCTCGCGGAGCAGCCCCGTCCGGGTGGGCCCGTCCGGTGACCGGGATCAGCTCCAGGGAGCCCACCCGTACCGCCGAACCATCTTCATCGTCACGATGATGTTGGCGCGGGCGTTGAAGGCAGACCAGCCCTTGAAGCCGTAGTCGTAGGCACGACCCGGCCAATACCTGCACAGGTGCTGGTAGATGCCCTTGGCGCAGCTCCAGGCGTTGTACGCATCGGGATTGAACATGGACTCGCGGTGAGCGATCGTCACCGCCTTGTCCGGGTTGACCCCGTAGTGGCGTGCCGCACACCGGATCAACCGCCTGACCTGCAGCGGTCCATCGCGCCACTGGATGGAGCAGATCTTGCTCGGTGTGAAGCTGTAGGAAGCGTCCCCCGTCATCGCCGAAGCGTGTGCTCCGGGGGAAGCGATGATGAGTGCGGTCAGGATCAGCGTCGCGGCGAGTGCGCGACGCGGCCGGATCGCGTTCGTCATGGGCATCTTCACCCCCGCGGTGGGCGGAGCTGGCAGCTGCGCCCGCATGAACCGGCCCGGCGAACCGTTCGCCGCTCTCTCCGGCCGACCCGCGGTAGGTCGTGGGTGTCCGCATCACCTCCTGCGTCAGTCGCTCTTCACGTGTGACCTATCCCGCCCCGCGGGCGCCCCCCGTTCCACGTCCCGGCGACGTGGGCGTGCGCGAACCGACCCTGGGAAGGCGGAAGCGCACGAACGTGCCGGGAAGGGAACGGACGGGGGGTGTCCGTAGGAAGGTTGTCCTACCCTACCGACGGAGCGAACGTTACGGCAAATAGACTATGACCTCTGGTCACGAGACTGCCTGCGAGCATGGAGGCCATGGAGTCCAGACCGTGGAGATGAGCGACCGCCCGAACCGCCGCGTTGTGCTGCTCGCCGCACCGCGTGGCTACTGCGCGGGGGTCGAGCGCGCGGTGGAGGCCGTCGAGCGGGCGCTCGACAAGTACGGCGCGCCCGTCTACGTCCGCAAGCAGATCGTGCACAACCTGCATGTCGTGCGCGACCTGGAGGCGAAGGGCGCGATCTTCGTCGACGAGATCGACCAGGTCCCGGTGGGGGCGGTCACGGTCCTTTCGGCCCACGGCTCGCCGCCGTCGGTCTATGAAGAGGCCGGGCGCCGTGAGCTCCAGCTGATCGATGCCACCTGTCCGCTCGTGACGAAGGTCCACGTGGAGGCTCGCCGATTCGCCGGGGAAGGCAGGACGATCGTGCTGATCGGCCACGCCGGGCACGAGGAGGTCGAGGGGACAAGCGGGCAGGCCCCCGACCGGACCGTCTTGGTGCAGGACCTCCAGGATGCGGCGCAGGTGGAGCTGCCGACGGGACCGATCGCCTACCTGACGCAGACCACCCTGTCGGTCGATGAGACCGGTCAGATCGTCGAGGCGCTCCGCGACCGCTATCCCGAGCTCCAACCGCCGCCGCGCGAGGACATCTGCTACGCCACCCAGAACCGTCAGGACGCGGTGAAGGCGATCGCGCCGCGCGCCGAGGTCGTGCTGGTGATCGGCTCGAAGAACTCATCGAACTCGAACCGGCTCGCGGAGGTCGCTCGTGAGCTCGGCGCGGCGGCGTACCTCGTCGATGACGAGACCGAGGTGGACCCGGCGTGGGTGGCGGATGTCGCGACCGTCGGGGTCACCTCGGGGGCGAGCGCGCCGGAGCACCTCGTGACGCGGATGCTGTCGTGGCTCGCGGAGCACGGCTTCGACGACGTCGAATCGGTCCCGATCGTCGAGGAGGGGGTGCGGTTCTCGTTGCCCGCGGGGGTGCGCGAGTCGTCCCGCTGAGCTGCCCCGAGTGAGGCGCCCTCAGCTCCAGGCGCTGAACTGATCGCGATCCTCTTCGCCTTCGTCGAAGGCGATCGAGACCAGCGTGCTGGTCGAGAGCACACCGGGGATCGCGTGCACCTGCTCGAGGATGATGCCGCTCGCCGTCTCCCACGGTTGGGCGATGCAGGCGAGGATGTCCCACCGGCCCGCGAGCAGGGCCACGCCGTCGATCTCTTCCATCCCCGCGAGCGCCTCGCCGATGTCCACCGCTTTGCCGGCCGCGGCCTTGATGTGGACGTAGCAGGCGTTGGGGAGGATCTGCGGCGGCGCCACCGCGATGCCGAACAGCCCCGCCCGATCGGGCGGAACGACGGGAGCGGTGATCGTCTGCACGACGCCGGGGATCTGATGGACCTCGGCGAGCACGTCCGCCATCGACCCCGAGGCGATCCGGATGTAGACGTACGCGTCCATCTCTCCGCAGGGTAGGCCCCGCCACGGAGGGGCTCAAGCAGCGCGCGGGCTCACGTCTCGACAGAGACGGGCTGCTCGCCGCAGAGGGCGATCAGCTCCTCCTCGCCCTCCTCGGGGCCGATCGAGATCAGCCGGTCGCCCCCGCGGAGCACCGAGGTTCCGCGGGGCCGGTAGACCCACCTCGGCCCGCGTTGGATCGCGAGCACGAACATCCCGGTCTCCGTTTCGACCTGCAGCTCCTTGAGCGACTTCCCGTCGGCGGGGGAGCCGGGCTGGACCACCGTCTCGACGCTCGTCTCCTCCGTCTCCTCGAGGGCCATCTGGACGACCGGGTGCAACGGTTCTCCGTGCTCGACGTACCACGTCATGTCTCGTGCCGCGTCGCAGATCGACTCGGATGCGCTCGCGAGCCGGAACAACCCGCGGAGCTCGTCGACGTTGCGCGCTTCCGGCGCCGCCCGCAGGACCCAGGACTCGAGCTCGTCCTGCAGCACGTCGGACCGAGCCTCGAGCACCCCCACCTCGGCGGCTAGGGTTCGGTTGTTGAACAGGATCGACGCGTAGGCGAGGGCGACGGCCGCCTCGGCGAGGTCCTTCATCTCCACGAGGATGTCGACCGCGCGATCGAGCTCCGACAGCGGTGGCCCGTCGCTCTCCGGTGCTTGCGGGATCGGCGGGGCGCCGGCCAGCTCGCGGACGAGGTTGACGCCCTCTTCCGGACCGCTCACGAGCAGCACGTCGCCCGCGACGACCATGTCGTCCGGCCCCGGGTCGAACTCCCACCGCATGTCCGAGCGGATCGCCATCACCCACATCCCGGTCTCGGTCGGGAGCGAGAGCTCCCGCAGGGTGTGGCCGGTCGCGGCCGACGCGTCGCGGACACGGATCCGAGCGGTCATCTCGTCGGCGTGCCGGAGATCCGGCCGGAGCACGTCGGGGATCCCGAGGCGGGCGGCGATCACGCGCGCGATGTCGGAGGCGGCGTCGCCGACCTTCTGGATCGCGTCGGCGATCCAGAGCACGCCGGCCATGCCCTCGGCGTCCTCGGGGCTTCGGGCCGCGAGCATCGCGATCGTCCGCAGCCTCCGCAGGTACAGGGTCGATCGCTCTTCGAGCCGGCCGACCTCCTCGGCAAGCTTCTCCTCGTTGAAGAAGACGGCCGCGTACGCGAGGTCGACCATCAGCTCGGAGGCGTCCTTCAGCTCAACGAGCAGATCTTTGACGGTGTTCGGCTCGTGTTCATCCATGGAGCACTCCCGATGATGTCATGACGATCAAGATCACCGCCACGCCGGCCAGGTCCATCACGCTCGTGATGATGGGAACGCCCTGGTTGTCCGGGTCGAGCCCGAACCGATAGGTGACGATCGCGAGGTAGTACCCGGCGAGCACGGTGAGCGGCGTGACCAGCAGCCCCGCCAGCAGCGTCGCTCCGATCAGCGTCCACGGGCCCGGCATGCCCGATAGTCCGGTCGCCGCTCCGAGTGCCCACGAGATCGCCCCGATCATCGTGAAGACGACGATGGATAGCCCCAGCACGATCGATCCGTCGACGATCGCGGGCGTGTCCGGACGGCCCGAAGGAGTGATCACCCCGATCTGGAGTTTGGACGTGATCCGCGAGGAGAAGATCCCACCGAGCGCGCCGGCCTGCGACACGAAGGGCGGGATCAATAGGAGGAGGACGGGGACGGCCGTGAGCTCGGCGAGCCGGGCCTGCTGAAGTCCGCCGGAGAGGATGTCGAGGATCGGGGTGAGCAGGATCGTCGCCGTCATCTCGAGCACGATGCGCCGGACGCGACGGTCGCGGACGACGTACGAACGGACCGTGGCGGCGACCGCCACCCCGATCGCGACGATCCCGACCCCGACGGCGACCGCCTCGTTGCGCACCAGGAACGTAGCGAGGAACAGGCTCGGGAGCGTGGTCATGTCGCCGAGCGCCGTCACCATGGGGGTCGAGACGGAATCCAGGTCCCACTCCAGCCGGTAGGAAAGTGCGGATAGACCGATCGTGATCGTGAGCACCAGGACCGAGCCGATCGCCCCGCCGACGATCGAGATCACGGCCAGATCCCACAGAGAGATCGACGGCTGTCCGAACAGGGCGCCCGCGAACCGCGCGAGCAGGGCGAGCCACAGGGACGACGAGAAGGTCGTGAGGATCGCGACGTCGACGTTGCGACGCAGGACGCCGCCGGGCTCCAGGTTGATCTCCAGCACGCCGGCCGCGTTCGCCGTGCCGAGGCGTGCGCCGATCGCACCGAAGATCGTGCCCTTCATCCCGACCGCGGCCGGGATCAGGATCAGCAACCCGGGGAGCGCCGCGAGGGTGCCGGTGATGTGGGCGAGCGTCAGCCCTGCGACGAAGCCCGCGGCCGTGCTGATGACGAGCGCGACCAGGCCCTGGCGAAAGGTGCGGGTCTCCGACCGCCAGTAGCCGAGGAGGCGGCGGGCGCGGCGGACGAGGGCTGGGCGTGGCCCGGCCATCGACACTCCTTCATGGCGCTCGACATGGCTCGTGCACCTCCGCTCGCCGCTCCCGGGTCACGGCGCTCTGGTCGCCGGCTCCCGGGTCGGACCCGGGACGGGTCGCTCGGGAGCCCGAGGCAGTATGCCCGTGGCCGAGGGTTCAGGGCAACCCCTCGGTGTGAGGAACCGGGCTCCGGGGCAACCCCTTTGGACCTCAGGAGGCCCAATTTTCCGTGACGAATAGCCAGAAGGCGAGCCCTGCGTCCTCGCCGTAGCGGCGGAAGCGGCGCTCGATCTGAGCGTCCGAGGGCAGCTTCCGGCGCCCGGCGGCGCGGACGTAGGCAGGCCGGGACCATGAATCGAGGATCAGCCTTGAGCTCCGACCGAGCGTCATCATCACGTTGGCTGCCGCGTAGGGCCCGATCCCGGGGAGCGAGCGGAGGAGCGCCTCGACCTCCCCGTCTGGGAGGTCGAGGCGCGACGCGTCCGCCAGGACCTCGAGGTTGACCTCGCCGCTCGCGACCAGCTCCGCGAGCCGGACGAAGTACGGTGCCCGGTACCCGGATCGCACCACCTCGCGGTAGAAGCGTTCGTCGCGACCGGCCATGGCGGCCGGCGTCGGGAACGCGCTCGCGAGTGGATCGTCCGCGAACCCCGCGGCCGGCTCGCCGAGCTCGCGCACGAGCGCGTTGACCATGGTGGTCGTGAGGCTCCACGAGCAGTTCGTCGTGCAGAGCGTCTTGACGACGTCCTCCCACACGGTGGGGGAGCGGAGCATGCGCCCCGCGCCCGCCGTGACCCACGCGAGCTCGGGGTCGGCCGCGGCGAGGACGTAGAACGCCGAGAGATCCTGATCGAGCCGAAGGACGCGCGCGGCGCCACGTGCGATCGCGTCGCGGGTCGCGGCCGAGGTCGTGGCGGTGCCCAGGATCTCGACCCGGGCGGAGCCGCGGACCGGGCGGCCTCGTCGATCGCCATCGGTGCCAGGTCGTGGAACCCATGGGAGATCAGCGTCCGCCACAGGTCGACCCGCTCGCCGCCCGGACCGCGGAGCCGCAGTTCGATGGGGTCGGCCGGCGTCACGCCGTCGCGCGCTCCCGTTCGCGGTACGCGCGAACCTTCGCCCGGTTGCCGCAGTCCTTCATGGTGCACCAGCGACCGGAGCCGTTCTTCGACCGATCCCAGAACACGGCGCGGCAGGTGGGGCTCGAGCATTCCTTGAATCGGGACCAGGAGCCGTCGAGCTCGGCGAGGAACGCGACGGCGAGGATCCGCCCGACCGCGCCCCGGACGCCGGCCGCCTCCGGCCGGAGCGCCTTCGCGCCGAAGTCGACGCTGAGCTCGGTCTCGCGAGCGGCTCGGTCGAGTGCGTCGATCGACCCGGGGTCCGGCGACCCACCCATGTTCTCGTGCACCCGCGACCGGAGGGCCTCGAGGATCCGGGCGGCCCAGCGGAGATCCGCCTCATCCGGCGTCTGGTCTACCGTGAGCAGGTCGTGTTGGCGGAGCCACCACTCCACGGTCTCGATGCTGGGAGGCAACGAGTTTCGCGTCCCCTCGACGTGGTCGTGCAGCGACAGGAAGCCGCGAACGAGCTCCAGATCGCCGGGTGCCGGCGGGGTCGTGTCGACGTCGGTGTTCGGAGGTTTCCGGGTGGTGTTCACGGTGACCAGCATACGCGCCGAAACCGGAGATATCCACTTGACCGGTTACTATCGAACCGGTATCCTTCCTGTAACCGGTTACAGAAGCGGACAGGTTACGAAGGGAGGACGCGATGCGACCCAACATCGTCGAGGAGCTCGAGCGGCTGCGGCTGCGGGAGGCAGAGGAGCGGGCCTCGCACCCCGCGAAGCGCTCGCGCAGGCATCTGAACCGAGCCCTCAGGAAGGCCCGTCGTGCGGTCGCGCGTGGCGCCGAG
>WNGD01007063.1_pt1 | contig 10633 bp, 9 predicted proteins | sample 5400671 | NCBI WGS metagenome assembly WNGD01 (sample SAMN13153369, study PRJNA577476) | soil metagenome | isolation source: 40 cm soil or saprolite under grassland replicate 2 | place: USA:California | collected 2016-06-15
TGCCTGAAACGATGAGTGTATTACAGGCCATCCTGAACTCCGCTGATCTTTCCCCTGGCGAGAAATTTCCTGGTGAGTGAAAAGAAAATAGAGCGGAAATAGAGCGGAAATAGAGCCTCTTATGCTAAGCTCCACTGAGGTGTAGGTGTCCGCGAAACACGGAAAGGCATGGAAATGGTACCTCTTGTTCATATGCTCTACCACAACATCCGGGCAACCAGGCAATGAGCAGCAGTGACACATTCTCCATCATTGTCTGGTTCTGGCATGATCCACTGACGAACGCGACGCAGTTGAAGGTGGTGCGAGTTGATACAAGTGAAGAAGTACAGTTGAGCGACGGCAGCTTTCTTCTGCGTATTTCACGAGATAAGGATACAGCGGTAGAGCGCTGCTTGATACGTCACATGCCCAGTGGCCGAGAAGCCTACGTACAGGGGGGATCGAACCTGCGTGTTTTTATCAAAGATTGTTTTTTGAGTAATGGCGAGTCCGACACTACATAGGAGGCATAATTGATGGAGTGGATGGACAACGCAGCAGACCGCCCATTCCTGACTGACCAATGAACGTAAAACATTGGATTCCTAACGAACGAATTTTTGAACTATCGAAAATGGCGATTTGAGAACGGAGGTTTTCTTTCATGCCAATCACACCCACGTATCCAGGCGTCTACATCGAAGAAATCCCCAGTGGTGTTCGCACCATCACGGGAGTGAGCACCTCTGTTACTGCCTTCGCGGGACTGGCAAAGACCGGCGACGTTAATGTGGCAACGCGCGTACTCAGCTTTGCTGACTACGAGCGCAGCTTTGGCAGCCTGGTCTCCTACTCCGAAATGAGCTATGCCGTGCGCCAGTTCTTTCTTAATGGTGGGAGCGAGGCATGGATCATACGGCTCATCAGTCAAGGCACCACACCTGACACTGTTACTCTACAAGATACTGAAGCCACACCAAAGAATCTATTGCAGATTGATTCTGTGAAGCGCGGTGAATCAGACAGAGCGATACAAGTGCTCGTTGATGCTACATCACCCAATGCCTTTAAACTCACATTTATCAGTACTGCCAAAAACAACCCGGCAGACAAGATAGTTGAGACTTTTCCCAACCTCACCATGGTAAATCCACCACCAAGCCCAGGTCTAGGTTATGTAGAGACAACGGTCAACGGTACTTCACAGATCGCAACAGTTAAAGACCTGGTTCATAGTTCCACTGCGTTGCTCCCCGTCCAAACAGTAGATCAGGGGTCTCTGACTAGTGGCACGATTCAGGCAAGCGATATCACTGATCTGCCAAGTGCAGAGTCTAACAGCTTACGCATTAGCCTTGACGGTTCTAGTCTTGATACAATCAATCTAGGTAATACGGCTGCTTCTGGCAGTAATGTAGCGGCCAAACTGGGTGTTATCGCTACTCGTATCCGAACTGCTGTACGTGCCCTCAAGCCTGCCAATCCTGCATACCAGAACTTCACTTGCACGGTCGAAGGTGGCAATACGCTCAAGCTCACTTCGGGGACACTGGGTACCGGTTCGTCTGTAACGGTAAGAGCGACATTAGAGCACAGCATTGCGACAGCGCTTCATCTTTTAGATGAAGCCACTATAACTACGCCGAACACCTTTTTATTACAAGGTGGAGCAGGAGCGCTATTTACAGCAGGAGAAGAGTACAACCGCTTCATAGCCGATCGTGCTAAGCGCGAAGGCATCTATGCGCTTGAATCTGTTGACCTGTTCAACTTACTCTGTTTGCCAGGTATTACCGATGTTGGCGTCTTAGCGGATGCCGCGGCATACTGTCAGGAACGGCTAGCCTTCCTCATCGTTGATGCGCCACATAACGCAACGCCACCGGTCCTTGGGCCAAATGATATGTACAAAGACATTGTCGATACCACTGCAGGGAATATTATTCCCAAGACAACCTATGCTGCCATCTACTATCCCTGGATCATGGTTTCTGACCCATTGAATCCGGGTTCGCTGCGGACTTGTGCGCCAGGTGGCACGATCGCAGGTGTCTATGCCCGCATAGACAGCGCACGCGGTGTGTGGAAGGCGCCAGCAGGAACAGAGGCATCACTGGTGGGAGTACAGGGCCTCGAGTACCTCCTGACAGACGCCGAAAACGGCATCCTCAACCCTCAAGGTGTGAATTGCCTGCGCGTTTTCCCTGCTTACGGGCCGGTGTCCTGGGGTAGTCGTACATTATTGGGCAGTGACGTTGCCGGGGACCCGTACAAATACATCCCCATCCGCCGCCTGGCCCTCTACATTGAGGAGAGCCTCTTCCGAGGCACGAAATGGGTGGTCTTCGAGCCGAATGATGAGCCGCTATGGGCCCAAATTCGCCTGAATGTCGGTGCGTTCATGCACAACCTGTTCCGCCAAGGCGCGTTCCAGGGCACAACACCACGCCAAGCTTACTTCGTCAAGTGTGATAGCGAGACGACCACCCAGAACGACCGCGATTTGGGTATTGTCAATATCGTCGTCGGCTTCGCACCGTTGAAACCAGCCGAGTTCGTGATTATCCAGATTCAGCAGATACCAGGCAACATTGAAGTCTAGGGAGGAAGAACAGCATGGCTCAATTTAGCGTCAATACGCAACGCTTCGATCCATACAAGAATTTCAAATTTCGTGTCAAGTGGGATGGTCGCTACGTGGCAGGTATCAGCAAGGTCAGTGCCTTGAAGCGTACATCCGAGGTGGTAGAGCATCGCGAAGGTGGCGATGCGAGCACCAGCCGCAAGTCTCCCGGGCGCGTTAAGTATGATGCCATTACTCTGGAGCGAGGCGTTACGCACGATACCGAATTTGAAAAGTGGGCGAATAAGGTCTGGCTGCAAAATGCAGGACTTGGTTCCGAGGTCTCGCTCAAGGATTTCCGTAAGGATCTCATTCTCGAACTGTATAACGAGGCCGGTCAGGTAGTGATTGCCTACAAAATCTATCGCTGCTGGGTCTCGGAATACCAGGCCATGCCTGATCTGGATGCCAACGCCAATGCTGTAGCCATCCAGCACATCAAGCTAGAGAACGAAGGATGGGAGCGTGACGAGAGCGTCACTGAACCAACTGAGCCGTCGTTCACCGTACCGGCGACCTAATCTATGATGCTGGTACTATCTAGTCAAGAGATGCTGCATATCTGGGAGATCGGCCTGGGACATCATCCTATCGATCAGGCGCTAATCATCCTGGCAGCTGCTTTCCCAGAAACATCGCGGGACACCCTTGCTGAGTTGAGTATCGGCCAAAGAGATAGCTATCTTCTCGCGGTTCGGGCACACACCTTTGGCTCGCGGCTCGTGGTCCTTGCTACCTGCCCTCAATGTCGAGATCAGGTGGAGTGTGTGCTCGATATAGCTGCTATGGGGTTAGTGGCAGGCATAGGAGCCGAAGCCCCCACCCCGGAGGCCGATAAATCGGCGGTGGGCGCGATAAATCGGCCCCTACGGTTCGCCGGGGATGCAGGACCACCAATACGGTTCGCCGGGGATGCGGGATCACCAATACGGTTCACCGGGGAGGATGCGGAGCTCAATAAGGTGCAGCAGGTGAGGGTTGATGGGTATGAAGTGTATATTCGCTTACCTAACAGCCTGGATCTTGCTGCTATCGCTAACGACAACGACGTTGGCAGCGCTCGCAAACGGTTGGTTCAGTGTTGTATCGCGCAGTCCTACCACGATGGTCTGCCCTTATCAGCGGAATCACTGCCTGAGACGGTGATAGAGGTGGTAACAGCACAGATGGTCGAACGCGATCCGCTGGCTGAGATACAACTCGATCTTACCTGCCCGGCATGCGATCATCACTGGAATGCCATGTTTGACATCGCTACGTTTTTATGGCGTGAGATTAGCACGGAAGCGAAACGCCTGCTACGCGAAGTGCATATCCTGGCACAAGCTTATGGATGGCGTGAAGCTGATATTTTGTCGATGAGTGCTGCCCGGCGGCAGTTGTATATGGAAATGGTGACGTGATGGCCGACTTTCTCACCCGACTCGCTGAACGTACCCTGGGTGTTGCATCGGTAGTACAGCCGATCATCGCGCCGGTGTTCGCGCCTGAGCCGGTGCTAACCAGCGATACGCATCTACTCCAGCGCGAGAATACACCAGTGGTACAATCGATCCTCGCGCCTGAGCCAGCATCAGCTACCGAGGCGCAGCGCCTCCAGCGCGAGGAGATGTCATTGAATACCGCCCACGATGATATGGTGCCTGCAAGAGATCGCTTTAGCCCAACTACATTGCGCATGTCACGCCGTCACCCAATAAACTCAGAGGCTTCTGAACACGGGGCAGACCAATCCTTCCTGGAGTACAGCCAGGGCATACATGCGCATCCCGAACACCTGGTGCATGTACCCAGAGATGTATCGCCAGAACAGGAGTACCCTAGGCACCGTATTGTCCCCACCCTGGATACCACTATTGTCTCAGATCAAGGTGCAGCTACACCTACCCTGGGTATAGTCCCATCGTCTATTACCCTTGTTCCTGCCCAGAATGAAGTTTCCCCAGGTACATCCCCTTCAACTGATTGGACTCTTTTAACCAGGTCAAATGCCAGGGCTTTGCCGTCAGTTCAACATCTTGAAGCATCTGCGACAGAAAAATCGGCATCTGCGCCAATTATCCGGGTGACTATCGGCCGCATCGAAGTGCGCTCCATTATGCCGGCGAAAGAACCTGCCGTGCGTCCTCCATCTCCGCGCCCCGGCCCAAAGCTTTCACTGGACGACTACTTAAAGCAGCAGAATGGAGGGCAGCGATGAGCAACTACCTGGCTATAGCGACTGTGACCGCAACGCTCAAACGCATCCTGCATGCTGTGGTGACTGTGGATGTCAGTGGGGCGGATGTGCGCACGGTCCGTCCCGAGACGCTGTCAAATGACACCTCCTTCATGGGGGTGAATATCTATCTGTACCAAGTGACGCCGAATGCTGCTTTTCGGAACGCTGACCTACCCACGCGTCGTCCAGATGGGACGGTCATGCAGCGACCGCAAGCGGCATTGGATTTGCACTACCTGTTCAGTTTCTACGGCGATGAGACGAAGTTTGAGCCACAACTCGTGCTGGGAAGCGTAGTACGTACCCTCCATAGCCAGGCCATCCTGTCACGCCATGAGATTTCAGATACCATCTTGCACACGACGTTTCCAACGCCCGTCCCATCGAACCTTGCCGATAGCATCGAACTGGTGCGCTTTACACCTCTTTCTATGTCCCTGGAGGAGCTATCGAAGCTCTGGTCTGTCTTCCTCCAGACGCCCTATACCCTCTCCGTTGCCTACCAGGGCTGCGTTGTGCTGATCGAGAGCGATGATACCCCGGTGCAGGCGCCTCCTGTCCTGCAGCGCAAGCTCTACGTGCTGCCATTTAACCAGCCAATGATTGATAGTGTGACGCCGCAGATGATCGTTGCAACATCCGGAGCCAAACTTACCTTGCAGGGACATAACCTGCGTGCTGACCACACACTGGTGCTGTTCGGCGACATCGAGGCAACGCCCGATCCAGGCATGGCCAATGAACGCCTGGTGGTAACGGTACCCGCCGGTGTACGGGCAGGTATGCAGAGCCTGCAGGTGATACAGCCCATTTATATAGGTATCCCTCCTGTGCGGCATACCAGTGTTGAGTTCGAGTCTAATATAGCCGCATTTGTTTTACGCCCAACTATCAACAAGAGCGGCGGAGTCTATCAGATTACCGCTACAGCCACCGCTGTGACTGTGCAAGTCAATCCAATTGTAGGCAAGGATCAGCGCGTGGTTTTGCTGCTAAACCTGGTATCGAATGATCTGTCGACGACCTATACATTTCTGGCTTCAGCACGCAGCGCGGACAGCAATTCCATTACCATATCCATACAGAACGTGCCAACCGGAGATTATCTTGTGCGTATTCGGGTGGATGATGCCGAGAGCGCCTTGGACGTTACCGCTGGCAACTATACTGGTCCACAGGTGCATATTCCATGAACATGCTGGCAACGAACAACTGGATCGAGGCGAACCAACGCTACCTGACGGCAGCGCTAGCCGTCGTGCGTACCACTGTAGAGTGCCATATTGTATCGACGGCCAATGAAAGTTCGGCAGACTTCCAGCGCAAACAAAAGACAGAGGAACAGAGAAGCGCGGTGCAAGAGGCTTTGCAGGAAGCTGCCTCCGCGATGCCGCAGCCCTCGACAGTAGAGACACTCTGTACAGTGTTTGGTCTGTCGCCTTTTGAGCGCGATATCCTGTTGTTATGCGCAGGAATGGAATTGAACGCTGCCTTCATCCCCTTATGTGCTGCTGCGCAGGGCGATGCGACGAAGGCGTATCCCACGTTTAGCCTTGCACTGGCAGCGTTACCTCAACCTCATTGGGGCGCTCTTTTGCCAGATGCTCCGCTGCGCCACTGGAGGCTGATCGAGGTTGACACGGGAGGCGTGATGACCTTGAATCCTTTGCGCATCGATGAGCGCGTCCTCCACTACCTAGTCGGCATGCAGCACCTGGACGAGCGACTGGTCGGCCTGGTGCAGCCGGTGCAGGGTGGAGGTGAATTGGTGCCATCACATGCGGTGCTAGCAGAACGGATCACGCATGCGTGGACCCAGGCGACGAGTTCAGCGATGCTACCCCTCGTGCAATTGTGCGGTAACGATCTGGCAAGCAAACAAGCTATCGCAGCAGCCGTCTGTAACGCCTTAGGTTTGAGATTGTACAAGCTGGCTGCTTTTGCCATGCCCACCAGTCCAGGTGAACTCGATGCCTTGCTGCGCCTATGGGAGCGGGAGGCTGTGCTAGGTGGCGGTGCGCTCCTGATCGAATACGATGAGCTTGACGCGACCGATACCACACATACGAAAGCGATGACGCAGCTTGTCGAGCAGATGCGCGGTCCGTTAGTTATCGCCAGTCGTGAACGACGACGTTTCTTACAACGGCCAGCCATTACCTTTGATGTCCACAAACCAACATTGCAAGAACAACGGACCGTCTGGCAGCGTGCGCTGGGCACGGCTGCACAACCTTTGAATGGTCGGCTGGAAGGTCTGGTCTCGCAGTTCAGTTTCAACGCATCGACGATCCTGGCTACCGGCGTAGGAATTCTCGGGCAGGTGGCACCAGGTGAAGATGCGGCTGCCATCGATGAGATCGGCAGCGTGTTGTGGGAGATCTGCCGCGTGCAGGCTCGCACGGGCCTGGAAGGGCTGGCACAGCGCATCGAGCCAGCTGCGACGTGGGAAGATTTAGTACTGCCAGAGCTCCAACGTCAGGTGCTGCGCGAAATTGCAGCGCATGTCCGGCAGCGCCATACGGTCTATGAGACGTGGGGATTTGCGAAGAAGAGTTCGCGGGGCCTGGGCATCAGTGCGCTCTTTTCAGGGGCGAGCGGCACAGGGAAAACCTTGGCGGCAGAGGTGCTGGCCACCGAGATGCGGCTGGACCTGTATCATATCGATCTGAGTGCAATCGTCAGTAAGTACATCGGCGAGACGGAGAAGAACCTGCGCCGCGTGTTCGACGCGGCGGAAGAGGGCGGAGCCATCCTGCTCTTTGACGAGGCGGATGCCTTGTTCGGGAAACGCAGCGAAGTCAAGGACAGCCACGACCGCTACGCCAACATCGAGGTCAGCTATCTGTTGCAGCGCATGGAAGCCTATCGCGGCCTGGCGATCCTCACAACAAACATGAAAAACGCACTCGATGCAGCCTTCCTACGGCGTATCCGTTTCATCGTGCAGTTTCCCTTTCCCGATGCAGCACAACGAGCCGAGATCTGGCGGCGCATCTTTCCGGCCACGACGCCGACTGAAGGATTGGATATCGGCAAGTTATCACGATTGAATGTGGCGGGTGGTAACATTCGCAACATCGCGCTCAACGCCGCATTCCTAGCGGCAGACGCGGGAGAGGTCGTGCGGATGAGGCATCTCGCACAGGCAGCACGCAGCGAATACGCCAAGTTGGAGAAGCCTTTGACCGAGACAGAGGTAGGAGGTTGGGTATGACGACTCCAAACATTGAACTGCACATCGAGGAACTCGTGCTCCACGGTTTCGCCCCTGGCGACCGCTACTCGATTGGAGCGGCAGTGGAGCGAGAATTGACACGGCTGTTTGGGGAACAAGGGATACCACCATCGTTGATGAGCGGTGGGGAGATTGCACGCTTAAACGGAGGGTCATTTACTGTAGCACATGGATCAAAAGCCGAAGTGATAGGTACGCAGGTGGCACAGTCGGTGTATGGAGGAATGAAAGGATGAGTACACAAACGCAGACGCAAGTCAAAGCCCCTTCAACGCCCAAAACGACCTTCGCTACTGTGCAGCCGGGGTTATTGCAACGCAAGTGTGCCTGCGGTGGCTCTCCTGGCGTCGATGGGGAATGCGAGGAGTGCCGCAAGAAGCAGCTTAGCCTGCAACGCCGAGCTACGAACCCGGCAACACCTGCGACGGTACCGCCCATCGTGCATGATGTGTTGTGCTCTCCTGGGCAACCGCTGGATGCAGCGACTCGTGCATTTATGCAGCCACGCTTTGGGCATGATTTCAGCCAGGTGAGAATACATACTGATGCGAGAGCGGCAGAGTCAGCGCGGGCGGTGAACGCGCTGGCATATACGGTGGGGCGGGATGTGGTGTTTGGGGCAAGACAGTATTCTCCCGAGACGATTGAAGGAAAAAAGTTAGTGGCGCATGAGTTGACGCATGTAGTGCAGCAGGATAGTTTTACATCGACTCCGACAAGCATGAGTTCACCTACTGATGCCGGTGAACGTGAAGCTAGTCGCATCACATCAGGCATTCTGATGGAACAACAAGCGCGTGTGAAGCCCTTGACATCTACTCCACTACTCCAACGTCAGGATGCAGGCACGAGACCAGCACTCGACGTTAGTACTCCCACGCAATCTGATGCAGGAAGTTCACCCACGAGTGCGGCAACTCCCTGTCCAACCTCTGTGCTAGTGGGTGCTACCTCACCCTTCAATCACAGTAATTTGTCCGATAGTGACAAGTTAAAGTGGCGAACGTATCTCGGCACCGTTTCACGCATGGATGTTGGTCCTAGCCCCAACCATACTGGTCATTGTATGAAAGAACTTCTAGCCACTAGAAAAAATGACTGTCCAGCAGCTCTTTTCAGCAGAAGCGAAGGAGGTGAGGTTACCTCGAAACCTTGCACAGGTAATCGTTGCCTTGACATTAACAGCGGAGGAAGTGCAGGAGATGGTCTGACACACACAATGCTCAGTGACGGGCCTACAGCTTTTATTGATCTACATCGAACACGCAACGCTAAAAGCCTTCTCGAAGGTACAGGGGTTAATTCATGTACCACTATCTGCGAACAAAGGTATTTTTGCGATAGGACACAAGCTACCACAGGCGTCTTTCTTATTACTCGTAACTATCAAGCCAGCACTTATACCCCCTCTGGAGGGTCCGGAATACATATTACTACCGGAACTGTAACGAAGACTACACAGGCTGTCAAGCCCTGAGAGAGTGTTTAGGAATGATGATGAAATCAAGACAAAGAAATGCACCTGATAGATACAAGCAAAGCCATAATCATCAAGTATCAAGATGTTGCATTGGGTGTAAGTAGTGTATAAAGGATGATTCGATGAGCGTACAATGGCAAAAACAGGTACAAACTTCATCTATACCGAAATCATCTTTCACTCCTGTACCATCAGGTTTACTGCAGCGCAAATGCGCCTGCGGTGGAGCACCTGGTGTTGACGGAGAGTGCCAGCAGTGCCGTAGAAAGCGTCTCAGTTTACAGGGAAAAGCTAGCGATCAGGCAACATCTGCGATAGTGCCGCCTAGTGTATACCAGGTGCTGCAATCTCGTGGTCAGCCGCTTGATCCTGCAACTCGTGGGTTTATGGAGCCGCGCTTTGGGCATGATTTCAGCAAGGTACGGGTGCATACTGACGCGAGGGCAGCGGAGTCGGCACAAGCAGTGAACGCTTTAGCCTATACTATTGGTCAGAATGTGGTGTTTGGGGCAAGACAGTATTCTCCTGAGACGATTGAAGGAAAAAAGTTAGTGGCGCATGAGTTGACGCATGTAGTGCAACAGGGAGCAAACACGATGCATGCGGAAGGCATCAGTTCCGCTACCGTTCCATCGGAGATCGAGGCAGATGCTGTTGCCAGCAGTATTTCGAACGAGCACCTGCCCTCTATCCAACAGGGAGCATCTCCTAGTACACTTCATCGTCAGGGAGACACTAAAAACAACCCTCAACAGGTAAGCAAACCCAAGAAGAAAACAATCAAGCGTACTGCACTGAAACTACCACCCGTTCCTGACTTTCAACTCACTATGCCTAAACCAAAATTTGCAGACTATCAGGCACCTCATCGCCTGGTGCCGCAATTGAGCAAACCTTTTTCCAACGAACCGAGCCGTGAAACGCCAACGTTTCCGGACCTTCGTCTGCCCCCTTCGTTCAAGCCAGACTTCCCTCCTCCATCACCTGTTCTCGACTCTGTTCCGCCTGTTCCAGAATCAACCAAGCCGGAGAAGCAAGATGATAGTGACAAGCCGCGTCTAGGCTCCACCACGAATGTCGAAATAGAAG